>Ga0209415_10009384_pt1 | contig 16813 bp, 14 predicted proteins | sample PeaSoiSIISIP2007_FD_187696 | JGI IMG/M metagenome (GOLD analysis project Ga0209415, IMG submission 187696) | Peat soil microbial communities from Weissenstadt, Germany - SII-SIP-2007 (SPAdes) (version 2) | ecosystem: Environmental > Terrestrial > Soil > Wetlands > Peat | place: Germany... | reverse complement strand
AGATCCTTCGCTTCGCTCAGGATGACAATAAAACGTGATATTAATAGCATGACAAGGGGTTTCTGCAGCAGAATCATGTAATGGTTACAATAAATCCTTCACAGCATTCACATCATAAGATTCTTCCTTTCTCATATGTTTATCTGCCTATTACTAAGATTTAAAGAGCGAGCAAAAGAAAGATTAGGTGCTCAGATAATAAATAATGTTGAAAGATCATAAACATTAACGAATATCGGAACATACTGATGGAAATATTTGGTTGATGTTAAGTGTGGAACACCAGTATAATGAGTTTGGTTACCCACCGCTGACTAATAAACAACTTTACATGAATAAAGCAATTACACCTAACGAATCCTCTGGTCACCAAGAGTGTCGGTAGCGAAGGGTGAATCGAGCACACCTTTGATGGGAGTGAGAATTATTCTTGAGAATCCAAAACGGGTCCTAGCCTCTGTTAATTCATTCACCAATAATTACAAAGATAAACAATCCTTCGTCTCCACTTTAAGAGAACTCACGCACATGAAAAAGGTCCTCTTCACCTGTATCGGGACTGACCGAGCAACAGGTGACTGTTTAGGACCTTTGGTTGGAACGAATCTCAAGCGGTTGGGCTATGCCGTTTTGGGGACTATTGATCAACCGTTGCACGCGAAAAACCTGATACAAGAACTCCAAAAGATACCAACCATGTATAATCCTGAACTTATTCTGGCGATTGATGCCTGCCTGGGGCATTTCGACGATATCGGAACAATCACTTTAGCTAACTTTCCTTTAAAACCTGGCTCAGGGGTACATAAGGATTTACCTCCAGTTGGTGATATCTCAATCATGGGAATTGTTAATATGGGAGGCTATTTAGAATTTCAGATTCTACAGTGCACCCGTCTTCATACAGTGATGAAACTTGCTTCAGATATTACGCATCTAATTTGGCAGGCGATTCCAGCTACCCAGAGAACTTCTTCTTTCCTACCAAACTGACTACGACCATCTTCAGCACAAACTATTGTTGCCTCGAGCAAAAATACTAATCGACCTAATTAGTTCTTGCAAATGCTTGGCAGCCATTAAAATGTTCTCTTTCGCCAAAATAGCGGATACTACAGAAACCCCGTCAATACCCGTAGCCAGAACCTGTATTAGGTTTGTCTCATTAATTCCGCCGATCGCTACCACGGGTATCGTGACCAATTTCTTGATCATTTCTAATTGTTCAAGACTGACTTCAGTGGCATCAGTTTTAGTAGAGGTACTAAAGACAGCTCCAACTCCCAAATAGTCAGCGCCCTGTTGTTGGGCTAGAAGGGCTTCAGCCAAAGTACTGACTGAGACCCCGATAAGCTTGTTAGGAAATAGCTCCCTCGCTTTTAGCATAGGGAGATCATCTTGTCCGATATGTAATCCGTCAGCATCGACAGCCAGCGCTATGTCTAGACGGTCGTTAATAATCAGGGGGATTCGCTCACGAGAAGTTATCTCTTTGATCCTGATTGCCAACTCTAAAAACTCCCGGGTAGAAACTGATTTTTCTCGAAGTTGCACCAGGGTAACTCCGCCCTGAATGGCTAGCTCAATACTCTGACCCAAGTCCCCTTCGCGGAGCATTTTCCGATCTGTGACTAGATACAGACTATAGTCCACTTTGAGTTTGACCTCACTCATAGCTGATTTTGCCTTCTTCTGCCAAGGTCTCAGGGGTCAGATTGTAAATACTATCCAACAACCGGACTCTAAACGTTCCTATCCCTTCTCCATGGCGCAGAGAAGCTTGAGCACTCTCTCCCGCTAGGCCCATACTTATTATTCCAGCCACGGCTGCCGTGAAGTAGTCCTTTGTCGCGCCGCAATAGGTACCCACAAGAGAGGTTGTCATACACCCTGTACCAGTGACATCAGCCAAAATTCGATGTCCATTATCCAGCAAACAGACTTCACGACCATCGGAAACAACATCTGTTTTTCCTGTAATGGCAATCACACAGGCTAATTCAGAGGCTAGTTTCTTGGCGATCATCGAGCTACCTTGTTCGTCGGCGAGTGAATCGACTCCCTTGATGGCTCCCTCTAGGCCGGCTAAAACTCTGATTTCGGACATATTCCCCCGGATTACCTCAGGGTTTAGCTCCCTAATCAGTTTTTCTGCGGTATTAGTTCGTAGCATTGTGGCTCCTACCCCTACCGGATCTAAGATCACTGGAATCCCCAATTCCTTCGCCCGTCGTCCAGCAAGCAACATGCTTTCGATCGTTCTGGAATTTAGAGTGCCAATATTAAGAACTAGAGCTGAGGCATAGCCCACCATTTCTGCCGCTTCCCCGAGATCATCCGCCATGACGGGGGAACCTCCGAGGGCTAGGACGATATTAGCGCAATCATTAACGGTCACATAGTTGGTAATATGATGAATTAAGGGGCTTTTTTCTTTGACCTCGCTTAAGTTTGCGAAGATTTTCTTACGTATTTCCATTGAACAGTCACCCTCCATGTTAATAAATGTATTATGCTGATGATCAGCATAACCGGAATAGTATAGCCCAGAACAAAATTTAACTTAATAAATTGATAATATAATATCGTACCTAATACACAAAGGGCAAGTGTTCCCCAGTTCACTAAGACCTCTGGCTGAATCTTTTTATTTTTTAACAGGAAATAATCCGTCAACAAAATGGCAAACAAAGGCGCAAAAACCGAGCCGATTGCATAGAGAAAATCTTGATATTGTTCAATATTTACGATGATTGCAAGTCCAGTTCCAATCGCGGTCATCACTAAGGCTACCGATTTCTCATTTAATTTAGGAAAGATATTTAAAAAAGTAACCCCGGCTGAATAAGCATCTAGAAAGGTCGTGGTTACCGTTGCCAAGACAATTATTCCTAAGGCTACTATGCCAAGATTAGCAGCCAGTAACATCGCAGCGGGGTCAGGATCAGAGGAGATGATGGCGGCACCTAACCCGATAATGTACATCCAACTGCTGCCGAAAAAGTAACCCAGCCAGCTACCGCCTGCTCCGCCCCGTTTGGTCTTAGCAAAGCGGGTATAGTCAGAGATTAGAGGCAACCAGGATAAGGGCATGACCACAGCCAATTCTAAGGCTGAGCCGAACGCCATATCTCCGACAAGCGGTTTACTAAATAATTCGGGGTTGCGGAAAATGATCACGCTTAAGACGATCGTCAACAGGAACAATAAAATAACGGCAATGTGGTTGACCTTTTTCCAGCCACTATCTTTTCCTAACCAAACCCAAACCAAAATGAAGGCTCCTATGACTAGACTCCAGACGGTCAAATGATCAAACGACCATAAAATTTTAGTAATCTGGTTTACCGATCGGGCCCCCACAATAATCATCACGGCAGTCCAACCTACTAATTGCAACACGTTTAAGACGGAAAATACGTAAGATCCGTACTGTCCAAAAGAGATTCTAGTCGAGACCAGAGCTGGAATTCGCTCTGTTGTTCCGATAATACCACCCAAAACTAAAAGAGTTGTTCCTACAAAATGTCCAAGAAGGATTGCTAAAACCCCCATCTTAAAGCCTAGGGGGGCCAGCATACCACCGGCTAAGATTTCGGCCACCGAAATAGCTGCGCCAAACCAAAGAGTTGTAAAGTTAAACATGCTCAAGTTATTTTTTGCAGATAGGCTCACTCGATTATTCCCGCCTTTTTGTAAAGAGTATAAAAGTGATGGGTTGGTCCTACACCTTTGCCGATGGATAGAGAATGTTGAATGGCGATCGTAATGTACTCTTTTGCCAGAGAAATGGCTTTGTTTAAGCTATATCCTACAGCCAAGTTGGCTGTGATAGCAGAGGATAGCGTACAGCCCGTACCATGGGTATTTTTAGTAGCAATTCGAGAGGAGTGAAAATAACTAAATTCCTGCCCATCATAGAGAATATCAATCGCATCTCCTTCCAGGTGCCCCCCCTTAAGCAAGACATTTTTGGCCCCCATCTGATAAATTTTTTTAGAAGCCTCTTCCATTTGTTGCAACGAGCTAATGGAAGTTTTGGTGATGGCTTCAGCCTCCGGAATATTAGGTGTAACGAGCATGGCCAAGGGCAATAATTCCTTAATCAGCGTTACTTCAGCCTCTGGGTTTAACAAGTGGTAGCCGCTTTTGGAAATCATGACAGGATCCACGACGATCGTTTGAAGCGCATAATGTCTCAACCGTTCTGCAATCACTTCGATAGTTTGGACTTGAGAGACCATTCCAACTTTCACTCCGTCGACCTCAATGTCGTCAAAGATGGCCTCAATTTGTTGGGCAACAACGTCTCTAGAGATATCCTGTACAGCATAGACTCCTTGAGTATTTTGGGCGGTGACTGCAGTTATTACGCTCATTCCATAGACCCCGTGAGCAGAAAATGTTTTTAGATCCGCTTGAATTCCAGCTCCCCCGCTACAGTCTGAACCAGCTATGGTAAGTACCTTTTTCATGATGTCCTCCTAGATTTCTTATTAAATATCAGCAAAAAAGAGCACAGGCCCAGAATAGGGTTGTGCTCTTTTATCCTCTGCAAAAGAGTAAAACTGCTTACCTACGCTGGCATTATCCAGATCAGGTTAAGGCACATTCAAAAAAATAACCAGTCAGTATGCCAGTCTATTTTGTGTCTTACTGCGTCGGCATGTTCACCTAATAGCCCCGCTATGAGGTAAACATACCTCCTTCTCCTTGTCTGACGCAAAATATCCATGGCATCTTTGACTTGTTATTTCCTTTCCTATGCCTAAAAGGGTCTTAGACCTTATAGGGTCTAAATCTCAGCCAGCCTTTCCAGCTCCCCCGCCCATTACATTATGTGATTTTATTAAATCTAACATGGTCGATGGTTAAAGTCAACGAAATCATCCAATCTTTACCTAGTAATCACTCGAATAAATGTTTGTACTAATTTCGAGTCAAATTGGATGCCGATATTTTTTCTTAATTCCATAAGGGCTTCTTCTTGACTCATGGCTTTCCTGTATGGGCGATCACTGGTCATGGCATCATAAGCATCTGCAATTGCCAAAATACGGCATTCTAAGGGGATATCGTACCCTTTAAGGCCCAAAGGATAGCCCCCACCGTTCCACCACTCATGGTGTCTTAGGATTTGATCAGCAATAGGCAGTAAGTCAGGGGCAGATTGAGCAATTCGATGTCCGATCTCACTGTGCCGCTGCATTTCCTTAAATTCTTCGCTAGTAAGACGTCCTGGCTTGAAAAGTATGCGATCCGGTATGCCCACTTTTCCAATATCATGGAATTGTGCCAAAAGACGTAAATCGGCAAGGTTCCGCTCCGAGAGATCCAATTCTCGGCCTAATAAAACCACAAGATCTTGCAAACGGTCCGCATGTCCTTCCGTGATAAAATCTCTGACCTCAAGTGCTTTCATGAGGGCTTGAACTATGGCGCTGCGAGTGCTTTTGCTGCGATGCAGTTTCTCCCGATACATGTTATCGTCCGCTTCTTTAAATACATCGCCAAGATTCAGGTTCGCCTTAGGCTTCCCGCTCACAGCATATCCCATTGATAAACTGAGGGGAAACTCAACATTTTCGTCATTATACCTTTCCACTGCCATACGCACTCTTGAGCAGGCTTGTTCTACGACTGACAGTTCACTTTTCGGCAAAATTATTGCGAACTCGTCGCCACCTATCCTAAACAACTTGTCCTCTTCACGAAAGCATTTTTTGATAATATCAGCAGTTAGGCGAAGCAATTGATCACCAATGCTGTGTCCGAGGGTGTCATTTACTAGTTTTAATCCATCGACATCACTTACAATCATTCCTACTGGGTCAGAACATTCTTCTTCCAGAAGACGAAGTTCTTCTTCAAAATAAGTTCGGTTATAAAGACCAGTTAAAGCATCATGGAAACTCATATGCTCAAGCCTTTCTTGAAATTGCTTGCGCTCTGTAATATCTTCTCCGATACTAGCAATACCGGAGACGTTCCCCTCAGAATCAAAGAGAAGGGTATAGTTCCAATTCACAAAGCGTTCTTCTCCATTTTTAATTCGTAGAGAAAATACATTTTGTTTTAGTAATTTCTTAGTGTTTAATACTTCTTCAAAACAAGCTTTTGCGTCCTCTTGCCTTTCATAAGGTATAAACATATCAAAATAGTTTTGTCCGATCACCTCGAACTTTTGAAACCCAGTTAGCTCTAAAGCAAAGTCATTACAGAAGATTATCTGACCGTCCTTATCAATAATTCCGGTGATTAGTTTTATATTTTCAAGCATCGAACGGAAACGGCGTTCTGATTCACGCAGGGACTCTTCCTGTACTTGAAGTTTTTCATAATTGAACCTCAGTTCGTCGTCAGAAGCCGTAAGTTCTTCATAGCTATGCTCCAGGTCTTCTTGTACCCTTGTGCGCTCAAAAATTTCAGCCTCCAGATTGGCATTAGCACTTTCTAGCTCTTGAAAGCTTTTATGAAGCGCACCCGCCATAGTTTGGAAATTGGTTGCCAGAGATTGTACCTCTATAACGCGACTATCCAGTCGATATATATCCACCTTTTCATATAATTTGTCATTTAGTTCCGTAGTAAATTTCGTCACCTTTCTAAGGGGAACGACAAGCCATCGACTCAAGAAATAAGCCAAAATTATACCAAAAAGTACCGTTATCACTATAAAGTAGATTGGTAAGTAACGGAGTTGTCTGGTGACATAGGTTACGGGTATCGTAACTCCCAAAGACCATTTCACACCCGGCACCGGAGCGTAGGCAAGATATTTGACTTCTTTTTGCAAAGTATAACGGGTAAACCCGGTTTCCCCTTGAATCATTTTCCGGACAGCGTCTTTGAGATCTTGTGAAGCACTATCATCCTTGAGTGGATTGTTCGAAATGCTAAAGTCCTGGTTCGAATGCAAAATAACCAGTCCATCCTTTTGTACAATAAAAGCGCTGCCTATCTCTCCAACCTTTTCCGACGTAACCTTTTTAGCTAATTCTTCCAGCCTAATTTTGCCCCCCATGAGACCAATTACCTTGTCATCTTTCCGAATCGGAACTGCCACCACAATAATTTGGTTACCACTTCCCCTAGAAATATAGGGATCCGATATCTCGGATAAGCCAGTAGTCATTACGTTCTGAAAATAATCACGGTCAGCAGCGCTACCACTCCGGCCAGAATTAGCATAAAATTCGCCCAAATTGTCCGCTACAAAAAATTGTTCATAATTAGGATTACGCTGAATTTCTTGATTCAGATAAGAACTAATCGCATCTTTATCCCCACTTTTGATGATTGGTGTATTGGCCATGACCTCCATTTCCTTTTGATGAGCTAATAACCACAATCCCACTTCAGCAGTCGAAGATAAGGTCAGCGAGGATATCTGCGTTTCTAAATTTGTGTTTAAAACATCTCTCGTCTTAATATAGGTTAATAAGGATAAACCACCTAGGCCGAAGATTAAGGCTGCAATAATCAGACTCGTTAGATTTATCTTAAAATTTTTCATTTTTCCTCCGTTTATACGAATTAGGATCGTAATCCATGGGACGCATAAATCCCTCTATGTATTAAGTTCTCTCAGAACACTTAAATTCCTTTATTAAACAACTTATTTCGACAATATTTTAGTGAAATATATATTACGACAGTAAAATTAAGGATATTTTCCACAAAAAGAAAATCACCCTATACATGCCAATGTGTTTCTTAGTTAATTTAAGATACGAATATGCCTGCCAAATATGATAAAGTATTAGTCAATAGCGCACTACAGAGCAGGAGGCACTTGATATGACAGAACCGTTACTGATCGGATTAATTATCCTAGTCGTTATCGCCATCATTTTACTCATTACCTTATTAACACGCTCGTCACGCACTCCCTTTGTCCAGTTCGAGAGTAAATTCGCTTCTTTAGAGAAAACGCTTGAACGCAACGAACGACTTGTCAATGGAGAAATTGCCAAGAACCGCGAGGAAACCTCTACGAACTCCCGACAAGCCCGTGAAGAGCTTAACCAGTCCGTCCATTCCTTCAATGAATCAGTCCTAATGCGCATGGCAGAAATCGCCACCCTCCAACGCAATCAATTGGATATTTTCGCCACCCAGTTAGGCTCTTTAACCAAAACAAATGATCAGAAATTAGAACAACTCCGCAAAACGGTGGAAGAACGGCTTCTCCTTCTCCAGCAAGATAACAGCCAGAAATTAGAGCAGATGCGGGCGACCGTGGACGAAAAGCTCAAGGCTACCCTTGAACATCGCTTAGGAGAGTCCTTCAAATTAGTCAGTGAGCGTTTAGAAGCGGTGCATAAAGGGCTTGGAGAAATGCAAACCTTGGCTTCTGGCGTCGGCGACTTAAAGAAAGTCCTCACCAATGTAAAAACTCGAGGAATTTGGGGGGAAATTCAACTGGGGAATTTGTTGGAGCAAATCCTAACTCCCGAACAATATGCCACAAATGTTATAACTAAGGTCGGCAGCAACGACCGCGTCGAATTTGCGATCAAACTCCCCGCTCGGGATGGTCAGGACAGTATTATTTGGCTCCCGATCGATGCCAAATTTCCGATCGAAGATTATGAACGATTAATCGAAGCCCAGGATCAAGCCAACCTCCCCCGCATTGAAGAACTTGGTAAATCTTTGGAAAATCGCATCAAACTAGAAGGGAAAACCATTCGAGATAAATACCTTGATTCTCCCAACACCACAGATTTTGGCATTCTATTCTTACCGGTTGAAGGCTTGTATGCCGAGGTGTTACGTCGTCCTGGCTTGTGTGAACTCCTCCAACGAGAATACAAAGTCATTATTTCAGGACCCACCACACTTGCCGCCCTCCTCAATAGCCTGCAAATGGGTTTTAGAACCCTAGCCATTGAAAAGCGCTCCAGTGAAGTATGGCACTTACTGGGCGCTGTCAAAACAGAATTCGGTAAATTTGTGGAGATCCTTGAAAAAACTCAGAAGAAACTTCAAGAAGCGAGCAACACGATCGAAACTGCGACCCGAAAATCTCGCACCATTGCCCGAAAACTTAAAGATGTGCAGACTCTCCCAGCCCACGAAGCGGAATCACTCTTGGGACAAGGAACGGAGAGTGACGACTCATAAGTTGCTCAATCAAATACGGTCGCTGTCTCCCACATTTGGTAATAAAGCCCTTTTTGTTGGAGGAGCTCTGTATGCTTACCCCGTTCTACGATTTGTCCTCGGTCCAGAACTAGAATCTCATCCATCCTCTCTAGTCCTGTAAGGCGATGAGTTATCACTAAGGTAGTACGACCTTCCATGAGTAGATAAACTTCATCCATAACCTCTCGCTCCGTCAAAGGATCAAGCCCTGCCATAGCTTCATCAAGGATTAAGATCGGGGCGTTTTTTAAGAAGACTCGGGCAATGGCCAAACGCTGTCTCTGCCCCCCTGAAAGCTTGAATCCCCCTTCTCCAACGTAACTGTCATATCCTTGGGGCAAAGATAGGATAAAATCATGGAGCTTAGCCTGCTGAGAGACTTGCATTAGTTCCTCGTCCGTTGCTAGGGGTTTTGCTAAAAGGAGGTTTTCTCGGATTGTCGCGTTAAAAAGATGAGTTCGCTGAGTCACCACTCCAATATAACCTCGAGCATCTTCCTGGGTATAGTCTCGTAACGAATGACCACCTAGGTCAATCCGTCCCTCGTCGTATTCCCAAAAGCGCAGCAGAAGATTCACCACGCTGGTTTTACCTGCACCGCTCGGTCCAATGATCGCCACCTTGCCTTGTTGGGGAATCCGAAAAGAAAGCTGGTTAAGAGCCCAAGGTTCGTCTTGATCATACCTAAAGCACACCTCACGGAAAGCAAGATCCAGCCCCTCCGGTTTGGGAGACAGTGCACCGCTGTCTTTTACGGCGGGTTCAGCCTCAATCAACTCCAGCAAGCGATCCGCTGCCGCTCGGTTTTGTTCCAGATGATGAGGTACAAGGGCTAAGGGAAACAACGCTTCAAAACTGCTAAAAGTCCCCAACGCTAACATCCCTAAGTTTACTCCGCTCAATTTCCCTTTTTCCACAAGTAGGATCCCCAACACAAGGACGAGCCACATTCCCAAGTTGGCAATCATCCCCGTTAGGGCAGAGGAAAGCGCGGAAAGACGAGCGATTCGACGCTGCTGATCCCTCAAGGCTTTGTCTGTGTGCTGAATTTTAGCCAAGTGCGCACGAGCTTGGCCATAGATCAGCAATTCCGTGATGCCTAACAGGCTGTCTGCAACCTGAGTATTCAATTCTGCTTTTAAGGCGACCAACTGACGCCCCACCCCTTGACTCAAACCTTTTATTCCCCACGGAATCCCAAGCCCCGCTATTAGAAAACAAGCAGCCAGAAGAAAGGAAAATCGCACATCAAAACGAGCCAAGAACAATCCATAGCCGAAGAGAACCAGTAACGCAACCAACGGCGGCCCAACTACGCGCAAAAATAAGTTCTGTTGAATTTCAACATCCGCCACAATTCGGCTCAACATATCCCCACTGCGGAAGTTTTGCAACCGAGCCGGGGCCAAAGGTTCTAAGCCTTGGTAAAACTTGACGCGGATTTGGCTCAACACTCGAAACGTCACGTCATGCGACACATAGCGTTCTAAATACCGCGAGATTGCGCGAGCGAGTCCAAAAAAACGAACTCCGACAATAATTTGCATTAAATCGAGTACCGGAGGATGAAGGGCAGCGCGCGCCAAAAGATAGGCGGAAGTCGCCATTAAGCCGATGTGACTGGTGACCGTGAGCGTACTTAAAATCAAGGCCAGCACGATTTGCCGCCAATAGGGTAACATCAGGCGAGTTAACCAGGTCATGCTCTTCATAGAGAGTCACCTCGATATTCTGTCACCATTCGGTAATAGAGACCCTGCTCTTTCATTAACTCCTCGTGCTTACCCTGTTCGACAATCTGCCCTTGCTCCATCACCAGGATGCGATCCGCTTGCCGAACCGTACTCAGCCGATGGGCAATAATCAGGGCAGTCTTACCGTGAATTAGTCGTTGCAAGGCCAACTGTACAACGCGCTCACTCTCAGTATCCAAATTGGAAGTGGCCTCATCCAAGATAAGCACTGGGGCCTCTTTCAAGATAGCCCTGGCAATAGCAATTCTTTGGGCCTGTCCGCCGCTTAAACGAGTACCGCCTTCGCCGAGGACAGTTTGGTAACCGTCTGAGAGTTTTAAAATAAATTCATGAGCTGAAGCCGCTTGGGCAGCACGTTTGACCTCTGAGCTGGTTGCGGAAGGCCGACCGAAGTGAATATTTTCCTCAATACTCCCTGCAAAAAGATGTGGTGTCTGCGAAACGTAAGCAATCTGTTGCCGCCATTTCTTTGCCGAAATTGTCTTAAGCAAACCGTCGTTGACGAATATCTCCCCCGCAGTAGGCTCTATAAAGCGAAGCAGTAGCTGAGCAATCGAAGTTTTACCTGCTCCACTCGGGCCGACAAGAGCAACCTTCTCGCCAAATTTCAGGGACAAGTTGACTCCGTTTAAAGCCAAGTTTTTCCCTAGTTGATAACTTAAACTGACGTGTTGAAAGGATATATTAAAATCAGAGGCTAACACTTGATCGTCTTCCACATCTTTCCCAACATCCACATTACACGTCAAAGGAAGATCTAGGATTTCAAAGATTCGCCCCGCCGCATTTACCCCGGACAAACCTGCGTGAAAATTCAAGCCGAGCGTTCTCAAAGGAGTGTAAAATTCGGGAGCAAGCAGCAAAAGAAACAATCCGACAGAGAAAGTGAGGGTACCATAGACTAGCCTTAAGCCAATGGTTACTGCGACTAAGGCTGTACTCATCGTGGCCAAAAACTCTAGAACGAGTGCGGATAAAAAAGCGATCCTTAACACACTTAACGTAGCTTTACGAAAAGAATCGCTGATTCTCTCAATCACCCGGGTTTGATCTTTGGCACGACCAAACACTTTAAGCGTTGTCATCCCCTGCAAAACATCGAGAAAATGGGCGCTCATCCAACTCAGACTTTGGAACAGGTGCAGGGATTTCTTCTCCGCTAACTTACCAATTAGAATCATAAAGAACGGTATGAGCGGCCCGGTCAGGAGTAGAATGATTCCTGATTTCCAATCTAGAGGAAAAACAAATCCTAAAATAAGGAGGGGAATTCCTACAGCGAGCAGCAATTGGGGCAGATACTTAGAAACGTATTCCTCTAGAGCTTCAATCCCATCCACTACCGTTGTGATTAACTCTCCGGTCCTTTCTCCCCGAGCATACACCGGCCCTAATGAGACAATATGGCTCATTAAACGTTGACGCAGGCTCGACTTTATGTGGGAAGCTGCTTCATGTGCGCTTAGGTCACTGACCCATTGCAACACCGCCCGCAGTACAATGATCCCGAGTATCAGGGCTAGGGAATTCCAAACCCGACTTAGAGTAGCCCCTTCTAGGAAGACCCCGGCAACGACACGGGAGAAAAACCAAGCTTGAGCCACAGCCAATAAGGCGATCCCCATACCCATTCCGACCGTGAGCAACAGTAATCCCCAGACAGGCCTCCCCTCTTGAACTAACCGCTTATCGAACATTTGGTCATCTCCTAGTCGTCAGTTTCGATGCAATCGTGCAATCGGCGTGCAATCGGGGACGGTTCTCACTTGCATTCATGGACAAGACAAGTCCTCCAGCCTTGGTTTTACTTAACGGAGATTGGTAGACACTTACATAAAGAAAGTTTAGAGAAACTGAAGGGGCAAGATATAAGTATCTTGCCCCTTCAGTTTAAAGGATATTAACTTAATAGTGAAGGTCCTTTTCTGTAACGCGCTTGCGAAAGACCCAATAGGTCCAGCCCTGATACAAAAGAACGATTGGAACCATCGTCAAGGCAATGAAGGTCATGATCTTCAAAGTATACGGACTAGAGGAGGCATTGTAGATGGTTAGGCTCCACTGCGGATTCAGACTGGAAACCATGACGCGTGGGAAAAGTCCCCAGAATAAAGCGACTGTGAACAAGAGAATGGTTACACCATTGGCGATAAAAGCCCAGCCTCCCTTACGGGAGCATATCAAAAGATAAGCAACGACTAGAGCTACTCCGGCTGCTAGTAAAGTAATGCCGGCCCCCAGATTAGCAAACAGATCGGTTTGAAAATAGGTTAATCCCGCAAACAAGAGAACTACTACGATGGCCACCAAGCCAATCTTCTTGGCAGTCTTCAATGCCCGCTCAGCCATTACCTCTGTAGTCTTTAAGTTGAGATATAAGGCACCGTGAAGCATGAAAACCAGTAGCGTGGTGAGACCTCCAACGATAGCATAGGGATTGAGTAGAGTAAAGAAGGTCCCAACGTATTGCATTTTGGCATCAATCGGTACTCCCTTAACAATATTCGTCATTGCAACGCCCCAAAGAAGAGCGGATAGAAAACTGCCTGTAAAGATCATCCAATCCCATGTGGTTCGCCAACGGGGAGCACTGTCACTGCTGCGAAATTCAAAGGCAACGCCACGGATAATTATTGCGGACAAGACCAGAAACAACGCGAGATAGAAGCCGCTAAACAAGGTTGCGTACCAATTTGGAAAAGCCGCAAACATCGCCCCACCAGCAGTAATTAACCAGACCTCATTCCCGTCCCAAATCGGTCCAATGGTATTGATGATCATGCGACGTTCTAAATCGTTTTTCCCAAGGAAAGGTAGCAGAATCCCGACTCCAAAATCAAACCCTTCCAGAAAAAAGAATCCGACAAACAAGACAGTGATGAGTATGAACCAAAGGATGTTTAAGTCCACAAGGACGCCCCCTTTCTCCGACCTTTCAGTGATTCATTCGTGCTATCATCTTCCGGACCCTTCTTAATATACTTAACTAAGAGGTAAACGTCCGCTACTGCCAAAACTGTATAAATCAGAGTGAAGCCACTAAACGTGATCAATATGGATAAGACCGAAACTGAAGTGGATACCCCTGCTTCTACTTTTTGTAAGCCATAAACAATCCAAGGCATTCGTCCAACTTCAGCCATATACCAACCCACGGTATTGGCAATATAGGGTATGGGAATCGTCCAAAGTAAAACTTTTAAGAACCAGGTTTTTTGGTCCAAGCGTTTCGACTTATAATAATAAAGTCCGAGGAGCGGGATCAAGATTAACCATAATCCAGCCACTAGCATAATCCGGAAACTCCAGAACAACGAAGTTACTTGGGGAATATAGTTGCCCGGCCCATATTGCTGGACATCCGCTGCTTGAAGTTCATGAATTCCTTTAACTTCCCCCGTGAAACTATTGTGGGACAGGAAGCTTAACAGGCCCGGGATTTTAATTTCAGAGGTGTTCTTTTGTCCCTTTTCATCGATGGAAGCATATAACAATAACCCGGCCGGATTCTCCGTGTTCCAAAGAGCCTCTGCTGCAGCCATTTTCATGGGTTGTACTTCGACAAGATGCATTGCTTGGGCATGCCCAACTCCGGCGACTGCGACGGCACTTATTAACCCAAAAATAACTGCTATTTGAAACGAACGGTGAAAAATATCCAGATGGTTCTTCTTCAGGAGATGGTAAGCGCTAATACCCATGACGAAGAACGCCGCGGTCACAAAGCCACTCAGAACGGTATGTGGAAACTGATAGAAAACATGAGGATTAGTAATTAAGGCTATGAAATCGGTCATCTCCGCTCGGCCATTTCGTAAAACATACCCAACTGGTTCTTGCATAAAGGAGTTGGCAATCAAAATCCAAAGTGCGGACACATTGGTGGCAATCGCCACTAGCCAAATACTCAAGGCATGTACTTTTTTGGGCAATTTATCCCATCCAAAAACCCATACACCTATGAATGTCGACTCTAAAAAGAAGGCTACTAAGGCCTCAATGGCCAAAGGTGCTCCAAAAATATCCCCGACAAACCTTGAATACTCGGACCAGTTCATTCCAAATGAAAATTCTTGAACTAATCCGGTCACGACACCCATGGCAAAGTTAATTAAAAATAATTTCCCCCAAAACTTAGTCATTTTTTTGTACGTTTCATTTCCAGTCCGCACATACCAAGTCTCCATCATCGCAACCAAGACTGATAGGCCCAGAGTCAATGGCACGAACAGGAAATGATACGAAGTGATAACAGCGAATTGTAATCTGGCCAAAATGAGTTCAGTCATCGTTCCACCTCCACTATTTTAGTATTATGCCCTAATGGGTCTTTGCCTTTTTGAAAGAGACTTCAGTTCGCTAAATTTTCACCTCCATTTTATAATAATTATTAATAGATAATATTTATATATCAAGCTAATTTATATTATACTAATTATTGATAAGTCAGTCAATGAAATATTTTCGCATCACCTCTTTCGCTTAAATTTAGAGCATAAGTAAATCACATTCTATAATTGACTCACTTCGACAAATTTACCCAACAATAAAAATCCGCATATAAACTATATTTTCGGTATGATTAGAAGCTGGTTCAAATCAACCAAAAATAAAATGTTATCATGCGGAAATCTGTTTGGGGAATGTATAGTGTGTAACAGCAACGTCAAAAGGAATAGGACGTTCAATATATATTTTATTTTACAACAAGCACAGAACATTTTGCTTTGTGAAGGACGTGCTGACTGATACTGCCTAACAAGGAACCAGCCACCGCCCCGTAACCATGGCTCCCCATGACAACTAAGTCAATGTTCTCATCTTCAATCTCTTGCAAGATGACGATCGCCGGTTTTCCTTGGATTTTTTTCTTAACCACGGTGACATCACTTGTATCGATTCCATCAAGTGTGTGTTTTAAGGCAACATCTCCTTCATATTGGATTTGTTCCGGAGAAATTACATAACTATAAACACTAGAATCATAGGCCAACGGTATTTGCATAGCGAACAGAAGCTCAACTTCTGAGTTAAATTTCCGAGCAATCTCCAATGCAGTTTTCAATGCTCGTCGTGAATACTCTGAAGCATCAGTTGCCACCAATATTTTTTTCAACATAAAAACCCTCCTCAAAATCATTATTAATATCTATTCCACTCTATAATGTTAATATCCTTCTTTTTGATGATTGATCGTAATAATTTTTTCTAGTAATTTCTCATTTGTTATTTTACTTTAATTCCCTGACACTTTAAAGCATAATTGATATATTTCCTATGTTCAAATATATCTTGGACAGTCAAAGGCACTAATGTTTTAACTTCCCTGCCAACATCTTCAGTATAACAATATTTTGTAAGTTTATCCTGCTTATCTATCGTAATGATTACGGGCAGATTGTCAACCACCAACGAACCATCTACACTGGGCAGATGACATTCATACATCCAACTCTGTACACCGTACAAGGTCGTCGATTCAGCACCTATTTCCCTAAAGTGATCAATAAAGTATTGGGCATCTTCTAATGTCTCTATATTTTTCATTTTTACATCTCCTTTTAATTATTCGAGTTATGAAACATTCTTTGAGCTGAGCTTATATTTTATCATTGAAAAGAAATGTATACAATGACAAAACTCTTCCTTTACGGGAAGAGTTACTGATTGTCCTAGCTACACTTAAGATCTATTTGCAGAAATCCGACCAGTTCGCAGGATAGGTAGTATAGAAAACTTTACAAAACGTCGGAGAAGAAAAGACAACGTTGCTTCCCTTGGGAATATATATCACATCTCCGGCTTTAGCACGAAACGCTTGGCCCTCAACTTCAAGCACAAAATCTCCCTCGATAACATAATCCGCTTCATCATAGTTTAAATACCAGGGCAATCTAGCGTGATCAAAC
>Ga0209415_10009383_pt1 | contig 16813 bp, 8 predicted proteins | sample PeaSoiSIISIP2007_FD_187696 | JGI IMG/M metagenome (GOLD analysis project Ga0209415, IMG submission 187696) | Peat soil microbial communities from Weissenstadt, Germany - SII-SIP-2007 (SPAdes) (version 2) | ecosystem: Environmental > Terrestrial > Soil > Wetlands > Peat | place: Germany... | reverse complement strand
TGCAAGACGCTGATTACCATTGGGGCCTGTGCCACCGCCGGCGGCATCCAGGCCCTGCGCAACTGGAAGGATGTAGATGAATTCATTCGCGTCGTGTACGCGACCCCGAAATACATCAATACTCTAAAACTCTCCACCCCCATCGCTGAACATGTGCCCGTGGATTTCGAACTGCGCGGCTGCCCTATCAACAAGCACCAGCTTATCGAGCTGATTACGGCGATGCTGGCCGGACGCAAACCCAATGTTCCGACCTACAGCGTCTGCATGGAGTGCAAGCGCAAGGGCAACGTCTGCATTGCGGTGGCGCAAGGCGTCGCCTGCCTGGGACCGGTTACCCACGCGGGTTGTGGGGCGCTGTGTCCGAGCTTTGACCGAGGATGCTACGGTTGCTACGGTCCTATGGAAAGCCCCAACACGGAATCGCTTAGCAATCAGTTCCGCATTCTGGGCCAGAACAGCGGGGAAATCACGCGCGCTTTCCGTGGCTTCAACGCCTGGTCCTGGCAATTCCGCAAGGCGAGCGAGGAGAGTGAGCGAACGTGAGCAAGCAGCCGGCCAGAACGATCAAGGTTGACATTTTGGCCCGAGTCGAAGGTGAAGGCGCGCTTTACGTCAAGCTCAAGGGCGATGTGGTTCAGGACGTAAAGCTGAAGATCTACGAACCTCCGCGTTTCTTCGAGGCCTTTCTTCGGGGCAGGCACTTCTCCGAACTCCCCGACATTGTGGCCCGCATCTGCGGAATCTGTCCGATCGCTTATCAGATGAGCGCGGTTCACGCCATCGAGCGCGCCCTCAGCGTCGAAATCAACCCGTCGGTGCGGCTGCTGCGACGGCTGTTCTACTGTGGAGAATGGATCGAGAGCCACGCCCTTCACGTCTACATGTTGCACGCGCCGGATTTTCTAGGCTATCCCGACGCCATCGCGATGGCGCGCGACCATCAGGCAATCGTGCAGCAGGGCCTGCGCTTGAAAAAAGCCGGCAACCGGATCGTAGCCTTGATGGGCGGCCGGGAAATTCATCCGGTTTCGGCCGCAGTCGGTGGCTTTTACAAAGCACCCTCCAGGAGCGCACTCAAAGAACTGGTGGACGAACTCAAATGGGCGCTCGACGCCTCGCTGGCCACGGCCCGCTGGGTCTCAGGGCTCGACTTTCCTGATTTCGAGCAGGATTACGAATTCGTCTCCCTGTCACACCCTGAAGAGTATCCCTTCAACGAGGGCCGGATCGTCTCCAATCGCGGGCTTGATATTGATGCGTCTGAGTATGAGGAGAATTTTACCGAGCAGCATGTGCAACACTCGAATGCGCTGCATTCCGTCCTGCGCGGCCGCGATTCCTACATGGTCGGCCCGATGGCTCGCTTCAATCTGAATTTCGACAAATTGCCGGAGGTGGCCCAGCAGGCAGCCCGCGATTGCGGACTTCAGGTGCCCTGCCGCAATCCGTTCCGCAGCATCGTGGTGAGGGCAATCGAGCTGGTTTTTGCCTGCCACGAGGCGCTCCGCGTGATCCGTGAATACGAGCCGCCTCCTGCATCTCGCGCCCCGGCAGCCGCGAAGATCTCGACTGGGCAGGCGGCCACGGAAGCGCCACGGGGCCTCCTCTACCATCGCTACGAGCTCGATCAGGACGGGATCATCGCTTCCGCAAAGATTGTTCCGCCAACTTCACAGAATCAGAAACGGATTGAGGAGGATCTCTGGCACTTTGTCAGCCAGGTTGCGACCCGGCCAGCTGAGGAGATCAGGTGGAAGTGCGAACAGGCCGTGCGCAACTACGATCCCTGCATTTCTTGCGCGACCCATTTTCTTCGCCTGCATGTGGAGCGGGATTAGACGTGGCCGTTCGCATCATTGGCTGTGGCAACTTCGATCGCGGGGACGACGCAGCTGGTCTCCTCGTTGCGCGCCGCCTGCATGCGCTTGGTGTCGAAACCCTCGGCGTCGAAATCATAGAGCAACGCGGCGAGAGCTTGTCTTTGATGGACTGCTGGCTCGGCTTTGAGCACGTCATTCTAGTCGACGCCACTGCTCCCTGCGGAACGCCCGGTCACGTTCAAGTATGGAACGCCCACGCCGACAAGCTCCCTGAAGATGTCTTCCCCTGCTCCACGCATGCTTTCGGCGTGCGCGAAGCGGTGGAATTGGCGCGCGCCATGAACCGTTTGCCGCAGACCCTGCTGATTTACGGCATTGAGGGCAAGCAGTTTCTCTTGGGTGCGCCACCCTCCCTGGAAGTCGAGCGCACGGTGGTGTCCGTGGTGGAGCGACTCGTGATGCAGGTTTCCGATTTATTCGTCGACACTCCGCAAAGCCCCCCGCGAGACATTTTCGGTTGATCTGGGCGAGTCGAACCCTCTCTTTTCCACGCAGCGGGTGATCCGCCAAGTTCGTAGCCAGCGCGTACGGCAAATACTTCTCTTGTGATGCAAGCGCCTTTACAGAATTCGCACGATCCTTCCGGAGGCCGATGATTCGGCTGCACAACCCCGCCGTCACCTGTCGGGTTGCACTCGCCCAGGGATTCTCCTAAGATGTCACGGAGTTTTGGGTCTCTACTTTCTCTCTTACTCTTTCTTCCGCGATTCTCTTTAGACTTATGACAATCTTACAAACTGCGAACCCGCATGACTCAGTCCTCTGACGCCAACACTCAGACCTCGTCCACCGACCAGACATCTGTTTCAACCATCGGCCCTTACCGGCTCGTACAGAGGATCGGCATCGGAGGCATGGGAGAAGTTTGGCGCGCCGAGCAGACCACGCCCTTTCATCGCACCGTCGCCCTCAAGCTGATCAAGGCCGGCATGGACACACGCGCCGTCGTCGCCCGCTTCGAGACCGAACGCCAGGCGCTGGCGCTCATGGAACATCCCAACATTGCCAAAGTTTTCGATGCCGGCGCCACGCCCGAAGGCCGCCCGTACTTTGTCATGGAGTACGTCCCCGGCCTACCTATCACCAAGTATTGTGACAAGCTTCGCCTCACGCTTCACGATCGTCTCGCGCTGTTCACGCAGGTCTGCGAGGGAGTCCAGCACGCGCATCAGAAAGCCATAATTCATCGCGATCTCAAGCCTTCGAACGTGCTGATCAGCGAGGTCGACCAGAAACCGGTTCCCAAGATCATTGACTTCGGCCTCGCCAAAGCCACCGGCGCGCGCCTCGGCGAAGCCACTATGTACACCGAAGTCGGGGGCGTCGTCGGAACGCCCGACTACATGAGCCCCGAGCAGGCCGACAGCAGCGAGCGCAACATCGACACCCGCACCGACGTGTACTCGCTCGGCGTCATCCTCTACGAACTGCTGGTCGGCGTCTTGCCATTCAGTTCGCGGCAATCGGGCGCCACGCCCGCCATCCTGGAAAAAATCCGCCAGGAAGAACCCGCGCTGCCCAGTTCGAGAATCAAGGCTCTCGGCGAATCCTCCCACGATTCGGCGCAGAAACGCCAGGAAGAGCCGCAAACCCTGCGCCGCCACCTGCGTGGCGAACTCGATTGGATCACCATGAAGGCGCTCGAGAAGGAGCGCTCGCGCCGCTACGGTTCGCCCTCCGAACTGGCGGCCGACATCGAGCGCTACCTGAACAATGAGCCGGTGCTTGCCGGTCCGCCAAGCGCGAGCTATCGCGCCGGCAAGTTCGTCCGCCGCCATCGCTTCGGGGTTAGCGTGGCCGCCGCCGCCTTACTCTTGCTGATTGCCTTCGCTGCCACTATGGCCGTCCAGCCGCGACGGATCGCCCAAGAGCGTGATCGCGCCAACCGCGAAGCCGCCGCCTCCCAACGCGTCGCCGACTTCATGGTGCGCATGTTCAAAGTTTCTGATCCCAGCGAAGCCCGCGGGAACAGCGTTACCGCGCGCGAAATCCTCGACAAAGCAGCCAACGAAGCCGACACCGGCCTGGCCAGCGATCCTGTCCTGCAGGCCCGCCTCCTCGCGGTTATGGGCAACACCTATGAAGGCCTCGGACTCTACGCTCGCGCGGAGTCTCTGCTGGCACGCTCGCTCGAAATTCGCCGCCGCGTCCTCGGACCCGATAACCCCGACACGCTCGCTTCCATGAACGACCTGGCTGAGACGATTCGCTGGCAAGGCCGCTTTCCTGAGGCGGAAAAACTCTACCGCGAGGCCTGGGAGGGCCGCCAGCGCGTGCTCGGGCCGGATCACCCCGCCACCATTGTTTCCATGAACGGCGTCGGGCTGGTGTTGACCGACGAGAATCGCTACACGCAAGCTGAAAAGCTGCTTGGCCAAGTTCTGGAAACGGAGCGCCGCACCGTCGGCCCCTCCGCCGCAGCCACATTGAACACCGAGAACTCGCTCGCCCTGGTGTTGCAAGACGAAGGTCGCCTGCCCGAAGCCGAGAAGTTGTATCGCGAGTCAGCCGACGGCTTCCGCCGGCAGTTTAGCCCTGAACATCTGAATGCGCTGCGCGGCTATGCCAACCTGGCCATCGTTCTCGATCAGGAGGGACGCTATGCCGAGTCCGAAAAATTGCAGCGCGAAATGATTGAGATCAAGAACCGCGTGCTCGGCCCCGAACACCCCTACACGCTGCTCTCGAAGGCGAGTCTCGCCGCTACCTTAGCGCACGAGCAGCGCTATTCCGAGGCCGAAAAGTTGTACATCACCACCATCGACGCCGAGCGCCGTGTCTTCGGGCCGGAGCATCCCAGAACATTGTTCGCGACGAGTGACTTCGCCGACGCGCTGGTCGCGGACCACCGATATTCCGAAGCGGCAAAACTGCGCGAAGACCTGACGCGGATCTACACCCGCTTGCAAGGCCCCGACGGGGCCGACACACTCGACAACCTGGAGAGGGTCGGCATCCTCCATGCGTACCAGAACCAATACGCCAAGGCCGAGTCAATCTTCCAGCAGGCTCTGCAATCCGCTCAACGCTCCTCGAACAAATCGCTGCTGCCGACCGCCTGGTACGACTACGCCTGCGCCGCCGCCGTCGCTGGACATCGCGACCAGGCCGTAGAATACCTTCAAAAAGCCGCGGATCTTGGAAACAAGGACATCGCGAACATGGCGAACGACGAAGACCTGAAGTCCCTGCGCCGGGACCCACGCTTCGCCGCCCTGATCGCGCAGGCCAAGGCACGAACGGCTGGCTCAGCGCCAAATTAGCATCCGGACTCGTTCTCGAATTTCGAGACGAGCCGCCACGCTTCGGTGCCATCCTCAGGTTCCCCGCATTGGGGCTCGCAGTTTGCGCCTCACGGACGTCGAGTGTCCTGACTGTGGCGGAACCGGACGTAGCAAGCAAGCGCTACATAGAGAGAGCGCTGCCCTAACTTGACGCGTAACGCCGGGGTTGTTAAACGCCGTCCCTCCGATCCTTAGGTGGCGTGAGTAACTGTCGAAGGCGATTGCACTGATTGACTCGCGGTTCCGGGCCCCAGCTTAGAACTCTTGCCTGATGCTGACCGACGCCCAGCTCACCCCGCCTGTTCCTCAGCGGGCGGCTTCCAGCTTACCGGCCCAAACTTTGGCGTCTCCAATCCAAGCAGGCGATAGGCTTCATCTAGCGTGCGCACCACGCGCAAGTTCGGTCGTGAGTGCTCGCCTAACATCTGGAACATCCGTGCTAGGCCGTAGACGTAGTCTCTTGAAGCAACGAACACGGTGAACGGCCCACCCGCAAAAGCTGGTTGCCGCTCTGCCAGTTGCCGGATCGCGCTGGTAGAAACATCAAACATCTTCACCGCCGTGACATCCAGGATGCCGCTGCATGTCGGGTGGGTCGCCACGTATGCCTTAACTGCGTTGTAGAACTCGGGCACCGACGCATCCGTGACGGTACCATCTACGGTAACGCGCAGGATGTTGTGACTTGAGTCGTATTCCAACACAAAGCCCATAGTACGAGCCTTCGACTGCCAGACATCTTACACCGCTGGCTGAGACATCGCCAGACAGGTCAGGGCATCTCACTCACAAACCCTCGCCCCGACAAGGCTTCGGTGATGGCAACCGAGAGGTCTGAACCAATCCGCGCTTTGGTGACAAACGCCGCACCGCCAGCGTCCAATGCCGCCATCATGGATTCCGTATCGTCGCTTAGAAAGACAATCGAGGCTTGGCAACCAGCACTCCGCAGGCGCTTTGCCACTTCAATACCGCTCAACCTCGGCATGAAAATGTCCAACACCACCACGTCAGGTGCGATTGTTTGCCATAAAGCGATGGCGGCTTTGCCATCCGGCGCAGTGCCAACAATCTCGTAGTGTTCTCTGAGTATCTCAGCGCAGAGCACAAGAATTTCGGGCGTGTCGTCCACGAGCATGACCTTGGGTCGCTTCAAAATAGCTCCTCACTTCACTGTTGCAGGTATAAAAAGGAAGAGTGCAGCCGGGGAGGTCGCGATCAGCAAAATACTTAGAAATAAATTAAACACTGTTAAAGCAATATCTTCAATTAACCGTGGTCACGCCTAGCTGTTACCGCCGGGGGCTTTCCGCCGCGGCCCAGGCAGCCTGGCCAAATGCCACTCCAGTGCCGTAACACATTACTGTCCCAAGGATGTCCCTTTGCTCTTGTTCGCTTAACCTTCCGTCACCTTTCTGTGACAAGGGGATCGGGCGTAGTCTCCGAACACCATGACCTCAATGAACTTCCCCCAGAGGCAGGAACGACGAGATATTCGTTACCCTCTGCACATGCCTGTGACACTCAAGCTGGCCCACAAGGAAATGCACGCGCGCTCAGAGAACATCAGTCTCCGGGGCATTTTGCTTTCTAGCGCTTCGCTGATTCCACGGGGTTCCACGGTAGAGGTGGCGGTTGGAGTTGCAACGCTGCCCGAACACGGCGTACAACTCAGCGCTCGCGGCAAGGTTCTTCGCGTCCAACCTGCAAGCTTGGGGAATTTCTCCGTGGCAATCGCGTTCGAGCGTCCCTTCAGGCTGGGTCGGCAAACACCAGACGCAGGCTCTGGACAGGAGGAGAATGCTCCTCGACTCCCTCAAAGGAAAAGCAGCGTTCTCATCGGTCGAGGACGGAACCTCGCCTCGGCTTGGTTCATGGAGACGTAGTCGCAACCCCGGTGAAGCCACATTGCTCCGCCACGGCCAAAGTGGATGCCTTGCAGTCTGCGTCTATCGGGCGTTGCTGATCAGACGAGGCAGGACTAGTTCCCGCTACTGCAGCTTCACGTACTCGGCTTTGGCTTCCGTCAGGATGGGAATGTCGGGGTCGGCGTCTTTCCAAAGGTTGAGGAAATCTTTGTAGGAGGCGACGGCCCGGACGCGGGCAGCCTCGGCATCCGCTCCTTGCAAGGTTCGAGACTGGAAGGCGTTGGCGCGAGCTACTCCAAGATGGGCCAATGCTCCCGTCCAGCAGTTCCAGACAATGCCGCTGTGGTCGAGAATTTTCTGAAACTCGGCAGCGGCGGCATTGCCCTGTCCGGCGGCCAAGTATGCTTCCGCGCGCACATACGTGGGATAGAGGCAGGAGGCGTTGTTGACGAACGGAATGTCCCCGAACTCAATGACTGAGGCTCTTTGCAGGGTGTTTAATGCGGAGGCCGAGTTCTTTCTGTCGAGCGCCAATTGCGCCTGAATCGCGGGCAGCCAGAGAGCCTGCATCTGCGTGTCCAGCGGGAAGCGCTTTCCTAAGTCCTGGGCCATGGCTTCGGCTCGCCCCGTATCGCCAGCCATGGCGAACCCCAGTGCGGCTTCGGCTGCTGCTCCCGGACTCGCGGGAGCAAGCTTGATGGCCTCTGCCGCGGCGCTCCGCGCCTCCGCAGCATTACCGTAAGCGGCCGCGCGCTGAGCGGCAACCGCCAGATAGATCGCCCCAACTTCTTTATTGTCGGTTCGCACAGCTGAGTCTATTGCGCGCTTGATGAGTTCCTGCGCCTTGGCGGCATGGCCGACGTAGCCCTCGGTGTCCGATGCCAGTGCCAATCCGAAGTTCTCATATTCGGCCTTACCCGCAAACCACTGTTGCTGTTCCGCCATGCCAGCAGAATCCGAGCCGAAAAAGGCGAGCGCGTAGCGGACAAGCCGCAACTGGAAATCATCACTTTTTTTCGCCTGTGCCTGGTCGATGATCTTCTGCGCCTCGTCGAACCGCTGCAAGGAAAGCGCGTAGGTGGCGAGATTCGAGTACCAACCATGATAGTCTGGGCTAAGAAGCTGGGCTTGCCTGGTGGTCTCGGCGGCTTTCTCATACTGCCCAAGCTCAGCGTATAGATTGCCTAGCTGGCCGATGATCGGGTCACGCGGGTAGTCCTCAATCTGCTCCTGATATGTCTGGGCGGCTTTGTCCAGTTCTCCGGTCACAGTCAGATAGTACGAACCAGCGATCCGCAGCCTTTCTAGCTCGCTGGTATGTCCCCGCAGCTGGAACGCCTTGGTAAGGCACTCGTTCGCCCTGCCTGGTTTGCCGAGATTAGTGTATTGGTTCGACATTCCCAAATATGCCCTGGCAAAATTCGGGTCAAGCTCGACAGAACGTTGAAAGTAAGGCAGGGCGGCGGTGGGGGACTGCCTCTCAAGGGCCATACCGACGGCGTAAGCTTTCAGAGCTTCCAGCGAGTTCGTGGTGACTGGGGACAGTGGGGCGTCGAATTTCTGAACCGTCGCCAGCGATTCACCCAGTTCGCCGCGCAGCTTGGACGCCGCTTCGCCTAGCGTGTCGAGCACCTTCTCTTTGGACGCCGCCGTCATCTGCTCCTCGGCCAGCGCGTCTCCGCTCTGGCAATTCAACGCCTTCAACCCCAGCACATATGCGCTGCCCAGGCGGTCAATGGATCCGGCAATATAAGCTTTGCTGCCCGCCCGCTGGCAAAGCTCTCGAGTCACCTCAGGAGTGAGTTTCGTACCTGCAGGACGCGTCATCAGTTGCAAGGTCTTCGCGACTTGGCCGTCCGGGAGAACATTCAAAAAAGGCGACTGTCGCAGGGAAATTGTGAGCCCTGTTTTCAACGTGTCGTCGAAGACGGAGTCGCCAGTGCTATTGGCGAAGTCGGCGAGAACGATGGTGTCTTTTTCGGTCATGCGATCGCGTTGGCGCGCCCGGTAGTAGAACCCGCCCGCCACCAACAACGCAACCAGCAGAACGGGAACCGAAATCTTCCACAGTCTCGGAACCCGAACCGCAGGAGCCTCTTCCGTGATGACACTGGTCCGGATCGTGTGCTGCTGAAGAAGGAGCGGGTCGGAGGCGTTGATCGAGGTTGCTCCCTCCGCCGCGATACTTCCAGGCTCTGGGGCAACCGCCTTCACCGGGGCGACAAACTGATAGCCGCGCCCCGGCAGGGTGACGATAAAGCTGTTCTCACCCGGCTTTTCATCCAGCGCCCGCCGCAGCACGGAGATGCTTTGTGCCAGGCTGTGCTCGTCTACATACGTATCTGGCCAGACGTTTTTTAGCAGTTCATCCCGGCTGAGGGCCCTCCCCGGGTTCTGTGCAAGGTACAGCAGGAGATCGAAAGCCCGATAGTTGAGCGTGACAATCTCTTTTTCCCGCCGCAGGGTGCGTCCCCGGGCATCCATCTGAAACTCCCCGAATTGGAATATCTCCCCTGCTTTCATGGACATCCACACATTCACAACTTGTCAAAAGCTTTGAGAACGATTGACTGGCCTTTTTTTCGCGACTGCCCCAATATTCGCGGCCAGTACAGGGAGAACGTACGAAGGGACTCTACCAATGGCTGACTCAGAGGGCAAGCTTCTTCCGGTCGGAGGCGTCCGGTCGCGGCACCAGCCGCACCGTTCGCACGGAGGTGACCGTCGAGCAGCAAGGCTTGACCCTGTTGGTGAGAGGTTCGGCGGCGGGCTTCGCCGACTGCCCTCTTTGCGGACAGAAGCTGGAGGCAGGCGAGCAGGCAATAAGGGTTCGTCAGCTGGTGGGTTCGGTTTCGCCGGAAGCAGGGCCAGATGACGGTCCTACTCCCGGAGGTTAAAAAGCCGTGAAACGGAATTCAGGAGACCAGTAGTTTGTGGGCAATGACCCTAGGAATGCCAAAAATAACATTTTTGAGAAAGCTATGTAGAACCCGATTGATCGATGTCGATGGTTCTCAAACCATCAAGAGCCAAGAACGTACCGCTAACCATTGCGGATAGAAATAAGGAGATATTGAAATGACTACCCTATTTACAAGCCCGGCCTCGCGGTATGGTTTGGCTGACTCTTTCGCTTCGTCCGCTCGGCGCGCACTGCGGCACAACCACAGAGCATTCGACAGCTGCCTCTTGGCGCTCGCAGTCGTCCTTGCCGTTCTGCTGTCCGGAACCAGCCTGGCTCACGCGCAAACGCCTCCATGGACCAAGGCAACCACCAACAAAACGATGAAGGTCACGGATTGCTTACTTCTTACCGATGGCACCGTCATGTGCCAACTAGGAGAGCAGACCAACCAAATCGTGCGCCTGACCCCGGACAAAACCGGCAGTTACCTGAATGGCTCATGGTCAACCACCAATATTGCTTCGTTGCCAGCTACTTACCAGCCACGTTTTTTTTGCTCCGTCGTGCTGCCGGATGGGCGCGTCATCTACGAGGGGGGCGAATACAACCACGCCTCCGGCTCCGCTCAGGAGACCACCATCGGTTACATCCTCGATCCGACCGCCAACAGCGGAAAGGGATTGTGGACGGAAATAACTCCTCCCGACAACGGGACGGGGGATTGGGCACAAATCGGCGATTCGCCGTGCATCGTTTTGGAGAACGGAACGTTCGTGATTGGCGCTCACCTCAACACGCAAATGGCTGCGTTGGATCCCGTAACCCTCACCTACACCGACCTTAACCCTACCGGTAAAGCTGACCGCTATGCCGAGGAAGGTTGGACCCTGCTGCCAGACGGAAACATCCTAACCGTCGATACCGGAGACATCCTGAACTCGGAAATATATGATCCCACCTCCAATTCCTGGTCGTCCGCGGGGAGCACAGGCGTGGCGCTGGCGGGCAATGGATCGTTGGATCAATGCAATCCCACGTGCAACGCCGAGGTGGGACCGGCCGTGATGCTCGGCGACAAATCCATCGTTCAGTTTGGAGCCACTCCTAACAACGCGATCTATATGGACCGTATGTGGGTGCCGGTCCAGAGTTTCCCCATCCCATTTGTGTGCAATGGGATAAGTTACGAAAACGCCGGGGTCAATGATGGTTCTGCGTCCATATTGCCCAATGGCCATGTGCTGGTAGCTGCCAATCCTGTCAATAAAGAGCAGGACGCAGTATCTTGCTCCGTATTCTATGAGTTCGACGGCAGCAATCTGAACCCGGTACCCGGCGACGGAGATGCCCCTACCAGGGATACGTTGGCCCTACGGATGCTTGCGCTACCTTCCGGGGATGTCATGGTCGAGAACGGCTCGGATGACGTCTGGTTCTACAACAACCTCCAAGCGCCCGATCCGGGTGCGCAGCCCACAATTACGACCGCGCCTTCGGGCGTACTTCCCGGGAAAACCTACGCGATTTCCGGAACGCTGTTTAATGGCGTTTCGCAAGGGGCGATGATGGGAGACGACGGGGAGTGGTCGACGAACTATCCCCTGGTGCGTTTCATAAGTGGCACCAACGTGACGTATGCGAGAACTCACAACCACAGCAGCATGGGCGTCAACAATCCATACACGACGGTGACCACCTATTTTGATGTGCCCGCCAGCCTCGGCCTGGGTGCCTACAGCTTGGAGGTTGTTGCCAACGGCATCCCCTCGGCTCCGTTTCCCATCAATGCGGTAGCGACCGGGAGCACTCTGTTGTACGGCGGCGGCTCCGTTGGCGGCTACGGCGGCGACATCAACGTAAGCGCTTTCCTGAACAGCGCGGGCGCATCGCAGCCACCAATCGCGGGCGCTACGGTCGCATTCCAGTTGGGTAGCCAGAATTGCTCTGGAACGACCGACGGGACAGGCTTCGCCGGCTGCACTATCGTAGCGAATCAGACGCCAGGCGCCTACGCCGTGACCGCGAGCTTCGCCGGAAACTCAAGCTTTGGAGCGACCTCGACATCTACTTCTTTCACCATAATCCCGGCCATCCAAACCATCACCTTCACTACCAACGCGCCTGCGAGCGCAGCGACTGCCAGCAACTTCACGGTGGCGGCCACCGCGAGTTCCGGCTTGCCAGTGATGTACACCAGTTCGGGGCAGTGCAGCAACGTGGGTGCGAACTATGGCACGAGCGACAACACCGGCACCTGCACGGTGATTGCGAATCAGGCAGGCGACGCCGACTACGTTGCCGCAGCTACGGTCACGGAGAGCGTCACCGTGACTCCTGCTGCCATGAGCTTCTCGTACGCCCAGTTCACCGTGCCCGCCAGCGGATTGAAGAGTCCGGACGGAGTGGCTGTGGATGGAGCTGGCGATGTATTCATCGCGGACCAGAGCAATAACCGGGTGGTGAAGATTGCGCCCAGCGGCGTTCAGACGACGGTCGGCAGCGGACTCAGCGGTCCGGACGGAGTGGCAGTGGACGGAGCGGGCGATGTTTTCATCGCGGATTTCGGAAACGGCCGGGTAGTCGAGGTGACCCCTGGCGGCGTTCAAACCACGGTGGCCAGTGTGCCAACTCCGACAGGTGTGGCCTTAGACGCAGCGGGTGACGTCTTTATAGCGCTGGAGGGAAGCCAGGAAGTGTTGGAAACGCCGGCAGGCTGCAGCAGTTCCTGCAGCGCAACCCTTGTGTGGGGAGGTGCAGGCGGTACTACTGTTTTACTTCCATTAGGTGTGACAGTAGATAAAGCGGGCAATGTTTTCTTCCCGGTTACCGGAACCTCCGCCGGGGTGATAAAGCAGGCGCCGCCCTACAACTCAGGCGTGTGGTCCTGGATAGCCAGCGGACTGAATGGCCCGACCGGAGTAGGGGTGGATGCAGCGGGCGATCTATTCATTGCCGATACCGGCAACAACCGGATCGTCGAGGTATCAGACAACGACACCGTCCAGACCACGGTGGCTAGCGCAGTCACGAATCCGAATGGAGTGGCAGTGGACGCAGCGGGCGATGTCCTCGTCACCGAAGGCAGCGCGAACCTTGCAGTCGAGGTACAGCGCGAGGCGGTGAATTTCGGCTACGTCAACGTTTGCCCAGCAGGACAAACCAGTCCGGCGCCGTGCAAAGAGAATCTCACGCTCAACTACATCGCCAATGGAGCCGTGGCCGTTGTTTCTACCGCCGTGAAAACGCAAGGTGCGGCCAACCTCGACTTCACGCTCGCCGGCAACACCTGCACGGGCATACTCGCTTCAGGAACCATGTGCAACCTGACCGTCACATTTTCCCCGGTCGCGCCGGGAGCGCGATTGGGCGCTGTCCAACTCAGCAATGTGAGTAGCTTGCTGGCCACCACTTTCGTTCACGGAGAGGGTAAGGCACCGGCCATTTCTTTCGGGCCGGGCGCGCCGGTCACGCTGCCAACCAGCGGATTGAGCGCTCCCTCGACGGTGGCGGTGGATGCTCTCGGCGATGTCTTCATCGCTGATCGCTCCAACAACCAGGTTTTCGAACTACCGGCAGGCTGCGTGAGTAGCACTTGCCAGATCACTGTGTTCTACGTTGGCCTCTCGGATCCCTCAGCCGTGGCGGTGGATGGAGCGGGAAATATCTACATCGCGGACACCGTCAACAATCGGGTAGTGAAACTTCTACCCGCGGCCGTCGGCTATAACAATGCCACGGTAGGCACCGGACTCACTCTTCCCAGCAGCGTGGCGGTGGATGGAGCGGGAAATGTCTTCATCGCCACCAACGGCAATGAAGTCGTAGAAGTCCCGACCGGTGGCGGTACACAATTCACGCTGGCGACCGGCTTGGCGTTCCCGGGCAGTGTGGCCGCGGATGGTGCCGGCAATGTTTACATTGCCGACAGCGGCAACAATCGCGTGCTGAAGGTTCCTGCGGGCTGTCTCAGCAGCGCTTGCCAAATCATAGTGCCGGCCGTCGGACTGAGCGGTCCGGAAAGTGTGGCGGTAGATGGAGCTGGCGATGTCTACATCACCGACCAAAACAATAACCGGGTAATCGAGGTTCCGGCCGGTGGAGGTCCCCAGACCACGGTGATGAGTGGATTGAATTTACCGGAAGGGATCGCCGTGGATGGAGCTGGCGATGTCTTTATAGCGGATGAGAACAACCATCGCGTGGTGGAGGTGCAAAGTTCGCAGCCGCCAACACTTAGCTTTGGGGTCACGGACCTGGGCAGCACCAGCGCCCCGCAATCCGTCACCGTTCAAAACATCGGCAATCAACCGCTGAACGCAGTTAGTCCGGGACTCGTCGTTAAGGGCCCGAACTTTCTGCAGGTTGCGGGCTCGGGCACGCCGGCAGATTGCACCAGCAGCTTCGCGCTGGCGTCGGGAGCGACCTGCAATCTCAGCATTAGCTTCCAGCCGACAACTGGCGGGGCTCTTACCAGTACAGCCACCTTCACCGATAACACCCTGAACACCAATCCGTCAGCCAGTCAGAGTATTGGACTGCAAGGTACTGGAACCGCGACCGTGAGTGCGACGGTGGGCACCAGTCCGTCAGGATTGGCGTTCACAGTGGACGGCACCAGCTACAGTAGCCCGCAGAACTTCACCTGGGTGACGGGGTCGGTGCACACCATTGCTACCACGGCTACACAGACTCCCAGCGCCGGCGTGCAGGATACTTTCACGAGCTGGTCGGATGGAGGTGCCTTGAGCCATTCTGTGACTGCCTCAGCTAGCGCAACCTACACGGCTGTCTTCAGCACCGCATACTTGCTGACTACGGCCGCCAATCCTACCACCGGCGGGACGGTCACGCCGGCATCCGGTACATTCTACGCGGCGAACGCGGTCGTAAGCCTGACCGCCAGAGCGAAGTCGGGGTACGCTTTCTCCGGCTGGAGCGGCAATGTGGCCAATGCCCTCACCGCCACGACCACTGTGACGATGAGCGCACCACAGGCAGTTTCGGCGAACTTCGTGAAAACAACAACGACTGTAACGGTTGTGGTTTCAAGTTTGAATCCGTCAACCTACGGCCAATCCGTCACTTTGACTGCGACGGTGACTTCTTCGGATGGAACCACTCCAACTGGAAAGGTCACATTCGACAATGGAACCAAGTCGCTCGGAACAGCAACCCTCAGCGGCGGTGTGGCTGCCCTTAAAACATCCACGCTTCCGGTAGGGACGTTGACCATCACGGCAAGCTATGACGGCGACCCGGCGCACCTGAAGAGCAAGTCTTCCGCACTGACGCAGGTGGTCGACCAGGCAACTTCGACGACAACCATCGTGTCGTCACTGAATCCTTCCACTGCCGGGAAGACAGTGAAGTTCACAGCCACGGTGACGTCGCCCACAACGACGCCAACGGGCTCGGTCAACTTCATGGATGGCACCACAGTGCTGGAAACGCACAGCTTGTCAAAAGGTGTGGCGATTTACAGCACGTCTACCCTGAGTGCTGGGACTCACAACATCACCGCCGTCTACGTGGGCACTGCTGATTGCGCCACTAGCACGTCGGCAGTGCTATCACAGGTGGTCAATCCATAAGAAGATGCACATTGCGCTGATGTAGCACGATTGGGGATGTGGAAAACGCGAAGCGTTTTCCACATCCCCAGAATTATTGCCCGCAAGAGCTAAAGATTAGCTTCCTTGTCATGTGCCGTCGGGTTTGGCGCGGGAAGGTCAGGTATTTTCATTTACTCGAAAGAAGGTATATTTGTCAGTCTGGCAGAGAAGGAAAGATTGTGAGGTCAGGCCGCATGACTCGAGTGCTCGCAGCGTTCCTAGCCGTTTTTGTTTGGGCAGGTAACCAGGCAGTTGCGCAGAAGGTTGTCGTCGATTCCGCTCCTTCGCACGTGGTGAACACGTTTAGCCCGGTGCGCGCTCTAGGGGCGGCAATCGACAGGCTGAAGACCGGGACTCCGGAGCATTTGCTCACCGACCCTCTGCTCAAAGAAATCCTCAATGCCGGGTGGCAGACGGTGACCTACCGGCAGAACACCGAACTCATGGTCGAGGCCTGGCACTGGAATCCAAACGGCGCCTGGAGCGATGCCGAGAAGCGGCAGGGTTATTTTGTTGGCAGTGGCGACCCGGCCGGCGAGATGATCCGGCACTCCTGGGCTGCGCCGCTTCCCCATCGCGGCTTCAGCCGCGGCGATGGCAACGGCTGGTCGCGCCTGACTGACGGCGATCCAAAATCATATTGGAAGAGCAATCCTTACCTAACCCGCGCATTCACTGGCGAAGACGATTCTCTCCATCCGCAGTGGGTGATGATCGATTTGGGCAGCAAGATCGACGTGAACGCGATTCGCATCGCGTGGGCGGATCCTTACGCGCGGCGTTACTCGGTGCAGTTTTGGACAGGCGAGCTCGAACCCTTTTATGACGGGACAACCAAGGGCACCTGGCAGACATTTCCTTTAGGTACGGTGACCGAGGGCAAGGGCGGCACAGTCACGCTGAAGCTGGTTTCATGGATGATTCCGGTGCGCTACATACGCATCTGGATGACGGAATCGTCGAACACTTGCGATACTCATGATTCAGGCAAACCAGGTTCGGCCGACAAGCGAAATTGCGTGGGATATGCCATCAACGAACTGTACGTTGGGGCGCTTTCGGCCGACGGCCAGTTCAACGACTATGTCACGCATTTTCCCAGCCGGGATCAGACCGTAACCTGGCCTTCTTCCGTGGACCCGTGGCACGCGGCCAATGACCTCGACGAATCCCGCGGCGACCAGGTGGGATTCGACTTCTTTTTCACCTGCGGCGTTACCCGTGGCCTGCCTACGATGGTTCCGATCGCCATGCTGTATTC
>Ga0209415_10009382_pt1 | contig 16815 bp, 14 predicted proteins | sample PeaSoiSIISIP2007_FD_187696 | JGI IMG/M metagenome (GOLD analysis project Ga0209415, IMG submission 187696) | Peat soil microbial communities from Weissenstadt, Germany - SII-SIP-2007 (SPAdes) (version 2) | ecosystem: Environmental > Terrestrial > Soil > Wetlands > Peat | place: Germany... | reverse complement strand
GTCCTCGAGTCGATCGCCAAGGCCGGGCGCCCGCTGCTGATCATCGCCGAGGACGTCGAGGGCGAGGCGCTCGCCACGGTCGTGGTCAACACCATCCGCGGCATCGTCAAGGTCGCGGCCGTCAAGGCCCCGGGGTTCGGCGACCGCCGCAAGGCGATGCTGCAGGACATCGCGGTCCTGACCGGCGGCACGGTGATCTCCGATGAGGTCGGCCTGTCGCTCGAGAAAGCCCAGATCAGCGATCTCGGCGAGGCGAAGAAGGTCGTCGTCGAGAAGGAGAACACGACGCTGATCGACGGTGCCGGCAAGCCGGCCGACATCAAGGCCCGGATTGCGCAGATCCGCCAGCAGGCGGAAGAGGCAACGTCTGACTATGACAAAGAGAAGCTGCAGGAGCGCGTCGCAAAGCTCTCCGGCGGCGTCGCCGTGATCAAGGTCGGCGCGGCGACCGAGGTCGAGATGAAAGAGAAGAAGGCCCGCGTCGAGGATGCGCTGCACGCAACGCGCGCAGCCGTCGAAGAGGGCGTGGTTCCGGGCGGCGGCGTGGCGTTCATCCGGGTCGTCAAGGCCCTCGAGAAGCTGTCGCATGACAACGAGGACCGCAAGTTCGGCATCAAGATCCTGGCCCGCTCGATCGAGGAGCCGCTGCGGCAGATCGTGGACAACGCCGGCGAGGACTCGGCCGTGGTGCTGAACAAGGTCAGGGAAGGCAAGGGCAACTTCGGCTACAACGCGGCCACGGGCGAGTACGGCGACATGATCGAGATGGGTATCCTCGATCCCACCAAGGTCACGCGCCTCGCGCTCCAGAACGCGGCGTCGGTCGCAGGGCTGCTGCTCACGACCGAGGTCATGGTGGCGGAGGCTCCGAAAGACGAGGAGCACGCGCACGGGGCCCCGGGCGGCATGGGTGGCATGGGCGGCATGGGCGGGATGGACATGTGATCCCGTTCCCGGCCGGGTCCGACCTGGCCGGGGCAGCCCCTCTCGACCGCAAGGTCCGCGAAGCCCCGCTCTGTGCGGGGCTTCGTCGTTGGGGGCGCGCTGCCAGGCGGCCGAGCAGCCCCGTGGTCCGGCGCATGCCGGAGTTGGCGGCAAGCTACCCGCGGCGCGACCTCAGCAACCGCTCATAAAGCGCGAGGTACTCCTCTGCCGCGCGCTGCCAGCGGTAGCGCCCGGCCCACGAGCGGACCGCTCCGGCCCGTGTTTCGGCGTCCGCGAGGCCCGCTTCGATGACCCGTCGCATCCGCGCCGGCTCGAAGGACTCGAAGTACCACGCCGCCTCGCCGCAGATCTCCGGCAGGCACGAGAGCTTCGAGACGAACACCGGCTTGCCAAAGTACATCGCCTCGATCGGCGGCATCCCGAAGCCCTCGACGAGCGAGGGGAACAGGAACCCCGAGGACTGCGCGTACAGCCACGCCTTCTGCTCGTCCGACACGTCCGCGAGCAACGTGACGTTTCGGGGGCCTTTCCGTGCGATCGACTCCCGATACTGCCGCAGCGGTCCGCCGTCGGGACCGGCGAGCACGAACCGCTGCTCGGGCCAGGCGGCCGCAAGCGCCATGATCGCATCGACGTTCTTGGACCGTGACATGCGGCTCAGGTGCAGCAGGAAGGGCGCATCCTGCAGCCCGGGAACCGCCGTGCGCGGCGCGGACGACAGGTCGGTGACGCCGTTGTGGACGATCACGACGCTCCGCGCGCCTCCGAGCGCCTCGCGGGCATCGCCCGCGACCGCGGCGCTGATCGCGACGAGCGTATCGGCGCGGCCGAGCGTGCGTCGCACGCGCCGCCGGTACCAGATGCGACTGAAGCCCTGCTTCTCAGTCAGGTAGTTGAAATCGTGCACGGTGATCAGCCGCGCGCCTGCGTTCGACGGCGGGCGATAGCGCATGTGCTGATGCAGTCCGTGCCATAGCGCGAACGCCGGGTCCGAGCGATGTGGCCAGCGCAGCCGGTCGGTAATCGGAAGGTAATGGACAGCATCTCCGAACAGGCCGTGCCAGCGGCGTTCGAGGATGAAGTGAAACTGCCAGTTGCGCTCGGCGCGCAGCGCGGCCGCGCGGCCTGCGAATTCCGCGGCCAGCCGGCGGGAGAACTCCGCGAGGCCCTCGTGGAAATGCCGCATGCGCCCGAACTGCAGCGCGAGGTGAATCGGGCCTGGCGCGCTCACCCGAGCACCGCTGCGGCCACGCGCTCGAGCGTCGGCCAGCCGCTGGTCTCGTGCAGCAGCTCGACCTGCGATCCGAGCGGTGTCCAGGCAGCCACCGACTGGCGGCCGTAGATCGCGATCAGCCGCGCGCCCACCGCTGCCGCCAGATGTCCCGGCCCGGTGTCGTTGGCGACGACCGCGCGTGCGCGCGCCATCAACGCGCCGTAGACGCCGAGATCGAGTCCCGGCAACCGCAGCAGATCCGGCAGCCGCTCGGCCGCGGCCGCTTCCTCGCCGGGTCCCGGACAGACGACGGACACGATGCCGCGCCCAGAAAGACGCCTGCCGAGCGCGGCGAATTCGGGCCAGACCTTGCGTTGGCCGTGGTCGTCCGGGCCCGAGAACGGGCACAGCACCACGAAGCTGCCGGCCACGAGCGAGCGCTCCGCAAGCAGTGCACTCGCGCGGGCGGCCTGCGTGGCGCTCGGCGTCAGGGTAGCGGCCGTCGGGTATGGAGCGGCGGCGCCCAGAACGCAGCTGGCGAGGTGCCAGTAGGCGTGCGATGCGTGCGAGAACTCCGGCAGCGGATAGGCGGTCGTGAGCAGCACGCCGCGCCCGTCGTGGGCGTAGCCGACCGGTCGCCAGCCGCCGAGCCGCGCCTCGAGCGCCGAGGAAAAGGATTTTGTCAGCAGCAGGGCCGCCGGTTTGTGCGGTCCGAGCGGAAGGCCACGCCGTACTTCCGCCAGTTGCCGCGACGCTTGCCACACGCCCGCGCGCCGCGTCGTGACGGTCCAGCCTTCGCCCTCGAGCAGCGCGCCGGCCCAGCCCTTGCCAACGAGATGCAGCTCGTAGCCGGCGGCTGCCAGGCGCTTGAGCGTCGGGACGCCGAGCACAACCTCGCCGACCCAGTTGCACAAACGCACGGCGAGGGGCCCGCGACCGCGCGAGTCCGCAGGCCTGGGGTCGGGTCGGCGCGCTGCGGGCATTCCGCTAGAGTATACCGTCGCCTCTGCCGGCGCCGGCACCTCCGGAGTCCCACTTTGTCGAGTGACGAATTGCCGCTGTCGGCGGTTGCCGCGGGCGTGGCTGCCCGCGCGATCGAGCGGCTGCGCACGGCGAACGCGATTCCGTCAGCTCCACTGGCGCTGCTTGAAAATGTGCTGGGCGCGAGCGAGTTCCTCGCGAGTGCGCTGCTCGGCGATCCGCAGCTGGTCGCCGCGCCCGACCGGCTGGAGACGGCCCCGTTCAGCGCCGCCGAGCAAGCCCTCGATGAGGCAATGTGCATGACCGAACTCAGGCGTGCCCGGCGCCGCGCGCTGGCGAGGATCGCGTGGCGCGACCTTGCGGGCATCGACGACACGCAGGCGACGCTGGTGGCGCTCTCGGGGCTCGCCGACGACGCAATCCGCACGGCCTGCCGGGTCGCGGCCCGGCTGCTGTCGGCCCGCTATGGCACGCCGCGCAACGCCGCCGGCGATGCGCAGCAGCTGGTGGTCGTCGGCATGGGCAAGCTCGGCGGCATGGAGCTCAACTTCTCCTCCGACGTCGATCTCGTGTTCCTGTACCCCGAGGGCGGCGAGACCGACGGTGCGCGCGCGGTCGACAACTTCGAGTACTTCACGCGCCTCGGCCAGAAGCTGATCCAGCTGCTCGATGCAGTGACCGTCGACGGCTTCGTCTATCGCGTCGATATGCGCCTCAGGCCTTTCGGCGATTCGGGGCCGCTGGTCGCGAGCTTCGCGGCCCTGGAGGGCTACCTGCAGGAGCACGGCCGCGACTGGGAGCGCTACGCCTGGATCAAGGCGCGGGCGGTCACCGGAGTCGAGGCGTACGCGACGCTGTTCCGCGACGTCGTGCGGCCGTTCGTGTTCCGCAGGTACCTCGATTTCGGCGTGTTCGAGTCGCTGCGCGAGATGAAGGCGCTGATCGCGCGCGAGGTCGAGCGCAAGGAGTTGGACGACAACATCAAGCTCGGCCGCGGCGGTATCAGGGAAATCGAGTTCATCGTCCAGGCGCTGCAGCTGGTACGCGGCGGCAGCGATGCGCGTCTGCAGTCCGCCTCGCTGCTGACGGTGTTGCCGCGGCTCGCCGGCCAGAAGTTGCTGCCCGAGGAGGCGGTGCGCGAGCTGCAGGCGGCCTATGCGTATCTCCGCCGCCTCGAGAACTGTCTGCAGATGTACCGCGACGAACAGACCCATCGGCTGCCGGCCGACGAGCAGCAGCGCGCCTGCCTGGTGACGGCGATGCGGCGGCACGACTGGCGGGAGCTCACGACGGAGCTCGAGTCCCAGCGGGACAGCGTCGCAAGGCATTTCGCGAACCTGGTTCTGGCCGGAGAGGGCGCCGCGCCACCAACCGCCGGGGGCTTCGAATCCGCGTTCAGCGCCGCGGCGGCGCCCGCGGATCTCGCCGCTGCGCTCAGGTCGCTGGGACTCGTGGCACCCGAGGGTGTCGCCGCCGCGCTCATCGAACTGAAGGGCTCCGGCTACTACCGGCGGCTCGATGCGCACGGCCAGCGGCGGCTGCATGCGCTGCTGCCGCGACTGGTCGCGGCGGCGGCGGGTCACGCGCAGCCGTTGGCGACCGTGCGCCGCGCGCTGTCGGTCGTCGAGGCGATCGGCCCGCGCACCGCCTACCTTGCGCTGCTGAACGAGAACCCGCTGGCGCTCGCGCGCCTGACGGAGATCTGCGCGCTGGGCACGTTTCTGCCGGCGCAGGTGGCGGCGTTTCCGCTGCTGCTCGATGAGCTCGTCGACCAGCGCCTGTTCGACGAGCCGCCGGGACGCGCGCAGTTCGCCGAGGAACTGGAGCTGCGCACCGAGGGCGGCATGGAGGACGAGGAGCGCAGCATCGAGACGCTCCGGCAGTTCCAGCGCGCGGCGGTGTTCCGGGTCGCGCTGTTCGACCTGACAGGGCGCCTGCCGCTGATGCAGGTCAGCGACCGGCTGACCGACATCGCCGAGCTGATCCTCGAGCGGGCGATGGCACATGCGTGGCGCGAGATGATCACGCTTTACGGCGAGCCGGTCTGCGGCCGGGGTGACTCGCGGCGGGTGTGCGGCGTCGCCGCGGTCGGTTACGGCAAGTTCGGCGGACACGAGCTCGGCTATGGCTCGGATCTCGACCTCGTGTTCCTGCACGACTCGGCCGGCGAGATCCAGGAGACCTCGGGCCCGAAGGTGATCGACAACGCCGTGTTTTTCCTGCGCCTCGGCCAGAAGATCGTGCACCTGCTGACGGTGCACACGGCGGCGGGGCGGCTGTACGAGGTCGACATGCGTTTACGGCCGAGCGGCAAGGGCGGCATGCTGGTGACCCAGGTCAGTGCCTTTGTCGACTACCAGCGCAGCGAGGCGTGGACGTGGGAGCACCAGGCGCTGCTGCACTCGCGCGCGGTTGCCGGCACGCCGGCAATCAGGACGGCGTTCGAGGCGGCCCGCGTCGACCTGCTGTGCCGCTCTGTGAGACGCGACTCGCTGCGCGAGGATGTGCGCAACATGCGCGACCGGATGCGGCGCGAACTGTCGCGCGCGCAGGCCGGCGAGTTCGACATCAAGCAGGACCCCGGCGGCGTCGCCGACATCGAGTTCCTGGCGCAGTTCTGGGTGCTGCGCTGGGCGGCGCAGCACCCGCCGCTCGTGACCTTCGCCGATACAATCCGCCAGCTCGAATCGGTGGGCTCGGCAGCACTCGTCGACCACCGGCTCATCGACGCGCTGGTCGACGCCTATCGCGGCTACCGCAGCGTGATTCACCGGCTGTCGCTCGAACAGGCCCGGGCGGTCGTGCCGGCGGCGCCGCACGCGGCGAGCCGCGCGACGGTGACCGCCGTCTGGGACGCGGTGATGGTGCAGGGGGCAGAGCTGCCGCCCGGCTGCCCGGAGTCGCCACGCGCTCCCGTATAATGAGCGGAACGCACGCCGCGAGAGACCCATGGCCGCACCGGTCGTGAACGATCCGAGGCTGATCCAGCCGAACGCCGAGCACCGCTACGAGGTCGGCGAGACCGACCTGCCGCTCAGCTGCCCGATGCCCGGCATGTACCTGTGGAATTCGCACCCGCGCGTGTATCTGGCAATCGAGCCGACCGGCGAGGCGAAATGCCCCTACTGCGGAGCCGAGTACGTGCTGCGGCGCGTGCGCCGCACCGGCTGAGCGGGCGCGCGCGTCTCAGTGGTAGGCGGCGTAACTCTTCTCCTCGACGATCGTCGAGCCGAGCGCGACATTGATGCGCTTCTTGATCGCAGCCCGCTCATCGTTCTCGATGTACACCGAGCGCGCGAGCTCGATGAATCCGGCGTCGAAGCTGCGCGCCCGCTCCTTGTCGCGGATGCGGTCCTCGATATCCCACAGCCGCTCGTTGACCGCCTGCAGCGCCGCCGTGTCGAGGGCGACATCGTGGCGACCGTAGGGTGACTCGCGCCAGGTGTGCTCGAGGATCTCGAGCTCCCGGCGCACGTTGGCGAGCTTGGCTGCATCGGTCATCCGTGCCGCCTTGATACGCAGGATCGTGAGCTTGTCGAGGACCTCACCCGGTGAGACGGGCACGAGGATGTCGGACATCGGCACGCTCCTTCAGAGAAGTTTGTCGGCGGCGGCGTCGAGCGCCGCCCGGTACGCATCGAGCGCCTTGGCCGTGATCAGCACATAGTCCGCCGCCTCGGCCCAGCGCCGTTCCTCCACCGCCTCGCGCACGGCAGGCAGCGTCTTGGCCCCGTAGCCAGTGTGCAGGCCCGGTGCATACACCATGTGCCGGTACCAGCCGCGTCCCGGGAGCCCGCCGGGCGACAGGAGCGCCTGCTCGGCGCGGCGCAGCTCGCCATTGACGGCCACCATCCGCTCGCGGGTCAGGCGCGAGGGCTCGGCGAGCGCCGTCGCGTAGCGCGAATCGAGTTCCGCGGCGCTCGTCGCCAGCGCCGAAGCTGCATTCTTGAGCGGTGCGAGGTTGAGGTAGGGCACGGCAGCCTCGTGGGCCGGCGGACCCACGCGATCGGAGCTGTCGGCGCCAAGTTCGTAGATCCGCTCGGCAATCAGCTGATCGGTCTCGGCGGTCTCGGTGCGCATCCTGTCGGCCAGCTTGTCGATCTCCTCGACGTACTGGGTCACCGCGGCGGCGAAGTCCTGCGCCCGCAACGGCAGCAGGTCCGCATCGGCGAGGCGTAGCATCGTATGGCCGGCGACCTCGGCGAGCGCGACGCCATAGGCGAGTTCCGGATCCTCGATCCGGATGTAGTGATCGAAAGAGTCGTACAACGAGTGATAGTCCCCGCTTGGTTCGTCATTGCCGAACCTGAGGTCCAGCGAGGCGATGCCGGCGTGCTGCAGGAACGGCGTGTAATCCGACCCCGAGCCGAGCGGCGTCAGCGGCAGCTCGCCGCCCTTCAGCAGGCGCTGCGCAATCCGCTTGCGCTCCTCGCTGCGCTCCTCGCCGCGCCCCTCGCCACCATCCTTCGCGGTGCCGGCGATGATGGCGCGGGCGCGGGCGCGCGCCAGTACGCTTGCCTGCATGGCGGGATCGCTGACGCCGCCGGCGACCTCGTCGACGAGCCGCTGCAGCGAGTGGCTGCCGCCCGCCGACAGAAAGCCGTGTGAGGTATTGTCGGAGTTCACATACGCGACCGCGTGCTGCGCGAGCTCGTCGGCATGGGTCTCGACCCACTCCGTGGAGCCGAGCAGCCCGGGCTCCTCCCCGTCCCAGCTGAAGTAGACGAGCGTGCGCTTCGGCCGCCAGCCGCCGGCCGCCAGCTCGCCGATCGCCTTGAGCTCCGCCATCAGCACGACGTTGCCGGACAGCGGATCGTCCGCCCCGAACACCCAGCCGTCGTGGTGGTTGCCGCGCAGCACCCACTCGTCGGGATATTCGCTGCCGGTCAGTTTGGCGACGACGTCGTAGATTGGCCGCTGCGACCAGTCCGACTCGATCAGCAGGTGCACCCTCGCGGGCCCCGGCCCAAGGTGATAGCTGAGCGGCAGGCCGCCGCGCCAGCGTGGCGGCGCGAGCGGTCCGGCGAGCGATTCGAGAAACGGTTGCGCGTCGGCGTAGGAGATCGGCAGCACCGGGATCTTGAGCAGCGTCTTTGCCTCCTCGCGCTTGAGGCGCGGCGCGTCGCGGGTGGCGCCGACACCCGGCGTCAGCGGATCGCCGGAGTAGATCGGCAGGTCCGCGACCGACCCCCGCTGCACTCCGTGCGCCGGCCGGCCGGCGCCGGCCGGGTAAGTATCCGCGGCGCCGTAGCCGTCGTCCTTGGGGTCGCTGTAGATGATGCAACCGATGGCGCCGTGCTCGTACGCCAGCTTCGGCTTGAGCCCGCGCCAGCCGTTGCCGTAGCGCGCGATCACGATCCGGCCCTTCACCGAGACGCCGCGTCGCGCGAGGTCCTTGTAGTCGTCGGGCATGCCGTAGTTCACGTACACGACCTCGCCCGTGACGTCGCCGTCCGCACCGTAGACGTTGTAGGGAGGCAGCGCTCCGGCGGGCCGCTGCGAACTGCGGTCGCCGGCGACCGGCGGCTCGCTCAGCGTCGCACGGTAGTGCCGGGGGCCGACGAGCTCGAGCAGCTCGCGACGCGGAGTGGGGTACAGCACATAGAAGGTCTCGATGTTCGCCTCCCAGCCCCAGGCGCGGAACTGTTCGAGCATGAACTCCGCGTTCGCCTTGTCGTGCGGTGAGCCGACGTGGTTGGGCGCGGCCGACAGCCGCTCCAGCCAGCCGCGCATGTCCTTGGCACTCAGCCGCGCATCGAAGCGCGACTCGAGCGCCGCTTCGTTCGCAGCACTGCCGGCGGCAAATCCCTGCATCACGGGACTACCGGCGCCGGAGGCGGCGAGTACCGGCGCGAGTGCGGTCGCAACGAGAACGAGCAGGCGAATCGTGGTTGGGGTCATGGATGGTTACTCGAAGCTGAGCTGAAGATCGGGATGGCGGCGATTGTTTGGCCGGTCGAGGCCAGGAAGGGGATAGCGGTCGGATGCCGGCGGCGGGACGGGGTCCGCGAGATCGCGGTGGATCAGGGTCACCTCGAGCGTCTGCGGAATGCGCGAGCCGGGCACGTAGCCAGCGTAGTTGTTGCCGTGGACGTGCGCGACGAGGAAGCGACCGGCGAGCGCGTCCATCGTCGCGGCGAACCGCCGCCAGTTCCGCTCGAGCGCGTGGAACTCGACGATCAGGGCCGCGACCCGCCGCAGCCCGTCGGCAGCGCCGGCGAGCGCTTCATACTCCGAGCCCTCGATGTCCATCTTGACGAGCACCCAGCGCGTGGGATCGCCCTGTCGGACCCTTTCGAGCAGCTCATCGAGCGTTGCGGCGCCGGGCCCCGGCCGGCCGGCGACCATGAGCTTCAGGAACTGGTGGCTGGCGAAAAACTCGCGGAACTCGCGCGGCCGCTGCAGCAGCCGCGCCATGCGCAGGAATTTTCCCGCCCGCAGCCGCAGCAGCGCCCTCAGCATTTCGCGGATCGCCTTGGCGCGGATCAGTTCCGGGCCGGTCGTGCCGTCGACGCAGGTCAGCCTGATCGACGGATTGAGCGCCAGCACCCCCTGCTCGAACGCCCAGTTCTCCTCGACCCCCAGGCTCAGCAGCGCCCGGCTCGCGCGGATCGCACCGAGCGGCAGCACGTAGCCACCGTCGAACTCACTGCCCACCCGGACGAGATCCGGGAAGCGGTGCGGTCGATAAGCGTGCAAGGAGAGCGTCGGGGTGCCGGCATCCATCGATGCGCCGGCAGCCTAGCACGAAGGTTCCGCAGCAGCTAACGGCGCCGCAGCGGGTGGCGCATCAGTACATCGAGCTTGGCGATGACATCGTAGGGCGTGATCAGGTCCATGACGCCAGGGCGCTCGATCTTGGTCGTCCACTTGAGCTGCGCGGGTTCTGCGCCGAGAAACAGCCGCGCGGCCTCGGCATAACGGTCGACGCACGACGCACGGCTGAGGTACGGCCCGCTGCGTGCGGCATTGGTCGCCGCATACAGCCCGATGACCGGCGTGCCGACCGCCGTCGCCATGTGCGCCGGACCCGAATCCGGCGCCAGCAGCGCGTCCGCGCGCGCGAGCAGCGCGAGCAGCTGCGGCAGCGTGTCCTTGCCAACCTGGTCGATGACCGGCATGGCGGCGGCGGCGACGATCGCATCGGCCATGCGCCGCTCCACGACGCCGGGACCGCCGCACAGGATCACGCGCATGTCGTGTGCCCGCGCCGCATGGTCGGCCACCGCCGCGTAGAACTCCGGCCGCCAGTTCCTGAGCGGATGGCTCGAACAGGCGCTGACGACCAGCGTGCGCCGGGCATCGTCGACGAGCGCCGCGGCATAGGCCCGCGCATCCAGCGGCACCGGAATGTCCCAGCGCAGCTCGTGGTCGTGCACGCCGACTGCTTCGGCGAAACCGTACAGCGAATCGAGCACGTGCTGGTCGCCACCGGGGTGGATCCGGTCGGTCGTGAACAACCACTGCAGCTCGCGGGCGCGTGACCGGTCGAAGCCCAGCTTGACCGGCGCGTGCACCAGCGTCGAGACGAGGCTCGCTCGCAGCGCGACCTGCATGTGCAGCAGCAGATCGAAACGGCGTGAGGCGAGCAGCTGGCGCAGCCGCCACAGCTCCGCCAGGCCGCCGCGCTTGTCGTAGCTGATAAACTCGACGCTCGGCACGAGGCTCATCAGCTTGTGCTCGGCCGTGCCGATGATCCACGTGAAGCGCGTCGCCGGCCATGCGGCCTGCAGCGTGCGCAGCACCGCAAGCGTATGGCACACATCGCCGATGGCCGAGATCCGCAGGATGCAGACGGCGGCGGGCGGCGAGTTCTGAAATCTCGTGAGGGGCAACATGCAGCTGGCGCGCATCCCGACGGCAACCGGCGCGATCCTATACGACCCCTCGCGCATCGACCATCCGGCGGCGGCCGATTTCGAGCCCGACGCGCTCGGCCACGCCGGTCGCATCGACGGTACCGCGCGCGGCCGCGGCAGCGTATGGTTCGTGGCGGCCCGCGGCGGCACCGGCGGCTGGGTGCTGCGCCGCTATCGCCGCGGCGGCCTGGTCGCGCGGCTCGTCGAGGATGTTTATGTGTGGCGCGGCGAGGCCGCGACGCGCCCGTTCCGGGAGCTGAGTTTGCTCGCCGAGCTCGAGCAACGGCAGCTGCCGGCGGTGCGACCGGTGGCAGCGCGCTACCTGCGCACGGGCTGGGGCTATCGCGCGGACCTGCTGACGGTCGCGATTCCTGGCGCCCGCTCGCTGGCCGCGCTGCTGGCGGAGGATCTCGCGCTCGGCGTCTGGCGCGAGGTCGGCAGGACGATCCGGGTGCTGCACGCCGCGGGCGTCTGCCATGCCGACCTCAATGCGCACAACGTGCTGATCGACGGCGCGGGCCTCGTCACGCTGGTCGACTTCGACCGCGGCTCGCTGCGCGCCGCAGGCACCTGGGAGAGGCGCAATCTCGCGCGCCTCACGCGCTCGCTCGCGAAGCTCTCGGCCGGCGAGCCGCGACGCTTCACGCACGCGCAGGCGGCGGCGCTGCTCGAGGGCTACGAGGCAGCGCGCAGCGCCCCGCGCCGGTAGGGGTCGGGCTCGCCGGGAAGCGGCCGGAACCGCTTGTAGCTCCACAGGTACTGCTCCGGTGCGGCGGCGGCTGCTGCCTCGATCAGTGCGTGGTAGCGGGCCACGTCGCGCACCGGATCGTCGCTCGGAAAGTCCGCGAGCGGCGCGCCGATCGTCATCACATATCCGGAGCCGTCGGCCAACCGGCGCGGGAAGAACGGCAGTACCGAGCACCGGGTTGCCCGCGCCACGAAGGTCGTCCCCGGGTTCGACAGCGCCGGCACGCCGAACAGCGGTACCGTGATCCGGCCGCTGCCGTCGAAGCGCTGGTCCGGCGCATACAGCACGATGCCGCCGCGCTTGAGCGAGCGCAGCATCTCGACGAAGCGCTCGCTCGGGATCATCCGCCCGCCGCGCGCGGTGCGCGCTCGCAGCGCCAGCTGGTTCACCAGCTCGTTGGTCGAGGGCTTGTACATGACCTCGAAGTCCTGGCCCGTCTGCGGCAGCGCTGCTGCGGCGATCTCGTTGGTGGTGAAGTGCGCGCCGAGCAGCAGCACACCCTTGCCCCGCGCAAGCGCCGCCTGCAGGTGCTCCCGTCCTTCGATCCGCGTCAGCCGCTCCAGCCGTCCGCTGTGGTCGAACCACACGAGGCCGACCTCGAACAGCGAATAGCTGAGCGACTGGAAGTGGCCTCGCCCGATGCGGCGGCGCTGCCGCTCGGTGAGCGCGGGGAAGGCGAGGCGCAGGTTGATCAGCGTGACGCGCCGCTCGCGGCGCGCGAGATACCAGGCGAGTGTGCCGACGAGGCGCGCCAGCAGCGCCTGCGACGCCCACGGCAACAGCGCGAGCCCGCGCACGACCGCAAGGCCGATCCACACCGGCCACCAGCGCGGCGCGAGGAACCGCGAAAGCGGCACCAGCGGCACCCCGCAGGCGGCATCGACCGGCGAGACGGTGGCCGGGGTCGTCATGGGCGGTATGATCTCAGCCGTTGCGCGCGGCGCCGGGGTTGACGTTGCGAATACTGTACATCTCCCTCGGGTATTGTCTCGTGCCGTTCGCATTCGGCCTGGTCCTGTGGCGGGGCGTGCGCGACCGCAGCTACTGGCGGGCGCTCGGCGAGCGCTTCGGCTTCGGCGCCCGCCTGCCGCCGGGCGGGCTGTGGGTGCACGCGGTGTCGGTCGGGGAGGTGCAGGCGGCGGCCGCGCTGGTGCAGCGGCTGCGGACGCGCTATCAGGATGTGCCGCTGCTGCTGACCACCGCGACGCCCACCGGCCGCAGCCGCGCCGAGCGCCTGTTCGGCGCCGGGGTGACGATACGCTACCTCCCGTACGACCTGCCGGATGCGGTGGACCGCTTTCTCGGCCGCGTTCGCCCGCGGCTGGCGGTGATTCTCGAGACCGAGCTGTGGCCGAACCTGTATCGCGCCTGCGGCCAGCACGGCGTTCCGATCGTGCTGGCGAATGCGCGCCTGTCGGCGCGCTCGGTGGACCGCTACCGCTGGCTGGCGACGCTGATCCGCACGACGCTGTCGGGAGATGTCGTGATCGCCGCGCAGAGCGAGACTGACAAGCAGCGGTTCGTGACGATCGGCGCCAACCCAGCGCGGATCCAGGTGGTCGGCAACATCAAGTTCGACTTCGAGCTGTCCGCGGAGGTGGCGCGCCAGGGGGCGGCGCTGCGCGAAATGATCGGCGTCGAGCGGCCCGTGTGGGTCGCCGGCAGCACCCACGCGGGCGAGGAGGAGCAGCTGCTCGATGCCCAGGTTGCGCTCGCAAGGCTGCTGCCCGGCGCGCTGCTGGTGCTTGTGCCGCGCCACCCGCCGCGATTCGAGTCCGTTGCGGCGCTGCTGCGCCGGCGTGGCATCGGTTTCGTCACGCGCAGCAGCGGCGCGCCGGTCAACGCCGGCACCAGCGTGCTCTTGGTCGACACGCTCGGCGAGCTCGTACAGTTCTACGCAGCGGGCGATGTCGCCTTCGTCGGTGGCAGCCTGGTGGCGGTCGGCGGGCACAACCTGCTCGAGCCCGCCGCGCTTGCGAAGCCCATCCTGACCGGACCGCACACATTCAACACCGCCGGCATCGCGCGGCTGCTTGCCGAGGTGGGTGCCCTTGAGTTCGTGGCCGACGACGCGGCGCTGGCGCAGCGGCTCGCGGCGCTGCTGGTCGACCCGGCGGCAAGGGCACGCGCGGGCGGGCAGGGGATCGCGGCGGTGAATGCGAACCGCGGCGCACTTGCGCGCCTGATGGAGCTGATCGACCAGCCCGTCGGGCCGGGCGTGCCCGGTTGAGAGCTACTTGACCGACACCGTCTGGCCGAGCCAGCCATTGACCCGCAGCAGGCGCGACTCGTCCAGTGTGCCGGCGGCCTGCTCGAGGGTCAGCACGTTGATGACGTAGTCGTAGCGGCTGCGCGCGTAGTTGGTCTGGGCATCAAGCAGCCTTTGTCGCGCCAGCAGCACATCGACCGCAGTGCGGGTCCCGACGTCGTAACCCGCCTCGGTCGCCTGCAGCGCCGTCTGGCTCGATGCGAGCGCCTGCTTCAGCGCCTGGACCCGCGAGATCTCGCTGATCACGCCGAGATAGGCATCGCGCGTCTGGCGCTCCGTTTCGCGCGCGGTCTGCTCGAGGCGCTCGCGCGCCGCGCGGTGCCGGTACACGGCCTCGCGGACGCGCGAGGAGGTGTTACCACCCGAGTACAGCGGCACCGTGAGCTGCACGCCGATCTGCTTGTCATAGGTAAGAGTGTCGGCCGGATAGGTCGTGCCGAACGCCTGCGCATAGGCGCCGGTGTCGTTGCCGTTCCGGCTGGCGACGATGTCGATCGTCGGCAGATGCCCGGCACGCGCAGTGACGATGTTCTCGCGGGCGATGTCGGCGGCGAGGCGCGCAGATCCCAGTGACAGATTCTGGTCGAGCGCGGCCCTGACCCACTGCTCCTCGCTGGCCGGACTTGGCGCCACGAGCGGCATGTCATCACCCGGTCGCGACAGCTCGTCGAAGGCATCGCCGGTCAGCTCGCGCAGCTGCTCGCGGGTGGAGGCCAGCGTGCGCTTTGCCTCGATCACGGCGGCGCTCGACTGGTCGGCGGCGGCCTTGGCGTCCTCGACGTCGGTGATCGCGATCAGCCCGACCTCGTAGCGCTTCTGTGCCTGTTCGAGCTGGTGCACGATAGCCTCGCGCGATGCCTCCGCCGCCTCGAGCGTGTCGCGTGCCGCGAGCACGTTGAAGTACGCTGTCGCGGTGCGCAGGATCACGCTCTCCTGGGCAGCGCGGTAGTCGACCTCGGCCTGCGCCACCTGCTCGCCGGCCTGCTTGAGCGTCGCAAACTGGCCCCAGCGGAACACCGTCTGGCGCAGCTGGATGGTCCACTGCCGGATGTCACTCGTCGTGGTCTCCTCGAGCGGAACGAACGTGCCCTGGCCGTTCGGGCCGGTCTCGACGAAGTAGGGCGTCGTGCCGCTGGTGACATCGCGCGTGTAGCCGGCGGTACCGGTTACCTGCGGCAGCAGCGCCGAAAGTGCCTGCGGCCGGGCCTCGAGCGCCGCCAGGCGGTTGGCCTCGGCCTCTCGGAGGATGGGGTCATTGCGCAGCGCCCGCTGGTAGATCTCGGCGAGATCGGCGCCGAGCGCCAGAACGGGCAACAGGAGCGCAGCGCTTGCCACGATCGCAAGCCGCAGGGAAGTCGGTTTCATGCCGTCAAGTCCGTTCGAGTAGGTCAGCTGAGCAAGAGAGTTGGTGTTGTAGAACTGTATATCACCTTGGGCGGGGCCTGCAATCGGATCGTCTCGCCACGCCCTCAGTACGTCGCAAGCGTCGGGTCGATGTCCCGCGACCACGCCAGGATGCCCCCCGTCAGGTTCGCGACCGACGGGTAGCCCTGGGCCTCTAGGAACCGCGCGACCGAGAGGCTGCGGCCCCCCGACCGACACATCACGACAATGTCGCGGTCCCGGTCAAGGTCGGCGAGGCGCCCGGGGATCTCGGTCATCGGCATGTGCACTGCCCCCGGGAGTGAGGCGATCTTGAGCTCCCACGCCTCCCGCACGTCGAGCAGCAGCGTCCGCGCGTTGCTCGCCCGGTCGCGAACGAACTCGGCAGGGCTGATCTCCTGAACCACGCGCGGCTACTCAGAATACGAACGCCGACGGGTGCCGCGCGTTGGTCATCGGATCGACGAACGTCTCGAACAGATCGGTGCGCGCGAACTCGCGCTCGCCGAGGCGCGTGATCAGCTGCGCGGACATCGGCGAGGCAGCGCCAATCACCGCGAATAGCCGGCCGCCGGGCGCGAGCCACTGCTCGTAGCGGGCGTCGTACACCGGCAGCGAGGCCGACAGCACGACGACGTCGGCTGGTGTGCGCGGCTGCCAGGTCGTGCCGTCCGCAGTCTGTACCGCGACGCCCAGAAATCCCGCCGCGCGCAGATTGCGGCTCGCGAACTCCGCGAGCGCCGGCCGCAGCTCCAGCGACTCGACGCGGCCGCCGAGTGTGGCGAGGCACGCAGCCAGGAAGCCGCTTCCGGCACCGACTTCGATCACGGCCTCGCCGGGGAGAACCTCGCAGGCCTGCAGGATCCGCGCGTCGAGCTTCGGCGGCAGCATCGACTGCCCCTCCGGCAGCGGAATCGGCGCGTCGGCGAATGCGAGATCGCGGTACGCCGGCGGTACGAAGCGCTCGCGCGGCACGTGGGCGAGGGCATCGAGGACGCGCGGGTCGAGAACCTCCCACGCGCGTACCTGCTGGTCGATCATCTGCTGGCGTGCGGCTTCGATGTCCATGCGGCGGGCGAGGCGGGGGGAATGGTCGGCGATCGTCGACGAGGCGCAGAGGTTACGGAGTTGCGCGTCGCGCGACAAGGCTTGCGGCGGTGACTAAAACGCTAATTATGGTGAATACCGCGGACCCCTGCCAAGGCGTTCGGTATCCTCGGTTCGGGGACACACACGGGCGGACCGCCGGCGGGCGAAACCACGCCACGCGGGCAGCGAACCGCCCGGTGTACGGCCAAATCGAGCACGGCCGCCCGTTAGGGCCGGTGCATCGTCGGCCGCATAAGACGGGATGAGGAAGGGATCCGTTGACCGTAATCGAAGCCGTCGCGCTCTTCGCGCTGGTGCTCGCGGGAGT
>Ga0209415_10009381_pt1 | contig 16816 bp, 19 predicted proteins | sample PeaSoiSIISIP2007_FD_187696 | JGI IMG/M metagenome (GOLD analysis project Ga0209415, IMG submission 187696) | Peat soil microbial communities from Weissenstadt, Germany - SII-SIP-2007 (SPAdes) (version 2) | ecosystem: Environmental > Terrestrial > Soil > Wetlands > Peat | place: Germany... | reverse complement strand
AGGGTCAGGAGGTCGCGTTCGTGATCGCGACCGATGAGTACTCGGCGAACGACGCCCTCGAGCTGATCGACGTCGAGTACGAGCCGCTGCCGGCGATCGTCAACGCCCGCAAGGCGCTGGACCCCGACGCGCCGCTGATCCGCGACGACAAGATCGGACAGCGTGACAACCTCGCGAGCCCGACGTGGGAGGCGGGCGATCAGGCGGCGACGGACCGCGCGTTCGCCGAGGCCGACACGGTCGTCGTGCGCGACATCATCTACCCGCGCTGCCATCCGGCGCCGCTCGAGACCTGCGGCATGATCGCCGACTTCAACCCGCAGACCGGCCAGCTCGACATCTGGAACGGCAACCAGGCGCCGCACGCCCATCGCACCGTCTATGCGCACGTCGCCGGGCTCGCCGAGCACATGATCCGGATTCGCTGCTCGGATATCGGCGGCGGCTTCGGCAACAAGGTTCCGGTCTACCCGGGCTACGTGTGTGCGATCGCCGGGTCGATCGTCGCCGGCGTGCCGGTCAAGTGGGTCGAGAACCGCTCGGAGAACCTGATGTCCACGGGTTTTGCCCGCGACTACGTGATGCACGCCGAGATGTGCTCGAAGGCGGGCAAGATCACCGGTCTGCGCGTCGATGTGATCGCCGACCACGGGGCGTTCGACAGCACGGCGCAGCCGACGAAGTTCCCCGCCGGCTTCTTCCACATCGTCTGCGGCTCCTACGACCTCGAGGCCGCACACGTCAAGGTCAAGGCGGTCTACACGAACAAGGCCCCGGGCGGCGTCGCCTACCGCTGCTCGTTCCGGATCACCGAGGCCGTGTATCTGGTCGAGCGGATGGTCGACGCGCTGGCGCTCGAGATGGAGGTCGACCCGATCGAGCTCCGGATGCGCAGCTTCATCGCCCCTGAGCAATTTCCCTACGAGACCACGACCGGCTGGACCTACGACTCCGGAAACTACGCCGAGACGATGCGCGTGGCGATGGAGATCGCGGGCTACGAGGATCTGCGCCGCGAACAGGCCGAGAAGCGCGCCCGCGGTGAGCTGATGGGGATCGGCGTGGCGTTCTTCACCGAGGGGGTCGGCGCGGGGCCACGCAAGCACATGGACATCCTCGGGCTCGCGATGAACGACGGCGCCGACCTGCGGGTGCACCCCTCCGGCAAGGCGGTCGTCAGCATCAGCGCCCAGACCCAGGGTCAGGGACACGAGACGACCTTCGCGCAGATCGTCGCCGAGGAGCTCGGCATCCCGCCCGAGGACGTCGAGGTCCGCCACGGCGACACCGACCGCTCGCCCTACGGGCTCGGAACCTATGGCAGCCGCTCGACACCGGTCTCGGGCGCCGCGGTCGCGGTCGTGTCGCGCAAGGTGCGCGACAAGGCGCGCCTGATCGCGGCGACGATGCTCGAAGCAAGGCCCGAGGACCTCGCCTGGGAGAAGGGGCGCTGGTACGTCAAGGGCGATCCCGAGAAGGGTGCGCTGATCGAGGAGATCGCGATGCGGGCCTACAGCGGCGAGGCGATGCCGGCCGGGATGGAGGGCGGACTCGACGCACAGGTGATCTATGACCCGCCGAACCTCACCTACCCCTACGGCGCCTACATCGCCGTCGTCGACATCGACCCCGACACCGCCCAGGTCACGGTGCGGCGCTTCATTGCGGTCGACGACTGCGGTGTGCGGATCAACCCGATGATCGTCGACGGCCAGATCCACGGCGGGCTCGCGGAGGGCGTCGGCATCGCGCTGATGGAGGTCATCACGTTCGACGAGGAGGGCAACTGCCTGAACTCCTCGTTCATGGACTACCTGATCCCGACCGCGCTCGAGTGTCCCGATTTCGAGCTCGGCGAGACCGTCACGCCGTGTCCGCACCACCCGCTGGGCGCGAAGGGCGTCGGCGAGTCGCCGAACGTCGGGTCGCCGCCGGCGATCGTCAACGCGGTCATCGACGCGCTGCACCAGACGCACGGTGTCGACCACATCGACATGCCCTGCACCCCGGCACGCGTCTGGGCGGCGATGCAGGGGCGTCCCGAGCCGCCGCAATGATGGACGCGGCAGTGTCGCGGCGGGCGCAGGAGCTCGCCGGGCGCGGCGTCGCGTTCGTGACGGCGACCGTCGTGCGGGCGCAGCGTCCGACCAGCGCCCACGCGGGCAACGTCGCGCTCGTGCTCGGCGATGGCACGATCGAGGGGTTCGTCGGCGGCGCGTGTGCCGAGCACAGCGTTCGCGCATACTCGCTGCAGACGATCGAGACCGGCGAGGCGATGTTGCTGCGGATCGTTCCGTTCGAAGGCGAGGGGCCCGGAGACGCGGCGGGCACCGGTCATGAGGTCGCGAAGGAGGAGGGCGCCGTGACGGTCCAGAACCCGTGCCTGTCCGGCGGTTCGATCGAGGTCTTCCTCGAGCCGGTTCTGCCGGCGCCGCGGGTGCTGGTCGTGGGCGACACGCCGATCGCGGGCGCGGTCCGGCAGCTTGGCGCGCAGCTGGGGCTCGAGATCGTCGAGGTTGCGGACGGCGTCCCGGAACCCGCCGCGGGAGACCTTGCGCTCATCGTCGCGAGCCACGGGCGCGACGAGCTTCACACGCTGCGCCGGGGTCTCGAGCTGGGCGTGCCCTACGTCGGCCTCGTCGCCAGCCGCGCGCGCGGCGACGGCGTGATCGGCGAGCTGCGCGGCGACGGGGTCGCCGATCGGCTGCTCCACCACATCGACGTGCCCGCCGGGATCGACATCGGTGCCCGCACGCCCGCCGAGATCGCGGTCTCGATCCTCGCCAAGGTCGTCGCGACGCGGCGCCGGGAGCGCGCCGGCGGCCACGAGAACGCCGATGCGCCCGTGGCGGCCTCGAGCTCGACCGCGCCGGCGATCGCGATCGACCCGATCTGCGGGATGACCGTGGCCGCGGTGCCCGCGACGCCGTCGCTGGAGCACGACGGGGAGACGGTCTACTTCTGCTGCGAGGGCTGCAAGGCCAAGTTCGAGGCGCAGCACACGCATGCACGCAGCACCTCGTGATCCGTTCGTCAGCGGCCTGGTGCTCGGCGCCGGCGCCTCGACGCGGTTCGGTCCTCCCAAGCAGCTGCTCCCCTACCGCGACGGCACGCTGCTCGGTCACGTCGTCGGCGTCGCTCGCAGCTGCCACCTCGACCAGATCATCGTCGCGATCGGCGGGGCCGCCGACGAGGTCCGCGCGAACGTCGAGTTGGCGGGGGTGGATGTCGTTGTCAACGACGCCTACGGCGAGGGCTGCTCGTCATCGATCGCTGCGGCGCTCGCAGCGCTCGACCCCCGCTGCGACCTCATCGTGCTGATGCTCGGCGACCAGCCGGGCGTGAGCGCGGACACGGTCGCCGCGCTGCTCGCCGGACGCGGTGACGCGCCGGCAGCCGTGTGCCGCTACGACGACGGGCGCGGGCATCCGCTCGCGTTCGCGCGCAGCCTGTTTGCGGAGCTCGCCGGACTGCACGGAGACAAGGGCGTCTGGCGACTGCTCGACCGCTCCGCCGCTGAGCTGATCGAGGTGCGGGTTCCCGGCCCGATTCCGCTCGACGTCGACACGCCGGAGGACTACCGGGCGGTCCTGGAGTTGGCGGGCGCGGCGGTCGGCGCCGGCGCCGGCGGCCCGGACCAGCAGCTTCGATGAGCCCGCGCGAGGTGACGGGCGAGGCCGAGGGCGAGATCCGCCGGCTCGTCCCGGATGTCGAGACGCTCGCGCGGCGTCTCGCCGAGGTCGACTACCTCGTCGACGAGGGTCTCGCGACGTCGATGTTCCTGAGCGTGCGCCTGCCGCAGCCCTTGCTGCTCGAGGGCGAAGCGGGCGTCGGCAAGACCGAGGCGGCCAAGTCGCTGGCGCTGGTCCTGGACACGCCGCTGATCCGCCTGCAGTGCTACGACGGGATCGACGCGGCCGAGGCGCTCTACGAATGGAACTACCCGCGCCAGTTGCTGAGCATTCGCCTCGCCGACGCGAGCGGCGCGACGCTCGGCGAGGAGGAGCTGTTCGGCCCGGACTATCTCATCCGCCGCCCGCTGCTGCGCGCGCTCGAGCACCCGGGTCCGCGGCCCGCGGTGCTGCTGATCGACGAGATCGACCGCGCCGACGACGACTTCGAGGCGTTCCTGCTCGAGCTGCTCGCCGAGGCCAGCGTGACGATCCCCGAGATCGGCACGATCCGAGCCACGCATCCGCCGATCATCGTGCTGACCTCGAACCGGACACGCGACCTGCACGACGCGGTCAAGCGCCGTTGCCTCTACCACTGGATCGACTACCCGACCCCCGCGCGCGAGGTCGAGATCGTGCGCCTGCGGGTCAAGGGCGCCTCCGAGACGCTCGCGGTGGCGGTCGCGAACGCCGTCTCAAGGATGCGCGAGAGCGACGTGCAGAAGCCGCCCGGGGTCGCCGAGGCGATCGACTGGTTGGCCGCGCTGAGCCTGCTCGGCGTCGAGCAGCTGGACGTCGCGGCGATCGAGAACTCGCTCGGGTCGGTGCTCAAGTACGGCGAGGACCAGGAGCTGATCAGGGCGGCCGGCCTCGAGCAGCTCGTGCGCGCCGGTGACTGACGCGGGCGGATCGCGCGCCGCGTTCGGGGTCGAGACGATCCAGCTCGACCTGCCGCCGCTGGTCGGGGCGCTGAGCCGCCGCCTGCACGATGCCGGGGTGCCGATGACTCCCGAGCGCTCGGCCGATCTCGCCCGGGCGCTCACGCTCGTGCAGCCGATGACCCGCCGGCGGCTGTACTGGACGGCGCGCGCCCTGACGGTCTCCGACCGGACGCAGGTGCGGGCGTTCGATGCGGTCTTCTTCTCGGTGTTCGGCGGTGCTCGGGAAGCTCAGGACATCGATCTCGAGGACGAGCCCACGGTCGCCTCCCCGGCGGACGACCGCCCGCGGCCCGATCACCAGAGCTCGAGCGCCAGCTCCGAAGAGCAGGACCAGCTGGTGAGCGTGTCGTCCGCGCCGCCCGGCGAACGCGACGAGGACGACGACGCGAACGAGGTCGAGGTGCCACTGGCGATGGCCAGCGAAGAGGAGCTGCTGGCCAGCAAGCGCTTCGACGCCCTCGAGCCGCACGAGCTCGCGCAGCTCTACCGACTGATGTCGCGCCTGGAGCTGGCGACACCCCTACGCCGCACGCGCCGCTACGAGCAGGGCCGCCACGGCGCCCGCATCGACATGCGGCGAACCCTGCGCGCGAGCCTGCGCACCGGCGGCGACCCGATCCGCCTTGCGCGCCGGCGCCGGCGCATCCTGCGCCGCCGGCTCGTGATGCTCTGCGACATCTCCGGCTCAATGGAGCCCTACGCCCGCGCCTACCTGCAGTTCCTGACCTCCGCCGCCGGCAGCGGTCCGAACGCCGAGGCGTTCGTGTTCGCAACGCGTCTGACGCGCGTGACACGCGCGCTGAGCTCGCGCAGCCCGCAGCGTGCGATCCAGCGCGCGGCCGCCGCGGCGCCGGACTGGTCGAGCGGGACCCGGATCGGTGACGCGCTGAAGGCGTTCAACGACCGCCACGGCCGGCGCGGCATGGCCCGCGGCGCCGTGATCGTGATCCTCTCCGACGGCTGGGAGCGCGGCGACCCGATGATCGTCGGACGCGAGATGGCGCGCCTCGCACGCCTGGCGCATCGGATCGTATGGGTCAACCCGCGGGTCAGCGCCAGCCGCTTCTCGGTGCAGGCCGGCGGCATGCTGGCGGCGCTGCCGTACTGCGACGCGCTCGTCAGCGGGCACAGCTTCGAGGCGCTGCATGAGGTGGCCGAGGCGATCGGGGCCCGCTCGCCGGGCGATCGCGGTTCGCCGGCGGCGTCCTCGCAGACGGCGAGCGCGCTCGACACCGAGGAGCAGGAGCCGTGGGGCAGCGCCACTCCGGTCCCCGGCTCCTCGGTTGCGATGCCCAGCGGGCACGGCCCGACCCGTGGCAACACCACGCCGGGGTGGCCCAGCGAAGGGCGACCGATCAGCGAGGAGGACGACCGATGAGCGAGAGCGAGACCAAGACCTGCATCTACCCCGGATGCGACCGTCCCGCGGTGCCGCCGCATCCGCTTGGCGGACCGCAGCCGTCATTCTGCGACTCCGAGGAGCACAATGCGCTGAGCGCACACCAGGAGCGCGAGCGACTTGCCCGCGAAGGCTCGGCCGGCACACCGGCGAGCGAGTGACGCCCAGCTACCAGCGAAGAGGGAGGAGATCCAGCCGTGGCTAACGAGGCTTACCGAGCGGTCTTTCTGCGCGTGCACCCGACCGGCAAGATGGTGCTGAGCCTGACCAGCGAATCCGACGGCAAGGAGCAGGCCTACGCCCAGGTGGTCGCCGACGAGCTCGGCATCCCGGCGCTCGACGTCAAGGTCGTGCCGGCGGATACCGACCGCTTCGGTGTCGGTCACGGCTACAACACGAGCCCGTCCGCCGGGACGACGGCGGCGATCGTCAGCGCCAGCGCCAAGATCCGCGACAAGGCGCAGCTGCTGGCCGCGGTCGCGCTCGGCGCGCCGCCGGAGACCCTCAAGTGGTCCAACGGGGCCTGGGTCGCCGGCAGCGGAAGCGACCCCACGCAGGTCAAGACCGTCGAGGACATCGCCCTGTACGCGCACGGCACCGGCGCCCTGCCACCGGGGGTCGAGGGCGGGCTGGACGCGCAGACCGTCTATCGCGACTGACGGCTCGACCGGCCCGCTCAGCCGGCTGCGGGCGGGCCGGCGTCGAGTGAGACCTCGACCGCGACCTCGTCGGCGACCTTGAGCGCGCCGAACAGCGTCGAGTAGGGCTTGATCCCCCAGTCGGTCTGCTTGAGCACGGCGCGGCCGCCGAGCTTGCCGTCACTACCCAGGTGGAGATCGAAGGCGATCGGGCGGGTGTTCCCGGTGAGCGTGAGCTCGCCCTGGACGCTGATCGTGGCGCCGTCCTCGGCGATCCGGACGTCGGTCGAGCGAAACTCGATGCCGGCCCCCTTCAGCACGTCGTCGTCGATCGTCTTGACGATGCTCGCCTTGTCGTCGTCGCCGAGCGACTGCATTCCCCCGGTACCCTCGAGCACGCGGAGCGACGCGGCGTCCGCCTGGAGCTCGAGGCTGCTCTGGGCCGCGTCCGTGCCGAGCTCGAGCGTCGCCTGCCAGGCGGTGACGGCGATCAGCAGGTCGTGCCCGGCCTTCGCGGCGGCGCCCGTGCGGCCGGTCCGCACCGAGAGGGTTCCGTCGTCGGGCCCGAAGGTGTGTGTGCCCTGGGTCAACACGCCTGGCGCCTATATTAACGGCGCCGGCCACTCGCCCTTCGACAGAGGAGAACCCGCACATGGCGGTACAGCTGGATCATCCCTTCTCGACATCGAGGCAGATCGATGACAGCTTCGCGTCGATCCTGGACCTCGAGCGCCTCGTGCCGTGCGTGGAGGGAGGCAGCGTGCTCGAGCGCACCGGCCCCGACATCGTCAGGGCCGAGATCAAGGTCAAGATGGGAGCGATGTCGATGACGTTCACCGGCACCGTCGAGGTCGTCGAGCAGGACAGCGCCGCCCACCGCGTAGTGCTCAGCGTCAAATCCAGGGAGGCCGGCGGCCAGGGACACGCCAACGCCACGGTCGAGTTCGCGCTCCACGACGGCGGCGGGACGATCCACACGAACGCGCAGATCACCGGCAAGGCCGCATCGATGGGCGAGGGCGTCGTCGCCGGCGTGCTCGACGCGCTGATCGCGGACTTCACGGGGAAGCTCGCCGAGATCTGAGGCTCGTGAGGCCGTGTCGACGATCAGGATGCGAGCGATCCGCGACGGCGAGGTGCCGTTCGACGGAGGGACAGCGATCCAGGAGGACGCCGAGCGGCCCGTGTTCCGCGGCAACGGGCCCGATGACTATGTCTGCGTCGAATGCGGCAACCTCCTCGCAGCGGCGATGCAGCCGGTGCAGATGACGAAGAAGGTCCGCGTTCGCTGCGGCCGCTGCGCGACGGTCAACGTGGCGGTGACCGACGACTCGGAGACGCCCGGCCGCTGAGTCAGGAGCCGAGCAGCGCGAGCAGCCGGCTGCGGTGGCGGCGGTAGGCGGCCGCTCCATCGCCGTCGACGGCCGCGATCCGAACGAGCGGCGGGTGGCCCATCGCCGGCGTGGCGAGATCGCGAAGCGCGTCGTGGTAGGCCCGTTCACGCTGTACTCCGCCGAATCCGAAGCCCTTGGCGACCAGGCTGCGCCCGAGCCCGTCGGTTTTCGCGCACCAGGTGCGGCACAGCTGCTTGTGCTCGTCGACGTCGAAGGCGACGGCGACATCGGCGGGGTAGAGCTCGAGCGCGCCGAGACGGAACGACGTGAAGTGCTCCGACCCGTCGACCTGGATCACGGTGCCGGTCGGGGCGTGCACCAGATCGACCGGGAGCAGCAGGTTCTCGCGCGAGGCGTAGAGCACCGAGACGTCCCCCTTCAGGCGGGCGTAGATCCGCCCGAGCAGCTCGAGCGCCGCCGTGACCGGGGCGACCAGCGAGGGGTCGCGCCGCGCCTTCGCCACGCGTTCGAGCCCCACGTGGCCCTGCTCGCACAGCCAGTCAAACGACTCACTCGCGAGCTGGATGCCGTCCGCTGCCGCCGCCTGGGCGAAGGCAGCCTGCACATCGCCGGGCGCCACCCGGCGAATCTTAGGCGCGCCCGCGCGCTCACTCGGCGATGCTGCGGTCGCGGGGCCGGGCGGTCCCCCTGCGGTTCGTCAGGGTGAACTGGTAGACCCTCGACATGCACAATGGCGATCGCGAGCCGCTGGAGCTCCCGCCGGGACCCCACGGCCGCAGCGCGCGCAAGGCGTTGGTGATCCTGCTCGACGGGGTGCGCTTCGACTGCCTGACGCAGGCCTCCACGCCGGTGATCGACCGGTTGGCCGCCGAGGGGTTTCTCGCCCCGACGCGGATCTTCGGAACCGATGTGGCGCCGACGCTGAGCGGCCCGGCGATCAGCTCGATCGCGACCGGCGTGTGGCCGGACAAGCACCTTGTGCCGGGCAACCAGCTGCATGGCCACGCGCTCGATCGCCACCCGGACTTCCTCACGCGGTTGGAGACCGCGGTCCCGCCCCGGCGGACCTTCGCCGCCCTGGACTGGGCGCCGTTGGGGCTACCGGAGGACGGCGGCCCGGTCTTCAGCGACGCGATCGCGGCGAAGATCGCCCTCGCGACGGCACAGACATGGGCCGCCTACCGGCGTGACGACGCGCGTCTGCTCGGCGCAGCGGTCCGCGTCCTGCGCGAGCGCGACCCCGACGCCGCCTTCGTCTATCTCGGGGCCCCGGACATCGCCGCGCACGAGTTCGGTTGCCGGGGACCGCAATACCGAGAGGCGATCGAAACCTGCGATCGCCAGGTCGGGGAGCTGCTCGCAGCGATGAACGCACGGTCGCGGCGCGGCGGCGAGCAGTGGCTGGTGATCGTCGTCACCGATCATGGGCATCGCGACGAGGGCGGCCACGGCGGCGACTCGGACGCAGAGCGCACAGCCTGGGTGGTGGTCGCCGGCGACGGCGCGCCGACGGCCGTGCCCGCGACGCTCTCGAATGTCGACATCGCCCCGACGGTGCTCGCGCACCTCGGGGTCGCCTGGGTCGGAGAGCCGCCCGACGGGCACGCGCTGATCGCCGATGCCGCGGCAGCGGGCCCGCCGGCCTAGCTGCCCGTTGCACCGCGTGTCGCGGTGCGCGCGCCCTGGGATCGGGACCAGGCTGTCGCGCAGCACGGGGATGCGGGCTGCGGGCGGAAAGGAGCAGTGATGTCGCCCGCGGTACTCGCACTGGTGCTCACCGCCGCCGTCGCGCACGCGGCCTGGAACTTCCTCGCCAAGGGCGCCGAGGGCGGCGCCGCGTTCGTCTGGCTCGCCACGATCGCCGGCGCGGCGATCTATCTGCCGGTTCTGGTGCTGGTGCTGCTGTTCGCTCCGGGCCATCTCGGTTGGCTCGCGCTGGGCCTGATGGCGGGCAGCGGGGTGCTGCACGCGGTCTACTTCGTCGTGCTCCAGCGTGGCTACGCGGCCGGCGACCTGTCGCTGGTCTACCCACTTGGGCGAGGCACCGGGGCGCTGCTCGCCGCCGTCGGCGCGACGGTGCTGCTCGGCGAGCACCCGAGCGCACTGACGATCGTCGGGGGCCTGACGATCGTGGCGGCGGTGTTCTCGCTGATCGCTCGTCCCGGCGAATCGCTGCGGCGCGCGGGCGGCCCGGCGACGATGTACGCGCTGGCAACCGGCGTCGCGATCGCCTGCTACACGCTCTGGGACAAGCATGCCGTCGGCCCGGTGGCCCTGTCGCCGATCGTCTACCTGTGGGGCAGCAACGCCGGCATCGGTCTGCTGCTGACACCCTGGGTCGTGCGCAATCGCGCCCGGCTTCGTCGGGCGTGGGTGACCTCCCGCCGGCACGCCGCCGGCGTCGGCCTGCTCAGCCTGCTCGCGTATGTGCTGATTCTCTACGCGCTCAAGCACGCCCCGGTGAGCTCCGTCGCGCCCGCCCGCGAGAGCAGCATCCTGATCGGCACGCTGCTGGGAGCAGTCGTGCTGGGGGAGGGGGATACCCGCCGGCGCGTCGTTGCCGCCGCGGCCACGCTGGTCGGCATCACGGCGCTCGCACTCGGCTGAGGCTCTCAGGCGAGCGGAGCTGCGACCTCGACCGCGGAGCTCGCCGTCGCGTCCTGCGGCTCAGCGACAACCGTGACGTTCTCCTACGCGCCGGCTGCGGATACGGGAGCGATACCGTCGCGCGGGCCGCGACGCACACATAGGCGGCCTGCCGCCGGCGACGTGTGGTCGGGACGCCGAGGATCTACAGGACCGCGATTGCCTCGACCTCAACCATCAGCCCCGGGAACGCGAGCCCCTTGACCTCCACCGCCGTGGACGCCGGCTGTCTGCCGGTCACGAATTCGGACTTGACCTCCCTGTAGGCCTGAAGGTTCGTGATGTCCGGAAGGTAGACGGTCACCTTGACCACGTTGTCGAAGCTGGCGCCCGCCTGCTCGAGCACGGTCTGGAGGTTCTCGAAGACCTGCCGGCATTGCGCGACGAAATCGCCCTCGCCAACCAGCTTCCCGTCGGTTGACAGTGGTACCTGGCCGGCGAGAAAGACAACTGACTGGGCGCCGTCGACTCTCCACGCTTGGGAGTACCCGAACTGGTCTTGCCAGGACCACGGGTTTACCTGCGTCTTCTCCATTGGTCCTCCTCGGCCTCTGCAACAACAGTGCGCGGGAGCATACGCGGCCGTGCAATCCGAGACCGACAGGGGTGCGCAGCTAGTCGTCGTCCAGTTCGAGGAGCTCCTGGTAGAACCCGAGTGAGGCTTCCGCGATCCGCCGCACGATCGCCTCCAGACCCGGGCCGGCCCCGACAACCGGCAACGAGACGACACCACGGTGGCTGACGTTCACGATCAGCTCGCGGTTCAGGCGCTCGACCGCCTCGTGCCAGCGCGCCGGTCGTCCGGCCTTCTCGATTGCTGCGCCATCGTCGGTGACCGAGATGCGCCGCTCGCGCCGTAGGACGCGGACGCGGACAGGATCTCCCGGCCGGTACGCCAGTCCGGTGTCGATCACGGTCTCGCTGCGGCTAGGCGCACGCCCGCGCCAGGGAGCCGCGGCCTCGCTTCGCTCGCGTTCCAGATGCATCGAGACAAACGGTAGCGCTGCTGGAGGAGAGCGCGAAGCGCCGGTGTGCCGGCGGTCTTCGCGCGTCACGCTCTGGAGCCGGTGCGCCCGGCCTGTGTAGGAATGAGTCGTTATCCATCGGTTACGGCAGTTACGGCGGGACTGCCAGTTCGCTACGGTCCCGACTTCAGCCATGAGCGAGCGTCCACGTGACCCGAGCCGTCCGGCGCGCTTTGCGCCGCCGCCGTGCGGACAGGCTCGAGATGAGGCGGATGGCCCCGTCTAGCCGAGCTCACGCTCGTTCTCGATCGCGCCGTCGCTCGCGCTCGGACGCGGGACGCATGGTGGTGAGCCTGGCGCTGCTGATGGTATTCACCAGTGCTGGGCTCGCCCTGGCGGTCTCCCCGCCGGCGGGAGCGCCGGTCGCGATCCCGCTCGTGTCCGTTTCGACGAGCGAGTCCGCCGGCAGCGCGGTGGGTGATGGAACGCTGCTCAACGTGACCTTCAACGAGGCGCCGGTGCTGGCGAGCTCCTACAGCTTGACGCTCACCGACGGCTCGGATGTCGGCACGCTCAGCTCGGCGTCGGGGAACCTGAGCGCGGCGGTCAACGGCAATAGCATCGCGTTCACCGTGCACGGCGGGCCGACGATGTCGGCCGGTTCCGGCCTGTCGCTCGCGGTGCTCGAGATCCTGGCTTCCACAGGTGTCAGCGACGCGAACGGCAATCCGTGGGATCTCGTCGCGAGCGGTCAGATCGACAAGCCCGACCGCTCGGCCGCCTGCCTCAACGTCGCCGGCTACACGCGGGTGTTCGGAGGCTCGAACTGCGACATCGGGTTCGGCCATCCCGGACCGACGACGCCTGATGTCTACGACGTGATCCCGCTCCCGACGGCGGATCTGCCGGGACCGCCCGACGACAACGCGCCTGAGGTGATCACCGAGTGCGAGGCGGGGTCGACCGTCGTGGTCTACGACGTCAACACCGGGGCGGAGCTCGGCGCGAAGGCGTGTGGCATCGCCACCAATCCGCCGGAGTCGCTGATCGGGAACACGAACTCGAACACGCTCGACTACATCGCGACAGCGAATCTCATGTCGTTCGAGGAGGTCGGTGTCGTCGAAACGATTCCGGGCTCAAACTACGTCAGCGCCTCGTCGGTGCCGCCTCAGCTGCGCGCGATCACGATCACCGGTAGCCAGGCGACGTTCGCCTATTACGGCGACGTCGTCTGCCTGGCGAGCAGCCGCAGCCCTCACACGATCTCGCAGTTCAGCTACGAAACTCCGTCGACGAATCTGAGTAGGAGCGGCTTGGTGTACGCATCCGCCGTCTCGTGCCCGCCGAGTGGGGGCGGGAGCTCGATCATCGTGACCTACCCGAAGCCGCTCGCGCCCGGCTCGAGCGTGCGGTTCAAGTACGCGGGGTACGGCGCCGGGCACTACATCGTGGGCGCGACCGGAAGCTCCTTCGCGCACGAGCGCGAGGCCTCCGAAAGCGCGTACGCGAAGGTGCCGGCGACCTCGCCGGCCGGCGGCGAAGGCCCCCACCACGGGGCGCCGAAAACGCAACTGCTCACGGAGCACGTCAGCTCGAGCAGTCACAGCGCACGGTTCCGCTTCCGGGCAACCGGCGACTGGACCGGGTTCCAATGTGCGCTGGTTCACGTGCCGACGACCGGGGGGGCCACGGTGCCGTCGCCCGTGTACTCCGCGTGCCACTCGCCAAAGACCTTCAGGCATTTGCACGCCGGCAACTATGTCGTGTACGTCCGTGCGCTGGGGCCGGGCGGCGATGAGAAGTCCCCTGCCACGTACAGCTTCACGATCGGGTAGGTGGGCCGGTCAGGGTGGATCGGGTCGGTCGTCCGGACTAGCGACGTCAGATTCGCTCGGCGATCTCAGCCAAGAGGTGCGACACGTCCTCATCTACCAACTCGGAACGCCGCTACGGGCCGCGGGAACCGACGCGTCGTCAGTGCTGTACGAGGGCGCCAAGCCGAAGGCGACGCAGGCCGCGAGCGCGGGCAGGAACAGCCGGGCGCCGTGCAGCGGGAGGAGCGCGAATGCCACGAAGGCGGTCGCGGCGGCTGCCAGAGCGACGACGATCGTGTGGCCCAGGAGCAGTGTTCCACGGTCACGCGGCTCATCGAACATGCCCTGAGCAGATGCTCGAACGATTCTCGACATGCGGACGAAGCCGCTCGACAGTGCGCCCACGATCGTGGGTCCGATGAAGTAGCCGAAGATGAGGATCGGCGCGGCAGCATCGAAGCCGCAGCTGACGTTGTTCGAGTTCGGCGTGCACACGCCCCTTCCGGCGGCGTCGGCGATCCCGATGGCGACGCAGCAGACGAAGAACATGCCGATCGCGCGCGACCCGAAGCGAAGGCCCAGGAGAAAGGCCGCGACCGCCGCGTAATAGCCGAATCCGTGCGGCAGTTCCGAGGCGGGCATCAGAATCGACCAGACCCCGACTACCACTGCCGTGACGGTGCCCCGAAAGGCATCTGCGGTCGAACGAGGCACCATGCACGAACTGCATCGTCAGATTCGGCTGATCCGATAACTCCGGCATCGCCACCACGAGATCACGTCTCGCGATTGCGACCTTGGAGCCAACCACGCAACTGACACACGCCAGCAGCCGCCACGCTCCAACGTGTCGCGATGCGTGAGATTCGACACGTCCCCGGCGACCTCGACTGCTGAACTCTCCAGCTCCCAGATCAGCAGATGGTGGTGTGTCCGCCTCCCCAGGCAAACCACGGTCCGACCGGGCCGCCCGGGCGCGATGGCTCGCGGGCTGAGAGTTTTCGGTAAGCACGGGGGCCGTGGGCAGTGCACCGGCCGACGTCGTAGGCGCGCAACTGGATCGTTACGAGCTGCGCGTAGTAGCCGCCGTGGGGCATGAAGATCGCATTCAACCCGTGCCCAGTCGCGACGCTGTGCCCCCAGCTGGTCCAATGGATGTGCGTAACCAGCCCGCTCGGATCACCGCCGTTGAAGATCGCGCCAGGCCGCGAGGTACCGAAGCCGTAGCCGTCGGGGAGCGCCACGCGCTTCGAGCCGAGGACCACCGCGCCACGCGAGGACACACTGCGGGCGGACACCGGACCGCTGGTCGCGCAAAGCGCTACGACGGCCAGCGCAATCGAGGCGAATGCAGGTGCTCTGGAGAGCCTCACCCGCACACCGTAGCCCGAACCGTACCCCGTCAAGAGTTCGCGGCCCGACCTGGTCGGCTGGTGCGACCGGCCGCCGAGAGACGCGCCGCCGCGACATCGACACGATAATCAGCGTCTGCGGGCGAGTCCGCACGCGCCCGTTGCTGAGAGATGGACGACTCGACACTGCTATTCATTGGCTGCTGCTGGATAGCCTGGGTGGTCTATTGGGTGATCATGGCCTTCACGACCAAGCGCACGGTCGAGCGAGGAGGTTTCGTTGGGTATCGACTTGTGGCGGGCGTCCTCGTCCTTGCTTTGATCGCGGCCGGGCAGCTGTTGCACGTGTCTGCGCGGTCACAGCTTTGGCACACGCCGCTCGCCTTGGGAGTTGCGACCGACTGCATCGTTGTCGCCGGAGCCACGTTCTCGGTCTGGGCGCGGATCACGCTGGGTCGCAACTGGAGCGCGGAGGTGACGTTCAAGCAAGACCATGAGCTGATCGAGTCGGGCCCCTACGCGCTGGCGCGCCATCCGATCTACACCGGTCTGATCGCCATGGCGCTGGGCACTGCGATCAACTATGGACGGGTTGTCGGCTTTGGCGTGCTCGTCGCGCTGTGCGGTGCGCTGTGGTGGAAGGCCCGGCTAGAGGAGCGGATCATGAGCAGGCACTTCCCCGACACCTACGCCGAGTACAAGACGCGCGTCCGCGCGATCATCCCATTCGTGCTGTAGATCGGCAGCGTGGCCGCTGGGAACCGGGCGCGCCGAGCGGTGCCCGACTCGACCTCTCGGACCGCGCTCAGCGCAGAGGTTTCTCGAGCCAGTGCGCGGAGTAGGGGTTGTCGTTGTAGGCCGGGATCTCGGCGTAACCGGCGGACAGGTACAGCGGCAGGGCCTCGGTCAGGTATGCGGCGGTGTCAAGCCGCACGGTGTGACAGCCGAGTTCAACGGCGGCGCTCTCCAATGCGGCGAGCAGGCTGCGGCCGATCCCGCGACCGCGCACGGCCGGGTCGACCCACATGCGCTTGATTTCCGCGTGGTCGGCGTCCAGCGTGCGGACCGCACCGCAGCCGACGGCGCGCCCGTCGAGCCGCGCCAGCAGGAACACGCCGTCTGGCGGAGCGAACTCCGTCGTCGGGGCCGCGATGCGAGCCGGATCAAACTCAGCGGGTCCACCGGGGAAGCGGGCGGCGAGCTCGCCGAAGTAGCGGTCCAGTACCGCACCGGCGAGCGTGCTGTCCGGCGGCTCCGGCGTGATGCAAACGTCGGTCACGGTGTGTTGCGAATATCGCATGTTCGGCAGCGTCTGGGGCCGGCGGGAGCGGCTGTCGACCACCGCAGCGCTGTGTCGCGTCGCGCGGTTCGAAGCGGTGCGCGGTCTCCGATGGCCGGCTGATCATGCGGTCGGCATCAGGCTGCGATACTCGGCCTAGCGATGGGACGAGACCCCTTTGAGCGTCCCGGGGTTGGGCGTACGGGACGCCGATCGCCGCGGGCCAGGCGAGCTGTGGCCAGGGCCCGCCGGCGGCGGCGAGTGGCTGCGTTCGTTGGGCTCGCCGCCACGGCGCTCGCTGTGCTGCTCGTCGTGCCGGCGCTGGGCACCGACACCCGGGGTGCCCGCGTCGTGCGCTTTACGATCAACAGCCCGCTCGTTCACGCGACAGTGCCGGTGTCGGCGGTCGTGCCCGCCGGCGTGAGCGCCGGGCCGCGTCCACTGCTGGTGTTCCTTCACGGAAAAGGCGAGAACCAGGACTCGAACCTCGACGACGCGATGTTCGCCGCCCTCGCGCGGCTTGGATCGCGCGCACCCGACGTCGTCTTCCCCTACGGCGGCGCCGACTCCTACTGGCACGACCGAGCCGACGGAGCGTGGGGCTCCTTCGTCGTCAACGAGGTGATCGCGCAGGCGCTGAGCCGACTGCACGCCGACCCGAAGCGGATCGCGATCGGCGGGATCTCGATGGGCGGCTTCGGCGCGCTGGCCATCGCCCGTCTGCACCCCGGGCGCTTCTGCGCGGTCGGT
>Ga0209415_10009380_pt1 | contig 16816 bp, 17 predicted proteins | sample PeaSoiSIISIP2007_FD_187696 | JGI IMG/M metagenome (GOLD analysis project Ga0209415, IMG submission 187696) | Peat soil microbial communities from Weissenstadt, Germany - SII-SIP-2007 (SPAdes) (version 2) | ecosystem: Environmental > Terrestrial > Soil > Wetlands > Peat | place: Germany... | reverse complement strand
GCCTCCTTCACCAGGCGCGTGGCGATCACCGTGCGCGGCATCTGCATCAGGCTGATCGCGCCCTCCTGCATGCGCGCCCCACCCGAGGCGGTGAAGACGATCAGCGGCACCTCCTGCAGCACCGCCAGCCGGGCCGCGGCGACGATGCCGTCGCCCACCGCGGCGCCCATCGAGCCGCCGATGAACTCGAACTCCATCGCCGCGACCACGGCACGATGGCCGTTGATGGCGCCGTGCGCGACGACGATCGCGTCATCGAGGTGGGTCTTCTCGCGGGCCTCCTTCAGCCGGTCGGTGTAGCGCTTGGTGTCGCGGAAGCGCAGCGGATCGATCGTCGCTCTCGGCAGCTCGATGCGGGAGAAGCCGGGATCGAGCGTCCACTCCAGCCGTTCGGTGGCGCGCGCGCGCATGTGGTGGCCGCAATGCGTGCAGACCTTCAGGTTGGCCATCAGGTCGCGATGGAAGATCATCTGCTCGCAGGCGGGACATTGGTGCCAGAGGTTGTCCGGCACCTCGCGCCGGGCGAACAGCGTGCGGATTTTTGGCCGGACGAATTCGGTGAGCCAGTTCATGCGGGCATCCTCATGCCGGAAGCCGCGCCCCGCGCACGCCCTCGGCCAGCGCGCGCACCTGGTCCAGCACCTTGCGCACCGCGTCGGGTTTCGCCTTGCCGGCGGCGTCCAGGTTGGCGGCTAGCGTATCGATCAGCGCCGAGGCCACCACCGCCGCATCGGCGATCCGCGCCGCCGCTGCCGCCTGCGCGGGCGAGCGGACGCCGAAGCCGATGGCGATCGGCAGGTCGGTCACCTTGCGGATGCGCGGGATCGCCGCTTCCAGGTGCTCGGTGGTGGCGGCGCGCGTGCCGGTGATGCCGGTGATCGAGACGTAGTAGACGAAGCCCGAGCTGCCATCGAGCACATGCGGCAGGCGCGCGTCGTCGGTGGTGGGGGCGACCAGGCGGATCACGTCGATGCCGCGCGCCGTGGCGTGGGGCAGCAGCATGTCGGCTTCCTCGGGCGGCAGGTCGACGACGATCAGGCCGTCGACGCCGGCGCCTGCCGCGTCGGCGCAGAAGCGCTCGATGCCGTAGGAGAGGATCGGGTTGAGGTAGCCCATCAGGATGACCGGGGTGGTGGCATCCTCGGCGCGGAAGTCGCGCACCATGGCGAGCACGCGGGCGAGTTTTACCCCCGCCTTCAGCGCGCGCTTGCCGGCGGCCTGGATGATCGGGCCGTCGGCCATCGGGTCGGTGAATGGCATGCCGATCTCGATCAGGTCGGCGCCGGCGGCGGGCATGCCGCGCAGCAGCGCCATCGAGGTGGGGCCGTCGGGGTCCCAGGCTTCGAGGAACGGGATCAGCGCGCCGCGGCGCTGCTGCTTGAGGGCGGCGAAGCGGGTGGCGATGCGGCTCATGGTGCCCGTCCGCTCCGTGTGTCATGGCCGCCCCCGGGCTTGTCCCGGGGATCAATCCGGCCACCCACAACTTGCGTGGAGCTTGCAAAGTCGTGGGTGGCCGGGCCAAGCCCGGCCATGACACGTGGTGGGCACATCACATCGGCATCCCGAGATGTTCCGCTACCGTGTAGATGTCCTTGTCGCCGCGGCCGCAGAGATTCATCAGGATGATCTGCTCCTTGGCCATGGTCGGCGCCAGCTTGGTCACGTGCGCCAGCGCGTGCGCCGGTTCCAGGGCCGGAATGATGCCCTCGGTGCGGGTGCAGAGCTGGAACGCCGCCAGGGCCTCCTTGTCCGTTGCCGAAACATATTCGACGCGGCCGATGTCGTGCAGCCAGGCATGCTCCGGGCCGATCCCGGGATAGTCCAGCCCGGCGCTGATCGAGTGCGCCTCGATGATCTGCCCGTCGTCGTCTTGCAGCAGGTAGGTCTTGTTGCCGTGCAGCACGCCGGGACGGCCGCCGGTCAGGCTGGCGGCGTGCTCGCCGGTCTCGATGCCGTGCCCGCCGGCCTCGACGCCGATCAGCCGCACCGACGGGTCGTCGAGGAACGGATGGAACAGCCCCATGGCGTTCGATCCGCCACCGATACAGGCGACCGCCGCGTCGGGCAGCCGGCCCTCGGCTTCATGCAACTGCGCCTTGGCCTCCTCGCCGATCACCGACTGGAAGTCGCGCACCATCATCGGATACGGGTGCGGGCCGGCGACGGTGCCGATCAGGTAGTAGGTGTCCGTTACGTTGGCGACCCAGTCGCGCAGCGCCTCGTTCATCGCGTCCTTCAGCGTGCCGGCGCCGGAGGTGACGGGCTTCACCTCGGCGCCGAGCAGGCGCATGCGGAACACGTTGGGCTTCTGCCGCTCGATGTCGGTGGCGCCCATGTAGACGGTGCAGGGCAGGCCGAACAGCGCGCACATCGTTGCGGTGGCGACGCCGTGCTGGCCGGCGCCGGTCTCGGCGATGATGCGGGTCTTGCCCATGCGGCGGGCCAGCAGGATCTGGCCCATGCAGTTGTTGGCCTTGTGGCTGCCGGTGTGGTTCAGCTCGTCGCGCTTGAAGTAGACTTTTGCGCCGCCGAGCTCGGTGGTGAGGCGCGCGGCGAACCACAGCGGGCTGGGGCGGCCGACGTAGTGCGTCAGGTGGCGCTGCAGGTCGGCGTGGAAGGCCGGATCGGCTTTGGCTTCGTTGTAGGCGCGCTCGACCTCGAGGATCAGCGGCATCAGCGTCTCGGCGACGAAGCGGCCGCCGTAGTCGCCGAACCGGCCGCGCGCGTCCGGGCCGCCGCGCAGGGTATTGGCGCGGGTGCCGGGGCGGGTCTCGGCGCGGGTGCCGGCGCCGGTGCCGGTGCCGGCACGCGTGGCGGCGCCTTGGGGGGCGGGCGTGAGCGGCTGGTTCAAGATCGTGACGCCTGCGGGACTGGGGTTCGCCTCATGCCTTGCCTTCTAGCGCAGGCCCGGGCCGGGGTCACCTGCCGGTCGCAGCCGTGACAATGCTGCGATTGCGAAGCAGCGGGATGGTGTCGGCTTGCTACCGGCGGGTAATATCGCGTCCGCTACATCCCGCCCGCTACGTCCCAATCGACCACCCGCCGGAGCCAGCCCCTTGACCCTCGCCGCCGACCTTGCACACCCGAAGCACCCCACCTGGCGGCAACGCGCCGCCACCGCATTGGCCGGCTCGGGGGTGCACGCCTCCCGCCCGGTCCACGCCAACCTGCCGGTCGCCGAGCTGGTCACCGCGGCGCTGCGGCGCGACGAGGGACGGCTGTCCGCCGACGGCGCGCTGGTCGTCAACACCGGCGTGCACACCGGGCGGTCGGTGCAGGACAAGTTCGTCGTGGACGAGCCCTCGGTCACCGACGATGTCTGGTGGGGCAGGATCAACCAGCGGCTGGCGGGCGAAAAATTCGCGCTGCTGGCGGCGCGGGCGCGGGCCTATCTGCAGGGCCAGGAGCTGTTCACCCAGGATCTGTATGCCGGCGCCGACCCGGCGCACCGGGTGCGGGTGCGCCTGGTGACGACGGCGGCGTGGAATGCGCTGTTCGCCCGATGGATGTTCATCCGTCCGCCGGCGGAGGATCTGCCCGGCTTCGAGCCCGACTACGTCATCCTGCATGCGCCGCACTTCCAGGCCGACCCCGCCGTGGACGGCGTGCGCAGCGGCACGGCGATTGCGCTGAGTTTCGAGCAGAAGCTGATCGTGATCGCCGGCAGCGAATACGCTGGCGAGGTCAAGAAGTCGATTTTTACCGTGATGAACTGGCTGCTGCCGGCGCGCGGCGTGCTGCCGATGCATTGCAGCGCCAATATCGGCCCGGAGGGCGACGTCGCGCTGTTCTTCGGCCTGTCGGGCACCGGCAAGACCACGCTGTCGTCGGACCCGCACCGGCGGCTGATCGGCGACGACGAGCACGGCTGGGGCGAGGGCGGCGTGTTCAATTTTGAGGGCGGTTGCTACGCAAAAGTGATCCACCTGTCGCAGCAGGCCGAGCCGGAGATCTGGGCGGCGACGCACCGGTTCGGCACGGTACTGGAGAACGTGGTCGCCGACGCGGACGGGCGGCTGGACCTGACGGACGCCTCCCTGACCGAGAACACCCGCGCCTGCTACCCGGTGGAATACATCCCGAACGTGGAGCTGTCGGGGCGCGGCGGGCAGCCGCGCAACGTCATCATGCTGACCGCGGATGCGTTCGGCGTGCTGCCGCCGATCGCGCGGCTGACGCCGGCGCAGGCGATGTACCACTTCCTGTCCGGGTATACCGCGCGGGTGGCGGGGACCGAGAAGGGCATGGGGGCCTCGCCCGAGGCGACGTTCAGCACCTGTTTTGGGGCGCCGTTCCTGCCGCGCCGGCCGGAGGTGTACGGGCGGATGCTGGAGGAGCTGATCGCGCGGCACGGCGCCGAGTGCTGGCTGGTGAATACCGGGTGGAGCGGCGGGCAGTACGGCGTGGGTCAGCGGATGAGCATCCGGCATACGCGCGCGCTGTTGCGGGCGGCGCTGGACGGCAGCCTGGTGCGGGCGCGGTTTCACAAGGACCGGTTCTTTGGGCTGTCGATCCCGGAGGCGGTGCCGGGGGTGCCGGCGGAGGTGCTCGATCCGCGGCTGTCGTGGGCGGACAAGGCGGCGTACGACCGCACCGCGGCCGAGCTGGTGGCGCGGTTCGAGAAGAATTTTGCGACGTTTGAAGGCGGCGTCGGCGATGAGGTGAAGGCGGCGGCGATCCGCGCGGCGGCGTAGCGTGGATGGGGCCTTGCGCGCGGGCCATTCGAAGCTGGAATAGCCTGTTGCAACAGCCCACCATGGCCCGATGAAGATCGCCAGCATCACGGAGGCCACGAACAGCCTGAGTGCCCTGATCGACGGCCTCAAGGCCGGCGGGCCGGTGCTCATCGTCGATCGCGGGCGCCCCGTCGCGCGGCTTGAGCCCGTGGCCGGCAGCGCGCAGGAGGAGCCGGACGGCAGGCTCGCGCGTCTGCTGCGCGACGGCGTCGTGCGGCCGCGCCGCGGCGCGCCATCGCGGACGCTGTTCGGCAGTCCGCCGCCGCGCCTTCGCGCCAGCGCCTCGGGGGTCGACGCGCTGACCAGGGAACGCCGGGAAGGTCGGTGACGTTCTGGGACGCCTCGGCGATCGTGCCGCTACGGGTCGCCGAGAAGACCACCAAGCGGCTGCAAGCGCTCGCGCAACGCGATCCCGACATGCTGGCATGGTGGGGATCGGCAGTGGAATGCGCGTCGGCCCTGGCCCGCCTCGAACGCGAGGCGGCGCTGGACCCGAAAAGTGCCGAGCACGCGTTCCAGCGTCTCACGCGCATTGCCGACGCATGGCACGAGATCGAACCGAGCGACCTCGTCCGCGAAAACGCGGTACGGTTCCTGCGCGTGCATCCGCTGCGCGCAGCCGATGCGTTGCAGCTTGCCGCGGCGTTCGTTGCCGCCGAGCGCCGTCCCGCGTCGCTGCAGGTGGTCACGCTGGACGATCGCCTCGCCGATGCGACGCGCAAGGAAGGCTTCGCGCTGGTCGTCCTTGCGGCGGCGTGATCCGGCCGCCGACCCGTTCGTAGCGGCCTTTGTGTCGCTCGGCCCAGCGGCGGAATTCTTCGCGGCTCGGGCGCTGCGGCATGATGGTCTCCTGGGCGCGCCAGTGGATCGCGTCGCGGCGTTGGCCAAATCATCAGGCTGGTCGCGCGTCACGGCGGCAGTTCGCCGAAAATTTCCGCTGGGTAGCGGGTGATCTTGCCGTCCGGGCCGGGGGCGAGCCAGCCGAGAGAACGCCAAGCCTCGGGACTGGCGTGGAGTACGCCGCCGTCTTGTGGAGTGAGCGACACGTATTCCTTGTCCGATAGCAAGTGGATTCGAAACCCGACAGGCCGGCCGGAAATCGGTATCGCTGTGCCAATGCACGAGGTCTATGCCAACGCGGGGCTGTACGACGTGCCACAAGAGGGAACGGCGGTTTGAGGTTCTGGCCCGCGCCGGGGTTCGTGCGGTGCGCGGTTCCGAAAATCAAGGCCCAATTTGCGAACGTCGTATGAACGCGCGCCAAACAGGAACTGGCCGTTCCCCTCTATCGCCTGAAGGTGGCTGGAGACGGTGGTCCCCGCGGGCGCGCAGGCTGCGCCTTATCCAAGACCCGCGTAGATCTCCGCGATGTCGATCACGATGCCGGGCGGATCGAGGCTGATCGATCCCAGGTTGGCAACGCGCGAGACCATTCGCTCGCCTTCCCGCTGGTGATGGATGATCTCCCGGCGGCGGGCGCTGACGATCAGGTAGTGCTGGATGGAGGGAACGCGGAAGTAGTCGGCCAGCTTGTCGCTGGTGTCGACCGCCTGGGTCCGCGGCGACAGCACCTCGACGACGATCACCGGATTTGTCGCGGACACCGCGTCCGGCGGGACGCGCGGACCACAGTTCACCATGGCGTCCGGCTCGTAGTCGGTGTCCTCATCGACCTCGACGGTGACGCCGTCACCCAGTGCCTCGCAGTCGAGGCCCGCTACCGTGATGGCACGATCGAGCGCGGCCCAGGTCCGGTTCTTGATTCGGACGTGCTGGGCGTTCTCCGGCGACATTGCGACCGGCTCGCCATCGATCCGCTCGTAGCGGCCGGTCTGTCCCTCGGCCCAGCGGCGGAACTCGTCACGGCTCAGGCGCTGCGGCATTGTGCCCTCCTGTTGGCGGCATACTATCACGTCGTTCGGTTGGTGCGACCATCGGCAAGTACCGCGTCCGCCCGTCACACGACGGCGTGTCGGCCATCGTCAGCGATCCTGCGCTCCACCGGATCCGAGCAATATCTGCTCCGCCGTCGCCAGCGGCAGGAACAAGGTCCGTGGCGCGCCTGCCAAGCGGCGAAAGCCGTGATGTTCGTAAAACCTGACCGCCGTGTCGTCCTTGGCGTCCACCAGCAGCGTGAACACCGCGGGCGGCGCCTGCATGCACCGTTGCGCGGCGTCGGCCAGCAGAGCGGCGCCGACGCCGCGTCCCTGAAAACGCCGATCCACCGCGAGCCGGCCGATCCGCACCGCCGGGATCGTCGGATAGCGTGGCAGGCGCCGCGCTGCCTCGGCCGGAAGCTCGACCATCGGGATGCTGGCCGCGGCGATCGCGTAGAAGCCGGCGAGAGCGCCCGTCGCCACGTCGACCGCAACGAAACAATTGGCGATGCGCCGACGGATGTCCTGGGTTGCCTGGGTGCCCAGATAGCGGTCCAGCGCCGGTTGGCCGCAGGTAAAGCCGGCGCGAGCATGGTCGCGCCGCAGCGCCTCAAGCCGAAACGGCGGCGTCACCCGTCGCCGAACAGCGCGCGATGCCGCTGGAAGGCGCGGCGCAGCGCCGGGGTCGGCGCGGGCGGATCGATGATCGAGTCCGCGATGCGGCGCTGGTCCTCCAACGTCAGCCGGAGGATGTCGTTTTCCTCGATCGTCCGGCGGGCGGCAGCACGCGCCGCGGACACGACGAAGTCGGTGAGCGTGCGGCCTTCGAGCGCCGCGGCACGCTTCAGCAGCGCATGCACCTCTGCCGGCAGGCGGGCCTCCAGGCGTGCGGTGGTGTGCGTGGTGTCCATCACGACAATATACGGCGATTTGCCGTATGTATCAAGACTTCGCCCGCCCCAGGCGCTCCTTGCGTCGGGGGGTGGTGTTTTGTTAGGATTGTAGTCCTGATTATCCCTTTGACAAAACGGAGGGCCTTCCTATGCCTCCCCCCGACAGGCCGGCGACTCAAGCTGAGATCACGCCCGCTATGATTTCGGCGGGCGTGGCGGCTTTGGAGGAGTTTTCGGGGGCCTACCACTCTGAGATGCTGGCGGAGGCTGTTTATAAAGCCATGGACTCTGCGAAAGAGGGTACCAATGGGCCAGCCACTCTTTCGACCCATACTCCAGTCCCAGCGCGACATAGATGCCGATCTTGATGACGTTCAGGTCAATCGTCATGTCTTCCAGGTCATCGGGCGTGATCTGAAATTTGCGCAGTCGATCGGGAATGTGGGTAACGATTGCATTTGAAATAGTGGCTCGGTTAAGGCTATCGAATTGCGCGCCGTAGTGCAAAATGTCATTCCGTATTTTAGTGATAATACCGAATTGTTCGAAATGACGTTTCAGGGCGGCTTTTGTCGTCTCATCTCCTTTGGCATCGAGGGTTCGATTGATTAGATCCTTTGCTGCGTCCGCCCGCACACCGGAAAAGACTGCCTTACCCACATGGTCGTGAACACCGGCAATGCTACGCAGAAGAATTTGCATCGCGCGTTCTATCTCGGCGAAGCGGCTCACGAATTGGCCGAGGGCTTCCCAATAACTTCTTTGTGCCTCGAATGATTCTTCCTCTCGCGCCGCTATCGCGCTTTTGCTGCGCGACGGACGTTTCCTTGGAGGCTTGGACATGGAGCGGCCGCCTAAAAAGACGTTGGCTGCGCCTTCATCTCAGGCGAAGTCGCTTCTAGCGTTTCAAGCAGCAGTCGGACTTGCTCTCGCGCATGACCTGCAACGGATTCTACATCGGACGCACCCACGCCTTGGCCGTGCTCGTATCCGAGCATTGCAGCATCAAGCATTTCACGTACCTGGATCGGGGTGAGGGCGCCGCTTTTAAGAAGCGTTCCAAAAACAAAGACGTGAAGGTGCATCGCGGCTATAGCGACGCCGGAGGCGTATTCTAAGTCTCCCGTCATAGCGAATCGCTCCTATGATTGCGGAGCGATCCCCTCGGCCCATGCCAAGGTGACGAATCGGCCCGCAGACGCGCACTCGTCCGCGAAAGCCGGTAGGGCGGCGCCTCCCCCGAGGCGCCGCCTACCTTCGCTGACCGGGGTGTGGTAGGCGCTCGCGCCCGATTCGCGCGAATCCAGCTTGAAGCCACGGGCCGCGGTGCTACCTTCGGTGCATGGACGACCAGGAATACCCCAAGGAAGAAGCCGAGCGGCGGGCGCAAGCGGTCGCACGGCGGATGCTGAACACACCGCCCCAGCCACGGACCAAGCCGAAGGCTAAGCCGGGCCGCGCCCGCGTCGCCAAATCAGGAAAGCGCGGGCAAGCTGCCTCGGGGTCTTAGGTTGCGTTAATCCGCCGATACGTCAGGCGCTTGCCATCCATGCCCTTGGTGGCGATGACGGCGCGCTCATCGTCGTCAATGCCCAGCTTGGCACGGTTGCTGTAACGGAAGCTGAATTCGTCCAGGTAGCGTTGCAGGTGCTGTTCGCCGCAGTGCTGATACACGCCCATCATGCCGCGCTCGAAGATGCCGAAGAAGCCTTCGACCGAGTTCGTGGTCACGTCGCCGCGCGCGTATTCCTTGGCGCTGTGGTTCACGGTCTCATGGTCGGCAAATTCGTCGCCAACGACCGGATACAGGCGGCTTTCGTCGGTATGCAGCCGGCTCGCACGGTCGGCCTTGCGCACCAGCACGTCGCGGACGTTCTTCGCGGTGACTTGCGGCATGTGGTAGGCGCGCGCGCCGCCGCCACGCTCGACCAGGGCGAAGATCGGACGCTTCTCGGCCGGCCCGCTCTTGCCGGACTTGGTGAACGGGGTTGAACCCTTGCGGCGGATGCGTGGGGTCTCGCGCTTGCCGTGGTACATCTCGTCGGCCTCGATCACCTTGCCGGTGCCGCCGAGCGGGGTCGGATCGGTGTCACGCATGGCCTCGCGGATGCGGTGCGCCATGAACCAAGCCGTCTTGTAAGTCAGGTTCAAGGTGCGGTGCAGTTGGTGGGCCGAAACGCCCTTCTTGCTGCCGGTCATCAGGCGGATCGCCAGCACCCACTTCGGCAGGCTGATATGGCTGCGCTCCATAACCGAGCCGGTCAGGACGGTGAACTGGCCACGGCAGCCGGGGCAGTAGAACAGGCCGTCGCGGTGCTTGGTGCCGCCCATCAGCGTCACGTCAAAGGAACCACAATGCGGGCAGACCGGACCATTCGGCCAACGCGAGGCTACCAGCCAGTCGCGGGCCTTATCGTCATCGTGGAACATGGGGTCGGTGAGATCGATGGACATGGAAGCACCTCTTTCTTGCCTCCAATATGGTGCCGATGCCCATTTTTGTCAAGTATATAATTGGGATTGTAGTCCCAGTTCTGGTGAAAGGAACGGCAGCGCGATGCAGGCGACGGACGGATTGCAATTGGGCCGGGTGGTGGTGCCGAGGCTGGTCACCAAGCGGCTCGCCCCGGCGTGCCGCGCTCACACCTGGGCACGGTGCAGCCGGGCGCGTGCGGCGACTGTCGTGGAGACCGGTCGTCGGACCTGGCCGGCCGATGGCGGTGGACTCCCCGGGTCAAGCGCCCGCAGGCACGCCAGGAGCCCCATGAGCCTGGCGCCGCTTGGCGCGCCGGCTGCCGCAAAATCATGGGCGCCGCGCCGATCGGCGTGGCGGGTCGGCCGCCGCACATCGCCGCAATCCCGCAGAGACGACATATAACGTGGCGACGGTGGGCCAGTTTTCAGTGTCGCCTGACGCCCAACCGAGCACGCCCCGGCCGAGCTCGCCGCGCCCCGCCTGTCAGAACCCTATGCACCTGTACGGCCTGCGCCTCCGCCTGGCAGAAGCCCATGCACCTGTACAACCGGGCGCCGCCGAACCCGGCTGCGCCCTACCCGGCAGCCGCCCGTGCACCTGTCGGGCCCAGCCCCGGCCGAACCCGCCTGTCGGAACCCTATGCACCTGTACGGCGGCGCCTCCGCCTGGCAGAAGCCCATGCACCTGTACAGCCCCGCCCCAGCCGAACCCGGCTGCGCGCCGCCCGGCAGCCGTCCGCGCACCCGTCCGGCTCAGGCGCGCCCGCGCCCGCCGCGCCTTGCCTGTCAGAACCCTGTGCACCTGCACGGCCTGCGCCTCCACCTGGCAGAAGCCCATGCACCTGTACAGCCCGGCCCCGCCGAACCCGCCTGCGCCCTACCCGGCAGCCGCCCGTGCACCTGTCCGGCCCAACCCCGGCCGAACCCGCCGCGCCCGGCCTGCCAGGCCCCTATGCACCTGTCCGGCTCAGCCGCGGCCGAACCCGCGGCGCCGCGCCTGTCAGAACCCCATACACCTGTACGGCTCAGCCCCGACCAAACACGACAGCGGCCGGCTGGTCGGAACCCGATGCACCAGTACGCCACCAGCCCGCCCCGCTCACGCCTCCCCCACCCAGCCGCAGCGGGCGAGGGCGTCCCGCATATGCGGCGGTGGCTGCGCCGTCGCCTGCACCGGCGGGGCCAGCGGCAGCTCGATCGCCCGCGCCAGCAGGTGCAGCCGCCCCTCGCCGGCGCCGCGAGCACCCGCAGCGCCATAGACCGGATCGCCCAGCACCGGGCAGCCGAGCAGCGCGCAGTGCACCCGCACCTGGTGCGTCCGCCCGGTGCGCGGCGACAGCTCCAGCCAGGTGGTGCCGTCCACGCGGCCGAGCACACGCCAGTCGGTCACCGCGGCCTGGCCGCGCGCGTCCACCACCATCCGCCAGCCGCGCGGCGTGCTGACCCGCAACAGCTTCGCCTCGATCGTGCCGGAGGCCTCCGCCGGCGCGCCGCGCACCACCGCCCAGTAGGTCTTGCGCACCCGCCCCGCAGCGAACGCGGCCTGCGCCGCCAGCAGCGCACGGCGGCGCAGCGCCACCACCAGGCAGCCCGCGGTGTCGGCGTCCAGCCGGTGCGCCAGCCACGGCCCGGCCTTGCGCCGCGACAGGCGGGGGAAGCAGTCCTCGATGCTCGCCCCGCCGCGCGGGCCGGGATGCACCGGCAGCCCGGCCGGCTTGTCCAGCACGACGAACCGGTCGTCGCGAAACAGCACCGGCGGCATTTCGGTCATTGGTGGTTTCGTCATTGGCAATTCCGGCATGGCAATTCTGGCATCGGCGAGTCCGTCCCTGGCAAATCTGTCGCTGACAAACGCCCCCACAATAAGGCACGCTGCACCGCATCATGCGCATCCATATCCAGAACCCCATCGACGACCCACTGTTCCTGTTCTCGCACGAGCAGTGGGACGCCGCCGCCGCGCGCGCCGGCGACATCGGCCGTGGCCATGAGCTCACCCTCGGCGACACCGACGAGGATTTTGCCGCCGGCATGGAAGACGCCGAGGCGCTGGTCACCGAGCTCGGCGTCATGCTGCGGCTGTTTCCCTGCCGCGCCCCGCGGTTGCGGCTGATCTTCGTGACCAGCGCCGGGCTGGAGCGGCTGGCACCGTTCGACTGGCTGCCGAGCAACGTCACACTGCTCAACAACAGCGGCGTGCACACCGAGAAGGCCGGCGAGTTCGGCATCATGGCGGTGCTGATGCTGGCCAACCGCATCCCGGAGCTGGTCACCAACCAGCGGGCCGGCAAATGGCAGAAGCAGTGGGGCACGCTGGTGGGCGGCAAGCACCTGACGGTGGTCGGGCTGGGCGGGATGGGGGCGCCGATCGCCCGCTGGGGGCGGCTGTTCGGCCTGCGGGTCGTCGGCGTGCGCACCGCCGCGGCGCCGCACCCGGACTGCGACGAGGTGATCACCGCCGACGCGCTCGACCGGGTGCTGCCGAGCACCGACTACCTGGCGCTGGCCTGTCCGCTGACCGCGGCGACGCGCGGGTTGCTGGATCGGCGGCGACTCGGGCTGCTGCCGCCGGGCGCCGGGGTGATCAATATCGGCCGCGGCGCGCTGCTGGATCAGGACGCGCTGTGCGACCTGCTGGACAGCGGGCACCTGTCCGGCGCGGTGCTGGACGTGTTCACGCCGGAGCCGCTGCCGGAGGGCCACCGGATGTGGACCACGCCCAACGTGATCATCTCGCCGCACACCTCGGTGGACGAACCGGCGTCGTACAATCCGCGCAGCCTCGACATCTTCTTCGAGAACCTGCGCGCGCTGCGCGATGGACAGCCGATGCCGAATGTGTTCGACACATCTCGAGGTTACTGACGGAGGCGGGCATGCAGGTCTGGCGGTTCCCCACCACCGAGGCGATCGACCGGCTGACGCTGGGCGAGGCGGAGGTCCCGCGTCCCGGGCGCGGGCAGGTGCTGGTGCGCATGCGCGCCGCGTCGCTGAATTACCGCGATTTGATGATCGCCACCGGGCGGTCTGCCCGCGGCGCGCCGCTGCCCGACCTGGTGCCGCTGTCGGACGGCGCCGGCGAGGTGGTGGAGCTCGGGTCGGAGGTGACCCGCGTCGCGGTCGGCGACCGGGTCGCCGGGTGCTTCATGCAAAGCTGGCTGGGCGGTGAGATTTCGCCCGATGACGCCGCCAGCTCCTTGGGTGGGGCGATCCATGGCGTGCTGGTCGAGTATCGGCTGTTCGACCAGCAGGGCCTGGTGAAACTGCCGGAACACCTGTCGTTCGAGGACGGTGCCACGCTGCCCTGCGCCGCGGTGACCGCGTGGAACGCGCTGTTCCATGGGCCGAAGCCGCTGATGGTGGGGCAGAGCGTGCTGGTGCTGGGCACCGGCGGGGTCTCGGTGTTCGCTTTGCAGTTTGCCCACGCGGCCGGGGCGCGGGTGATCGCCACCTCGTCGTCGGACGGCAAGCTGGCGCAGGCCAAGGCGCTGGGCGCGGATGAGGGGGTGAACTACCACGCCCATCCGGAGTGGCAGACCGTGGTGCGCGGGCTGACCGGGGGGCGCGGCGTCGACCACGTGGTGGAGGTCGGCGGGCCGGGCACCCTGCCGCGCTCGATCGAGGCAGCGCGGCAGGGCGGGCATATCCACCTGATCGGCGTGCTGTCCGGCGGCGGGACGATCGATCCGGCGCCGATGATGCGCCGTGGGGTGGTGCTGCGCGGGATCTATGTCGGGTCGCGGCAGATGTTCGAGGCGATGAACCAGGCGATCGCGCTGCACCGGATCACCCCGGTGATCGACCGCGTGTTCGATTTTGAGGACGTTAAGGCGGCGTATCGGCACCTGCAGGGGCAGGGGCACTTCGGCAAGGTGGTGATACGAATTGAGTGACGTGGGGGAAGGGGGCTGTGCGGTCGTGGTGGACGCTTCTTGGGGTGGAACCCCTCCCCCCGGCCCCCTCCCACAAGGGGAGGGGGAGAAAAGGGAGAATGTTACGCTTGTTCTACGGCGGTGGCGGCGGCGTCTAGCGCGGCGGCGATGGTCCGCGCCTGCTCGGCGGTCATCCCGCCGTGCTGCAACTTGAGCCGCAGCGCGAGCTTCAGGTTCTCGGTCGCGCGGATCACCGATGGCGGGGTGGCCGCGGGACTGGTGGCGGCGATCCCCGCCATGCGGGCCTGCAACGCCTCCACGGCTTGCCGGTTGTCTTCCAGGTAGGCGCGGCCCTGGTCGGTCAGCGCGTGCAGCTTCTTGCCGTCCTGCTCGGTCACGGTGGCGTGGCCGAGTTCCTCCAGCATGGTCAGGGTCGGGTAGACCACGCCGGGGCTGGGGGAGTAGGCGCCGCCGACAAGCTCCTCGATCGCCTTGATGATCTCGTAGCCATGGCGCGGCCGCTCCGCGATGAGCTGGAGCATCACCAGGCGCAGGTCGCCGTGGTCGAATACCCGGCCTCGCCGGCCGCCGATCCCCCTGCCGCCGCGCATGCGGCCGTCGTGCGTTAAGCTATGGTCGTGGCCATGGTCGTGGTCCCAGCCGCCGCCCCGCTCCGCCCGGGCGAAGTGCCGGTCGTCGTGGTCGTGTCGTGGGTTGGTTCTGTTCCGCATGAAGTCGTCTCCGAGTGAGTTTCGATATATCTAATGACATATCGAGCGTCAGATATATCGCGACCCACTCGAAGTCAAGGGGGAGACGCGCCCGAGTGGCTGATTTTTCACGGCTGCCCCGGCCAAGGTCGGCACCACGGGGCGTCGGATCATGCTGACCCGGGAACGCTGCCGCGGTGATCCTGAGAGGCGGCCGGGTGGGCAAGGTCAGCTTCAACTGTTGCAACAGGATCGCCTGATCCGGTCAGGGCAATCGGGTGCTCGGACTCACTTGGAGGGGCCAACCCTCATGGCGTCTGGTCGAAGTGCTGCCGCTTCGGGCAATGTGATCGGCGCGCCCTCCGTGAGCCAGTCGGCGGCGAGTGCCCCTATGATTGGACTGAGCTGGATGCCGTAGCCACCGGCGCCAGCCGCGGCGATGAGATGCGGCTCGCCGTCGAACGGCCCGACAAGGGGACGGCGATCAATGCTTTCCGGATAGAGCCCTGCCCAGCCGTGACCGAACCCCGCGCCGCTAAGCCCGGGGAGTCTCTCAAGTAGCAGCTCCGCCAAGTGTTCCTTCCCGGCGTCCTCGATCTGCTCGTTGTAGTCGTCCGGATCCGCTACCAAGCTGCCGGCGGATTTGTGGAGCTCAGTCACCAGCTGCCCGGGCCGATCATGGCGGAAATTGAGGCCGGTTCCTCCGCCACCATAAACCAGGTCCATCACCATCGGCATGACATAAGCGAGCGGCTCGGGAAGACGGATTGTCACCGCTTCATGACGTTCGGGCAGGACAGGGAGGGGCTGGCCGAAAAAATCCGCCACGCGCCCTGCCCAGGCGCCGGATGCAATCACGACGCCGTCGCAGTCGATCGTCTCGGCCGAGGTCTTGAGGCGGTAACCCGCGCCCCTTCGGTCGGCGCCGATAAGTCGACAGCGCTGCCGCAAGGTGCCACCCATCTCGCGCACCATCTTTGCAAGCACGCTGGCGAGCTGGTGGGGATCGAGGAAACCGTTGTCCGACCCGAACAAGCCACCTGTTATCCCGTCGGTGCTCATATCAGGCACCAGCGCGCGCATTTCGGCCGGTTCGAGAATGCGGGCGCTGTCGATCCCGGACTCGTGCTGATATCCGAGGCTCCGCTCGAATAGCTGAAGGTCTCGGTCGGACCTCCCGAGCCGCAGATAGCCTATCGGATGAAACTCGAGTCCGCATTGCGCCCAGGCGCGGATGCGCCGGAGGCCATAGGCGCGCATGGCGACGTCGAGGGCCGTCACGTGTTGTGTCCCGACGACGCCGATCGACCGCCCAGTCGAACCGCTTGCCAGGGCGCTGGCTTCGATCACGGTCACGGCAACGCCGCGCTCAGCCAAGTGGAGCGCACTCGACAAGCCGAGTGCACCCCCGCCGATGACTACGATATGCAACGCGCCCACTCCCTCGACGGCTCCATGTGAAACTGACCATTTTTTCAGTCGGCACCGTAACCCGTCTGACGGCACAATTCAGCATACTGCAACTGACGTGCTGCAGCGGATCGTCTCCGGCCAGGCCAGAAGCCATGAATTGGATAGGCGGATCTACGACCGGGTTGGGTCGACAGCAGCCGAGCTACCGGACAATTGGTAACGTCAACTTTGACCCCTCGATCACCAGAAAGCCGTCATTCCGCAATCGGCCATGACCGGCCACCAGACGAATGGCCGATTTTCGGATCGGTTCCCCAGAAGCCGACCGACCGGAATCCACCCATAGCGGCGATAGGGTGCCCGCAGCCGCCGCACCACCGGCGTCCCGCCGCCGGTGAGTCCCCCGGCCCCCGTTGGCGTGGGGTGTGGGCGCGGCCCAATGGCAATTTCGCTGGCGCAGGAGAGATCGCCTGTGTTAGATTATCTAGACTAACCTCTTGGCACTCAGGATCGCAGATGACCCCTATCACAGCCCCGTCCCCCACCACCGCCGACCCGGACGACATTGTCGCGATGCCGGGGCAGGCCTCCGTGCAACAGCCTGCCACCGGGCTACGGCCCGGCGGGCGCGATGGTCCGCTGCGCAACGGCAATCCGCGCGGCAACCCCAACCTGGCGCCGCCACCGGGTCAAGCGCCCGGTGGCAGGCTCAGCGGGGCGAAGGTGCGGGCGGCGGGCTGCGCCTGCCGGACAAGCCTGCCCGCGGGCTGTTATGTCCGTTTTCAAGGGTAGCGGACGCAAAATCCCACTGGGCTTCTTGTCCGGGTTTTTGCCTCTGAT
>Ga0209415_10009379_pt1 | contig 16817 bp, 13 predicted proteins | sample PeaSoiSIISIP2007_FD_187696 | JGI IMG/M metagenome (GOLD analysis project Ga0209415, IMG submission 187696) | Peat soil microbial communities from Weissenstadt, Germany - SII-SIP-2007 (SPAdes) (version 2) | ecosystem: Environmental > Terrestrial > Soil > Wetlands > Peat | place: Germany... | reverse complement strand
AAGCAATGGGGAAGGCAGAGACTGCATCCCGCAACAAAAACGTTTCTGGCGCTGCGGATAGCGGTGAATCGAGAGATGGAGGAACTCGGGCAGTTTCTAACACGGACCCCTGCTGCATTACATTCCGGCGGCCGCTTGGTGGTGCTGAGCTACCACTCGCGCGAAGACCGCATCGTGAAGCACGCGTTACAAGAGGCAGAGCGTCAGGGAACGCTCCAAGTGCTCACGCGTCACGTGATCCAGCCGACCGAAGAAGAGAAGGCGGCCAACCCGCGTTCGCGAAGCGCGAAATTGCGGTGCGCAGAAAGAGTGTAATGATGAGGAGCAATCGAAAGAAGACGGGGATGGCGGAGTTTCACACCGTCAAGCGGATTGATAATTCGCGGCTGGTACGCAACATCGAGCCGGCGAAGATGCGGAGTCTGGTTCGAGGCGTGGCGCTGGGTGGGGTGGTGGCGGCGTTTTTTGTGCTTTATGTTTTTCAACACTTTCGCTGCATTGATTTAAGCTTCCAGCTGGAAGATCTGAAGAGTCAGCAAATGAAGGCCGCTTCGTTGAATTCCGAGTTGAAACTGGAGATCGCCGGGCTGCGCAATCCGATGCGCATTGACGTGATCGCGCGGCGCAGGCTTGGCTTGACCGAACCTTTGCCGGCAAACGTGCAGGAATATGAAGCGCCGGACGGTGCTGAAGAAGCCGCCGTGCGCTACGTGAGACCGAACCGGGCGCCGTGATTCTCGCGAGCGACGGACCTTTCCAATTCAAGAAATTTTCCGTTCGTTTGAGCTTCGCATTGGAGCGTTTGCTGATCTGAATCTGCCATGCAACAAGACCGCGTCCACGTCCGTTTGCTCATCATCGCTAGCGCGGCGTTCTTGTGGATAGCGGCGGTCGGCGGGCGGCTGACCTACCTTCAACTTTATCGCCACAGCGAGTATCTTTCGCGCGCTCTGCGCCAGCAGCAGCGCAGCTTCGAAATAACTCCGGAACGCGGTGCGATTTACGATCGTAATGGCAAACCGCTGGCGATGAGCATTCAAGTGGACTCCGCATTTGCAGTGCCCTCCGAGATCGCCGACGAAAATCTTGCGGCGCGGCTGCTTTCCGGAGTGGTAAACAAGCCGCAGGAAGAAATTGAAGCGCGGTTCCAATCGTCGCGTTCGTTTGTGTGGATAGCGCGGAAGCTGCCGCCAGAAAAAGCCGATGCCATTACGAAGTTGAATCTGAAAGGCATCTATCTCCAGAAGGAAAACCAGCGTTTTTATCCGAAGCGCGATCTTGCCGCTCACGTGCTGGGTTTTGTGGATGTTGACGAGAAAGGATTGGTTGGCATCGAGCGCGAGCTGGACAGCCAGATCCGTGGCAAGAGCGAACACATCGTGGCGATGGCGGACGCGAAGCAGCGCTGGTTTGACGGCGGCGAAGCGAAGCGCGAACACGGGGCGAGCGTTGTTCTGACGCTGGACGAAAAAATTCAGTACATCGCCGAACGGGAACTTGCCGCGGCCATGGCGAAGACGCACTCGCTGGCGGGCACAGTGATCGTGATGAACCCCAATACGGGGGAAATTCTGGCGCTGGCGAACTGGCCGAAGTTCAATCCGAACAAAGCGGGCGACGCGCCATCGGAAAATTGGATGAACCGCGCTGTCAGCGCGATTTATGAGCCGGGTTCGACGTTCAAATTGATCACGCTGGCCGCGGCGCTCGATCAAGGGATTACGCGGCCAGACGAAGTGTTTGATTGCGAGAATGGCGCGGTCTATATCTCCGGGCACCGCATTCGTGATCACAAGCCATTTGGGATGCTGACGGTTTCGGATATTCTCGCGAAATCGAGCGACGTGGGCGCGATCAAGATCGCGCTGCGCTTGGGCGCGCCCAGGTTTTACGACTACGTGCGTGCGTTTGGTTTCGGCTCGCTAACTGGCGTCGAATTGCCTTACGAAAGCCGGGGCCGAGTGGAGCCGCTCGACTGGAAACCGATATCGACTGCCGCGATCTCGATGGGACAGGAAGTCGGCGTTACGCCGATGCAGCTCGTCACCGCAGTCTCTGCCATTGCTAACGGGGGCTTGCTCTACAAGCCGCACGTGATTGCGGAGTTGCGGCGCGATGAGAAATCCTTGCACGACGAAGATGTGCTTGCTGCGGCGGAACCCAAGCGCGTGATACGTGCGGAGACGGCCGCGACGCTGCGGCAGTTGATGGAAGGCGTTGTGTTGCACGGCACGGGGCCCGCGGCGCATCTCGACGGATGGACTTCGGCGGGGAAAACGGGCACCGGGCAGAAGATTGATCCGTCGACCGGGCGTTATTCTCCGACGCAGTACTTTGCCTCCTTTACCGGTTTTGCGCCGATCAATAACACGGCGGTGACGATCCTGGTGTCACTGGATTCTCCCGTGGGGTTGCATGAAGGAGGGGAAGTGGCTGCGCCGGTTTTCAAACGTATTGCCGAACAGGTTCTGGCGTATCTCGACGTGCCGCGCGACGTGCCTCTCAACCCAAAACTTATTGAGACGGCTTACCGAAAGCAAGCTAGTGAAGACGCTAGCGCGCTGGAGGATTCTTCAATGGTGGATTTTTCAGGGCAGCCTGATCCGCCGCCAACGGCGTCGCAATCTGCTAGAGGCGGCGCAACAGAGCGAAAGGAATCCAAAGCACAGGTATTGACGGTGGCGGTAGACCAAGGCGGCGACATAGAAGTACCAGACTTCAGTGGGAAGACCATGCGCGACGTGATGGACATTACTTTCCGACTTGGACTCGAGCCCGTGCTGGTTGGCAGCAGCCTTGCAATAAGTCAGACGCCGGCGGCGGGCGCAAAAGTGAGACGCGGCGCGAAAATCACCGTGCAATTCGGGACACCCGTCGAAAAGAAATCGAAGCCTCGGCCGGGAGTCAGGAATTAGGATGAGAACTGGATTGAGCCAACTAGAAGACAGCAGCAAGTCCAAAACGCACCCCACCGATGAAGGCCGGGAAGATTCATCGCCAACCTGCGTCTCTCCTCGAAGTAAGAACTTGGGCGAAGTGCTGCAAGGCGCCGAAGCGAGCATTCCTACGGCCGTGCAGACGTTGGAAATTCGGCAGGTGGCTTGCGATTCGCGCAAGGTAAAACCGCGCGCTCTGTTTTTCGCGTTGCACGGTGCGAAAGCCGACGGGAACACCTTCATACACGATGCAGTTTCCCGAGGAGCGGCAGTGATTGCCAGCGAAGCGCCGGCGCCGGCGTATATTCCTTCGAGCGTAGCTTGGATTCAGGTGCGTGAAGCGCGCAAAGCGCTCGCCATCGCAGCGGCGAACTTTTTCGGGCATCCGGCGAATGAGTTGCAACTGGTGGCGGTCACAGGCACGAATGGGAAAACCACGACGACTTCGCTAGTCGATGCCATCGTCAAGGCTTCCGGCGCAAAAACCGGTCTTTTCGGAACGATCGCCTATCACACGCCGCTCGGCGAATATCCTGCGCCAAACACAACGCCGGAATCGGTGGACTTGCAGGGCTTTCTTGCGGAGATTCGCGATGCCGGCGGGCGCTTTGGCGTGCTTGAGGCGAGTTCCCACTCGTTGGCGATGGACCGCTTGTGGGGCTGCCATTTTGCCGCCGCGGTTTTTACGAACTTGACGCGCGAGCACATGGATTATCACAAGACCTTTGAAGATTATTTCTCTGCAAAGAAACGATTGTTCGAAGGAACGGGGGCGGGCGCGCCGGAAGTCGCGGTGATCAACACGGATGACGAGTATGGAAAGCGTCTGACCGGCCTGGCCAAGAAAAGCGTCACCTACGGCCTGGAATCCGATGCTGATATTACCACAAATAAATTTCAACTAACGTTTAACGGCTTGACGTTCACGGCGCAAACACCGGACGGAAAAGTGCAAGTGGCGTCGTCGCTCGTCGGCCGCATCAATGTGTACAACATTCTCGCGGCGATTGGGGCGGCGCAGGCGCTCGGACTCTCCAACGAAATTATCGAATCCGGCATACGAAGTCTGGAGAGCGTTTCCGGCCGCTTCCAGCGCATCGATTTGGGCCAGCCGTATTTTGTGGTTGTCGACTACGCGCACACGCATGACGCACTCGAGAATCTTATCCGGACCGCCCGCGAGCTGAATCCCAAGGGCCGCATCATCACGCTCTTCGGCTGCGGAGGCGGAAAAGACCGGACCAAGCGGCCCGTGATGGGAGAAGTGACCGGCAGGCTGAGCGATCTGACGATCTTGTCGAGCGACAATCCGCGAACAGAAGATCCGCTGAAGATTATCTCCGACATTATTGTGGGACTTCAGAAAACCAGCGGAAAATATTTGATTGAACCGGATCGCGAAAAAGCGATCGGCGTTGCGATGGACGAAGCGCGCGCGGGGGACATTGTTCTGCTGGCCGGCAAAGGCCATGAGAATTCTCAGATTCTTGCAGATGCCACCCTGGAATTTGACGACCGCGACGTGGCTAGGCGCGCCTTACGCGAGAGAGGATATGGCGAGACGAAGGCCGATATTGGCAGTAACGAGCCAAAAAATGGCTCGGGGTTTGGCACGTAGCGCGCTTGTTTAGTCAGGGTAGAAAGTGTGACGAGGGCGCGCGAGTCAGGAGTCAACTCGCTAAAGGAGGAGCCCTCAAACTACGGTGAACACAAACCGATACGCGGGGTATCTGCGTAAAGCAAACCCCTTGAGGCATTTATGCGGTGGACGATTGCACAAGTGGCTGGCGCTTTGGGTGTTAGGGCGGGGGCGGGACTCGACCCCGTGGCCCGGGTGGCCGGCGTCTCGATTGATTCTCGCACGGTTCGTCGAGGCGAACTGTTCGTTGCCATCCACGGACCGCGTCACGATGGACACGATTACGTGGCGAGTGCGCTGGGGCGTGGAGCCCTCGCGGCCCTGGTGGCGGAGCCGCAAGCCCACCGCTACGGCGACGGGATCCGCAATCGCTGCATCGTCGTGGGGGACACTTTCGAGGCGCTCAAACAGCTCGCCCGCGCGGTACGCGAAGGTTGGGGCGGGAAAATTGCCGGCATCACAGGCTCCGTGGGCAAAACCACAACGAAAGAGATCCTGGCGGCATTGTTGGGCGCGAAGCTCCAGGTCCTGAAATCGGAAGGAAATTTTAACAACGAGTACGGGCTGCCGCTCACGTTGCTTCGCTTGGAAGAAACGCATCAGGCAGCGGTGCTCGAGATGGGAATGTCGCGACGGGGCGAATTGGCCCGGCTTGCGGCGATTGCGCGTCCCGACGTTGGCGTGGTAACGCGTGTTGCGCCCGCGCACCTTGAATTTTTTTCGTCCGTTGAAGAAATTGCGCTGGCCAAGCGCGAGCTGATTGAAGGGCTTAGCGGGCGCGAGTCTACCGCGGTGTTGAACGCGGATGACCCACGCGTTGCGGCGTTTGGAGCGTTTGCGCCGGGGCGCGTACTGACGTACGGAATCGATTCGCCCGCGTTTTTCTCGGCAACGGCGATTGAAGATCGCGGAGCGCTGGGCTCGGCGTTTGACTATGTAAGCCCTGAAGGCCGCGTGCGCCTGGAGCTGCCTGTGCCTGGCCGGCACGCTATTTACAACGCTCTGGCCGCTCTCGCCGCTGCCAGTGTTTGGAATATCGGCGCGGCGGAAGCGCAAAGTGTGTTTCGAGGGCTCCGTGTGCCAGCGATGCGTGGCGAATTGCTGCGTTTTTCGAATGGAGCCGCTCTGATCAACGACAGCTACAACTCGAGCCCCGCCGCACTGCATGCCATGGTGTCCGTGCTTGCCGCGACGCCAAATTTTCAACGGAGAATTCTCGCGGCGGGGGAGATGCGCGAGCTTGGCACCACTTCCCCTGCGTTGCATCGGGAAGCGGGCTTATTCACGGCGAAAACGGGCAAGGTGGATTGGGTGATCGGCGTCGAAGGTGCTGCCGAGCAAATTGTGGAGGGCGCTATCTCGGCGGGTATTCCACGGGCGCAGACAAAATTTTTTACCTCATCGGAGCAAGCCGCCCAGTTTTTGGGAGACTTCATCCGAGCTGGAGATGTTCTGCTGGTGAAGGGCTCGCGCGGCGTGAAGATGGAACGCATCGTGGAAGCGCTGCTGATGCGTTACGCCGCTCCCGGCGAGATTCCTCGGCAGGAGGTACGGCACTAAATGCTCTACTACCTCCTCTACCACGTTCTGCAGCGCTACTTCAGCCCGCTGAATGTTTTTCGCTACATCACCGTTCGAACCGTATATGCAAGCTTGACGGCCATGTTTCTCGGCCTCGTTTTCGGTCCCTGGCTGATTCGCCGTCTGCGTGAGCTGCAAATCGGGCAGTACATCCGTGAAGAGGGCCCGCAAGAGCATCAGAAAAAAGCGGGCACCCCTACGATGGGCGGCGTTCTCATCGTTTTGTCCACGGCCATTCCCACGCTGCTCTGGGCGGATTTGAGCAATCCTTTTGTTCTGCTTGCGCTTTTTGCGCTGATCGGTTTCGCCATTATCGGCTTCATCGATGACTACGCGAAGGTATCCAAACAGCGCAATCTTGGGCTCACCGCGAAAAAGAAAATCTATTTTCAGGTGGTGGTCAGCCTGGTCGTGGGAATTTCTCTGCTCGTTCTGGTAACGCACTACGCCTACTCGACGCAGCTCATGATCCCCTTTCTCAAGCGCCTCCACCCGGATCTGGTCTTCCATTCGTTGATGAATTCGGCGCATCTCTGGCCTTTGGCGTTTCTTCCATTTCTGGTGTTTGTTTGTGTGGTCATCGTCGGTTCTTCGAACGCCGTGAATCTGACGGATGGTCTCGACGGCTTGGCGATCGGCTGCACGGTCATCGCCGCGGGCGCGCTGACAGTGCTGACTTATGTCAGCAGCAACTCGCGCTGGGCCACCTATCTCGAAATTCAATACATTCCGCGCGTCGGCGAATTGACCGTTTTCTGCGGCGCGCTCGTGGGGGCGTCGCTCGGCTTCCTCTGGTACAACGCGCATCCCGCGGAGATTTTTATGGGTGATGTCGGCTCGCTGTCGCTCGGCGGAGCGCTGGGCACAATCGCGGTGATCATCAAGCAGGAGATTCTTTTGTTTTTCGTCGGAGGCATCTTCGTTATAGAGGCTCTCTCGGTGATTTTGCAGGTTGGCTCGTTCAAGTTGCGCGGCAAGCGCATCTTTCGCATGGCTCCGATTCATCACCATTTTGAGCTGCTGGGCTGGAGCGAATCGAAAGTCATTGTGCGTTTTTGGATCGCGGCGCTGGTGTTTGCCTTGTTTGCGCTGACGACATTGAAGTTGAGGTAGCAGCGTTGGAAGCCGATTGGCTGGAAAAGAACTATGCCGGGCGGAATCGAGTTGCGGGGAAAGCGCGTGCTGGTCGTTGGACTGGCACGGACGGGTATCGCCACCGCGCTGTTTTGCGCGGCCCGCGGCGCTCGCGTGACGGCCACGGATGCTCGCAACGAAACCGAAATCGGCGAAGCGGTCGCAAAACTGAAAGAAGCAGGCGTAATGCTTGAACTCGGCTGTCATCAGGAGAAGACATTTCTGGGCCAGGACTTGATAATTCCCAGCCCCGGCGTGCCCGCGGATGATTCGCACCTGCAAGCCGCGCGTGCCAAAGGCGTAACCATCTGGAGCGAGATCGAGCTCGCCTATCGTTTCATGAAAGGCCGCTTGATCGGGATTACCGGTTCCAATGGCAAGACCACGACAACTTCCCTCATCGGACACATTCTGAAGACGGCCGGGATGCCAACCATACTTGCCGGAAATATCGGCACGCCGCTCATCGCTTGCGTGGAGGCGATGAACGACGAAACTTGGACTGTGGCCGAGTTGAGCAGCTTCCAACTTGAGCTCGTCGACTCGTTTCGTCCAAACATCGGCGTGTTTCTCAATCTCACGCCCGACCATCTTGACCGTCACCACACTCTCGAAGCCTATGGCGCCGCGAAAGCGCGTCTGTTCGAGAACCAAACCGGCGAAGATGCCGCGGTTTTGAACGCGGATGATGCCGCGACCACGCCGTATGCGCCGTCGCTTCCCCGAGTTTACTGGTTCAGCCGAAAACAGCGTGTTGCACAAGGCGCTTATGTCCGCGGCGAGGAAATCGTTTTTCGGCAGGACGGACGAGAAGAAATTCTTCTCAAGCTGGAAGACATCCCCCTCGCTGGCGCTCACAACGTGGAGAACGTTTTGGCCGCGGCCGCTGCGACGCGTCTCGCCGGGGCTTCTCCGTCAGCGATTGCGAAAGGTGTGCGTTCGTTCGCAGGCGTCGAGCACCGCCTGGAATTTATCTCCGAAATTGCCGGTGTGCGCTACTACAACGATTCGAAGGCGACAAACGTCGATGCCACCCTTAAGGCGATCGATGCGTTTCCCGGCCGCATCCTGATTATTCTCGGCGGAAAAGACAAAGGCAGCGACTACACCGTGTTGCAAAAGCCTCTCCGCGAAAAAGCCATTCTTGCCCTTTTGATCGGTGCGGCTGCGGACAAAATCGAAAAACAAATAGCGGGCAGCGTCGCCATCGAACGCGCGGAAACGCTCGAGCGCGCCATCGAAATCGCCTCCCATGCGGCACAGCGCGGCGACGTAGTGCTGCTCGCCCCCGCCTGTGCAAGTTTCGATCAGTTTCAAAATTATGAGCACCGCGGACGCGTCTTCAAGGATTTGGTGAGGCAGCTTGAAAAGCAAGCCGCCGGCGCGACTTCCGGGAAAGGGTGAACGCACTTGCCGAGACGTCTTGAAATGGACCGCTGGTTATTTGTCGTGACTATCGTTCTTTGCCTGCTGGGCGCCGTGATGATCTTCAGCGCATCGGCCGTCACCGCGGAAAGCAAATACGCTCACGCATATTATTTTCTTGTGCGGCAAGCCGCCTGGCTGGTCCTCGGACTCTTGGGGATGTTCACTCTAATGCGTATGGACTATCGCCGCCTCCGCGAACCTGCCGTCGTTTACACCAGCATGTGCGTTGTCCTGCTTTTGCTGATCGGGACATTTTTTGTAGACAAGTCCCACGAAACGCATCGTTGGATTCGCTACGGTCCCATTGGCGTGCAGCCGTCGGAGCTGGCCAAGCTGGCGGTCATCCTCTACCTCGCGTGGTTTCTCGATCAGAAGCGCCGCGGCAAGGCCACCATGGAATTCTGCAAACCAGATTTTTTGCAGACGATTCTTCCCGCCGCGGCCCCTGTTCTGATCTACGTCTGCCTGATTCTCGTGCAGCCGGATCTGGGTACCGCCGTCGCCATCGTTTTGGTGGCCACAACCATGCTGTTTGCCGCCGGGCTTTCCTGGAAGTGGATTGCCGCGGGGATTGGCGCCGCAATTCCCATTTTGTATCTGCTTGTCACGCAAGTGGCGTATCGCAATGCGCGGCTGACTTCTTTTCTGCATCCCGATTCGGATCCCCAAGGCGCGGGTTTTCAGTTGATGCAATCGCTCATCGCCGTGGGTTCCGGAGGATTCACAGGCGTCGGCCTGATGGAAAGCAAACAAAAACTCTTCTATCTGCCGGAAGCGCACACGGATTTCATTTACGCGGTAATTTGCGAAGAGTTGGGCTACATCGGCGCGATTTTGGTCATCGCTCTATTCCTGGTCTACGGCTGGCGTGGCCTTCGCGCCGCCTTTGCCGCGCCCGACGGATTCGGCCGGCTGTTGGCGCTCGGAATCACGGCGCTGGTTCTAAGCCAGGCCCTGATTAACTTTGCGGTTGTATTGGGAATGGTGCCGACCAAAGGCATTCCGCTCCCGTTCGTAAGTTATGGCGGTTCAAGCCTCTTAGTGATGCTGCTAGCCACCGGTGTTTTGCTGAACATCAGTCAACAGGCCACAGAGACATGAAGCACCGCGCAATTTGCGTTTGTAGGGGCACGGCACGCCGTGCCCGTCCGCTCAAAGCGAGTCTAGAGCCGCAGCCATGAAGCTTCTGATCGCCGGTGGCGGCACGGGCGGCCACGTAATCCCCGCCTTAGCCATTGCAAAAGAATGGCTCTCACGAGGCAAAGAAAGAGAAGTTGTGCTAGTCGGTACAGAACGCGGAATCGAAATGAAGCTTGTCCCTCAAGCCGGTCTCCCGCTGGAGACGCTGCGTGTTGCCGGTTTGAAAGGAAAAGGTGGCGCCACGCTTCTGCGAAACTTTGCAATGCTAGCGCCCGCGATGCTGGACGCCCACCGCGTACTGCGAAAACACAAGCCGGTGGCCGCGTTTGGCGTAGGCGGATACGCCGCAGGCCCAATGCTGCTCGCGACATGGCTCAGCGGTGTCCCCAATGTAATCTTCGAGCCGAACGCCGAGCCCGGCCTCACCAACAAACTCCTTGCCAAACTTTCCAAGCGAATCGCCACCGGTTATGAAATTTCTGCACGGGCCTGGGGAAAAAAGGCCGTAGTAACAGGCTGCCCCGTACGCTCCGAGTTCTTCTCAATCGCGCCACGCAAACTCGAAAAGCCGTTTCGCTTGCTGATAACCGGAGGAAGCCAGGGCGCGCTGCCCATCAACCGCACGTTCGTCGACGCCATGGACCTCCTCGCTCCGCGCAAGGATGAGCTCTCCATCGTGCATCAGACCGGCGAACGCGACTATAATGCGGTGCGCACCGCTTACGCGCGGCGCGAGATCAACGCGGAGGTTGTCCCCTTCCTCACGAATATGGCTGATCGCTTTGCCTGGGCGGATGTGACCGTTTGCCGGGCTGGAGCCATCACCGCGGCAGAAATCGCAGCCGCGGGTCGCGCCGCCATCTTCATCCCCTTCGGAGCCGCCACCGACAGCCACCAGTTGCGCAACGCGCAAGAAATGCAGCGCGCGGGCGCAGGCAGCGTCATCACCGAAAACGAACTGACCGCCGAACGCCTCACCACGGAAATCTTCAACCTCATCGGCCAACCGGACCAAATTGAAACACAGGCGAAGGCCGCGCGTTTGCTTGCCCGCCCCAATGCCACGCGCGAAATCGTCAACCTCATCGAAGAGGCCGCCAACGTGCTAGTAACTGGCCAGAGGGCAACATCATGATGGTTTCTTTTCGCAATTTTCAGCGTATCCACTTGGTAGGTATCGGCGGCATCGGCATGAGCGGCATTGCCGAAGTGCTTCTGACGTTGGGCTATTCCGTTTCCGGTTCGGACACCAAACCGTCGAACATCACGGAGCGATTGCAAAATCTCGGCGCCACGATTCGCGAGGGCCACAAAGCGGTCAACGTCGAAGGCGCCCACGTGGTTGTGACCTCCTCGGCGATCAAGCAGGACAATCCCGAAGTCGTCGAAGCCCACAAACGAAAAATTCCCGTCATCCCCCGCGCGGAAATGCTTGCCGAACTGATGCGCCTGAAATACGGCATCGCCGTAGCCGGAGCGCACGGCAAAACCACGACCACCTCGATGGTGGCTTCCGTACTCAACGCCGCCCATCTCGATCCAACGTTTGTGATTGGCGGTCGCGTCAATCAAGCCGGCACCACCGCGCGCCTCGGCAAAGGCGAATACTTCGTCGTCGAGGCCGATGAGAGCGACCGCAGCTTCCTCATGCTCGCTCCCGTCGTCGCCGTCGTCACCACCATCGACCGCGAACACCTCGACCAGTACACCTCGCTTGCAGACATTCAGGGCGCGTTCATTCAGTTCGTGAACCGCGTCCCCTTTTACGGCGCCGCGATCCTGTGCCTCGACGAACCGAACGTGCAGGCCATTCTTCCAGACGTGAAGCGCCCTATCATTACCTACGGCACCTCCAGCCAAGCGGACCTGGTCATTAGCGATGTGAAACTCGAAGGACTCGGCAGCGATTTTCGTCTCACCTTCAAGGGCGAAGACCTCGGCGTATTCCACTTGATGCATCCCCCGGGAATTCACAACGTCCGCAACGCCGCGGCAGCCGCCGCTGTCGCTCTCTATCTAAATGTCCCTAGCGACCTCATCCGCGAAGGCCTCGCCAAATTTGCCGGCGTCGGCCGCCGCTTCGACATCAAGGGCATCGTCAACGACATCGCCGTCATCGACGACTACGGCCATCACCCCGTCGAAATTCGCGCCACACTCGAAGCCGCTCGTGGCTGCAAGTTCAACCGCCTCCTGGTGCTCTTCCAGCCGCACCGCTTCTCACGCACCCAGCATCTCTGGGAAGATTTCAGCCGCGCCTTCAATCAAGCCGACATCCTGGTGCTGCTGGACATTTACGCCGCCAGCGAAACCCCCATCCCCGGCATCACCAGCGAAGCTCTGGCCAACGCCATACGCGAAGCCGGCCACAAGAATGTCCATTACTTCCGCTCCATGCAGGCCGGAATCGAGTTCCTCCTGCACGAAGCCCGCCCCGGCGACGCCATCATGACCATCGGCGCGGGAAACGTCAGCCGCGCCAGCAACGAACTGATGGTCCTTCTAGGGACCGAAAACCCGGCGCACAAACCTTCTCATCATGCGCATTGAAGACCCCAAACTCGTCGCGGCGCTCCCCGGGCTCGGCGTCCAACTGAACCCGGGCACCTCCCTGTCTGAGCACACTTCGCTTGGCATCGGTGGCACCACGGACCTGCTTCGCATAACCCGGCACGAAACGATTCCGGACCTTTTGAATCTCCTCGACGCGCAAGCCGTCCCCCACAAATTCCTCGGCGGCGGCTCAAACCTGCTCGTCGGCGACGGCGAGCTCCCTTGGGTCGTGCTGCAGCTCGTTTCGCCTCAGCCCGACATCGTTCTCGAAGGCAACTTCGCCCAAGTCGACGCTGCCGCCGACCTCGGCCGCACTGTAACCTTCTGCGCCAAAAACAATCTGGGCGGCATGGAAGGCCTCATCGGCGTCCCCGGCACCGTCGGCGGCGCCCTGCGCATGAATGCCGGCGCCTACGGCATGCAAATCGGCAGCTACGTTCGGGAGGTCAAGCTCTACCGCGCTGCCGCCCGTAACCTGGAAACCCTCCGGGGCGATCAAATTTCTTTCGAATACCGGCACACATCTTTTGCGCCTGATGATATGATGCTCGCAGTGAAGCTGGAACTACCCTCCAAACCGTACCCTGAAATTTTAAAAGGAATTCGTATCTGCAATGAGAAGCGCCGCGCAAGCCAGCCGCTTGGGCAGAAGAGCGCCGGTTGCATCTTCAAAAATCCTCCAGGCGCTTCCGCCGGACGCATGATCGATGAGCTCGGCCTCAAAGGCCTCAGCGTCGGCGACGCCCGCGTCAGCGACCGCCACGCCAATTTTTTTGTAAACGCAGGCAAAGCCTCCGCCACAGACATGCTCGCGCTGATCGCCGATGTTCGCGAACGCGTGCGGAAATCTTTTGGCGTCATTCTCGAACACGAGGTGGTCGTTTGGAACGCGTAAAAGCCATGCAACGGGGCAACGCCGCGGCCGCCGCCGAGCCCTACCGCCCGGAACTCCTCGCCGACGAAGAGCCGCGCTATCTCCGCCGGCAAAAGCCTCTCGAAATTCGCCGCAAAAAATTTGGCGGCCGAAGCTGGCCGTTCTATCGCCGCATCCTCGTATGGACCATCATCGGAGCCACCAGCGTAACCGCCGCCGTCTTCACTGGCCGCTTCTTGCTCTATTCGCCGCAGGTCCTGCTCCTCAAGCCCGATCAAATCGAGCTGCTCGGCAACCACATCGTCGGCCGCGAAGCGGTCCTTCAACCTTTCGCGCGCGACCGCAATCGCAGCGTTCTCCGAATTCCGCTGGACGCTCGCCGCAGCCAGCTCGAACAACTGCCGTGGGTCGAATCTGCCAGCGTTCAGCGCATTCTGCCAAATCGCATCCGTGTCGAACTGACCGAACGCACTCCCATCGCATTTTTGCGCAACGGCACCGAACTGGCTCTCATTGACGCCCACGGCGTGATTCTCGACCGCCCCGAAGGCGAAGACCTGCATTTCCCCATCGTCACCGGACTCCCCGAAAGCATGCCTCGCGAAGAACGCGAAAAACGCATGCAGACCTACCAGGAGTTTCTCCGCGACGCCGACCTCATTCGCTCCGGCTCTTCCGATCGCGTCAGCGAAATCGATCTCACGAACGCCAAAGACTTGCGCGTCGTCATGAGCGGCCTTTCTTCCGCGAATGATTCGCAAGCGGTGACCATCCACTTCGGCAACAGCGATTTCACTGCCAAGTACCGGATGCTCGTCGACAATTTCGCGCAGTGGCAGGCCAATGCCGGCCGTGTGCAGTCCATCGATTTGCAATATTCACGGCAAGTGGTTGTGAACGCGGATAGCAGCACGAATTCCGCGAAACTGAAGAATTAGCGGTTCCAAAATTTAGTGTTCCAAGGTGGGGGCGGCGGCTTGGCAAAAAAAGATCGTTACATTATCGGGCTGGACGTTGGCAGTACAAAAACATCCGCGTTGATCGCCGAAATCGACGGCGAACAGGTGAAATTTCTTGCGCTTGGCGCGGCCGAATCCAAGGGCTTGCGCAAAGGCCTCATCGTCAACCTGGACTCCACTGTCAGCTCCATTCGCCGCGCCGTGGAAGAAGCGGAAGGTGTCGCCAACGTTCCCGTTGAGTCCGCCGTCGTCGGCGTCGCCGGCGGCCATGTTCGTGGCGTCAATAGCCGCGGCGGCGTAACTCTTGGCAACCGTGCTCGCGACATCGAGCGCGACGACATTCGCCGCGCCGTCGATGCTGCCCGCAACATCACGCTCCCAGAAGACCGCGAAGTTCTCCACGTCCTTCCGCACGAATTCATGGTCGATGCCCAGGACGGCATTCGCGACGCGGTCGGCATGGTCGGCCAGCGCCTCGAAGCCAACGTTCATCTCGTCACCTCATCCATCGCCGCCACGCAGAATTTAGTTACCGCAGCGAATCGCGCCGGGATTCTGGTCAGCGACACCGTTCTCGAGCCGCTCGCTTCCGCAGAAGCCTGCCTCACGCAGGACGAGCGCGACCTCGGCTGCTGCCTTCTCGATATCGGCGGCGGCACCACCGAACTCATCGTCTATGGTGGCGGCGTCGTGCGCCACACCAGCGCTGTCCCTGTCGGTGGCGACCATTTCACCAACGACCTCGCCGTCGGCCTCCGCACGCCAATCCCTGAAGCTGAAAAAATCAAGCGTCGCCACGGCTGCGCCGCCTCCTCGCTGCTCCATGAGGATACTTCCATCGAAATCGCCAGCGTCGGCGATCGGCCGCCGCGCACCATCTTTGCTCGCATGCTCACCGACATCATCGAACCGCGCGCCATGGAACTCCTTTCGCTCATCCGCGACGATCTCCAGCGCGCCGGCCTCGACGGACAAATCCCTGCCGGCTTCATCCTCGCCGGCGGTGGTGCCCGCCTCAACGGCCTGATTGATCTCGCCGAGCTGTCCTTCCACCTCCCCGTCCGCATCGCGGAGCCCAAAGGTTTGGCTGATCTCCCCGAACAGGTAGCTCAGCCGGAATATGCAACGGTCGTTGGTTTGGTGATGTACGGCGCGAAGACGCGGCGCAACGCCACGCAGCGCTCCGGAAATCTCGTTTCTAAATTGAAGGCCATGTTTGCAGGTGCCTCGTGACCCTGCCCGAGCGCAGCACCGCAAACATGGAGAAGGCTGAGGGAAGCATGACCGCAAAAGACGCAGGAATTCGTATGAGCTTCAGCGAGGAGCTGCAGCCCGCGAAGATTAAAGTCATCGGCGTAGGCGGCGGCGGATGCAATGCCATCAACCGCATGATCCGTGCCAAAGTCGAGGGCGTCGAATTCATCACCGCCAACACCGACTTGCAGGCGCTCAAACTTTCGCAGGCGCCCACGAAACTTCAGCTCGGCGCGAAACTGACGAAAGGTCTCGGCGCGGGCGCCAATCCCGAAGTCGGCCGCAAAGCCGCGCTTGAGGACACCGACAAAATCATCGAAGCCCTCGAAGGCTCGGACATGATTTTCATCACGTCTGGCCTCGGCGGAGGCACCGGCTCCGGCGCCGCGCCCGTAGTAGCTTCGCTCGCCAGCGAACTTGGCGCATTAAGCGTCGCCGTCGTCACCAAGCCATTCGCGTTTGAAGGCAAACGCCGCATGCTCCAGGCCGAACAAGCTCTGCAAGAACTAATCGGCTGCGTCGACACCGTCATCGTTATCCCCAACGAGCGCCTCATGGACACCGTCGAGCGCGGCACCAGTTTCTTCGACGCCTTCCGCATCGCCGACGACATTCTTCGCCAAGCGGTCCAGGGCATCTCTGACATCATCACTGTCCCCGGCATCATCAATCGCGATTTCGCTGACGTAAAAGCCATCATGCACGGCCAAGGCTATGCCGTCATGGGCACCGCCATCGCCACCGGCACCAACCGCGCCATTGACGCCGCCAACCGTGCCATCTCCAGCCCGCTCCTCGAAGACAATTCCATCCAGGGCGCGCAAGGCATCCTCATCAACATTTCCGGCAGCTCCAGCCTCACGCTTCACGAAGTTCACGAAGCCTCCTCGGTCATCCAAAAAGCCGCCCACGAAAACGCCAACATCATTTTCGGCGCGGTCATGGACGACTCCATGAAGGACGCTGTAAAAATCACGGTCATCGCCGCCGGCTTCAAGGAAGCCAACAAAAAGAACGTCCAGCAAAAGCCCCAGTTCCTCCCCAAGACCTGGAAAGCCGGTCGCGAAGTCGAAGCTTCCGTCCCGCAGCAACGAACGCTGCCCAACGTCGTCCATCAGGTCCAACAAAATATCCGCGAGTCCGCCCACGAAGTCCCCGCGGACGATCTCGACGTCCCCACCTTCCTCCGCCGCCAAGCCCAAAAAGCCTAACCGGCTTGTTCTCTTTCCTCGTAGGGGCACGGCATGCTGTTGAGTGTCAAGACATGCGTTACAGGGTGTATCAGGACATGCGTTACACTTTGCCTCCTGGGTTTTGTG
>Ga0209415_10009378_pt1 | contig 16818 bp, 16 predicted proteins | sample PeaSoiSIISIP2007_FD_187696 | JGI IMG/M metagenome (GOLD analysis project Ga0209415, IMG submission 187696) | Peat soil microbial communities from Weissenstadt, Germany - SII-SIP-2007 (SPAdes) (version 2) | ecosystem: Environmental > Terrestrial > Soil > Wetlands > Peat | place: Germany... | reverse complement strand
GGCTGGTCTAGCGCTACGGCGAGGAGCGGGCGAAGAACGATCCGGTGTTGCGCGAGCGGCTGGAATACGAGCTCGACGTGATCGTCAAGATGGGGTTCAGCTCGTACTTCCTGATCGTCTGGGACTTCATTAAGTTCGCGCGCGACCGCGATATCCCGGTCGGTCCCGGTCGCGGTTCGGCGGTCGGCTCGATCGTCGCATATTGCCTCAAGATCACCGACCTCGATCCGATCAAGTTCAAGCTGATCTTCGAGCGTTTCCTCAACCCCGAGCGGATCTCGATGCCCGACATCGACACCGATTTTTGCGTCGAGCGGCGCGGTGAAGTGATCGCGTACGTGACGGAAAAGTACGGCAAAGACCGGGTCGCGCAGATCGTCACCTTCGGAACGATGGCTGCCCGGGCGGCGGTGCGCGACGCGGGCCGCGCGCTCGCGGTGCCGTTGCCCGACGTCGATCGGGTTGCCAAGCTCATCCCCTCGGGTCCGGGCGGACTTTCGATCACCGCTGCGCTCGAACAGATCCCCGAACTCAAGATGCTCTACAACGGAGACCCGCAGATCCGCAAGCTGCTCGACACCGCCAACTCGATCGAAGGTCTGGCCCGGCATGCCTCGACGCACGCGGCCGGCGTCGTGATCTCCAAGAATCCGTTGACCGACCACGTCCCGCTCGTCAGGCTCGGCGAGGGCGACATCAACACGCAATACGACATGAACGTCGTGGAGCGGGTCGGTCTGCTCAAGTTCGACTTTCTGGGCCTGCGCAACCTCACCGTGATGAAGGCAGCCAGCGACGAGATCCGGCGCACCACGAAGGCCGACTTCGAGCTCGCGACGATTCCCGACGACGACGCCCGGACCTACGAGATGCTCGGCCGCGGCGAGACGCTGGGCGTGTTCCAACTCGAGTCGGAGGGCATGAAGCGCGTCTGCGTCGAGCTGAAGCCGTCGGGCCTCGACGACATCATCGCGCTCGTAGCGCTTTACCGTCCGGGGCCCATGGACTGGATTCCGGACTTCATCGCGACCAAGCACGGCCGCAAGACCCCGAAGTACCTGCACCCCAAACTCATTCCGATCTTGAGCGACACCTACGGCATCGCGTGTTATCAGGAGCAGGTGATGCAGATCGCGCGCGATCTCGCGGGCTTCACGATGGGCGAGGGCGACGAGCTGCGCAAGGTCATGGGGAAGAAACAGAAGGACAAGATCCCGTTCTACCGCGAGAAATTCATCGCCGGCTGTGCCGAGAACGGGATCGGACCAGCGCTCGCGGCCGAAATCTTCGCCTTCATCGAACCGTTTGCCGGTTACGGTTTCAACAAGTCACACGCGGCCGCATACGGCTGGATCGCGTATCAGACGGCCTATCTCAAGGCCAACTACCCGCTGCAGTACTTCGCCGCGTTGATGTCGTCGGTGCGCGACAAGACCGACAAGCTCGTCGAATACATCGAAGAAGCGAAGAAGATGGGCATCGCGGTACTGCCGCCCGACATCAACGAGTCGCTGGTCGATTTTGCGGTCGTCGGCTCGCAAATTCGCTTCGGCCTCGCCGCGGTCAAAGGAATCGGCGAAGGGGCGGTCGACGCGATCCTCGCCACGCGCGAGCGCGACGGAAAGTTCAGCGACCTCTTCAACGTGACGCAGCGCGTCGAGACCAAGGCCGCCAACCGCAAAGTCTACGAGGCGCTCATCAAATGCGGGGCCCTCGACACGCTGCCGGGCAACCGGGCGCAGCTGCTCGACGCGCTGGACGGCGCGCTGGACGCGGCGGCGCGCGAGTCGCGCGACCGGGAATTGGGCCAGAGCTCGCTCTTCGGGATGCTTGAAGAGGCGGCGCCGGCATTCACGCCGGCGCTCCGCCCGCTGCCGGCGCCCTCGACGATGGTTGCGCTCGCCTGGGAGAAAGAAACGCTCGGCATCTTCGTGTCGGGTCACCCGCTGGCCGACGTCGCGGAGGCGTTGGCGCGCACCGGTGCGACGCCGGTCAAGGATCTGCGCGGGGTCGAGGACGATACCCCCGTCCGGATCGCGGGTCAAGTGACCGGCGTTCGCCGTACGTTGACCAAGGCGCAGCAGCAGATGCTGATTGCGGCGATCGAAGACATGTCCGGATCGATCGAGTGCATCGTATTTCCCAAGTCGTACCCGCAGCTCCAAGCGGCCTTCGTCGAGGACGCGATCGTCGTGATCAACGGACGGCTGCGCCTGCGCGAGCGCCGCGGAGCCATTCCGGGCGAGGAAACGCCGGTCGAGTTCAGCGTTTCCGTCAACGAAGTGCAGCCTTTCGCCCGTCAGGCCGCGCCGCCGGACTTTCCCGGGTGGCACGTGACCGTGTCGTCGCGCAGCCACGTCGACGCGCTCGCGCAACTGCTCGAAGAGTCGCCCGGAACGATTCCGCTGGTCTTCCACATCTCGGGCCAAACAAAGCGCAGCTCGCGCGGCATCGCGAACGCCCCCTACGTGAAATCCGAACTCGAACGAATCGTCGGGCCGGCCAACGTGAGAATAGGCTACCCGTCGTGAAATTGCCGCAGGGCGTTCGCGATTGGTTGCCGCACGAGCTGGCGCGCAAACGCGACATCGAGCAGGTGTTGCGCGCGGTGTTCGGGCGCTGGTCGTATGAAGAGGTGCAGACGCCGACGTTCGAGCGGTTCGACGTTATCGAAAAGGGGCTCGGCAGCGAGCTGACCGAGCTGTCGTTCCAGTTCAACGATCGCCGCTCGACGACGCTCGCGCTGCGGCCCGAACTGACGACCCCGATCGCGCGGCTCGTCTCGACGCGGATGCGCGAAGCGCCGTTGCCGTTGCGCTTATCGTACGTCGCGTCGGCGTTCCGCTACTACGAGCAGCCGCAAGAAGGGCGGATGCGCGAGTTCACGCAGGCCGGCGTCGAGCTGATCGGTTCGGCCGGAATCGACGCCGACGCGGAGACGCTCTTCATGGCGATCGAAGCCTGCGACGAAATCGGGATGCGCGATGCGACCTACGATATCAACGATTCGCGTATCGTCGACGGCATTTTGACCGGGGTGGGCTTGCGAGGCGAAGAGATCCCGGCCGCCAAGGCGCTGATGAAGGAGCGCAACATCGTTGGCTTGCGCGAGTTCGGCCGGCCGCTGCTGATCGAGTTCGCGCTGCGGCGCGGCGGCCGCGACGCGATCGCGGAGGCGCGCAAGGTCTGCACCACCGCCGAGAGCGATGCCGCGCTCGACCGCCTCGAGACGTTGCTCGTGCGCGCAGCCGCGCTCGGCTACGGCGATCGCGTCTCGGTCGACTTCGCGTTGCTGCGCGACCTCGACTACTACACCGGGTTCATCTTCGAGGGGTACTTGCCCGAGATCGGTTTCCCGCTCTGCGGCGGCGGGCGCTACGATTCGCTGTTGCCGAAGTTCGGCTACGCCGTTCCGGCGGTCGGTTGGAGCGCGGGCGTGGAGCGCCTGTTGATTGCGCTCGAGCGGCGCGGCAAACACATCGGCCGGCGGCGCCATCGCATCGACGTGCTGGTGAGCGGCGCCGACATCGTGGCGACGCGCGAACGCGCGGCGGGTAACGTCGTGCGCTACGCCTCGAGCGGTCAGGACGAGGCGGCACTGATCGCCGAAGCGCGCGAGCACGGCATCCCCCGGATCGTCATCGCCGAGAACGGGGACATTCGCGAAGTCCGCGTTTCGCCCGTGCCCGAGCAGCGTTTGCCGAAGACGAGCACGCCGCGCACGACCGAGGCGCTCTGATGCTGACGATCGCCGTGCCGAAGGGCGCGCTCTACGACGACTCGGCCGCGCGTCTGCGCAGTGCCGGCATCGACGTTCCCGATGACGTCGGGCGCAAGCTTGCGGTGACGACCTCGGACGGCACGCAGCTGCTGTTTTTGCGCCCTTCCGACGTACCGGCGTACGTCGAATTCGGCGCGGCCGACTGCGGCATCGTCGGTAAGGACGTCCTGTGGGAAACCGATCGCACGGTCAGCGAACTGGCCGACCTCGGTTTCGGGTTTTGCCGCTTGTGCGTCGCGGCGCGTCGCGTCGACCGTTACCACGAAGGTGCGCCGTTCCCGACGTTTCTGCGCGTCGCGACCAAATTTGCGCGCGCCGCCGAAGCGTACTTTGCCGAGCGCGATTTGCCGGTCGAGCTGATCCCGTTGCACGGTTCGGTCGAGTTGAGTCCGCTCGTCGGGCTAGCCGACTTGATCGTCGATCTCGTCGCGACCGGCAACACGCTGCGCGAACACGACATGGTCATCGTGGACGAGATCGCGCCCAGCACCGCGCGCTTCGTCGTGAATCCGGTTCGCTTTCGCACCAAATACGACGAACTCACCGCGCTGCTCGAGCGGTTGGACGGTACCGTTCACGTATGATCTTCGCCGACGCCGGTGACGAGCAGGCGCTCGCGCCGCTCTACGCCGGTGGTTGGAACGCGCCGCGCGAGGTCCGGGAGCGGGTCACGGCGATCCTCGACGACGTCCGCGACCGCGGCGACGCGGCCCTCGTCGAGCTGACGCGACGTTTCGATGATCCCGCTGCAAGCGTGGCCACGTTGCGACGCGAGGTGCCGGCGCGCAAACACGCGCGCGGACTCGTTCCGGAAGCGATCGCGGCCGGGCTCGAACTGGCCCGCGAGCGCATCACCGACTACCATGCCCGCCAGAAGCCGGTGGAGATTCGCTACCACACCGCCGATTTGAGCGAGTACGCGTTTCTTTCGCGACCCCTGCGCAGCATCGGCGCGTACGTGCCGGGCGGCAGCGCGTCGTTACCCTCGACCGTTCTCATGACGGTCGTACCGGCCAAGGTTGCGGGGGTCGAGCGCGTCGTCGTGGCGACGCCCCCGCAGTCCGACAGTTCGATCAACCCCGCGATCCTCTACGCGTGCAGCTTGTGCGGGGTCGACGAGCTCTACGCGGCCGGCGGTGCGCAAGCCATCGGCGCGCTGGCGTTCGGGACCACGACCATCGCGCCGGTCGACAAGATCGTCGGTCCGGGCAACGTGTACGTGACCGAAGCGAAGCGCCAGGTGTTCGGCCTGTGCGGGATCGACGGCCTGGCCGGACCCTCGGAGGTGCTGGTCGTGTGCGACGAGCGGGCGCGGCCGGAATTCGTGGCCGGAGAACTGATCGCCCAGGCCGAGCACGATCCGCTGGCGCGCGTGGCGGCGGTGTCGCGCGCGCGCCCCATGCTCGAGGCGGTCGCGGCGCTCTTGAACGGTGATTTCGCGCGCCAGACCGGCCGCGGCGAGATCGTCGCGCGCGTGCTGGCGGAGCGCACGTGGCTGATCCACGCGAGCAGCCAAGCGCAAGTGTTTGAGGTGATCGAACGGTTTGCGCCCGAACATCTTTCCTTGCAGGTCGCCGATCCGTGGAGTCTCGTGCCGCACGTTCGCCATGCCGGCGCGATCTTCATCGGCTCCGACACTCCGGTGGCTGCGGGCGATTACATCGCCGGCACCAACCACACGCTGCCGACGTCGGGCGCCGGCCGCTTTGCGTCGGGGTTGCGGACGGCGGACTACTATCGCACGATGTCGGTCGTCGAAAACAGCGCGCAGCGTATGGCGGCGGATGCCGAGACGCTCGCGGCGCTGGCGGAGTTCGAAGGCCTGCCCGCTCACGCGCGCACGGCTCGCATGCGTATCGAACGCGCGTAGCGAATAGGTTCGTCCGATGATCAGTACCCGGATCCGGCTCGTCGCGCTGGACCTCGATGGCACGCTCGTCGGGCCGGACCTCACGATCTCGCCGCGCGTGCGCGAGACGATCGCCCGCGCCCGCGCCCGGGGCACGGAAATCACGATCGTGACCGGCCGTATGTTCGCCGCAACGAGACCGTTCGCGCAAACGCTCGGCATCACGGGGCCGCTGGTGTGCTACCAGGGCGCTGCGATCTTCGAGGCGAGCACGGGCGCCATGCTGCGCGAAACGCCGGTGCACCAGGACGTGACGCGCGAGGTGCTCGCGTGGGCCGACGAACATCGCGTGCACGCGCAATGCTATGCGGGCGATACACTCTACGTGCAGCAGATCAACCGTTTCTCGAAGCGCTACACGGATCTGGCGAAGGTCGAAGCGACCGTCGTGCCGTCGTTGCGCGTGGCCTTTGCCGACCGTCCCACGATCAAGGTCGTGCTGGTCGACGATCCCGGCCCGTCGGAGCAACATCTGGCCGCGCTCGAACCGCTGCTCGGCGAGCGCGCGTATCTCACGCGCAGCCACGTCGACTTCGTCGAGGTGCTCTCGCCCGACATCAACAAGGGCGAGGCGCTGGCGTTCGTCGCGCAACGCTACGGTGCGACGCTGGCCGAGACGATGGCGATCGGCGATGCCTGGAACGACGTTCCGCTCATTACCGCCGCCGGCGTCGGCGTCGCGATGGGTTCGGGGCCGCCGGAGTTGTTCGCGCAAGCCGACGCGGTCGTCGGCGACGTCGCGCACGATGGCGTGGCCGAAGCGATCGAGCGCTACGTTCTAACGTGAGTACGGGTGCGCGCGTAAAAGCCGTTCGCCGCCGCACGAAACCGTCGCTCGCCGGCCGCGTTCGCACGTTCTGGGTCGTAGCGCTGCTCGGGTTGTGCGGCGCGGTGGTACTGGCGGTGGCCGTCGCCGAGGCACCGCAACTGCGCGTGCGGTCGGTGATTGCAAACGTCCCCGCCGGCGGACCGGTGACCCGGAGCGCCGTGATCGCGGCGGCGAACATCGATCCCGACGCGAACCTGTGGTTGCTCGACACCGCTGCGATCCGCCGCCGTCTCGAGGCGCTACCATATGTCGGCGCCGCGGCGGTCCACCGCGCGCAGTTTCCCCGACCGGCGGTCACGCTCGAAGTTTCTCTGCGCCGGCCTACCGGCTGCGTGAAATCCGCGAGCGGAACCGTGACGATCGACGCGACCGCGCGGGTCCTCCAAGCCGGCTGCGTGTCCGGCGCGTTGCCGCTGGTGGATATCGGCGCGGGTGCCGCTGCCGAGCCCGGCGCGATTCTGGCCGCCCCCGACATCGACCACCTCTTGGCCGACGCCAAGACCATCGGCGACCAGATTCCGGTGCGGATCGTCCGGCGCGACCGCTTCGGCGGCCTCGAGGCGGTCGACACCACCGGGGTGACCCTCAAGTTCGGCTCCGACGCCGACTTGACGGCCAAACTCGCCCTGGTCGAACCGATCCGCCAAAGCGCCGGCCGGGGTCGCCCGCTGCGGACGATCGACCTCCGAGCGCCCGCCACCCCAGTGGTCGAATTTCCATAGTCCTTGTAGGGACTGTCTGCTCCACCCACAATATATAGTGTCTATAGTGGCTATGGCGATGGAGCGAGCTCCGGAGTATCGTGCCTTGCTCGTCACGTTGTTGCGAGCTCGGACCCGGGGGCCCCACGCTGCGCTTGGGGGGCGCGCAGCCGGGGGCGGAGCGCCTTAGATGGCACGCGGCGAGATAATCGCTGGGCTCGACATCGGCACGACCAAAACGTGTGCCGTCATCGCCGCCTCCGGCCCCGACGGGCTCGAGATCATCGGGATCGGCGAAGCGCCCTCGACCGGCATGCGCAAAGGCGTCGTGACGGACCTCGAAGAGACGGTCCGGGCGATCGAAGCGGCGACCGAAAAGGCCGAACGGATGGCCGGGGTGCACCTCTCGCACGTCTACGTCGGCGTTACCGGCGAGCACATCCAATCGACGAACAACCGGGGCGTCGTCGCGGTATCCGGCGACGACCGTGAGGTGATCGCGGCGGACCTCAAGCGCGTCGTCGACGCCTCGAAAATCATCAACCTCGCCGCCGACCGGCAGATCATCCACGCCCTGCCGCGGCAGTACACGATCGACGGACAAGACGGCGTCACCGATCCGCTCGGGATGTCGGGCAGCCGGCTCGAAGTCGACACGCACATCATCACCGGCGGCTCGACCTTTATCGCGAACGTGCTCAAGTGCGTGCACCGCGCCGGGCTCGAACCTGCCGGTATCGTGTTCGAGCCGCTCGCGTCGTCCGCGGCAACGCTGTTGTCCGAAGAAAAGCACGTCGGTTGCGTGTTGCTCGACATCGGCGGCGGTACGACCGACATCGCCGTGTTCGCCGGCGGCGGCGTGATCCACAGCGCGACGATTCCGGTCGGCGGTAATATCCTCAGCAACGACATCGCGCTGGGACTCAAAACGACGTCGGCCGAAGCCGAAAACGTCAAGCGCACGTACGGTTCGGGTCTCATGCGCCCCGACGAAGCCGAGCAGACCTTTCACGTCAAGACGCTCGACGGTCGCAGCACGCGGGTAGTCACCTCGGCGCAGTTGCGCGCGATCGTGCTGCCGCGAGTGCTCGAGATGTTCCGCCTGGCAAAATCGAACATCGTCGAACACCTCGCGCGCGACCAGGTGTTGAGCGAGGTCGTCATTACCGGCGGCGGCGCGCACCTGCGCGGCATCGAGACGACGGCCGCCGAGATCTTCGGTCTGCCGGTCCGGATCGGCGTACCCGCGACGATCGCCGGTTTGACCGATTCGGTGAAGCAGCCGGAATATGCGACGGCCGTGGGCCTCGTGCTCTTCGGCCCGCGCGGCGAAGCCGCGCCGCACTTGAACGGCCGCAGCGGCGGCACCGCATTCGCCAAGCTCTGGACGTGGTTCACGTCGATCTGGAATTAGCATGTACGGCGACGATCCACACTATTCGCCGATTGCACACCGTCCACAGAAATCTGCGCAGGCGAGGCCTCGCAAAACACCCGCGCCAACATCATTGCAAGCACGTCTCTTTCCGGAGGACCCGCACATCATGGCCGACGCGAAACGTTTCGTCCCCGAACACGCCGCCACCATCAAAGTTCTCGGACTCGGCGGCGGCGGCTGCAATGCCATCAACCGCATGATCGAGGCCGGACTCTGCGGCGTTGAATTCTATGCGATCAACACCGACGTGCAAGCGTTGCGCGGCGCCAGGACCGAAAATACCGTGCAGATCGGGACCAATTTGACGCGCGGGCTCGGCGCCGGCGCGAACCCGAACATCGGCCGCGAGGCGGCGGAAGAATCGCGTGAAGACCTGGCGATGCTGCTCGACGGAGCCGATCTCGTCTTCATCACCGCCGGCATGGGCGGCGGCACCGGTACCGGCGCCGCAGCGGTGGTCGCGGAACTGGCGCGCGAATCCGGCGCCTTGACGATCGGCGTGATCACCAAACCGTTTGGCTTCGAGGGCCGGCCGCGCATGAAGGCGGCCGAGCGCGGCATCGCCGATCTCGAAGCGAAGTGCGATACGCTGATCACGATTCCCAACGAACGCATCCTCCAGATCATCGAGAAGCGCACGCCGCTCAACGAAGCGTTCGCATTCGCCGACGACGTGCTGCGTCAGGGCATTCAGGGTATCTCCGATCTGATCACGCAGCCGGGCTTGATCAATCTCGACTTTGCCGACGTCAAAACGATCATGACCGACGCGGGTTCGGCGATGATGGGGATTGGTGAAGGCACGGGCGAGCATCGGGCGGCCGACGCCGCGCAGAAAGCGATCGCCTCACCGTTGCTCGAGACGACGATCGAAGGCGCGCGCGGCGTGATCTTCAACATCACCGGCGGCCCCGACATGTCGATGTACGAAGTCAATGAAGCGGCCGAGATGATCGCCCGGGCGGTCGATTCCGACGCCCAGATCATCTTCGGCGCTGCCATCGATCCGGCGCTCAACGGGAAGGTCCGCGTGACCGTCCTCGCCGCCGGTTTCGGCACTCGGCCGCTGCGCCACTCCGCGCTCGGCGCCGCCGGCCACACGCTGGACTTCGAGGCAATCGCCCCGGTGAACATGGACGACATTGAGGTCCCCGCCTTCTTGCGTTATCGTTCATGAGGTGACCGCCCTTATCCCAACGGCCACGAGCGAGCGCGCGATTGCGATTCGCCGTGAAATCCATCGCCATCCCGAACTCGGATTCGAAGAGCATCGCACTTCGGCCTTAGTCGAGCGCGAACTCGACGAACTCGGCATCGAGCACCGTCGCGTCGCGCAGACCGGCGTGGTCGGGGTGATTCGCGGCGCGCTGCCGGGCCGCACCGCCGCCTTGCGCGCCGACATGGACGCGCTGCCGATCGACGAGGATTCAGGCGAAGCTTGCTCGAGCGAGGTGCCGGGGAAGATGCACGCCTGCGGCCACGACGCCCACACGGCGATGTTGCTCGGCGCGGCACGCGAGCTGATGGGCCGGCGTGCAAGCCTGCACGGCAACGTCGTGCTGCTCTTTCAGCCCGCCGAAGAAGGACCGGGCGGCGCCGAACCGATGATCGCCGCCGGCGTGCTCGATGATCCGCGCGTCGATGCGATGACGATGCTGCACGTCGACCCGCGCTTACCGACCGGAACGATCGGCATTACGCCGGGCCCGGTCAATGCCGCGGCGGACGAACTGCACGTAACGATTCGCGGGGTGGGCGGGCACGGCGGCTATCCGCACAAAGCGGTGGACGCGATCCCGGCCGCGGCCGCGACCGTGTTGGCGCTGCAAAACATCGCCGCTCGCGAAACGGATCCACTGGCCGCGATCGTCGTTACGATCGGCACGATTGCCGGCGGCTACCGCAACAACGTGATCGCCGATCGCGTTACGCTGACCGGCACGATTCGCAGCTACGATCCGGCGATTCGCCGCGGCGTCGAGGCGCGCATCCGGCGCATCGTCGGCGGCGTCGCGGCGGCGTATGCCTGCAGCGCCGACATCGCGATCGTATACGGCTACCCGCCGGTCGTGAACGACCCCGCACTGGCGGCGGCGTTCACCGCCTACGTGCGCGAGCGCAACGGCACCCCGGTCGAAGCGCTGCCGCCGACGATGGGGGCCGAAGATTTCGCGTTCTTTGCCGAGCGGGTTCCGGCGGTCGTCGTGCGTTTGGGCATCTACAACGAGCTGCGCGGATCGGTGCATACCGGCCATAGCCCGCAATTCCGCCTCGATGAGGATGCGATCCCCACGGGGATCGCGACGCTGGTCGCGTTTGCCAAAGGCGTGACCTCGGGAGCGATTCAGCCGCAATAGGTTGGGCCGGCTCTCCGCGCGTCCCCCACCGCTTGTGTTTAAGAGAGGTTAAGCTGCCGGCCGGGGCAAAGTTTGCGCTATGGCGGTCTCCGCGCATGCCCTCGATCGCCCGTCCAGCCGGGCGATCCACCGCGCCCAAGACGTTGCCTCCCCGGCAGCCACGGCGTTCGCGCGCATTTGCGAGGTCGAGAAGTGGCCGGTCTGGCTGTCGTTCCTGCGAACGGCGCGGCTCACCGAACCGCGCCGGCCGTTCGGCGCCGGCAGCGAGGTCGCGATCCGCTCGCGCGTGCCGGGTGAGGAAGAGGAGCTCTTCGAAGTCGACCGGTTCATCCCGGGCTACCACATTTCGCTGGTCGGAGCGTACTCGTGCCGGCGGCGGTTGGATTTCCGGGTCGAGCAAAAGTCCGAGCGCTCGAAGGTCGTCGTGCGGCTGGACTACCCGACCTACGGCGGCGCGCTGGTCGCGCTGGTCGACCGGCTCACGCGCCGGCGCCGGCTCGAGATGGCCCTCGGCGACTCGCTCTTGCACTTCAAGGGACTGGTCGAATTCGAGCGCGAGGACGGCGTCTTGGCCGATTTCTAGCGTCACGCCCAATGCACGCCGCTAGCAGTCGTTGCGTCATAGTGCTAGTTTTGGTACACTGAAGGACGTCGCGATTTCGCGCCCAGGGAGTTCACGTTTGCCACTTTACGAGTATCAGTGCCGTTCGTGCCGGAAGACCGCCGAGGTCCGCCACGGCTTCAAGGAAACCTTCGACGCGAAGTGCGCGGAGTGCGGCGGTGAGATGGGGCGCGTCTACAGCCCGGCCGGTATCGTCTTCAAGGGCTCCGGCTTCTACTTAACCGATTCGCGCAAGGCTGCCGAAGCCGCGTCCTCCGCAGCGTCGAAGCCGTCGGCAGCGCCGGAGAGCGCACCGGCAGCGGCCGCGAGTTCCGAGGGTTCAACGGCGACCGCGGCTCCGAGTGCGCCGGCCCCGGCGAAACCGGCCGCCCCTGCCGCGGCGCCCGCGCCGTCGAAGTCCGAGAGCGCCGCCTAGGGCCATGGACGCCTCGGCCGCCCTGTGGATCGGCACGGCGGTCGCCGTGCTGGTCTTCCTGGACCTGTTGTTCGTCGAAGTCCGGCGCGCGGTTCGCGAGGGGAAACGCTTCGCGAGCCGGCTCGAAGCCTACGCGGAGCTGCCGCTGTTCGCGAAATTGGACGCGAGCGAACGCGATGCCGAGCGGATCGCGCGCGCCATCGATGCGCTGCCGCCGCTGCTCGAGCGGGCCCAGGCTGCGCTGACCGTCTTGGGCCGCTACAGACCGAAGGGTTCGTCGCCGGGCTGAGCGTCCGGATTATCCGCCGGGGGTTCCCAGTTCCAGCCGAATCCGGCCCGCTCTTCGGGATCCGGCGAGAGACCGAACGGATCGGGGTCATCGGGCAGCGCGAACGGCGTCCCAAGCGGCGCGGGCCGCCCGGTCGGCGGCGGCGGGACGCCGAACGGCGCGGGGTCGGGGATGCCGAACGCCGGCGCGGGTCCGCTCGGCACGCCGAACGGGGCCGCAGCGGGCGGCGCGGGTTGGCTCGGAACGGGCGGCGCCGCGGCGGCCGGCGCAACGGGCGCGGCCGGCGGAGGTACCGCGAGGGGTGCCGTGCCCGGCGGCGGTAGCACGGGCGGAAATTCGGCCCCCGGCATCGATGCGGCGTACGCCGGCGGTGGGGTGACCGGAGCCGGCATCGGTCCGGCCCGCGCCGGGGCGGGCGGCATGGCCGTTGCTGCGGCGACGGCGAGGCGCTCTTCCTCTTCGGCCGCCGTTTCATCGCGAAACAGCGTCCCGGCCGAGGCGCGCACCGGTTCGCCCGCGCCGAGCGCGACGAGCACGAAACGCGAGAGCGGGGAAAGTTGCGATTCCGGCCGGCGCGCGAGTTCGCGCAACTCCTCGAGAATATTCTCCGGCATCTGTTCGACTTCCATCGCGTCGAGGATGAGACCGACGGTCTCTTCGACCGCGTAGCGCGGGGCCGCGCGCGTGAACGTGAATTGCTGCATCAACACGTCGGCCTTGACCATTGCCAGCAGCTTGCGCCAGTAGTCGATCGGGCGGTACTCTTCGAACGCTCCGGCTTCGTATTTCGCGCGCGAATACAGCTCTGAGATGCGCTTGCCGAGCGCGTCGGCGGGCGGCGCCGGTTCGACGATGATGATGCGTTTGGCGACCCGCGCCAGCTCCCAGACGATCTGCGTGTGGAACGTCGGATCGATCTCGTGCAAGTAATGGAACGCGACGATCGCATCGTAGCTGTTGTCGCGCGCGGGGATGAGCGTCGTGCTCCCGCGCAGCGTCGGGATGCCGAGGGCCTGCAACTCGGCCAGCTTGGCCTCATCCGATTCGATGACGTTGACGTCGACGCCGATTGCCGAAGCGCGCTTGACCCACTCGCCGTCGTTGGCAAAGCCGCAAAAAAGGACGCGCTCGCCGCGCACGAGCGACATCGCGTCCCAAATGAGTTGATCGATCCGGCGCGATTCGCGCTGAAATTCGCGGGCAAAGTCCAGCATGAGCAGCGGCAAACGGCTTCGGCGACCGGCCGCGAGCGCCCTCGTGCGGCGGCCGTTCGCCTGGCATGCTTTACTTCACATCGGCGCCGTAATCGTTACCGATTCGTTGAAGTTCGAGAGGCGGACGATGGTCGTTCCCGTTTCGACCCGGACGATGCGCCCGCTTCCGTCGACGTAGACCGTTGATGTCTGCTTCAATTTTGGATCGTCGGTATGAAAATCGTGAAGCGTTTGGCCGTCCACGGTCTTCATGCCGAGATCGGTGGCAGTGATGTCGGGTAAATGCGAGGCGATTTGGCGCGGGACGTCCATCGGGGCCAGTTGCGCTCCTCCGCCGGCGATTTGCCGCCACGCGCCGCCGACCTTGACATAGAGCGTGGGACCGATCGCAATCAACTCCGACTTGGGGGACACCGAATGAATCCGATCGGGTTCGACGATATCAGCTTCCGTTGTGCCGGTCGCTGCAGCGATCGAAACGTGGTACGAAGTTGCCTTTTGGGTCGTCGCGATTGCGCTCGCGAGCCCGGCGGGCACGTCGGCGAAGGCGAGAGACGTCGTCATGGCCGCCAGTGCGATTGCGACGGACGCGTGGCGCGTCAGGGAAACAATCGGGCGCATGCAATTCATCCTAGGTCCCGGATCCGCAGGTGAGGTCGATGCGGTAATTCGGGCCGATCGTTTTTTGCCGCCATAGCACGCCGCCGGTGGGATGATAGCTCCGATATTTTGCAACGTCGAAGGTGATGAGCAGTTTGGCCGGCGGGTTCGTCTGGTCGAGCGGGTCGCTGGAGAGGAACGGCTGGGTGAACGTGAACTGGCCCGAGGCGGGGAACTGATGGTAATCCAGCTTCTGTTCGGCGAGTGTTCCGGTGGTGGTGCTCCCCGCTGCGATCGTGTCGCCGTCCTTTAAGGCAATCACCAGATCTTGCTTGAGCGAGTCGCCGGGCGTCAAGCCCGCGACCGACGTGCCGTTTGCCCACTGCATCGTGACGTCCCAACTATTGAGTGTCGTGGGCGTCGCGGGCGTGTACACGACCTTCGTCACACGGACGCGCCACATGCCGTCGAACATCCATTTGTTCATGCAGCCGCTCTGCGCGCTGACTTGTGTTGAGCCGCCTTCGTTGGTCGCTGCCCCTGCGGGGACCGCGAGCAGAACGAGCGGCAGGAGTACGGAAAGATACCGAAGGTGGTATGGGGTTCGCATGGCAGCTCCAATGTTGGATAGATGTCTCCGAATGCGCTCCGGAGGTGCGGTTGTAGGGTGGCTCACTGTTCGAGTCGATCCAAGAGATGTTGCAGTAACTTCATGCTGCCGGCGGCCGACACGGGCGAACTCCCGGGCGCTGCCGGCTTCGGCCCTTTCGCGCTCGAGACGAATTGCCCGATGCCGTACTCGGCCACCGTGTCGTAGACGATTGTCATCACCCCATCACCCGACTCGAGGCAGACGGCGCCGAAATGGCTGAGTTCCGGCCCGATCGCCTGGCGGCATGAGTCCGACTGCGGCACGCCGAGCGGCATATATGCCGGCAGCACCTCGATGATGAGGGTCGGATCGTTTCGCGCGGCCTCGGTCCCGTAAAAGCAAATCGTGGTTTGCGCCGTCGAGACCACGGGCGCGGCCTCGGGTCGACCGTAAATCGGAATCGCGCCGGACAGCAGGTTGAGGACGAACGGAACCATCTCTTGTTCTTTGTCCGGATGAACGCGTGTTATGCCCGGAAATCCCGCTTGAACGTCGCTGATCGCGATGACTTGATCGCACGGGAGCAAGGGCAGATGCGCCGATCCACGGAGTTGCGTCGGCGCTTCGCTCGGCCCGGGTGAAACTGGCGGCGGCGTTACACAAAGCTGGGCCGGGTCCGCAATGTGGCCTTCGACCATCACGGTCGCGTGTGCGCTCGGTGCCGGGAACTTACTCACCGCCTGACCGGCCGCGTCGAACGACGGTTGGAGGAACGGGGTGAGATACGAGCGGATCGCGTCCGAGGGTATGAGACCGATGATGAGTGATTCGAGGGTGTTGGTGACCTTGGTGATGTCGCTACGCGCTACGGTGACCGTGATACCGATCTTTCCTTTGGGAACCTCCAAGGGGCACGACTCAGGTATCTCCGGGATCGTCTGATAGGCGTACACCGCGGTCTTGTCGGAACGAAGCGTCGTATCGCTCGAGGTGTTCGAGGCCAAGCCAGGTGGTATGCCGATCGGCTGGCTCCAGGTCACCGGCGCGTCGGTGTAGGACGCCTCGTCCAGGTTTACCGCACCGTTCGACATAAATTGCACGCAGCTGGCGAGGTCCGATGGCCATTGGACCGGCTGCGCGTCGAGCGTCGCGGTAAACGTTCCGCTCTGCGGGTCGGGACCGAGCGTCAGGCTTGCCGGATCGCCGGCAAGCGTAACCGACCAGGGCTTGAAAAGCGAGCTGACCTGCATGAGCAGGGCGGCGATCGTTGCGATGCGGGTGACGAACGCCAGGACCGCGCCGATCGCAGCGGAGATCGCGGTCGTGACGACCCCGACCACCGCGTTCCAGACCGAGGAGAGCCAGCTCGTGCCGTTGCTCTGCAGCGCGTTATTGACGCTGCTCACGACTTGACTGACGTAGTTCGAGAGGTTCGAACAGACAGTGTCGGCGGCCTCGGCCGGAGACGCGATGTAACGGCCGAGCTCGAACGGGTGCGGTGCCACCCGAGCTGACGGACCGACGCGGGCGATGTCCGCGATGAATGAGAGCACGACGATCGAGGGAAACATCATCGCCGCCGCGTGATGGTAGTCCGGCTTGTCGATGAAGCGCTGCGCGAACTGCGCGAGCGATCCCTGATCGCGCTGCAGCCAGGCGGCGATGAAACTCGAGAACGGCGGTACCCCGGGCGGCGGCGTCCCCAGCCGGTCCAGCTCCGCACCGAGGTAGCCGTTGTGCGCGTCCGCCTCGACGAGGAGGTTGCTCACTTGCCAGCGCGTCATGCGCATGGCCGAAGGCGTACCGCTCAGCGCCACAATCGGCGCGGACGTCGTAACGTCTTCGTTGACGGCCACGCCTCCTTGGGCCAGCGAGGTGATTGCATCACGTACCGCGTCGGTCGGACCCGGATGAGCGCACCCGGCGAAGCCGAGCACGCCGATCAAGCCCAGTGCCGCCAGCCGCCGGGCAAGGTAACGCGGTGCAACCACAGGGCTCCAATCTCACGGCCGGCACAGGACTCGTGCTTCATCCAGCTTGCACCGAGACAGATGAAGACCGCGTGAAGACT
>Ga0209415_10009377_pt1 | contig 16818 bp, 12 predicted proteins | sample PeaSoiSIISIP2007_FD_187696 | JGI IMG/M metagenome (GOLD analysis project Ga0209415, IMG submission 187696) | Peat soil microbial communities from Weissenstadt, Germany - SII-SIP-2007 (SPAdes) (version 2) | ecosystem: Environmental > Terrestrial > Soil > Wetlands > Peat | place: Germany... | reverse complement strand
GCGGTTGCGCGGTTGCGCGGTTGCGCGGTTGCGCGGTTGCGCGGTTGCGCGGTTGCGCGGTTGCGCGGTTGCGCGGTGGAGGACGACAGCGCCGAAAACGGGACTCTTCACATTAATTTCATGTGGAAACCGGCCCGAGGTGACCCCATGAATCACACCGGCGACCGGTACGGGTTCCGGCGCCGTGACTGGCCCTGGATCCAGCCGTCGGCCCTCGACGGGGAATACGGACTTTTGCACTTGCTCGGATGCGTTAAAAGGCTCTAGCCTGACGGTTATGAGGTTCACGCGTTCGCGGCTGAAGTCAGTAATTGCCGTACTGCTCTTCTGGCAGCTCGGGGCCGCCATCCTTTTGACCGCTCCTGCCATGGCCTCCATCCCTTCCGCAGTGTCGACGAGTGCCGCTGCAATGCATTGCGGCGCGCACGGACCTAACGGTCATTCCGGCACTCCTGCACCCGTTTCGGGCAGCTCGACCTCCACCCATCACACGAGCGCGCTGGATTGCTGCCAAGGGATGAACGGCTGCGACTGTGTTTGCGCCCTTGGCGCCGCCGTAATCACTCAGACAACAGCACCGACCGCTAGCGCTGTCGACCACCCGGATATACTCGACCTCCGTTCACCGCCGGTTGTGCGGCGACCGGCCGAGTTCTTTCGCCCTCCGATCTAAACGCCTCCCGACGCTACGAGAGTCTGAGAGCCGCCGCTGAGCGGGGCCTTCAGTTCATTATCGTTATCCATGGCGGCTGCACTCGCTTCGGCGACGCGGATCCGCCCGAGAGGCTTCACATGACACCCTGTCTCCGGCCATTGCCGCGTCGTCGTGCGCAGGCAATGAGTCCGTTTACCCGTGCCCGTCGCACGGCGTGCCGTGGCGCTCTGGTCTTTTTCATTGGTGCGGTTGCACCCACAACGTTCGCCGAGACCGCGACCCCTGTCGAGACATTGCTCGCGGACGCGGCAATCCATAACCCGGAAATCGTTGCTGCGCGTGCGGACAGCGACGCGGCCTGGCAACGCATCGCACCCGCGTCCGCACTCGAGGACCCGATGCTCGAGGCCGGAGTCGTCAACGCGCCGCTGCCGCTGAGCTTTCGGCGTGACGACATGACGATGAAAATGCTAGGCCTCTCGCAAAAGCTCCCCTATCCGGGCAAGCGCGAGTTGCGACACGATGTCGCCGTGGCCGACGCGACGAGTATCGCGCACGCAGTTGACGAAACAGTCAACCGTGTTCTCCGGGACGTCCGGATCACGTATGAAGAGCTGCGACTCACGGTGACATCGCAACACTTGGTGACCGAGACTCTCGAAACAGTATCGCAACTAGTCGCGATCGCCGAGGCCCGATACGCCGTAGGCCAAGCGACACAGACGGACGCACTTCAGGCCGAAACCCAGGCCGTCCGGATACAGCAGGATTTGCTACGCCTCGGCCAGGAGGAGCAGCTGCGCCGCAGCGAGCTCAAACGGCTGCTTGGACACCATGATGAGGAAGCGGTGCCGGTCGTGCCGACCCGGGCGACACTGCTCGAGCTTCCAGGCACGCCCGCGGCATTGATGCAAGCCGGAGCGGATCAGCGCCCGCAGCTCCAATCGCTCGCCGCGCTCGTCGACAGGAGCGAGCGCGAGCTGGCACTTGCGCGGCGCGAGTACTACCCGGACTTCGAGGTTCGCTTCGGCTATGGCCAGCGCGAGCGAACACTTGAAGGACTACCGCGCGACGACATGGTCACATTGACGGTGGCGGTCAACCTGCCGCTGTGGCGCAGGAGCCGCCTCGAGCCGCGCGTCGCCGAAGCGCTGGCGATGCGGACGCAAGCGACGAGTCTCGCCGACGGGCAACGGCTCGAGACCCAAACGATGCTTGAGAGCGCGCTTGCAACGGAGCGGCAGCAACGCGACAGCGCACGGCTGTACCGGTCGACGCTGATGCCGCAAACGCAGGCTGCGTTTGAGTCCGCGCTGGCCTCTTACCGGGTCGGACGGGTCGACATTACGACACTTCTAGAGGCGCGGATGCGTGTGTATGAGGCGGCGCTCGGCGAGGCCGAGGCGCTCGCCGCCCACAACAAGGCTATCGCCGAGATCAATTTTCTCACGGGCCGTGCGCCCGATCAGGCCGTGGGGGAGGCATCGCAGCCATGAAGCATCGCACTGTCATCATCATCGGCACCGTCGCGCTTGTACTCGTCGTCGGCGGAGTTCTGTATTGGAGATCCTTTGATCATTTACCGCGGCTGGCGACGTCGAGCGCGCCGACGCAACGTCTCGGTCAAACACCCGCGGCGGGCAACGCAGTCGACGCGAGCGGCCGGACGGTACTTTATTACCGCAACGCAATGGGACTGCCGGACACGTCGCCCATCCCCAAAAAAGACGCGATGGGCATGGACTACATTCCCGTCTATGCAGGTGAGGAGACGTCCGGCCCGACTGTGCAGATCAGTACGGACAAGCTCCAGAAATTGGGCGTGCGGACGGAGCTCGCCGAACGTCGTGCCCTGACCCAGACGCTGCGCATCGTCGGGACGCTGCAGGCGGACGAGCGTCGGCAGTCGACGATCAGTCCGAAGTTCGAAGGGTGGATCACCCAGCTCTTCGTCAGCACGACGGGGGCGGTGGTCCACCGTGGACAGCCGCTCCTCGAGGTGTATAGCCCAGACCTCGTCAGCGCCCAGCAGGACTATCGCATCGCCGTCCGAGCGTTGCAGGCTCTGGGTGACGGGGATGCGACGGCACGCGCGAGCATGGAAGGCCTGGTGCAGAGCAGCCTCGAGCGCCTCGGCAACTGGGATGTCGCGGAGGCGGACTTGGCCGGCCTGCGCGCTGGCGATCCGCCTCGCCGCAGCGTCGCGCTTCGCGCACCCCGGGACGGAGTGGTCACCGAGAAAACGGCGCGCGTCGGCCTGCGATTCATGCCGGGCGACCCGCTCTATCAGATCACCGACCTGTCGTCAGTGTGGTTGATCGGCAGCGTGTTCGAGCAGGACTTGGCACTCGTTCACGTCGGGGTGCCCGTGACAGCGTCCGTCGTCGCCTACCCCGGAAAGATCTTCAAGGGGACGGTGACGTTCATTTCGCCGGTCTTGCAGCCGGAAACCCGTACGGCGCAGGTGCGGGTGGAACTCCCGAACCCACAGGGGCTTCTGAAGCCGGCGATGTATGGCAGCGTCGAGCTCGCGGCCGGTCCGGCAACCCCACGCCTCGCGGTACCCGACTCCGCGATCCTCGACACCGGTATACGCCAACTTGTGCTCGTCGATCGCGGTGGCGGCCAGTTCGAGCCACGCACGGTGCAACTCGGAATTCACGCGGACGGCTATACGGAGCTGCTCCACGGCGTGGCCGAGCGCGAGGCGGTCGTCGTCAATGGCAACTTCCTCATTGACTCCGAGAGCAATCTTCGTGCGGCGATCCGTGGCCTCGATGCCCGCGCTCCAACGCCGGCTACGCTTCCGAATCCCGCCAGTCCCGCCGGACCCGGGCAGCCTGCGCCCCGTGCCGGACAATGATCATGCTTGCCCGCCTCATTGACTGGTCGGCCCGGCACGTGTTCCTCGTCCTGCTTGCGACCGCCTGTGTCGTGGGAACCGGCATCTACGCCGTCTTGCACACCCCGCTCGACGCCTTGCCGGATCTGTCGGATGTGCAGGTCATCGTCTACACGGAATTCCCGGGCCAGGGGCCGCAGGTCGTCGAAGACCAGGTGACCTATCCTCTGTCGACAGCCATGCTGAGCGTGCCGCGCACCAAGGTGGTGCGCGGTTTCTCGAACTTTGGCGTCTCCTTCGTCTACGTCATCTTCGAAGATGGGACGGACATCTACTGGGCGCGCTCCCGCGTCCTCGAGTACCTGAACGTTGCAGCGAGCCGCTTGCCCCAGGGCGTCACCCCGACGATGGGCCCGGACGCGACTGGGGTGGGCTGGGTCTATCAGTACGCGGTGCAGGGTGCCCAGCGATCGCTCGACGAGCTGCGCGCGATCCAGGATTGGTTCATACGCTACCAGCTGACCAAAGCGCCCGGTGTCGCTGAGGTGTCGAGCGTTGGCGGCTTCGTTCGCACATACCAGGTCACTGTCGATCCGCGCCGGCTACAGGCCTACAGGATTCCACTCAAGCAGGTGACCGACGCGATCCGAATGAGCAACCACGACTCTGGCGGACGGTCGGTGGAACTCGCCGAGACCGAGTACATGATCCGTGGCCGTGGCTACCTGCGCGGAATTGGTGATCTGGAAGGTATCGTCGTCAAGGCTGTCGCCGGCACGCCGGTGCGCGTGCGCGATATCGGCCGCGTCGAACTCGTGCCGGACGAACGCCGCGGGATTGCGGAGTTGAATGGCGACGGAGAGGTCGTCGCCGGCATCGTAATGGCGCGCTTTGGCCAAAACGCGTTGGATGTGATCGGCAACATTAAGACCAAGATTGTCGAGATCGGCGCGGGACTTCCAAGCGGTGTGACCTTGACACCCGTCTACGACCGCTCAGAACTCATCATGAAGGCCGTCAAGAATCTCCGTCGGACGCTGATCGAGGAAAGCGCCATTGTCGCGTTGGTGTGCATCGTGTTCCTACTGCACGCCCGGAGCGCACTGGTCGCGATCGTCATGTTGCCAGTCGGGGTGCTGATCGCGCTGACCGGCATGCGGGCGTTCGGCGTCAACTCCAACATCATGAGTCTCGGCGGCATTGCAATCGCGATCGGAGCGATGGTGGACGCGGCGATCGTGATGATCGAGAACGCCCACAAGCACCTCGAACCTGTGCAGCGCGGCGAGCCGCGCTTACCGGCGATCGTCGCAGCATGCCGCGAAGTCGGCCCGGCGCTCTTCTTCAGCCTTCTGATCATCACCGTGTCATTCTTGCCGGTATTCACGCTCGAGGCGCAGGAGGGCCGGATGTTCCGGCCACTCGCCCTGACCAAGACCTTTGCGATGGGCGGGGCAGCGATTCTCTCAGTCACGCTCGTGCCCGTGCTGATGTTGCTCTTTATCCGGGGCCGCATCCCTTCCGAGCAGGTGAACCCGGTCGTGCGGGGGCTCATCTTCGTCTACCGGCCTGTCATTGCATGGGTGCTGCGGTGGAAACGGCTTACCCTTCTCATTGCCGTGCTGATATTCGGGATGACTGTCTTGCCGGCCATGCGCCTCGGCACGGAGTTCATGCCAACGCTCAACGAAGGGACGCTGCTGTACATGCCGTCCGGCCTGCCCTCGATATCAGTTACGCAGGCAGCACGGACGTTGCAAACCCAGGACCGGATTCTGAAGGGCTTCCCGGAAGTGAAGTCCGTGTTCGGCAAGGCCGGCCGCGCGAATACTGCGACTGACCCGGCTCCGCTCGAGATGTCGGAGGTCGTCATTAACCTGAAGCCTGAAAAGGACTGGCGGCCCGGGATAACCGTCGACCGCCTGATAGCCGACATGGATAAGGCCGTGCAGATGCCCGGTATCAGCAACGCGTGGACGATGCCGATCAAGGCGCGGCTCGACATGCTGTCGACCGGTATCCGAACTCCCATCGGAATCAAGGTGTTCGGAAACAACCTAGTCGAGATGGAGCGGCTCGCGAAGGAGATCGAAGGTGTCATCCGTACCGTCCCGGGCACGACCAGTGCCTATGCCGAGCGGTTGACCGGAGGCTACTACCTCGACATCGTGCCGGACCCCGAGGCATTCGGCCGATACGGGCTGACAGTCGGCGAGGTCCACGACGTTATCGCGGCAGCTCTCGGCGGTGAAGTTATCACGACGACGATCGAAGGCCGCGAGCGGTTCGACGTCATTGTGAGGTACCCGCGTGAGCTGCGGGATCGGCCGGACGCGATCGCCCGAAACGTGCTGGTCCCGGTCATGGACGGGTCGATGATACCGCTCGGCGAGCTGACGAAACTCAACGTCATACAGGGCCCGCCGAGCATCCGAACCGAGAATGGGCTGCTCTCTGCCTATATTTTCGTCGATATTCATGGCCGCGACATCGGCAGTTACGTTGCAGACGCGCAGCGCGCGGTCGCGGCTCACGTCAAGTTCGCACCCGGTTACTACATCACGTGGAGCGGCCAATTCGAGTACCTGCAGCACGCGGTTGAACGCCTCAAGCTCGTCGTGCCACTGACACTGCTCATCATCTTCCTGCTGCTCTATCTCAACTTCGGCCGGCTGACCGAGACGTTCATCGTGCTGGCGTCCATACCTTTCGCCGCGGTCGGCGGTGTCTGGCTCATGTATCTTCTTGGATACAACATGAGTGTGGCGGTCGCGGTCGGCTTCATCGCGCTCATTGGAGTCGCGGCCGAGACCGGAGTCGTTATGCTGATCTACCTCGACCGGGCTTGGGATGACACCGTCGAACGGTGCCGGTCCGAGAATCGTCCAGTGACCGCCGAGGATCTGCGGAAGGCGGTCATGCACGGCGCAGTACTCCGCGTGCGGCCGAAGATGATGACCGTGGTCGCGATTATGGCGGGTCTATTGCCGATCATGTGGAGCACTGGGACCGGTTCCGAGGTGATGCGCCGAATTGCGACGCCGATGGTCGGTGGAATGGTATCGGCCGCGGTCCTGACGCTCGTGGTGATTCCCGTGGTTTATGCGCTCGTCAAGGAGCGTGGCCTCGTAGACCACACTCAAAGGGGAGAGTCATGAGTATCAGCAAGCGGGATGTCGTCACCGGCGTGATCGCAATCGCTTCGGTCCTGGCGCTCAGCGGCATCGGCCTCACCGCTACCATCGCATCGGGGCTCTATGATATTGGCGCCGATGTCCCGCATTCGACGTTCGGGACGTAGAAGTCGCAGGTTCAAATCCTGTCACTCAGACCCATATGAACAGGTTGCACAGCATTTCGTGCCATCCCCGGCGCTCCCGACCAGTCTGCACTTCCGCAGCAAACCCACCTGGACTCTCGCCGGCTCTAATGCGGCGCGTCGATCCGCCGACCGAAATTGCAGAACCGGTGCACATGCGCCGCTACCGGTCGAGCGGGTTACCACCATCTCCCGGATTCGGTCAGATTGGCGGCGAGCGCAAGCGGCACCCGCTCAGACCTGGTTGATGATCTTCGCCTTGAGTGTCTCGTACTCGCTGTCGGAGATGAGACCGGCATCAAGCATTGATTTGGCGTGCCGCAGCCGTTGCGTCGCATCCCCAGCGGTACCGTTGGCAGCTGGTGCGGAGCCGGTGCCGAGCTGGATCCCGCCGGCGCGGGCTCGCATCTCTTCGAGGTCACGAACGCGGCGCTTTTCGCGCCAGGCCTGGTCATGCCCCTGCGCTATGCGGTACAGGGCTTCTGCCTGGTCCTTGCGGAGCCCGTCGTAGACGAAGACCGTCGTCTGCGCTGAGGCCGAAGCCAGATCGGGACTCGCGAACGCTGCGAGCGTCAGGCGCGCACTGATGACTCCGACCTCGATCGTGACCTCCTTGAGATCTTGCCAGCGGACGCTGGTCAAGGTGAAGCCGCCGAAGAATCTCCGCTCGAGAGCCAGAAACCGTCCGCTGGTTGCCGCCACGACCAGACGTCGGTGCTTCAACGCAAATGGCCGGCGCTGGATCGCCCAGGCTTCGATCGTCTCGTTCGCCGTGAGCACCGAATTGAGGTGCTCGATCGCGCGCCGCGTGCCGCGATCCTCCTCGACGACCGTCCTCATAATGCGTGCTCCCGCTCTCCGTCCATTGGGGCCGCCCCGGTGGCACGAATCGGTGCCCCGGCGCGCGTCCTCCTAAGGTGCCACAGCCCGGCCAACTGCGCGATGCGAACCGCCGATGAGCTGCCGCTCGCAGCGAGCTTCAGGTGTGCGCCCAATGGCTGAGAGGGACGGCACGGCGTGCAGCGTCGTCGCACGAGCAAAACCCCGGCGCGTGGCCGGGGTTCGGTGTGTATGCTGAGCGTCTCGCTCCGGCGTGATTCCGGTGCCGCGCCGTTCAGGGCGGTGGCGTCGCGGAGTAGAACCCGTCGATGCTGGCGCTCGCCAGCACATGGCCGTTCGCGGCCGCCCTTGCAAGCGCATACCACAGGGCTTCCGCGTAGTCCGGGAAGTTGGCAAATGCCGGCAACCGCAGTTCCTCGTCGAGCGCGTACACGGTCAGCACATACTGATGGCTGTCGGGTTGCACGCCTATCGGTGGGCAGGGACCGTCATAGCTCTGGTCGCCGAAGTCGTTGAAGATCTGTGCACCGTACGTGCTGCCGGCAGCTCCCGCACCCGCCGGCAGGCTGTCGGTGCCTGCGGAGATGTTGTACATCCCCCAATGCGTGAAAGACGCCGTGACGTCGAACAGCGTCACGACGAAACTGCGCGTTCTCCACGGCGCGTGCGTCCAGGACACTTCCGGCGACTGGTCCAGACCGGCAGCGCCATTCACTGAGCACAAATTCCTGCCATCGATCAGGTTGTTGTCGATCATGCTGATCGGTAGTACGCCGTTATTGGAGAACGTGCTGCTGCTCACCCGGAATGGTTCATTGAACTGATCGTCAGCGAGCACAGTGGCAGCGCCGAAGATTCCGAGGATCAAAGCGAAAACGCCGAGACATGCGCGCGCCGCATAGAGCGCGCAGCTGCTCCCGTCGGGTTTCATGTTGTATCCCCTTTTGATGTTCCTGCTGTCCGCCTGCACGGTTGAACCTCGCTCAGGCCCGCCCCCGCCGGAGGCGTCGTATCAAGACGAATTCGAGGCTTTGCACGGCCAGCAGTCGTTTTGCGCGTCAAAAATGCAAAATTGACGGTCACAAGCTTACTCCGAAGCACTCAGCTTGGGAGCCGGCAGCAGGTCTTCGAGCAACGCGAGACGACAGCGGCGCCGCCGAGTTAATGATAGTCACCCGCGCCGGACGGCCCGACGTCGGGCGTCGGTGCGGGAGCGTGGCCTGCCGTGAACCAAGCACGTCGGTCTGACCGGCCGGTGTCGGCTCGCGCGGACACGGTGTTTGAGGGGCGCAGCTGGGGGAGTAGCTGTCCCTATGGGTGCGTATATTCTGCATCCAACACGTATGGAACCGCCTCGTTCGCGACTCCGACGTACGCGACCGCTGGGACCGCCGTCGTATCAAAGACGCCGAGACCCGTCGCGGTTGTGCCGTTGAGGATCGCATACGAGCCCAGACAGCTGGAGAACGTGTACTGCACCTGGTAGGCGTCGTAGGCGCTATTGATGATCGAGATCTGGCCGTTGATTACACATCCGGTGGCGACCTGCTGGTCGAACACGACTCCGCTGCTATTGATGTTGACGACGCTGTTCCCGGACGGGTCCGAGTAGTTGCCGGCAATCGTCGCGAGAGAGGATTCGCTGAGGTACAGCGAATTGAACGCAAGACTTCCAGACCCTGAAGAGTTCCTGCCATTGGCCGTCGTGAAGGTGTATGTAGCGGTTATTGATGTGCGCGCTTGTATCGTGCCACTGATGGTTCCTGTTCCGTAGGTGCTTCCGTCGGTAAAGGACTTGCCTAGCGGCGGCACCCCAGTGAAGGTGCCGGACAGGTTGTTTCCCGAGGTCGTAAGCGTTCCGAAATACTGAGCGCCGTCGCTGCGCAGGAAGTTAAAAGCACCGGCCTCGGTGACGATTCCGTACAGCGCCAAGTTCGTGAGCGGGTCCGTCCCCTGCCATATTCCACCAGGCGGGGCGTTGCCTACGGCCACGGACGAGCCACCGGCGCCGCCGCCGCCGCAGGCGCAAAGTGCCAGCGTCATCAACCAGACCGCCATGGCTTTCAGAGTTCGGAGAAAGATGGCAAGACTCCCGACGCTGCGACGCGTCCCAGTTCGCCGCAATGTCCTCCACTCGGGTTGCGAGCGAAAGCACCGGCATCCGGTCTTATCGGAACGAGGGCTGCCGATCCTTACTTTGCGCGCCGAAGGACGCCATCCGCGGCAATCATCAGCTTCGCCGGACTTCCTTCGGCGAAATCGCAACTCTCGCGTGGGCCTTGCTTCTCGTTGCGGCGTTCTTCTTGGCCGCGGCCGAATTTGCGGCGGCTCGCCGCGCGAGACTCTTGCTTGCGACGCTCGTCTTGGCCGCGGCCGAGCTCGCCGCGGCCCGGCGAGCGAGGCTCTTGCTCGCGACGCTGTCACGGGAGGTGGCCGCCCTGGCGGCGGCCCGACGGGTGAGACTCTCACTGGCGACGGAGGGACGTGGCGCAGTGGGCGCATTTCCGGCTGACACTGCGGAGTTCGTCAACGCGAGCACCGCAACAGCCATAGTCGCCGTGCACAGGTGCGTCGCCCTCTTCATCCGCCGCTCCTTGGCGCCCAAGTGAGGGTCGTTGCGATTGCCGCTGTGGATTGAGGCAGCGGCATCTAGGGGCGTGGAGGCATCTGTGGGAAGCCCGGAATGCTCGGGTCGGGCCGATCCCATGCGAGCGCACGGCTGGTGTAGATACTCATCTGCGGCTTGATTTTAGACGGATCGTCCAGGGTGCCAGCGCGCAGCAAGGTCATGCCGGCGAGCGCCTGTGGCCGCGACAAGAGCGTTGTGCCGCACTTCGGGCAGAATATCCGTTCGATTGCCTGCCCGCTCCCACCCGGCTTGGTGAACCTACTGGTTGCGCCGGTAATCTTGACCGCTGCATCAGGCACTGCCGCGATAGTCAAGTGGCCTCCGCCGGTCTCCTTTTGACAGTCGGCACAATGGCAATGGCCGCTGAAAACTGGTTCCGCGCTTGCCTCATAGCGCACGGCCCCACACAGACAGGATCCAGTCAACGACATATGGCTTCTCCTGGCGGATTTACAGTCAATTCAGCGGTTCGCGCGGGACGGAATGAGCACGCCTTTGAGGTGCGGGACTCGAGATCGGCCTGCACGCACGGCCAACCAGGCCTGCCGAGCCGCAGTGATCGTCGAAGTTCCCGCAGATCAAAACGGCGCCCTCGCCATCCACTTGCCCGAATCCTTGTCCCCGTACAGCCGGCCTTCGCGCATGTGTGCTTCAGCCGGCTCCTCGGCCGTCGCGACGCCACACGCGGAGCGAGCACACGCCATCGCTACGCCCGTGGCACAGTGTTTGCGATCGACGCGCATGGGTTGCCTTCGTTCCCTTCGAGCGATGACGGCTTTCCGCACAAGTCAGTCATTTTCGATACTAGCCCGCAAGCCAGTCAAGCGCTCTCGTTTCTGGGTGGGAGCGTCGCAACGCAATAACCGCGGCCGGGACCGGTTGACGGCGGGTGGCAACTTTCATGCAGTCCCGTGACACGCACATCCCGTTCGGGCAAGCTCGACCGTGCTCGCGCGGCACGGGGTCCCGCATCGAGGCTACTCAGACAGGTCGGGGTGATGATGTGACACGGGCAGCCAGCCATCTTCTCGTCCGCATCGCGCTCGACGCACTGCGCATTCCCGCGGTTGCACGGTCAGGTCCCTGAACGGGCCGCGATGACCCCGCGCGCCGAGTCGCCGCCGCCCTCTGTGGACTCGTCCGCGATGCCGGCGATGATGCAGCTGTCGCGCCGCGAGCCGCGGACCTTTTATTCGTGGTATGTGCTTGGCGTCCTGTTCCTCGTCTATGTGCTCAATTTCATCGACCGCAGCATCCTGTCGATCCTCGCGCAGGACATCAAGACCGGTCTCGGCCTGGGTGATTCGCAGCTCGGCTTCCTCTACGGAACGGCGTTCGCGGTGTTTTATGCGTTGTTCGGCATCCCGCTCGGCCGCCTGGCTGACAGCTGGTACCGCGGCCGGCTGATTGCGGCCGGGCTCGCCACGTGGTCGGCGATGACTGCCCTATCGGGACTCGCCGGCTCGTACGGGCAGCTGGCGTTCGCGCGCGTTGGCGTCGGGATCGGCGAGGCGAGTGCGTCGCCGGCCGCGTACTCGCTGCTCGCCGACTACTTTCCGGCGCGGCGCCGCGCTCTCGTCCTGTCCATCTACAGCGCGGGTCTGTACGTGGGTGGCGGGCTCAGTCTGCCGCTCGGCGGGTGGATTGCGCATGCCTGGACTCGCAGCTACCAGCACGCCCCGGCGCCATTCGGCCTGGCCGGCTGGCAGGTAGCCTTTCTCGCGGTCGGCGTTCCAGGCCTGCTGCTCGCGTTGTGGGTCCTCTCGCTGCGCGAGCCGGCGCGCGGCCTCTCCGAAGGGCACCCGTCGCCGGTGGCCAGACCGGGCGCATGGCGCGCATTCGCGCGCGAGCTGGCCGCGATCCTGCCGCCGTTCACGCTGTGGAGCGTCGCGCGGTTTCCGGGCGCCTTGCGACGCAACGTGCTGCTGCTCGGCGCGATTGCCGCCAGCGTCGTGTGTCTCGCGCGCATCACTGGCGACGCCTTGCAATGGAGCACGATCGGCCTCGGGGCCTACGCCGTGGCCTCATGGACGCAGGTGCTCCATATGACCGATCGGCCGACCTATGCGTTGCTGTACGGCACACGCTCAGTCGCCCTCGCGCTGTGCGGATTCGGCGCGATCGCCTTCGTCTCCTACTCGCTGTTCTTCTGGGGGGCGCCCTATGCGATTCGCACCTTCGGTGTTCGCGCGGACATCGCCGGTCTGATGTTGGGCGTGCCCGGCGCTTTTGCGTCTGCGGCCGGCTGCGTGACCGGGGGATATCTATCTGATGTTTGGAAACGACGCGATCCCCGCGGCCGCCTGTTTGTCTGCATGCTGGCGGCCATCGTGCCCGCGCCGCTGCTGTTTGCGGCGCTTGCCGTGGCGGACGTGCGGATCTTCTACCTCATCAATCCGCTGATCCTGTTCGTTGCCTACCTATGGGTCGGGCCGGCCGCTGCCGTCATACAGGATTGCGTGCTACCACGAATGCGCGGCACCGGCGGAGCGATCTTCATCCTGGCCGTTTCGATACTCGGACTTGGACTCGGCCCCTACAGCACCGGCAAGGTGGCAGCCGTGACTGGCTCACTGCGGGCGGGCATGTTGAGCATGACCGCCGTGATGCCGCTGGCGCTGCTCCTGCTGTGGCTCGCGAGCCGACGGATCGGAGCCGCTGAAGAGAGCCGGGAGGCACGGGCGCGTGCGGCCGGTGAGCCATCCTGAATGCTGCGCCGGCCGCCCAACTGCCCCGTACCGCCGACGTGGCCCATTCGTCAATCGATCATCCTTCGCCGCCACACGCAGGCGCATCCGTCGACTGGATCTAGTTGGCTCGGGGGCGCACCGCCTCGCTCATAAACTGTGGTATCGACCGCCCCTGCCGCGTCAACGTCTGAATCATCATCACGAGGGTCGGCTGTACCGCCGGGCGCGCCGCGACCCGACGACGCCAATCGAGCAGGCGAGGCGTCGCTGCGGACATGGGAGCACCCTTGCGAGCGGCGAATAATTGGGCCATGAAGAAGGCTATGTCCGCATAGGTGTACTCGCTGCAAAGGTAGTCGCGATCGGCAAGCAGTGCTTCCATCTCGCCGTAGTAGCGGTGCAGCTGGGCGATGGATTCCTGGGCGGGCGGCTCGTCGAGCCGATCCTCAAGACCCATCAGGCGGATGACGTGCGGAAAGAACACCTCATCGGATTTCAGTTCCAGCAGGCGGGCGTGCGCGCGCGCTGCCGGCGTTGCGGGCCACAGCGGCGGCCGCGGCTGGACGTGCTCGAAGTACTCGAAGATCTGAGTGGAGTCAAAAATCTCTACCGCCCCGTGGACCAGTACCGGGACCTGGCGCTTGGGGTTGATTCGTAGCACCTCGGGATGCTTCGGCTCGTAGCGATGATCGTCGGTGAATGGCACCATGACCAGGTTGATCGGTAGGCCTTTCTCAAGCGCGGCGATGTGGCTCTTCGCCCCGTACATGCTGAGCGGTCCGGAATAGAGCGTCATCGTCGGGGCAGGGTCGGACATCGAGCGGGCTCCGGTCGGTGTGGTCGCGCTCACCGGCGCAATGAAGAGCACGGTGTCGGCTTCAGGCGCAGAACCTCGGGCTCACGGGTGAGTTTATCGCGAGCCGCAGGCTACAGCCCCCGGCTCCTCGGGTGATCGACTCGAGGCGCCCTTGATAGGCCGTATACGCCTCGACAGGACGCTCCAGCCGCGTCAATGCCTCGGTAAATTCGGCTCGACCGACGGTGGGCCGCCCGAGTTCGTGGGCAACAGCGTGTGTGCGCTCCTCGGTACGCCGCGCGGGGTGTCGTCGCCGACTCAGCGCAACGAACATGCGCGTGATCCAGAGCCTCGCGTGCTCGTGTCAAAGCGGGTTGGCCGTGTCCGACGGCCCGTGATCCCGGATTGAGATGGCCCGATGACAATCGCGGACTCGCACGCGGTCCGATCGGCACCGGATCCGCAGACGGATCAAGCAGTCATTCCGTCTCAGTCGGACTCACCGGTACAGGGCCACGCACTGACAATCCGAGACGCTGCAAGCCGCGACCGCGCCGTCGCGGCCACTCACACGCGCATGACGCGCTCTGACGGGTCTGTCCCGGCCGTTTCATTCACTGGCACCGCACCGTAGCTGGATCCCAGCACACCCAGATGCTGATTGCATCGATCCGCGTGGTATAGGACCTCCTAACAGTATGATTTTCAAGAGGAAGAGTACCTCAAGGCGCTTCTTCGGTTTGCACTGAGTGCACGCGTCGGGCTTGGTCGATATACTAAACGCGAATGATTCTCACTAGCGTTTAGGCGGCCCACATCGTGCGGATCTGGACACACGCCCTGGTCGCGATCGCAGCCCTCGCTGCGAGCCTCGCCGACGCGCAGCAACCTGCGCCCGAGCTCGCCGTTGCGGCAGGCGGACCGGATGCCGGGGTTGTCCTCGCAATGCTAGGGCCTGGCGCCAATACGCTCGACCCTGTGGTGGTCGAGGCGGGGCACATCGCCGGCCCCGGCGTCTCGGACACCGGCACCGCGGACTACGGCGTCGGGGCCGACGACCTCAGCCGGTTGCCGGCCGGAGCACAGACGCCCCTCACCGACGTCCTCGCGCAGTTGCCAGGCGTTGCCATCGACCAGAACCAACAGATACACATCCGGAACACCGAAGGCCCGCAGTTCCAATATCAGATCAACGGCTTCCTGGTCCCGCTCGATATCAATACCAACCCGCCATTCCTCTCAATGCTGAGCACACAGTTCGTCGAGCAGATGGGTCTTAGGGTGGGTGTGCTTCCGGCGCGTTACGGCTACGCGACCGGCGGAGTCGTCGACGTCGAGACCAAAGACGGTTGTCGCGCGCCCGGAGGGGAGCTCAGTCTGTACGGCGGCCAGCGCGCCACGTTTTCCCCGAGTCTCGACTACGCTGCCTGCGACGGGGCCCTGGCGAGCTACGTGAGCGCGCGCGAGACGCTGAGCAACACTGCCTTCAGCAGCGCGACGCCGGGGCCGACGCCCATCCACGACGAGGGCCGGCAGACGCAGGCCCTCAGCTTTTGGACCTACACGCTCGCCGCGGATACCCGCCTGTCTCTGCTCATGTCCGCGACCGTGAGCGACAACGAGCTGCCGAACGCCCCCGGGCTGTCGCCGACGTTCACGCTGGCCGGTCTGACGAGCATCCCGTCATCGGCCGCGATTGATTCGCACCTCGACTTTCACGATTACCTCGTGATGGCGAGCATCAAGAGCTCGCTCAGTCCCGACCTCGAGGTGCAGCTCGCCTACACCGCGCATTTCATCTCGCAGCGTTTCACTCCCGATGACGCCGGCGAGCTGATCTATCAGGGCGTCGCCTCGCAGGCCGTGCACCAGGACCGCGACAACGCGCTCGAGGGAGACCTGAGCTACCAGCTCGGCGCCCACACGCTTGGCGCCGGCTTCTACGTTGGTGCGTACCGCGTCGCGAACAGCGACGACTCGCTCGTGTTTCCAGCCGATGCCAACGGCGACCAGACGAGCAGCGTGCCGGTGCGAGTCCTGACCGGCAACTCGGCCACCAACGTCGTGTCAAGCCTCTACCTGAGCGATCTGTGGCGCTTCGGCGAACGGCTAAGCCTCGACCTCGGACTTCGTGGGGATGACCTCACAGGCTACACGCACGCGCAGCAGCTAAGCCCCCGGCTCAACCTTGCGTTTCGCCCAAATCCCGACACCACCCTGCATGCGGGCATCGCGCGGTACCTGCAGGTGCCGAGCTTCCTCGGCATTGCACCGACCACGCAGACGGCCTTCGCGGGCACGACCGCGGCGGGACCCCCGGGCGTGCCGCTGCCGATCGCCGAGGACGACTACCTCTACGACGCCGGCCTCGCGCTGCATCCGACACCGCACCTCACGGTCTCGCTCGACAACTACTACGAGCGGACGATTCACTACCTCGACACAGGACAGTTCGGCGTCATTCCGATCTTTGCGCCGTTCAACTATGACCATGGTCACGTCTGGGGCACCGAGCTCGCGACCCGATACGAGGTCGACGGTCTCGTCGCCTATGCGAACGTCACAGCCGGCAAGAACTGGCAGCGGGGCGTTGCGACTGGACAGTTCAATTTTCCGTCCGACGAACTCGCCTACATCGACGCGCACGCGATCTTGCTCGATCACCAGCCGTTACTTGGCGCCTCGGCCGGACTCAGCTACCAGCGCCACCCCTACGCCCTGTCCGCCGACGCGCTCTACAGCAGCGGACTTGCGACGGGTTATGCGGACACCGGGACGCTGCCCCACGTCGTCCAGCTCAATGCGAGCGCGGAGCGTGCGCTCGCGATGCCCGGCGGCTTGCCGCTCTCGCTGCGACTCACGGTGCTCAATGTCCTGGACCGAATCAATGAGATCCGGTCGGCGCAAGGCATCGGGATCTTCCAAGCCGCCTATGGACCCCGGCGGACGGTCTACGGCACGTTGAGCGTTCGCTTCTGATATGGCCCCGTCGTGTCAAGCGGCGCGAGGGGGTTTCTCGCGGGGTTGAGCCGCGCTGCGGTGTGAGT
>Ga0209415_10009376_pt1 | contig 16818 bp, 14 predicted proteins | sample PeaSoiSIISIP2007_FD_187696 | JGI IMG/M metagenome (GOLD analysis project Ga0209415, IMG submission 187696) | Peat soil microbial communities from Weissenstadt, Germany - SII-SIP-2007 (SPAdes) (version 2) | ecosystem: Environmental > Terrestrial > Soil > Wetlands > Peat | place: Germany... | reverse complement strand
GTCGCCGCCGTGGCTCGCGATCTCGCGCACGAGCGACGCGGAGATGAAGCCGTTCTTGGTGCGCGTCGGCAGAAAGACCGTGTCGATCTCGGGGCACAGGTCGGCGTTCGCGTGGGCGATTTGTAGCTCGTACTCGAAGTCGGTGGCTGCGCGCAGCCCGCGCACGATGACGCGCGCGTTGACCCGCCGACAGTAGTCGATGAGCAGGCCGTCGAAGGAGTCGATGCGCACGTTCTCCATGGGCTTCGAGATGGCGGCGACGAGCGCGAGGCGGTCCTCGATCGAAAACAGCGGGTTTCGCGTCGGGTGGACGCCGATCGCGACGACCACGTCGCTGAACAGAGCCGAGGCGCGCTCGATGAGATCGAGGTGGCCCAAGGTGGCGGGGTCGAAGCTCCCCGCGTAGACGGCGAGGCACTGCAGGCTGCGTGTCATCGTGCCTTCCTGGGGGGGGGCGAGTTTCATCTCGGAGGGCTGCGTGGAGGAAATCATGTTCGGCAGGGGCCGCGCGATGCTTCCCGCGCGTGAGATCGGAGGAGAGTAGGGATGCTTGGCCGCTCGCCTGTCAAGGGGCGCGCGCAACGACGCGCTGCATCGCTACGAGAGTAGCCCCAGCACGAGGAACGCCGCGCCCACCACACCCGCGGCCAGGCTGACCCACCACATCGCCTTGCGGCGGGCCAGCGCTGCGATCGCCGCCAGGGCGATCGCCACCTGAAAGATCGTCACGCTCTTGGCGAAACGGTGGTGGAGCAAGAGGTGCTGTTTCGATTCGCGGTCGGCGGCCGCGACCTCTCCCTGCATCCGCTCGGCTTCGACCTTCTTCGCGAGCTTCTCGGATCGCTCGGCGTCCGCCAGCTTCGCCCATTCTGCAGCGACCTCGGGGCGCGGCGCGAGCGGCATGAGGGCGCGGTACAGCTCCTCCTTGACCGATTTCGCCTGGAAGAACGCCCAGGCATCGTCGGCGGCCGATTGTGTGAGCGTGGCGTCGGTCTTGAGGACGATGGCCTCGTTCGCGTGGTCGCCCGACTCGAGCGACGCGATGGCCGCGAGCACCGCGAGGATCGCCGTCGACAGCGACAGCCACGTGAGCCACGGCGCGCGTTCTCCCTCTCTCGCCTCCTCCGTCTCCTCGAGCTTCTCCTTGAGCTCCTGGGTCTCGACTCCCTCTTCAGGCATCGTCCAGCCTCACTTCGAAGGAGGGGTCGGCGCCGAGGTCGCGCCCGGTGCGGGCTTCACGGCGGAGGCGGGTGGTGAAGCGGAGGGCGACGGCCCGACACGGCGCCCGGCGGCCTCCTCGTTCAGGGCTTGCAGCATCGTCGGATCGGGCTCGACCCACATGAAGCGTCCTCCGTCGCCGAGCGTGATCCGGAAGATCGACAGGAGCCCGGCTCCCATCACGCCGGCGAGGTCGACGCCGAAGTTCTGATCGGGCCTCGGCACGTCCTCGACGGCGGGGATCCTGGGCAGGTCGAACGCGCCGAACTTGAGCTGCGGCAAGGTGCCGCCACGCAGATTCGGCGACCCGGGAATCGGCTCGAGCGACTTCGGATCGACGCCCGCTCGCCGCCACTCGGCGTCGCCGAGCGAGAGGGGAAAGAGGGCCGCAGTGTCGACGAGGAGCGGCGCGAGGTCGTCGCCGTGGGGGCTGAGGCTGATGTGCATCATCGTCCCCCCTCCGCGCACGTACCAGAGGGGAACGCGGCTGGCCTCCGGGGGGGGCGTGGGCTCGTTCTTTCGGACGACGAACTGGTCGCCGTGGCGGTCGAACGTCACGTGCATGTGGCGCAAGAGATTGACCCCGAGCAGCGCCTTGATGGGGACCCCCAGCTGGTGGGAGAGCCCGCTCAAATCGTCGACGAGGGCGGGCACGTCCTTGACCTCGAGCTTGTCCCTGTCGCCGAAGCTGAGGTTGACCCACGCCGGCTCGCGCCTCGACGCCGAATCGACGATGAGCTCGCCCGTCGCCGTCGAGATGAGCGCGAGGATCCTCTCTCCCTCGAGCTCACACGGCACGATCGCCATCGGCCCGGCCTTCGGCATCTCGACCGCCGCCACGAGCCCCCCCTCCATCGCGAAGGGGTGACGCCCCGTCCCCCCTCGTCGTGCGAGCTTCGACACCTCGCGCGCCCAAGGATCTTTGACCGTCGGGTCCGCCAGTGCCGCTTCGAGATCGTCGGCCGCCTGCTCGATATCCCCCGCGTACCAGTGCGCGCGACCGCGGAGCGAGTGTACCTCGGAGGACTGAAGCCCCTCGGTGAGGCGAAGCACGTCGGCCAGCTCGAGCTTGGTCAGCGCGATGCGCGCGCCGAGCGTGCGGATCTCGGGATCGTGGGGGGCTGCCTGGAGCGCGCCCTTGATCGACTCGTTCGCGTCGTCGAAGTCCCCCGCGCGGTAGCTCTTCTCCGCGCGCATGAACCACTTGTCGGCGAGGGCTGCGCGCGGCGGGTGCGCCGGATCGAACGCCGGTCCGCACGCCGTCGAGGCGAGCGCGAGGGCCAACGTCGCGCATGAGGCGACACGGTACCCGCGGCGGGGCACCTGGGGACGACGGACGAGCTTTTCACACGGAGTCATGGGCGGTAGGTGCGACGCGCAGGATTCGATCGGCCCTGAGCTCGCGTCTTCCTCGACCCGGCAGCTGATAGCCCATCACCCTTGGCAGGTCGAGATCCCTCCGGACCTCGGTCAGCACCATCGTCATCCTCTCCGGCGATCGGCGCGCGGGGCGGTACGTCACGTCGACGGGGGCACGGTGCTCGACCGCCGCGTCGCAGGCGAGGAGGATGGCCTCGCGCGCCTTGCGCTCCGCGATGCGAACCTGGAAGAGATCCCGCACACTCACCGGCGCCAGCACCTCGATCGCACGCGCGAACACCGCGCGCAACGCGGCGACGTCGTCCTCCGCGCGGTGCGCCGTCCCACGGGGGATCCCGAGCTCTCGGGTGAGAGAGGCGAGCGAGTAGCTGCGGAACGCGAACGCGCGTCGCGTGAGGACGAGCGTGTCGAGGTAGAACGGAACGGAGAGGGGGGCGCCGGCGCGCACGAGCTCGGCCTCGAGGAACGCGACGTCCCATCGGGCGGCGTGGGCGACGAGGACCGCGCCCGACAGGATGTCGTGGATTCTCCGGGCAAGCGCGGCGAACGGCGGGGCTCCCGCGAGCGCAGCCTCGTCGAGCCCGTGCACGTGTGCCGCCCCGCCCGCCCGCGCGGGCGGCAGGACCAGGCTCGAGAGCGCATCCACCCGCGCTGGCCCTACCCAGCGCTCGATACAGATCTCGACGACGTGGTCGTGGATGGGGTCGAGCCCGGTCATCTCGAGGTCGACGAACGCGAGCGGCGCGAACGAGACGGGATCATCCCACGGCGACCCGGGCGGCGGCGCCTCCGCCTCGGGCGGTGCGGTCATGCCCGCTCGAGCAGCATCGCGATCCCCTGGCCGACGCCGATGCAGAGGGCGGCGAGACCGCGCTGCTTGCCGCGGCGTGCGAGGCTATGCGCGAGGGTCACCAGGATTCGGCAACCGCTCGATCCGATGGGGTGCCCGAGCGCAATCGCCCCGCCGTCCATGTTGAGCTTCAGAGGATCGATCTCGAGCCCGCGCTGGCACGCGATGGACTGCGCGGCGAATGCCTCGTTCAGCTCGACGAGCTCGACGTCGCCCATGCGCCACTCGGCGCGCCCGAGCGCGCGCTTCGTCGCCGGGATGGGCCCCTCGCCCATGAGGTTCGGCTCGACGCCGGCGGTCGCGAACGCGACGACGCGTGCGAGGGGCACGAGATTCTCCGCGCGGAGCACGGCCTCGCTCACGACGAGCACCCCGCTCGCGCCGTCATTGAGCGGTGAGCTGTTGCCCGCGGTCACGCTCCCCCCCTTGCGGAAGACCGCCGGGAGCGCGGCGAGGGCCGCGAGCGTGGTGTCGGGGCGAGGCGACTCGTCCTTGTCCACGACGACGGTTGCACCCTTCTTTCCGGGGACTTTCACCGGAATGATCTCGCCGTCGAAGGCACCCGCTGCGACGGCCGCCCCGGACTTGCGCTGCGAATCGACCGCGAACGCGTCCTGTTCCTCGCGGGAGATCTTCCACTTCTCGGCGACGTTCTCCGCCGTTTCCCCCATCGACTGGAGCGGGAAGCGCTCGGCGAGCTTCGGGTTCTCGAAGCGCCAGCCGAGCGTCGTGTCGAACATCGAAGGCGTGCGGCGGTCGAACGCCTCCTCGCTCTTCTTCATCACGAACGGGGCTCGGGTCATGTTCTCGACGCCGCCGGCGACGACGACCTCGGCGTCACCGGTCCAGATACGCATGACGGCGTCCGTCACGGCCTCCAGACCCGACCCGCACAGACGGTTCACCGTCACGGCCGGCACCTCGTAAGGCAGGCCCGCGAGCAGCCCGGCCATCCGCGCGACGTTGCGGTTGTCCTCGCCGGCCTGGTTCGTGGCGCCGAAGACGACCTGGTCTACGCGTGTCGCGAGCGCGGGCCTGCGATCGAGCAGCGCGCGAACGACGGTCGCGGCCAGATCGTCGGAGCGCACCTGGGAAAAAGCGCCACGGTAACGGGCGACCGGAGTCCGCACGGCGTCGACCACGTAGGCTTGAGCGAGCTGTCTCACTGCGCGACCCCATCCTTCCAGACGTAGAATCCTTCGCCCGTCTTCTTCCCGAGCTTCCCGGCCCGCACCATCATCCTGAGGAGCCCCGGCGGGCGGAACTGTTCGCCGATCTCGCGCTGAAGGTGCTCGAGGATCGCGAGGCGAACGTCGAGACCGACGAGATCGGTGAGCTTCAGCGGCCCCATCGGATGCCGGTATCCGAGCTCCATCGCGCGGTCGATGTCGCGCGCGCTGGCGACCCCGGTCTCGAGCATTCGCATCGCCTCCGCGCCGAGGATGACACCGAGGCGGCTGCTGGCGAAGCCCGCGGTGTCGCGCACCACGATGGATGTCTTGCCGAGCGCCACCGCGAACCGCTCGGCCTTCTCGACGGTGGCCGGCGACGTCTCCAGGCCGCGCACGATCTCGAGGAGCTCCATGACGGGCGGAGGGTTGAAGAAGTGGAGGCCGACGGTGCGGTCCGGTGCGCCGATCCGCTTGCCGAGCTCGGTGATCGACAGCGAGGACGTGTTCGAGGCGATCATCGTCCGCGCCGGGGCGTGCTCGAGCACCTCGCGGAAGAGCGTCACCTTGAGCGTCATGTCCTCCGGGATCGCCTCGATCACGATGTCGGCCTTCTGCGCCGCCGCCTCGACGCTGGTCACGAGCTCGAGGCACGCGATGGCCTTCGTGCTCACGTCGCTGTCGATCTTCCCTTTCGCGACGAGCTTCTCGAGCTGCGAGGCGATCGCCGCGAGCGCGGCCTCACTCCGGCTCGCGTCGGCGTCGTAGAGTCGGGTGGGGTGACCGGTCGATGCCGTCACCTGCGCGATGCCCTGACCCATCGTGCCGCTCCCGAGGACGGCGACGAGGGGCCTCGGCCGGAGATCCAGCGTGGGTCGCGAGAGGTGCTTCGTGCTTGCGGTCATGGAGCTCCGAGCGCCTTCCGACGCGGTCCAAGCTCCTACCATAGCGTGCCTGGCGCGCCGCCCGCACGTGCACAAATGCCCGCGGATCCCGGGCCTCCTAAAGCCTCGCGTCGATCCGCCGTTCGTTGAGATGACGAGCCATGGTCCGAGTTCTTCTCGTGGATGACAGCGCTGCCGTTCGCCGTCTGCTCGCGGACCGCTTTGCCCAGCACGGCTACGAGGTCACGGGCGTCGGCGACGCGATGTCGGCCGCCGAGTGCGCGCTGAGCGAGCCGCCGGACTTCGTGGTCACCGATCTCTGGATGCCAGGCGTCTCCGGCGTCCAGCTCTGTCGTCTGCTCAAGGCCGAGCGACGGACCGCCCACGTGCCGGTCATCCTCATCACGGGAGAGTCGCAGCGCCGCTCGCGGTTCTGGGCGCGAACGGCCGGCGCCGTCGCGTATGTCGCGAAGAACGACCCCGCCGCACTCTTCGACACGCTCGAGAGGCTGACCGCCGAGTTCCCTCCACGAGCGAGGGTGTCGATTGCCCCTGTCTCGCGGGCCCCCGCAGAGCACAGGCTCCTGCAGCGCCTCGACGCCGCGCTGTTCGAGTCGGTCGTGGCCGGCGAGGTGCGCGCGCTGGCGCACGAGGAGGGGGAGGCCGAGAGCGTGTTTCGTGGTCTCGTGAAGCTCACGTCCGACGTGGCGGAGTACCGCTGGCTCGCGGTCAAGGTCGAATCGACGCGACGCATCTTCATCCACACGCGCGAGTCGCAGAAGGTCGAGGCCGAGGCCGAGGCGCGGGCGGCGCTCTCGGTCGCGCCCGACGTCGAGGCCTCCTTCGTGATCGATGACCGCGCCGTGCCGGGCCACGCGAACGCTCCCGTCGTCGCCGAGGTCCGGGCCGGCGACCGGGCGATGGGGACGATCGCGCTCGGCCCCTCCGAACGAGGTGCCTCGCGCGACGACCGCGAGCTCGTGTCGATCGTTGCCGCGGAGCTTGGAGGCCCGCTCCGTGTCGTCTCGCTCGTGGAGCACTCGCAGCGCATCGCGCGCAGCGACCCGCTCACCGGCCTCCTCAACCGGCGCGCGTTCGCCGAGTCGATGCTGCGGAGCCTCGGCTGCTTCGAGCGGTACGCCGTCGCCACTTCGGTTCTCCTGCTCGACATCGACCATTTCAAGCGCGTCAACGACACCCTGGGTCACGACGCGGGCGACGCCGTGCTGGTGGCGATCGGGGAGGTGCTCGCCGGGGTCGCGCGAAAGACCGACGTGGTCGCGCGGTGGGGAGGCGAGGAGTTCGTCGTGGGCCTCTCGCACACGGGGGCCGCGGGCGCCATGATCGCGGCGGAGAGGGCGCGTCGCGCCATCATGGACAGGAAGATCCAGCTGCCCGGCGCGCGGGACGTCACCGTGACGGCGTCGGTCGGCGTCGCGACGGCCGTGGATGGCGAGCGCCTCGACGCGCTCATCGCGAGGGCCGACCACGCGATGTACCTTGCGAAGTCGCGCGGCCGAAACCGCTGCGAGATCCACGAAGGGAGCGGGACGATGCAGCGCTCGACCGCGCCGGCCCCGCGGCTGGCGGCCGTCGCGCGCTAGCGACGTGCCGATCGCGGAGATGCTCCGTGGGAGCAGGGGGCCGACGCTCCCGCGGCGTGGAACGCCTACGCTCCCGACGTGACCGCCTCTTCAGGTGCGTGTAGCCCGGTGAGCGTCGCGCCGCAGGCGCACGTCTCGGGCACGGACAGCTTGTAGTAGACCCGCTCGCACCGCGGGCAGACGCGCGCGTCCGGCTCGTAGGCGATGATCCGGTCGGTCGCGGCGCAGCGCTTGCCGACGACCTGGACCGCCTCCATCGGCAGGATCTCGCCGTCCTCGGGGCGCCCCTCCGGGAGACCGCGCGCCTCGTCGGGGACGTCGACGCGGTCGGGGATGCGCGCGCGCGCTTCCTTCACGAGCCACGCCACTGCCGCCGGGTGGATCTTGGCTGCGAACGTGAAGCGCTGTTCCTTGCCTAGCTCGTCCACACCGTCGACCGAGAGCGCCTCGCGCTCTGGGTCCCACACGATCCGCTCGACGGCGAACCACGCGACGCGCGTCACCGCGCCGCCCTTCTCGATGCCGACGCCGCCCGCACCCACGCGAACGACGGCCTCGCCGCTCGTGCCGAGCCAGACTGCGCCGCCGAACGCGACGGCTCCAGCTGCCAGGAGCGCGGGGGCGAATGAGTACGGAGGGAGCTCGCTGTCGATCCACCCGTGACCGAACTGCGCCCACGTTCCCGCGCCGAGCGCCGCCGCGGCGAGCCCGCCGAGCGCTTTCACGATGTTCGGGTTGGTCGTCGGGCGGGGGATGAACCGCCGCTCATGCCGCTGCTTGGGCTTCTTCGACCGCTTCGCGCCCTTGGCCATGACGCCCTATACCCAGCTCGCCCCGAGCAAGTTGAACCCATTGTCGGCGAACAGCGTCGCGCCGGTGATGCAGCGTGATCGCTCGCTCGCGAGGAACACGGCGACGTCGCCGATCTCCTCGAGCGTGACGTTCCTGCGGAGCGGCGCCTTCTGCTCGACCTGCTCGCGGAGCGCGCTGATTCCCTTGACCGCGCTCGACGCGATGGTCTTGATGGCGCCGGCGGAGATGCAGTTCACGCGCACGTTTTCGGGCCCGAGGTCGGCGGCGAGGTAGCGCGTCTCGGTCTCGAGGGCCGCCTTGGCGACGGCCATGGCGTTGTAGCTCGGCACGACTTTGTTCACGGCGTCGAAGCTGAGCGACATGACGGAGCCGCCGCCCGCCTTCGCAAAGAGAGGAAGGGCCGGCTTCGTGATGGCGATGAGCGAGTACGCGCTCACGTCGAGCGCCACGCGCATCCCTTCGCGCGTCGTGTCGATGAAGCGGCCCTTGAGATCGTCGATGGGGGCGAAGCCGATGCAGTGGACGAGGATGTCGAGCTTGCCCCACGCCTCGCCCAGCTTCCCGTACGCGGCGTCGATCTCCTCCGGCTTCGTGACATCGCACGGGTAGACCGGCACCTTGGCCGCGTCGGGCAAGGTCTGGACGAGCTCTTCCACGTTCCCGCGGAGCCGCTCGATCGCGTACGTGAACGCGAGCTGGCATCCCTCGCGCTGGAACGCGGAGGCGATGCCCCACGCGATGCTTCGCTTGTTGGCGACCCCCATGATGAGGGCCTTCTTTCCTTCGAGGAGTCCCATGTCGGGTCCTTCCTAGAGCGGTTTCCAATCGGATGGAACGGGGAAGACCGCGAGAAACGCGCGTCGTGGTCACTTCGAGAGGAGCGCCAGCGCCTCGCGCACCAACTCGGGGAGCGGCGTCCCGTCGACCCGGTCGCCGAGCGCGGCGATCGCCCGCTCGCTCTCCGCGGGGCGGTAGCCCATGCGCGTGAGCGCGCTCGCGAGCAGCTCGGCCGTCGAGGCGCCGGCGTGGACGCCGGTGCGTCCGGCGTTTGCGGGCGGGGTCTTCGCGGTGGCGTGGGGCAGCTTGTCGCGGAGCTCGAGGACCATCCGTTCGGCGGTCTTCTTCCCGATCCCGGGGACGGCGGTGAGCTCCCCGAGGCTCTTGCTGGCGATGACCCGGGCGAGATCTCCGGCGGGAAGCGCGCCCAGGACCGCCAGCGCGGTCTTCGGGCCGATGCTCGACACGCCGATGAGCGTGCGGAACGCCAGGCGATCGGCCTCGGACGCGAAGCCAAACAGGACGAGCGCGTCCTCGCGCGCGTGCGTGTGGACGTGGAGCGTGACGCGCCCGTCGGAGTCCGCCGCGACGCGACCGACGGTGCCGAGCGGGATCTGCACCTCGTACCCGACTCCGTGCACGTCGACGACGGCCGTCCCATCCTCCTGGGCGACGAGCCTCCCGGTGAGCCTCCCGATCATACCGAGCGTCTAACACGACAGGTGTCACGTGAGGACGACGAGCGCCCGGACGACGAGGTAAGAGACGGCTCGCATGCCCAGCGACGATCCCACCGAGCTCTTCGACGTCTGCGACGCCAACGGTGATCCGCTCGGACGCACGAAGCCCCGGGCGCTCGTGCATCGGGACGGCGACTGGCACCGCACGCTGCACGTCTGGGTCGTGCTCGAGGGCGAGGGGGCCGTGCTCCTCCAGCGTCGGAGCCTCGCGAAGGAGTCCCATCCGGGGAAGATCGACGTCTCGGTGGCGGGGCACGTTCGCGCCGGCGAGACGGTCACGGACGCGCTCCGCGAGGCCGAGGAGGAGATCGGGCTGATCGTGCGGCCCGCCGAGCTCGTCCGTCTCGGCGTCCGGCGCAGCGTCGACGTGCGCCCGGGCCAGGTCGACCGCGAGGTGCAGGAGGTATTCAGCGTCACGACGCCACGCCCCTTCGAGAGCCTGCGTCCCGACCCGGACGAGGTGAGCGCCCTCCTCGCCCTTCCGCTCGCCGAAGCGCGGCGACTCGCCTCGGGTGAGGTCGCGAGCGCGACCGCGCGCGAGGTCCGAGAGGGCGCCCTGCGCACCGTCGAAGTCGGGCGCTCGGAGCTCGTCCCGGCTCGCGACGGCTACTTCGCGCTGGCCCTCGAATCCCTCGCGCGCATCGCGGCGGGCGAGCGCGTGGCTCCGTGGACCCTCGGCGCGGCGGAAGGACGAACGCGCTAGAGTGTCGTCTTACGCGAGGGAGTGACCATGCGCATGCGACGGCCAGCACACGGTGATCGACGGGTAGCGCTCGCCTTCGCCACGCTCCTTCTGGCGGGGTGCGGGAGCACGGCGGGGAGCGGCTTCGGCGGCGACGCGGCGACGGACGCCGCGGGACGAGGGGACGCAACGGTCAGGGATGGCGGCCGGACGCTCCGATCCGACGCGAGCGACGCTCGCGTCCTCGGCAACGCGTGCGTCAGCGGTGCGACGTGCGGCGACGGCGGCGTGTGCGTGAACGGGACGTGCTGCGCGTCTCACCTCGCGTGCGGTGCCGTCTGCTGCAGCGCCGGGGACGTCTGCTCGTTCAACAAGTGCGTGAAGCCCGGCGCCGCGTGCGTCGACTCGAGCGATTGTGCCGCGAACGAGTACTGTCAGTACACCGTGACCACGACCGCGAGCGTCGACGCCGGCGCGCGCGACGCGGGGGCGGACGACGCAGGCGCCTGCGTCGGTGGTGTCGTGCTTCCGATGGGCGTCTGCCTCCCCGCGCCTCCGATCTGTCCCGGGGACGCGGGCGTGCCCGACGGCGCCGCCTGCATCGAGAACTGCCAGTACCACCCGCCGGCCGGGCAGTTCACGCCCGCGCTCGCCTACGCGTGGGGCGGCCAGATCACGAGCCCGTTCGCGACCGACGTGATGATGGCCCCCATCGTGTTGCCGCTCGAGGACACAAACTGCGACGGCAAGATCAACTCCGAGGACATCCCCGACATCGTCTTCAGCACGTTCATGAACGGCGCCTACACGCTCAACGGCACCCTGCACGCGATCTCCGTGCGCAACGGACAGCTCGTGGACCGATGGTCGGTCGCCGCCGCGGGCGTGAACCCCATCGCCCTGCTCGCTGGGGGGAACATCGACGGCAAGGTGGGCAACGAGATCGTCGGTTGCCTCGCGTACACCGCGGCCGGTGGCACCACGGCGGTCGGCGTCCGCGCCTTCAACGCGGACGGGACGACGCTCTGGACCAGCCCGGGGACGACCTGCTTCATGCCCGCCATCGCCGATCTCGACGGCGACGGGAGTGTGGAGGTGGTCGCCGAAGGGGGAATCCTCGACGGCGCGACGGGCGCGCTCAAGCACTCGTGGGGCGGCGTGGCCGGGACGGTCATCGGCAACTTCGCGATCAGCGACATCGACGGCGATGGGATCCTCGACGTCGCGACGGCGGTGGGCGCGTACCACGCGGACGGTACGAGGTTCGTCACCGCCGGGCCCGCCGCGACGTTCCCCGAGAGCACCGGTAACTACGTCGCCGTCGGTGACCTCGACAAGGACGGCAAGCCCGAGGTCGTGGCCACCTCGTACGCGACGCACACGGTGTCGATCTGGGACTACAGCACCACGGCGGCCGGCAATCTCACGTGGATGCGCCAGGGGATCGACATCAACACGACCCTCACCCAGCACTGCCCGGTCGGGAGCGCGGGGTACACGGAGGGCGGCGGCCCCCCGACGATCGCCGACTTCAACGGTGACGGCACCCCCGACGTCGCGCTCGCGGGGGGAATCGGGTACGCGATTCTGGACGGGAGCAAGATCATCGACGCGGCCGTCGCGAACGCGAACGTGATCCTGTGGACGGCGTCCACGACCGACTGCTCGTCGGCCGCGACGGGGAGCTCGGTCTTCGACTTCACCGGCAACGGGAAGGCCGAGGCCCTCTACTCGGACGAGGAGCACCTCCGCGTCTACGACGGTCCGACCGGCACGGTGCTCTGGTCGGCGTGCAACACGACCGGGACGGTGGTCGAGTATCCGCTCGTCGTCGACGTCGACAACGACGGTCACGCCGACATCGTCGTCGTCTCGAACGCCTACGCGAGCGCCAACGCCGAGTACCAGTGCCAGGATACGGCGGGAGGGCCGATCGCGCAGTCCGGGGTGCGCGTCTTCAGCGACGCGAACCTCAGCTGGGTCCGCACACGCTCGATCTGGAACGAGCACACGTACCACGTGACCAACGTGAACGACGACGGCACGCTCCCCGTGCACGAGCTCCCCAACTGGAAGCAGCCGGGGCTCAACGACTTCCGACAGAACAAGCAACCGGGCTCCGAGTTCGCGGCGCCGGACGCGATCGTCTCGATTGCGCCGACCTGCGCGTCCCCGTTCTCCCTCGCGGTGACCGTTCGCAACATCGGCGAGGCCGCGCTGCCCGCCGGGGTCGTCGTCGGGCTCTACGCGGGGACGCCACCCACGGGGACGAAGCTCGGGACGACGGCCACGCTGAGCGCCCTGTACTCGGCGCAGTCCGAGACGCTCATCGTGCCGTTACCGAACGCTCCGTCGGACGTCCAGAGCGGCAAGACGCCGGTCTACGCGGTCGTGGACGACACGACCGTGCCGCACCCGGCATGGCACGAGTGCAACACGTCGAACGACACGTCACCCCCGGTCAGCGGTGCGTGCAGCGGCGGGCCGAAGTAGGGCACCTTTCCGGAACGCAGCGGTCGCGAGGATGCAGAAGACCGGCGTCACGACGAGGTGGTACCGATCCTCGCCGAAGAAGACGGCGTGGGTGACGACCGTCGTCGCCAGGAACGCGACCGGGAGCATGAGCGCCGCGGGCCAGCTCGCGCGACCCGGCAGCGGGAGCCACGGGACGAGCGTGATGCAGACGACGAGGGGCCAGAAGGTCGGCGTACCGCTGCACGCGAGGTAGGTGAGCCCGAGGACCAGCACCAGCAGCCCGCCCTGCACCATCGAGCTCGCCCCGCGCCGGGCGACCGCGCACAGACCGAACGCGGCGGCGACGACGAGCAGGCGATGAGCGGTCGAAGTGACGCTCCGGAAGAGCGCCCGGCGAGCTTCGGGCCACGCGAGGGGTCGCGCCTCGTGCAGGTACTCGACCGCGAAGGACTCGTGGTCGAACGTGTACCCGAGCTTCGCGGGGATGAGCGACAGCCAGTGGCGTGGGGCCGCACGAATCTGCGCGAGCCCGTACTCGAGCCAGCACCGGTCCTGCTGCACCTGACCTGTGACCTCGCGGCACCCGTCCGATGCGTGGAGCGTCTCGAAGCGCCCGGTGGCGCGTGGGAACGCGCCGATCGCGAGGTTCCACCCGGCGTTGGTGCTCACGAGCGCGCAGCCGTCCATGACGCGGCAGTTCCGCGCCGTCCACGGGAGCACCGGCACGAGCGCGACGGCGCATGCCAGGGCGACGGCGATGAGGCTCGTGCGCCGCTTGGTGAGGACGAGGAGCGGAACGAACGGGACACAGAGGAGCGCCTGCGGACGGACGAGCGCCGAGACGCCGAGCACCAGCGACGCGAGCACGACACCACGCAAAGGTCGCGTGTCGCGCACGGCGAGCCAGAACGCGGTGAGCGTGGCAAGGGCGGCGAGGGGCTCGCTCATCTCGAGCGCGGCGTAGAGGATGAGCCCCGGGTGCAGCGCGACGATCATCCCCGCGATGCGGGATCGCCGCTCGGACAGCCCGCACCGCGCGAGCTGCCAGGTGACCCACGCGAGCCCGGCCCCCGTGAGCGCGTCGACGGTCGCCACGACCCGCGCGTCCTCGCCGAATACTCGGTAGAAGAAGCCGATGAACGCGCTGTATCCGACGGGGTAGTGGCACCACGGGTGCCACTCTACGACGCCGCCCACCGCCAGATCGTCCGAGTAGCCGAAGCCCTCGGCGATGCGTCGCGCGCCGAAGTCGTAGTAGTGGCCGTCCCACACCGGCTCGCCGGCCCAGAAGCGCGCCACGTAGAGGCGCGGGACGGCCGCGATCGCGAAGAGCAGCGCGCCGAACGCCGACGGCGTCAGCTTCGAGGGCTCCGCGCGTGGCTCGGGCGCGGCGGGCGCCTCGGTCACGCGGGCTCCCTCCCGCGGCTGGCGCGCTCCCGCATCCGGCGCAAGTAGGTGCGCTGCACTTGCGGCGGGTCGAGGCGCAGGTACTTCGCGACCTCCGCCACGAAGCCGCGCACGTACACCATGGCGGGGAGCGCGCCGTAGTCCTCCTCCTCGATGGCCACGAGGTGCGCGGTGCCGATCTTGGTGCGGTCGCTGATGTCCGCGACGAGCACGCCGTGCGCCTCGCGAACCTTGCGGAGGAGCGCGCCCGTGAACTCCGTTTCGGGGCCGATCTCCCGCGCGAGCTCGTGCTGCAGCATCGCCTGCTCGGCGACGATCGAAGGCCGGGGCGTGGCGTCCGCGGGGGCCTTCGCCTCGGTCTCGGCGAACGTGGAGAGGTCGTAGGCGCGGCGTCGGAGCGGGTCGAGGAGCGAGTCATACGCCTCCTCGAGGCGGGTCCGCTGCTCGGCGAGCTCGGGCTCGGTGAGGAGCGACACGGTCGCGAGGCTCCCCGGCGCGTACATTTCTTTCACGCGCTTGTAGGCGCGGCGCACCTCCTCGTCGTTCGCCGAGCGGGACACTCCGAGCAGGTCGTAGAGCGTCGGCCTGCCCGAGGGGATCGCGCTCGGGATCACCCCGGGAGCGGCGCGCGAGGTCACGACGGCGAGGACGCGGCGCGCGATGCGTTCGACGTTGCGCGCGGACTTGGAGGCAGGGCTATCGATGAGGAGCGGGCGGTTCCTTCGCACGGCGAGCCAGACCGAGTCGTCCTGCTCGATGTGCCCGAGCTCGTCGAGCGCGATGCCGTAGTGCCGCGTCGCGAGATCGCACATCTGGTGACCGAGATCCTGGTCGGCGCGGACGCGGGTCTGGTTGACGACCAAGTGCATCCGCATGCGGTTGGCCTCGGTCCACGCCAGCACCGACAGCTCGCGCTCGACCTTCGTCAGCGTGCGGACGAGCTCGATCGGCGCGGGGAGGTGTCCGAGCTGGCGGAGCGTGCGGTCGAAGAGCCCGAGGCGGAACTTGTCGGTCGCGATGGCGCGGCGAACGCGGCGGACGAACGCGGCGCGGAGCACGCGGTAGGTGGTCTCGATCGCGGGTGGCTCGGGCACGGTGACGACGATGGCGAGATCAGCCGCGAGGAGGACGTCCACCGGGATGGGGCCGTGGCCGGGGCCGACGTCGACGACGAGGTAGTCGGCAGGGAGCGCGCGGAGGCGGTTCAGCCAGCGTGCCTTGCGGCTCGCGCGGAGCGCCATGGGGACGTCGATCGCGTCGTGCGCCGCGGGCAGGAGCCGGAGACCCTGCACCGAGGTCGGAACAAGGGCGGCGGTCCACGAAGCCAGAGGGTCGCTCTCGCCCGTCGCGCCGCGAGTCCCCTCGACCGACGGCTCGGTGCGCCCCGCCGAGAGCGCGAACCGCGAGTGCAGGTTCGCCCCCGTCGGGTCGGCGTCGACGAGCACGACCCTCTTGCCCAGTTGCGCGAAGTAGACGGCCAGGCTCTCGGCGATGACGCTCTTGCCGACGCCGCCCCGACCCCCTCCGACGGCGATGAGGCGTCCCGCTCCCGGGAGCGGGACGTGCTCCTCGCTCGCCGGCCCTTCCGCGCTCTCCTCGTCGCCTTCGACCATCGCTGGACGGTCTTAGTACACGGCTTCCGTCCCGCGCGCGCCTTCGGCTAAGCTCCCCCCGCACATCATGGGTTACGGTCAGGCAGCAGGCGCACTCATCCTCGCGTTTTCTCTCGGCTCTGGGGCCACGACGTGCCACGGGCAGTCGGGGACCGAAGCTTCGAAGGACCCCACGGCTCCCGTCAAGGACCTCACGCTCCCCGGCGTCGACACGAGCGCGCTCACGCCTCGCGAGAAGCGCGAGTGGACCGCCCGCGTCACCGAGCTCCTGGCCCCGTGCTCGGAGATCCCCGTCTCGGTCGCCCAGTGCGTGCAGGAAAAGCGCAAGTGCCCGCGGTGCCTCCCCGCGGCGAAGTTCGTGGCGAAGATGGTCCGCGACGGGATGAGCCAGGAGCAGATCGAGGCCGGCTATCACGCGCGCTTCGACGCCGACAAGTTGAAGAGCGTCGACGTCGGCAAGGCGCCGTTCAAGGGGCCCGAAGGCGCGCCCGTGACGCTCGTCGAGTTTGCCGATTTCGAGTGCCCCTACTGCGCGCTGATGTCGCCCCTGCTGGAGAAGGCGTGGGAAGGGCACACGCAGGAGCTCCGGTACGTCTACAAGTTCATGCCGCTCTCGGGTCATCCCCACGGCGAAATCTCCGCGCGCGCCGCGATCGCGGCGATGAACCAGGGCAAGTTCTGGGAGATGCACGACAAGCTCTTCGCCAACCGCGATCACCTCGAGCAGACCGACCTCGACCTCTACGCGAAGGAGCTCGGCCTCGACCTCGCGAAGTTCCACAAGGACGCCGAGTCGCAGGCGACGACCGACGTCATCGCGGCCGATCGCAAGCAGGCCGACGCGCTCGCCGTGCAGGGGACTCCGACCATCTACATCAACGGTCGCGAGTTCGACATCCGGCAAGACCTCGACGAGTGGATCGGGCAGGAGCTCGGCGCCGGTGCGGGCGTTGCCGCCGCGCCACCTCCGTCATCGGCGAAGCCTGCTTCGTCGGGCGCGTCCCCCGCGGCCGGCGCTCACTGATGCGCGGCACGCCCGTCGACTCGTGCGGGTGTTTCCCCTCGGGGAGGCACTATCCCGGCATCGCGCACCTCCTCAGGACGGTCGCGCGCGGCCTCGTCGCCGAGCTCCCCGCCGACGCAATGTGGCGCGATCTCCCGATTGCGCTCATCGACGTGGAGACGACCGGACGCGACGCGTCGGAG
>Ga0209415_10009375_pt1 | contig 16819 bp, 11 predicted proteins | sample PeaSoiSIISIP2007_FD_187696 | JGI IMG/M metagenome (GOLD analysis project Ga0209415, IMG submission 187696) | Peat soil microbial communities from Weissenstadt, Germany - SII-SIP-2007 (SPAdes) (version 2) | ecosystem: Environmental > Terrestrial > Soil > Wetlands > Peat | place: Germany... | reverse complement strand
GCATTTCTCCACCGATGAATCCGTTCGTATGTATCGCGCCGGATGTGAAGCTTGGTCGAGACGTCAAGCTTTCCAAGTTCATCAACCTTTACGGATGCGAAATCGGCGACGAGACGAAAATCGGCGCTTTTGTTGAAATCCAGAAAAACGCGAAAGTAGGGAAGTGCTGCAAGATTTCGAGCCACACCTTCGTGTGCGAAGGGGTCACGATCGAGGACAACGTTTTCATCGGGCACGGGGTCACTTTCATCAACGACAGTTACCCCCGCGCTACCACAGATGGCAAGCTGCAGACCGAGGCCGACTGGAAGGTGGAACGCACGGTGGTGAAAAAGGGAGCATCGATCGGCTCTGGTACCACGATCCTAGCCAACACCACAATTGGCGAGAACGCCATCGTCGGAGCGGGAAGCATGGTCACGAAAGACGTTCCGGCGAACGCCATCGTCGCTGGCAATCCTGCCAAGATTCTGCGCTATATCGAACAACCAGTCGAAGTGACAGAATAACTTTGGCGCGATATTAGTTGGATCCCCCGCTTATGTTTTGCGCGTGAGTTGAGAGGATCTCAAATGAATACTCGAAAGCTAAAAATCGGATTGCTGGGTTGTGGCACGGTCGGGCGTGGCTTGGTCGAGCTGGTCAACCGTAATGACTCGCTCATTCGCCAGCGTGCTGGGGTCGATCTGAGCATTACAAAGATCCTGGTGCGCGACCTTAAAAAAGATCGCCCGGGTGTTGATCGTACTCTGCTCACCAACCAGCCCGAGAAGGTGCTGAACAACGGCTGCGACGTGGTGGTCGAAGTAATCGGTGGTATCGAGCCCGCCCGCGAATTCATCCGGCACTCGCTTTCCTGTGGCAAGCACGTGGTGACCGCCAACAAAGCGCTGCTCGCACTCGATGGCTTCCGCCTGATGGAGGCCGCAGAAACTCACAAGGTATGCCTCGGATTTGAGGCCAGCGTCTGCGGCGGTATCCCCATTATTCGCGCCCTGCGCAGCGGTTTGGTCGGCAACAGCATTCAGCAACTTACCGGGATTTTGAACGGCACCTGCAACTACATCCTGACTCGCATGTCGGAAGATCGCCTGTCCTTCGATGCTGCTTTACACGAAGCGCAAGCCAAGGGCTTCGCCGAAGCCGATCCCAGTCTGGACGTGGACGGCCAAGACGCCGCGCAAAAGCTCAAGATTCTGACCGAATTGGCGTTCAATGCCAAGCTGTCCAGCACTGCGGTCCCGGTCGAAGGAATTCGTGACATCACCTTGGAGGACGTTGAGGCTGCAGCAGAATTCGGCTATGTCATCAAGCACGTCGCGACTTCCGAGCTGGTCGGAGAAACCATTGCCCTTCGCGCTGCACCGGTGTTGCTGCCCTCGGCGCACCAACTGGCCGGCGTTCGCGATGAAAACAACGCCGTGCTCGTGCGCGGAGATGCGGTCGGCGAAATGCTCTTTTCCGGCAAGGGAGCAGGGTCGCTGCCCACTGCCAGCGCCGTGCTTTCCGATGTCGTCGATATCGCCTGCCACAGAAAGCGGTTCTCGGTGAGCTCTCGGCAGGACCGCGTGAGTGCCGGTGCCTGTGATCACCCTAGCAGATATTACGTGCGTTTTTCGGTCGGCGAACCAAGCGCCATTGGCCGCATCACGACCGTGTTTAACCGCAATGGAATCGAGGTCACTCGCGCCGCAGCCGTTTGGGGTAGGAATGGCTCGAGCAAGCACCAGGTGCGATTGTTGACGCAGCCGAGCTCTCGCAAGACCATCGAAGCCGCACTGCTAGCGGTCGCCCAATTGAAACTTGAAACCGCGAAGAATCTGGTTCTAACCGTGGCGGCCTGATTCCACAAGACATTGCACCCCCGAAAACTAAAAAGACTTGGAGATAAACAAAAAATGACAGCTTCTAACAGCATTCCTTTTCTGGATTTGGTTGCTCCACACGTGGAGCTCGAAAAGGAGTTGACTGAGGTATTTCACAAAGCCTTGCGCACCGCCGGATTTATCGGCGGCCCCATGGTGGAAGAATTCGAGAAAGCATTCGCTGATTTCTGCGAGGCGAAACACGCCGTTGCCGTCAGCAGCGGAACGGATGCCCTGCGCTTCGCCCTGATGGCGTGCGGAGTAAAACAAGGCGACGTCGTCGTCACCGTTCCACATACCTTTATCGCCACGACGGAAGCCATTTCGCAGGCGGGCGCGCTTCCAGAATTCGTCGATATCGACGAGCGCACGTACAACTTGGACCCAGACAACCTTCGAGAGTATTTAGAGGAGCAGTGCGAAAAGGACAAGTCTGGCAAACTCATCAGCCGTCGCAGCGGCTGGCCCGTCACTGCCGTTGTTCCAGTCCATCTCTACGGACAGACTGCCGACATGGATGCGATCCTTGACCTTGCAGCACGTTTTGGTTTGGTCGTGATTGAAGATGCTTGCCAGGCGCATGGAGCCGAGTATTTTTCCCGCAAGCACAATCGCTGGATGAAAGCTGGTTCAATGGGCCGCGCAGCAGCATTCAGCTTCTATCCGGGCAAGAATCTAGGTGCCTGTGGTGAGGCAGGCGCAGTGACCACCAACGATGCCGGCCTCGCTAAGAAGATCAGCATGCTCCGCGATCACGGCCAGGCCCAGAAGTACTATCACGATGTTGAAGGATACAACGGCCGGCTGGATGCCATTCAGGCCGGTCTGCTGCATGCCAAGATTGCGCATCTCGGCAAGTGGAACGCGCAGCGGCGTGAACGAGCTGCCGAGTACCATCGCCTGCTTACTGCTGCAGACTGTGGTGTGAACCCGCCCTATGAGCCGTCGTGGTCCAAGGCTGTTTACCATCTTTATGTGGTCCGTACCGACGACCGTGAAGGAATGATGGCGCATCTCAAGGCGGCCGGTATTGGGACGGGAATCCACTATCCGATCCCCCTACACCTTCAAAAGGCCTACAGCTCGATGCACTACAAAGCAGGAGACTTTCCGGTGTGCGAAAAGATTGCGGCTGAAATCACATCCTTACCGATGTTCCCACAATTGACGGCAGAGCAGCAGGGCCGGGTTGCGAACGAGATTCTTCGCTTTGCCTCCAAATTCACTCGCAAACACGCAGAGGCCGCCGTTCCATCGCTGGCCACAGCCAACCAGACCGCGTAGACCACTCTTCACGTCACCCCCACAATAATTGCGGGATAAGGTACAACACAAATGAAACTTTCAGTTATTGGCGCAGGCTATGTGGGTCTCACGACGGCGGCTTGCCTAGCGCAGGTTGGTCACGACGTTTTCTGCAGTGAAAGCGACTTCGAGAAACTCACTAAGTTACAGAATGGAGTGATGCCGCTCTTTGAGCCATATCTCGAAGACGTTATAAAGACTGTCCGTGAAGCCGGACGTCTGCGTTTCGGGTCTACTGAAGAAGCGATTGCCTGGGGAGAGACTATCTTCATTTGTGTGGGGACCCCGCCATTGTCCAATGGAGACGCGGACCTGTCCGCGATCGAGGGAGTCGCGCGAGCAATTGCAAAGCGCGCTTCAGGATATCGGCTGGTGATCGAAAAGAGCACAGTGCCTGTTCAAACCGGAGGACAGTTGCGAAAGCACCTGTCTGTGCATAGCACGAACGGATTGAAGTATGACGTTGCGTCAAATCCGGAGTTCCTGCGGGAAGGAACGTCAGTAGAGGATTTCTTACATCCAGACCGGATCGTCGTGGGAGTCGACTCGTCTCGCGCCGAAGATCTTTTGCGTGAGATCTATGAACCGATTATAAGCCAAAGTTTCACTTGTCCCATCCATTCGCATTGCGCAAGAAGGAAAGAACCAGTGTTCCTAGTCACGGATACCAGTTCGGCTGAACTGATCAAGCACGCCTCAAACTCCTTCCTGGCGATGAAGATTTCCTTCATCAATATGGTGGCAAATTTGTGCGAAGTGGTAGGAGCTGATGTGACCAAGGTCGCCCAGGGGATGGGGCTGGATCCTCGAATTGGTTCCTCATTTCTCAATCCGGGAATCGGGTTTGGAGGGTTCTGTTTCCCAAAGGATGTACAAGCATTCATCCGGATCGCCGAGAAAGCTGGTTGTGATTTCTCTCTGCTCAAAGAAGTGGAAAAGATTAACCAGCAACGCGTCGAACATTTTGTCGAACAGGTGCGAGAGGAACTGTGGGTTCTACGTGGGAAGAAAATCGCGGTTTGGGGTCTGGCATTCAAGCCCAATACCGACGACGTCCGCTTCGCGCCTGCGCTCTCCATTATCCGCCGCCTGCAGGCTGAGGGAGCGCAGATCCAGGCGTACGACCCAGAGGCGATGGAGAAAGCAAAGAAAGAAATCCCAGATGTAACCTACTGGGGCGATCCCTATGAGGCAGCTAAAGGAACCGATGCTGTGTTGCTTCTTACCGAGTGGGAAGAGCTCCGGAAAGTGGATTGGAGCCGGCTTGCCACCCTGGTGGAGAGACCGCTGATCATCGATGGGCGAAACGCTCTCTCCCGCGAAGATGTCGTTTCGAATGGATTCCATTACATTGGCATCGGCGGAATCTCCGCAACACCACAAGTGGCGCAGGCACTTGCTACCTAGCGCATCCGTTGGTCGATGGCTCTTAATCAACAACTGCTTCCTTGTCTGGGCATGACGCCGCTCCCTACTTACGTCCTTATCACGCCAGCGCGGAATGAGGCCGAATTCATCGAATTTACCCTCCAATCCATGGTCGGGCAGACGTACCGCCCGCTGAAGTGGGTGATTGTCAGCGACGGGTCAACGGACGGCACCGACGACATCGTACGCAAGTACGCACCGGACAACCCGTGGATCGAATTACTTCGGATGCCGGAGCGTGCGGAGCGGCACTTTGCCGGAAAGGTTCATGCGTTCAACGCAGGATATGCGAAGGCGGAGGATCTGAACCCGGATGTGATCGGCAATCTTGATGCTGACGTGTCGATTGAGCCGGAGCACTTCCAATTCCTCCTAGGTAAGTTTGCCGAGAACCCCGCCCTTGGCGTCGGCGGTTCCCCCTTCAGGGAAGGATCGTGGCAATACGACTACCGCTTTTCCAACATCGAAAACGTCTGGGGGGGCTGCCAACTGTTCCGGCGAGAGTGCTACGAAGCCATCGGTGGATATACACCCGTGAAAGGTGGCGGCATCGACCATATCGCGGTCGTTTCCGCAAGAATGAAAGGTTGGAAGACCAGGACCTTTACCGAGAAGGTATGCATTCATCATCGGGAGATGAATACCGCCGGGCAAGGTGTTCTGAAGGCCAGGTTTAAATTGGGGGCGAAAGATTACTCTTTTGGAAATCATCCTCTCTGGGAGTTGTTCCGAACTTTGTATCAAACGAAGAACCGGCCCTTCGTGCTCGGCGGCTTGGCCCTGGGATCGGGCTATCTATGGTCGATGGTCCGGCGGGCGAAGATCTCAGTATCCCGCGATGTGGTCGCTTTCACGCACCGCGAACAACTGCAGCGATTGAAAAAGCTTGTTGCGAGGTCTCGGAGTGGATCCCCCGCCTCTTTCGCTGCAAAGCCAAACAGGTCACCTTTATAAGAGAAATTTTAGACGGAGACGAGAAGATGTACATCGTGGATCGAACTGCAAGGTTTGTGCGCGGGTTTCTGCTGAGCTACGGCCCATCGAATATCAAGAGACGCTTCTGGGATAAGGAATACTCCGAGGAGAAGTGGGCGTTTGCCTACAACACGGTTGGGGACTGTGTGTATGACCACCTGGAAAGGCATACTAGGAACGGAAGTATCCTGGATATCGGTTGCGGCTCAGGCAATACCGCGACCGAGTTGGACGCCAATGTATATCAGTCCTACCTTGGAGTGGACATATCTGAGGCGGCCTTGGCCAAGGCACGTAGGCGAAGCGAGGAATGCGGACGGCGGGACAAAAATCATTTCGTGTGCGGCGATTTCCTTACCTACACTCCCACCGGCAAATACGATGTAATCCTCTTCCGCGAGTCGATGTACCATGTCCCTCTGGGAAGGGTGAAGGCGACGTTAGAACGTTACTCAGCGTACTTGAATGACGGTGGGGTCTTCATCGTCCGGTTGTTCACCTCGAGCGGGGACAATGCCGATAGCAAGGACAAGTATAGGCCGACCGCGATGCTCGGCATCATGGAGGCCGAATTCGATGTGGTCGAGAAATGCCGATATGAGGTTCCAGGGCGGCCGACAGTAATTGTTCTTCGACCCAAGTCGCGGCGAAGAAACTGAACCGGACTCGAGCATCACGGAGAGGTCGCCGTCGGCTAACGCAGCGGCTTGCAGCCACGACGTACTCCACACCGCCAGCCACGCCACAGACTCAGCCACGACAGGAACATCCAAGGAATGCAAGCTACTCAGAAGAACATCGAAGTCGCGATTAAGGGGAAGTGGTTTACTGTGCCCGCCCTGGAAGTGAACGGGAAAGACATCATTGTCCGGGGAAAGTGGGTTCGAATCGCCCGCATCGAAGCAGAGGAGTGGCTGGAATCAGAACTCGAGGACCCGCAGCAATGTGTCCAGATTTTGAAGCAGCAGCGGTCCGCTGATCTGCGGGCGGATATCTTGAGTTTTGCCCAGAAGCTTCCAGCAATCCGCCCCAAATACCAATACCCCGTCGAATGGGAGAGCATCGCGGCGATTCGTCTCACCGGCTTCCAGGAGTGGTGGGAAGGCCTATCCCAGGAAACGCGCAAGAACGTCCGCAGAGCGCAAAAACGGGGCGTGGTAGTTCAGGTCAGGAATCTCGACGATGACCTGATTCGGGACATCCAAGTTCTTAATAACGACTCCCCGGTGCGGCAGGGAAAAGTCTTCACGCACTACGGAAAGACTCTCGACCAGGTCAGGAGAGATCAGCAGGCCTTTCTCGACCGGTGCGACTACATTTGCGCTTATCACGATAAAGAGTTGATCGGCATTGTGAAACTGATCTACCGGGGAGATGTGGCCTCTATCTTGACCTTTCTCCCAAAAGCAAGTCATCAGGACAAGAGGCCGGCTAACGCCATCATGGCAAAGGCGGTCGAACTATGCGCAGAAAAAAAGATCCAGTACCTGATCTTCGGAAAATTTAATTACGGCAACAAGCGCCATACTCCTTTGCGGGAATTCAAGATGCGAAATGGGTTTGAGGAAGTACTAGCGCCGCGTTATTACGTGCCGTTGACCCTGAAAGGAGCGCTCTGCGTAAGGTTGAAGCTGCATCGCGGCCTTCTCGGATTGCTGCCGCATAGTGTCATCACTTTTCTGGTGAACACGCGCGCCAAATTGCAAGCATTTAAGTATGAGCCGGTGTAGCTCAATGCCAGAGCGGCCGTATCGTTAACGGCAGATGGGGCGTTCAAATCCTCCCGCCGGCTCCAGCCTTTCCATTCCTTGATGCTTGAGCGCTAAACCCTCCCAGTTTGACCCGAACATAAATGCCAGGAATCTTTGGTCTCATAACCCGGAAGCCCCGCGCTTGGGCCGAGTTGCAGTTGCTGCAGATGCTCAAGGTCCTCCGCCATGAGTCTTTCTACGTAACGGGGACCTGGATCGATGAGCAGTCCGGAGTCTACGTTGGCTGGACGGCGCGCGAGAATTCATTCTCCGATGGAATGCCTGTCCAAAATGAGCGCGGCGACGTCGTCCTCGTGTTTTCTGGAGAGGAGTACGCGGAACCGAACACCGTCCAGAGCCTCAAAGAGCACGGCCATCAGTTCCAACCAGGGGGCGCGTCATATCTGGTTCATCTCTATGAAGACGATCCTTCTTTCCCAAAAAACTTAAATGGTCGATTTCAAGGGCTGCTGGCGGACCGGGCTCGCGGAGTGGCGACGCTCTTCAATGACCGCTACTCAATGCACCGTCTCTACTATCACGAGGCGAAAGATGCGTTCTATTTCGCGGTGGAGGCCAAGGCGATCTTGGCTGTGCGCCCCGAACTGCGGCGGACGGATCCTCGCAGCTTGGGCGAATTTGTTGCGTGTGGATGTGTGCTCGAGAATCGGACGCTGTTCGAGGGCGTCCACGTTCTGCCTGCGGCGTCGGCTTGGACCTTTCGAGCCGGCTCGGTCGAGACCAGGAAAACTTATTTCGAGCCGCGCGAGTGGGAACAACAGGATCTTCTGGATCCGGAGTCTTACCACCGCGAAATCCGGGAGATTTTCTCCCGCCGTTTTCCCCGCTACCTCAACGGCCATGAGCGGATCGGGGTATCGCTGACGGGAGGGCTCGACACTCGGACGGTGATGGCCTGGCAAAAGTTCCCGCCCCAATCGCTGCCCTGCTATACGTATGGAGGCATAGATCGAGAATGCCGCGATGTCGTAGTGGCGCGCCAGATTGCCCAGGAATGCCAGCAACCCCACCAAGTGATTTCGGTGGGCGACGAGTTCTTCTCCCGATTCCCTCACTACGCGGAGCGTAGCGTGTACCTGACCGATGCCTGCGTGGAGGTGACTCGGGCCCCCGATTTGTATCTCAGCGAGAGGGCTCGCGAGATCGCTCCGGTCAGAATGACGGGACTCTACGGGGACGAGATACAACGCCCTCAGATTCGAGCGTTCAAACCTGGAACCCCCGCTCCGGGATTATTTAACCCGAGTCTTCTCCCCTACGTCGCTGCCGCTCGCCAGACGTATGCGGCACTGATTCAGGGTCATCCGACCACGTTTGCCGCGTTTCGCCAAGCCCCCTGGCACCACCATGGCATTTTGTCACTGGAACAGACTCAACTGGCGGTGCGAACCCCATTCCTCGACAACGACTTCGTGCGCACGGCATTTCGCGCGCCCCAGTCGGTAACCGAGAACAACGATGTCCGCGTACGCCTCATCGGCGATGGCAGCGCCGCTCTGCAACGGATTCGCACCGATCGCGGTTTCGGCGGGAAGCCAGGCCTAGCAAGCTGGGTCGACCGAAATTACCAGGAGTTCACGTTCAAGGCCGAATATGCCTATGACTACGGCATGCCCCAGTGGCTCGCCAGACTGGATCATTTCTTCTCGCCGTTGAACTTGGAGCGTCTCTTTCTGGGCAGACACAAGGTGTACCATTACCGCGTCTGGTACCGCGACCTTCTGGCAAACTACGTCAAAGAGATGTTGCTCGACTCGTGCACGCTGTCACGGTCGTATCTGGAGCGGACGGGCGTCGAGGCCATTGTCCGTGGCCATCTCAAGGGCAATCGCAATTACACGACCGAGATTCACCGACTCCTCTCGCTGGAACTGATTCACCGGCTTTTCTTGGATGCCAAGAATTAGTTCGTCACAAATCGCCCAATCGCAGTCGATAAAAAATGCCCACCCAAGCCGAATCCCAAGCGAATCGCGCTTCCGCACTGAGGCTTAATGTGCGAGCGACTGCGAGTTTGCCCAAGCCCCAATGCATTGCCGTGCTCGATTTCACAAAGGGAGCGCTAGTTCTCCTCATGGTGCTTTACCACTGGAGAAACTATTTCATCGGGCGATCGCCGCGTTCTTTACGTTTTGTCATTCGATGATGGAATGCGAGAGGTGTACGACATAATCGCGCTGATCCTTTGTGACACTAATCACTGAGGGGACCGCCCGAGGAGTTGACCCGGACTGTCGTGCAGATCAAATCCATGGAAGAGGACCGAACTACATGCAGAGTGAAGTAGCAGAGTTGTTTGCGAGAACAAGTGCCGCGGACATGCCGGTTGCGGAGTTCACCGTTGTCGTACCAACCTTTAACGAGCGAGACAACATATCGGAACTTGTGAGCCGGCTCGAGCAGTGCCTTCGGGGAAAAGCGTGGGAAGTGATTTTCGTAGACGACGATTCGACTGACGGAACGGCGGCGCGGATCCGGGCGATCGCTCGGCAGGACCCGCGCGTCCGCTGCCTTCAGCGTATCGGCCGGCGCGGGCTTTCCTCGGCATGCGTAGAAGGAATGCTGGCAAGCTCGTCTCCGTACCTCGCCGTCATTGACGGCGACTGCCAGCATGATGAAACGGTCTTACCCCGCATGTTCGAAATTCTGAAGGGCGGCGAAGCAGACGTTGTCGTCGGCAGCCGCTATGCCGCTGGCGGTGGCATTGGTTCCTGGAAGGCCTCACGGGCCAGAATGAGCCGGTTCGCCACGCGTCTAAGCCGCGCCGTAATCAAGCACGATTTATCCGATCCGATGAGCGGCTTCTTCGCCCTGCGTCGCGAGGTTCTGGAGCTTGCGGTGCGCAATCTCTCAAGCGTCGGCTTTAAGATACTGTTGGATATAATCGCTTCCTCGCCCAAGCCGCCGCAGGTCAAGGAATTACCCTACGAGTTTCGTAATCGTCACGCCGGCCAAAGCAAGCTGGATGGCCAGGCAGTTTGGGGTTACTTGATGCTGCTCGCGGACAAGTTCATTGGCGGTGTTGTCCCAGCGCGCTTCATCTCTTTTGCCTTGATTGGTGGAGTCGGAGTGTTCGTCCATCTCGCAGTGCTCGTGATCCTCTTTCGCGCGATGTCATTACCGTTCACATTCAGCCAGGCCGGCGCCGCGGCGATAGCGATGACGAGCAACTTCACCCTGAACAACGCCCTCACCTACAGGGATATGCGCCTTAGGGGATGGCTGTGGGTGACGGGCCTGGGTTCCTTTATGCTCGCTTGCTCTTTCGGCGCCCTCGCCAACGTCGGAACCGCGTCGTTCCTCTTCAAGCGCCACACGTTCTGGGTCCTATCCGCTCTGGCAGGAATCGTGGTTGGCACGGTCTGGAACTATGCGATGACGGCCACTTACACCTGGGAGAAGCACTGGCGAAAATCCAACAGTGAGTAGTAGAGAAATAGCATGATGCTCGAAACCCAAGGGTCGGCAGTAATTCACGCGGACGACGCCCAGCCAGCCGCCCCGGTGCGCGTGCCTGAGCCCGAGCCCTTCAGTTGGAAATCCATATTTCTAATCCTTTTCGCCGCGCTCCTCGCGTACGCCGCGATAGTACTCGTGGGAGTGCCGGACGTGAGAAGCCCTTTGGCGCGAACTTACAGCCTGGACTTCGGGGACCTCTATGACCTGATAGCCAAGAATCTGGACCAGGGAAACGGATATCGCGTTGACCCCGCTATGGGCAACACCATGCTTCGGGAGCCAGGTTATCCGTTGCTTCTCGCGGCAGTCTTTAAGCTTGGCGGCTATGGTATCCAGCAGGCTCGCGTAGCGTGCGTGCTGCTGGCCTTTGGGGCAGCACTACTTCTGCTGCAGCTTACCCGAAAGATCACCGGCGACACGATGACAGCGCTGGCCGCGGCGCTTCTGTTCCTCCTTTACCCCGGGATCGTTGTCGCCGAGGCGCATGCGGGCGTTGAAATCCCCTCCATATTCACTGTGTTGCTTTTTGTGCTTGTGCTTTACTGCGCAGTGGAGAAAGGATGCCTGAGGCTGTATTGGGCTGCGGGTTTGCTGCTGGGGTTGGCGGTGCTGGTAAGGAGTGAGGTTCTGCTATTTCCGCTCCTCTTGCTGGTCTACCTCCTCCTCGGCGCGAGGGGCTGGGTTGAGAGATGGAAAGTCGTCGAAAGGACTGCAGTGCTCGCCCTCGGGGCGGTGGTTGTAATGTCGCCATGGATAACTCGTAATTACGTCCTGGTGCATGAGTTTGTACCAACGGCCACCGTCGCGGGAGTTGCAGCCCAGGAGGGGCTTTACACCTGCGAAAACGCCGCGCCCGCCGAGCCGTTCTGGGTGGGGCAAATGAAGGCCGGGTTCGAGCGGGAAAAATTAGCCACGCGGCTGGGGAAGCCGTTCCTAGGCCCCTACTACCAACTGTTCTACACACCGCATGACGAAGTTGCGTTCAACCATGCTCTGCTTAATCAGGTCTCGACCGAGTACCGCAGCCATCCGGCGCTTCTGGCCAGATGCGCAGCGAAGAACCTCTTCTTCAACTTTTGGTTTCTCGGCAAGACACGGCAGTCGGTGCTACTGAACGTGATCATGCAGGCGCCGCTGCTCGGACTGGCTATCGGAGGCGCCGCGGTTTTGCGGAAGCGTGGCCTCTTGCGCAAGGCAGGCATAGTTTTGCTCTACATCCTCTATATCCCAGCGGTGCACGCCCCAATCATCGCGCACGCGCGCCACAGCATGTTGGTTGTTCCGTTCCTTGCAATTCTGGCCGCCGCCTCCCTCGTGTCGGCTTGGCGAGCACTGAGAATGCAGAATTCCGGCGCTCCATTACAACAAACCGTCGCAGCAACCAGCAGCGAGTAAACGGCCAGGCCGTCAGTGGCCAGCGATGAGTGGTCAGCTGTTAGAAATAAAGAGTGACCAGCAAAACTAAGGTAGTAGGGGACAAGACGCGAGAGAGAGTCGGTCAGGTTGCGGGTCGGAAAGGACTCAAACTGGCAGAAAGTATTTGCGATTAGCGATTTTGGACTAACAATTGAAACGACTCGAAAAATCGGCAATGGCCCTTCGGAAATCGGCAATTCGATGCTCGTCACGCATCACTCGTCAGTTGCTGCTGCGAGAACTGCGCCTGCGACTCCTTGTCACTTCTCTCTCGCCACTTGCCGCTGCTCTTAACCCATGCCTCCGCAAATAGCAACTGTCCTCTTCGCTGTCGGCATCGCCGGCCTCTTCTGGCTCGATCGTGACGACTCCGTGCGCGTATCGAAGGCACTCTGGCTGCCCGTAATCTGGCTGTCGATCAATGGGTCCCGGTCAGTCTCTGCCTGGCTCGGGATGGGCGCGCCGGCGGAAATACCGGGTCAGCTTCCCGCGACCAGCTTGCTCGACCAGGTTGTTGCTGGCGCGTTAATTTTATTGGGAGCAATCATTCTCATTCGGCGCCGCAGAGATGTCAGGGGTCTGCTCAAAGCCAGTTGGCCGATCGCGCTTTACTATTCTTTCTGCTTGTTTAGCCTCCTTTGGTCCGATTTTCCTGGGTGGGGCTTCAAGCGATGGGTCAGGGGTCTGGGCGATTTGGTCATGGTCCTGATTGTTGCTACGGACGCGCAGCCGACTACGGCCCTGAAGAGCCTGCTTTCGCGAGTAGGGTTTGTCCTGCTACCTGCTTCCGTCCTTCTTATTAAGTACTACCCGGAGCTGGGCCAAAGTTGGGACCCATGGGGCTCAGTGCAGATGTTCAATGGAGTGGCAACCAACAAGAATATGCTCGGGAATCTGGTTTTCGTTTTCGCACTGGGTGCCTTATGGCAGGGACTCAGTCTCGTCCGCGACAGGAAGGATCCCAATCGCTCCCGTCGCCTGCTCGCCCAATGTACTCTGCTCGTTTTTGGCATCATGCTCCTGTTTACGGCGCATTCGGCCACTTCCGGGGCTTGCTTCGTTTTCGGAGCGGGACTGATGCTGGCCACCTCCCTGCCACGCATCAGACGCCGTCCCGCGGCCGTGCATGCGCTGGTTCTTGCCATATTGCTAAGTGGGTGTCTCATTGAGCTCCTCGGAGGCAGGGCTGCAATCACGGGGGCAATGGGAAGAAATGCGGATCTCACGGGACGTACAGCGATCTGGGAGATCGTGATTCCGACGGTGCCCAGCTGGATCGGCGGCGCTGGCTTCGAAACCTTCTGGGTAGGGCCCCGCGTCGCAAAAATTTTCGCCATGGTTGGCGGGTTCGGAATGACCAACGAGTCGCACAACGGTTATATCGAGACATATTTAAACTTGGGCTGGCTCGGCTTGGCCCTCATCGCTCTGATTTTGGGGCACGGTTATCGCAAGGCTGTCAGCACCTTTCGTCGCGACAGCGCGCTCGGTGCTCTGCTGATGGCTTATGTTGTCACGGCGGTGGCTTACAACATCAGCGAGGCTGGCTTTAGGATTCTTAGCGTGGAATGGTTTTTCCTGCTTCTGTCGGTTGTGGCCGCGAGCCGGGCAACCAGCGTCTCCAAGAGCGCCCGTAGCACTCACTTCTCACTGGGCCAGGCAACGTGGCAAAGCGAATCGCTATCCCCCTTAGAAATGACAGGCCAGCAGAGGTAATCATGCGCGCAGCCGACCAGGAACGAGCCGACTTAGGCAGCACCGACACAGTCTCGAGGAGCAGCCACCCTTTACTACCCATACTCTCGGCGAAATGCAGCAACCGTTGCTGCAGGGACAATAATTGAAACCTTTTCAGTCCGACGGCACGTTCCACCCTATCTCCACAGGCAAGGGACTTCGCCGGACCGCAGTTCGTGGCGCCGGGGTAGCTTTTGCTGGTTCGACGGGTTGCTTCGCTCTGCAGATCGGGTCAGTAGTCATCCTGGCACGGTTGCTTACTCCGTCTGACTTCGGAATCGTGACGATGGTCACCACGTTTAGCCTCCTGCTCCGCAGTTTCGGGCTGGCTGGATTCACGGAATTTATCATGCAGCGCGAAGAACTCTCAGATTCTCTCGCGAGCAATCTCTTTTGGATTAATGTGGGCATCGGCACGATTCTCACTCTCGGGTTTGCAAGCTCGGGTCCTTTGCTGGCGCTTTTCTATCACAACTCGGCCGTAATTCAAGTAACTCGGGGCTTGTCGCTAACGATTGGGGTTGGCTGCTTGGGCTACGTTCATCTCGGGTTGTTGCAGCGTGCCATGCATTTCAGGACTACCGCGATCATCTACTTCGCTGGGCTGCTACTCCACGTGATTGTCTCCATTGTGTTGGCGATGGCGGGCTGGCACTACTGGGCGCTGGTTTGTGGCAATGTGACACAGACGGCAGTCGTGGCAGCGGGTGCCTGGTTGATGTGTCGATGGACACCGAGTCGGCCGCGTCGCGCCTCGGGCACCGGTTCAGGATTGAAGTTCGCGGCGAATGTCTATTCGCATTTTGCGTTCAGCTACTTGACTCGCAACACGGACAACCTTCTCGTTGGCTGGCGGTTTGGCGCTGGGTCACTTGGATTTTACAAGAGGGCGTACGACTTGTTCGTTTTGCCGGAAACGCAGTTGTTGGCGCCGTTGTCGGCGGTGGTCGTAAGTACACTTAGCCGGGTCAGCCGGGATCACGAACAATTCCAACGCTACTTTCTGCGGGCGATTTCGGTCTTGGCGCTCGCGGGGATGGGGATTGGAGCGGATTTTGCTTTAGTGGGATCGGATGTTATTCGATTTCTTTTCGGGCCTGGCTGGGAGGAGGCTGGTCGGATCTTTGCCTTATTCGGACCTGGAATCGGAGTGATGTTGCTGTATAACACGCACGGGTGGATTCATCTTTCGATCGGCCGCCCCGAGAGATGGTTTCGCTGGGGGTTGATGGAGTTTGTGTGTACCGTAACTCTATTCTTGCTGGCCTTACGCTGGGGCCCTGCTGGCATTGCTTTCGCATGGACGACTTCGTATTTCCTCCTGATGTTTCCCGGCTTTTGGTATGCCGGAAAGCCGATCGGACTCGGTATTGGGCCGGTCCTGGGAGTTATCTGGAAGTTTTTTGCTGCATCGGTTGGAGCTGGCTTTGGCACCGCTCTGATCATCAGGGCTATGCCGTATTTTGCGACAACGTTCGGGGCAACGGGCGCTCTCGTGAGAATGGTTTCAGTTTCTTTGGTATTTTTCGGGCTGTATATCGGGGGAGTAATTGCGCTCCACCAAGGGCTTAGACCCCTCAGTGAAACCGTTAGCCTGCTTCGCGACCTGCTGCCGGAACGTATAGATAGGCGCACCTTGCCTGCAGCTGCCGATACAGAGGTTTTGCAGGCCATTCCTGAATAGCCCGGAAAAGCGAAATCGCAAGCAGACTTGGGGTTATCTCTGGCGATATTAGATCATTCGCAAGGAGAAGTCATGAGTAGGTTACGCATTTTGGTGTTGGGCCCGGACTGCAATCCGGAGCAGATCAGTATGCCTTATGTCACCTATTCTCATGCCGCCGCGCTCGCCCAACTCCATGATGTCACGTTGGTTGTGCGGGCGCCGAGTGAGGCCCCTGTGCGCCGCGCCCAGGTGCCGTTTCGCACGATCGAGGTGATCCGGCTGCCTTGGCTCGATCGCATCTATGCCTGGAGTTTGCGATGGATCTTCAGATATAACTATAACAACCAGGCGTTGACAGCTTCCGCTTATCCCCTTTATCTTGCCTTCGAAAGGCGCGCCTGGCGGCAGCTGCGGCACCGGATCTTTGCGGGCGAGTTCGATGTCGTTCTGCGCATTTACCCGATGAATGCGGTGTTTCCGAGTCCTTTCGCTTTCTTCCTGCGGAAGGGACCTGTACCCTTCGTGATCGGGCCGCTTAATGGCGGACTCCCTTACGTGCACGGTTTCAGCCAGGCCGATAACCAGAAGCAATGGATCTCCGGGTTGAGGCGTCTGTACCGGTTCATGCCTTTTTCTCGATCCACGTATCGCAACGCGGCAGCGATCATAGCCGCTTCGTCCCAAACGTATGCCGAGTTTGCCGCGTATCGCGACAAACTGTTTTTTGTCCCGGAGCCCGGAATCGCTCGGTCCCTGTGTTTCGGTGACACGCGCAGTCTGGAGCCCGGCACAAAGCTCGAGCTGATTTTCGTCGGGGGGCTGATCCCCTGCAAAGCTTGTGATCTCGCGCTGCGCGCGGCTGCTCCCCTTTTGCGGAACGATTTGGCCCGCCTTACTGTCGTCGGCGAGGGCCCGGAGCGGGGCCGCCTTGAGCAGCTTGCGAGATCCCTTGGGATCGAGAATGCTGTTTCCTTCTGTGGTTGGGTCAGCCATGCGGAGGTCCTTAGGCGGTTACGCTCCGCGGATGTGATGGTGTTTCCATCGGTTCGCGACTTCGGTGCAGGCGTGGTCTTTGAAGCTCTGGCGACTGGCGCCGTCCCGGTGGTCGCGGACTTCGGCGGGCCGGGAGACATCGTCTATCCAGAGGTGGGGTACAAAGTGCCTCTTACAAATGAGAGCGACTTCGTGGCGCAGAT
>Ga0209415_10009374_pt1 | contig 16821 bp, 10 predicted proteins | sample PeaSoiSIISIP2007_FD_187696 | JGI IMG/M metagenome (GOLD analysis project Ga0209415, IMG submission 187696) | Peat soil microbial communities from Weissenstadt, Germany - SII-SIP-2007 (SPAdes) (version 2) | ecosystem: Environmental > Terrestrial > Soil > Wetlands > Peat | place: Germany... | reverse complement strand
CCGCCGACTATCTTTTGGAACCTGTGCTGGCCGGCGGAATGATGCAGCGGATCGAGGACAGCTCGCGGGCGGTGGCGCTCGCCGTGCTGGCCCTGACCGAATCCGGCCGCAGCAAGGACCTGACGCTGGCGCGCGGCAACGATTCGCTGGCGCAGGCGATGGCGGCGCGGCTCGACGTCAAACTCGAATCCCCGGTCCAGGCGATCGAAACATCGGCCGACGGCGTGACCTTGCGTCTCCCCGGCGAGACCATCAGGGCGAACCACGTCGTGCTCGCCGCGACCGCGCCGGTGGCGTCCCGCTTGTACGCTGCGGGCGACGAGCTCGAACGCAAGCTGATGGCGACGGCGTACGCGCCGGTCGTCAAGGTCGGTCTCGCGACCAGCCGCAACTGGTCGGATAACGCCGGACTCAAAGACGTGTGGGGAATGATGATACCGCGCAGCGATCGGCAGAAAATCGTCTCGGTCACGATCGAATCGGCGAAGGACCCCCGTCGCGTCCCGCGCGGCGACGAGATGCTGAACCTGTTCCTGACCGCCGACGAGGCGGAGCGGATGATGGATCGGCCGGACGACGACATCGTGGCCGCGGTCGCCTCCGACATCGAACGGCTCTTCCCCGGTGCGATCGCCGCCAAACGCTTCGCCCGGGTCGTGCGCTGGCGCGAGGGACTGCCGAAGTCGCCGGTCGGACGCGCCCGAAATCTCGCCGAGTACCGGCGCTCGCGTCCGCGCGATTGCCGCGTGCTTCTGGCCGGCGACTACATGGGCATGCCGTGGCTCGAGTCCGCGATCGAGACCGGAACCTGGGCCGCGAGCCGAATCCTCGAAGCCTAGAAATCGCGCCGGAAAAGCAGCTTGGCGGTTGGAACTCGACGTTTCGTTAACCAGAGCTGTTCAGTTCGCGGGCGCTGGGACACCGATAGTCTTAACGACGTAGTCGGGCTGGCTTGGCACCGAGATGAGAGGCAGTGAGCCTGGCGCCCCCGCTATGAAACCGACTTCATAGCCGTTGTCGAGCTGGTCGGCCACTTGGTCCAGTGCCGCGGCGAACCCCACGCCCTGATCCTTGTCCATCGGAGGTACGATGAAAGCCCTCCCAGCGGTCGCGGAGGCGATAGCGTGGAGTACGGACGCATCGACGGCATACTGGCTCTGACCGAAAGCGAAAAAAGGCTGCATAGAAGGATGCGGGGCCAGGTCCGGGTCACCGATTCCGATGGCATAAATGGGCACATTGTTATTCGCCAATGTCCCGAGCAGAGAGTCCTTCTCGATCTTGCTCGCGTCGTCCATCCCGTCGGTGACGATCACCAGAGCGCGATCGTGATATTTCGCCTCCGAAAGAGTTTTCATGGCTTGATCTATGGTGTCATAGATCGCCGACCCTCCGGATACGCGTAGCCAAGTGAGCCGGTGTTCCACGAGCTTATGATTAGTCGTCAGCTTTTGCAGCATAAGCGGTCTGGAGCTGAATGCGACAAGCGCCAACTGATCGCAGGGATTGAGCTGCCTGAGGAGCCTTCCAAACTCACCGCGGACTGTCGGAAGCTTGAGGCTCATGCTGCCTGAGGTATCAATTGCGATCACGATTGATTTGGGGCTGTCCCCGTTTTTTTCATGGAAATAGACAAGTGGATAGACGTCCGTGCCTGAACTTGCTACGAAAGCCGCTTGTTTGAGCCCGCTGACCGGCCTCTTGTCAGGGCCGGTGACCATCACCCGGACCAACATGAATCCGGCCTTGGAGCTGATCGCCGCCGGCGGCCCATCCTGGGCACACTGGACTTGAGTCGTCGGTGGCCGCGCGGCCGCATCGGCAAGCACTTGGGGAGGAACTGTGTTGGCGCGAACCGTGGCGTTCGAGGGTCTCGCCAAAGCGACGGCGGGCGTGCTTCCCGGCTGCGCGATCACGCCAATCGTGTAACCTTGTCCCATCTCCTTGACGATGACCCCGATGGCCTGTGCGAATGATACCCCTGTATCTTTGTCCAACGGCAGTGCAAACAAGGACCGCCCTCCGCCTGCCGCCGCCAAGCGCTCGACGGCTGCCGCATCAACGCGATAAGTGCCGGTTAAAGACGAGAGAGCGCCAGTCTTCGCATTGGGATCGCCGATACCGATCACCCACAAGGGAACGCCACTTGCGCGCGCCTGTTCGAGCACCGGAACCGCTTCATCTATCGCGGCCTGATCAAGACCGTCGGTCAGCACGAGCAGCGCGCGGTTGGGATAATGCGCCCGCCCAAGTTGTGACAGCGCCAGTTTGAGACCATCCGCCAGCTTGTTGGGGCCAGCCGGAAGCAGGTTGTATATCTTGGCGATCGCTGCCCTCTGGTCGGTGGTAAACGGCTGAAGGAGGGTTACCTCCGCGAGCGAGGGTGGAAGGTCGAACTTAGCCGGATCGAGCCCTAGAGCATACTTGCCGCCGGCAACGACGACTCCAATCTCGTCGCAATCGTTCATGCCGGCGACCGCGCCTTCCAGCGTAGCGCGGACCGGCCTGAGGCTTCCCGGCATAACCACGGTCTTGTCCCACATGCTGCTCGGCACATCTCCGAGCACAACTAGCGATACCGGCGTGGCCGTACTCGTGGTCTCTCGAAACCAGGAAATCGGGTATGAAGTGGATCCCGATCGTGCCGAAAAGGCCGACTTTTTGAGACCGGTGATCGGAGCACCGTTCGCGTCGGTCACCGAAACCGCCCACTGTAGATAACCCGCCTTCGAGCGCAAATCGGCGGGCGCCAAGTCGGGCAATGGGCATAGCTCAAGCCAAGGCTGGGTCGCTGCGGTCTGGGATGCGGCCCCCGGCGGCACTGGAGGCGGGGTTTGAACCGCGGAGCTGCACCCCGCTATCAGCAGGGCGAAAATGACGGGTATTGCGCCTTCAAGAAATCGCACCATAAGCCCGCTCCGAGGGGACGGCGGGTCCCCCATCAAGAGAGCGTCGTGATCGGCGGATTGGCAGCCGCCTCTCCGTCGACCGCCCTTTGAACGTTCAATTCCAGATCGGCGGCTTGCGGCCGATCCACGGCTGCGCCTGTTCGAGCTGGCCCGCGAGCTGAATCAGCGTCGCCTCGTCACCATAGCGCCCGCCGAACATCGCGCCGATCGGCAGGCCCTCGCGATTCCAATAGAGCGGGATCGAGATCGCCGGTTGCCCGGTGACGTTGTAGACCGGGCACGCCACCGCGAAGTTCGTGATCTTCTCGTCGAGCAGCGTCGTGCCCGGACTCATGAAGTCGATAGTGCCGATCTTGAGCGGCGGCTGACCCAGCGTCGGCGTCAGAAGGACGTCATGAGATTCGAAGAAGGCCGCAAACTGGCGCGAGGCTCGCTGGAGCAGCACCTGGGCGATCAGATACTGCGACGCGGATATCTGCCGCCCCTGCTGGTACATGTTCCAGGTGAAGGTCTCGAACTTTTCCGGCGTCGGCTCGGCGCCGGTCATCAGCCGTGTGCCCTCGATCGAGAGCGCGACACCCGCCTCGTAGACGATGGCGAAGGACTGCGCGAACATCTGATAGTCGAGCTGCGGCGTTGCCTCTTCAACCTCGTGTCCGAGTTCCGCGCACAGCTTCGCCGCCTGCCTGGCCGCCTCGACGCAATCCGGATGAATCGCGCCGCCGAGCGGATTCTCGGTTGATAACCCGATTCGGAGCCGCTTCGGTGGCGCCGACGATTCCTGGAGGTAGGGCCGTGCCGGTGGCGGCGGGAAATATGGATCGCCTGGCATCGGACCCGCAGTCGCGTCGAGAGCTGCCGCGCTGTCGCGAACGGTTCTGCTCAAGACATGCTCGACGACCAGACCGCCCAGGGCGTCGCCGAGATTCGGCGCGAGCGAGATCCGCCCACGGGTCGGCTTGAGTCCAACCAGCCCGCAGCACGCCGCCGGAATCCGAATCGAGCCGCCGCCGTCGTTGCCGTGCGCGACCGGCACGATCCCGGCCGCGACTGCTGCCGCCGAGCCGCCGCTGGATCCTCCCGGCGTACGCTCGAGGCTCCACGGGTTGTGCGCCGGCCCGTAAAGACGCGACTCGGTCACCGGCGGAATTCCCAGCTCAGGCGCGTTGGTCTTGCCGAACGGGATGAAGCCTGCGCGCTTGTAGCGGGCCACCACCTCCGAGTCCGCCCGCATCGGGGTGGACGGCAAGAACGCGCAGGCCGAGCGCGTCGGCATCCCCGCGCAATCTCCCATGATGTCCTTGAGCAGCATCGGCACGCCCTCAAACGGCGCCGAGCCGGCCTTGCGCTCACGCGCCACCGGAAGAGCGCGATCGTAGTCCTTGAAAACGATCGCATTGAGCTTCGCGTTGTGCTTTTCCGCGCGCGCGATCGCCGCCTCCATCAGCTCAGCCGGCGTGACCTTGCGCTCGCGCACCATGCGGCCCAGGGCAAGGCCGTCAAAAGCGCTGTATTCGTTGAATGACATGTCGGATGTGCCTACCCGGAAATCCCGTCAGCGCCAGAAGGCCGGAGCTTACACCCCGGCCAGCTCATTGGCGAGCGGCGCGCGACTAGGCTTCTGTCAGTCTCTCGATGAGGGTCTTACGAACGCTTCTTTCGGTACTCAGCCCAGCGCTTCTTCATCATCTCCGACAACCGCTTTCTCCCGGCCGCGGTTAGACGGTGGCGCCGCTTCTTCGTCGGAGCAGCCAGGGCTGGGGCCGCGGCACTCCTCCGGGCTCCATCGCTTGATGTACCCTCCAAGGCTGCGATAGCTCCGCTGAGCCGCGCCCTCTCCCGCTTCAAGTCTGCGACGATTCTCTCTATGTCCAAGGTTCTCTCCTTCCCCCATGGATTGTGTGAATAATCAGCACTGTATAGTTTCACTGGCTGGCGCTCTTCGCAAGTAGGACTGGCTGAGCGGTGGTGGGTCATTTTAACCTGGCCGTAGGAGGGCCTTCACGATTGTCATTCTCGCGCGTGGCATGCGCCGGGGGCGATGCCGCGCGAAGAATCCCGGACTCCGGTCACGGCGTTGGTGATGCCGATTTAGAGCGTCCGCGAAAGGCGGGTAGCCTGATGTGTACGAAACAGGTCCAGTTGTGCATGGAAGCAGATCAGCGGCGCAGAACCCGGATTCTTCGCGCGGCATCGCCCCCGGCGCATGCCACGCGCGAGAATGACACCAGAGAGGCTTCGGACACACAACCATATGTTGTTCTGAATCGCCGCCAGACGTTTCCACCCATCAAACTGACCCACCACCCGGCTGAGCACACACCGGGAACAGAACCATCGTAAGAAGGATAGGAATGGGTGGGAATAGGGAGGGGTTCATCATCTAGAAGAATCCGGGATCAAGGCGAAAGACGCGCAACACAAAGCTACAAAGAACAAGTAGCTCTGGAGCAAGCTGCTTCCAGCTTGGTCGAGGTACACGAGTATGCGCCAGACCCTGCCCCTAGGCATATCTCGCACCGGGCCATCCCCGCGAAGCGGCTTAACGCCAAGTGACACCAGCACTCACGCCAAGAAAGCCGAGAAAACGAAGAGGATGGAGGCGGCGAGCGGATTCGAACCGCTGCATCGAGGTTTTGCAGACCTCTCCCTTACCACTTGGGTACGCCGCCCCTGCGGGTGAACCGCTGCGGAGCGTAACTGCTTAAACTATCACGGGCCCGGAAGAGCGGCAATTGGAAGGGAGCGGGCGTGATGGCCGGTTTTGGAAATCGGATGGCCGACAGGGACGTCGGCCACTACCCTGAATAAAATCGCTCTTAGGTAGGGGCCGGCCTCCGTGCCGGCCCTCTTCGGAGAAGCGCCTACTGCCGGAGCGGCAATTCAAAAGCGGCGGTCACCGAAGCTCGGGCGGGGTTTGTCCCGCGACTACGCGCCTGGCGATCAGCGCTACGGTCGAGCGCGGCAGGAAGCGCGCGAGGTTGGCGCGCACGTAGTTGAACCATCCCGAGACCACCGACGGATGCTTGCCGAGCGCCTCGAGCGCGATCGCCACCACGTTCTCGGCCGGCTCGCCGTGATTCGGCCCGACCTGCTCGCCTGCGACGGTCTGAAACTCGGTGGCCGTGGGCCCTGGCTCGATGCACAACGCGTCGATCCCGGTGCCTTGCAGCTCGGCCCATAGACCCTCGCCCAGGAACAGGTCGAAGGCCTTGGTCGCGCTATAGACCGCATGGAGCGGGAGCGGCTGGCGGCCGGCAACCGAGCCGACGATTATCACCGCGCCGCGTCCGCGTTTGACCATCGCGGGCAAAATCCGGCTGGTCAGTACCACCGGCGCCACGCAGTTGACCATCACCATCGCGCGGAGCCGATCGGTCTCGAGCTTGTCGAAGCGCCCCGCGTAGCCGAAGCCCGCGTTGTTGACCAGAATTCCGATGGGCAAATCCGCGACCGCGTCGGCGAGTTTGTCCGCGCCGTCCTGCGCGGCAAGATCGACCGCGACCGCGCGGGTCTGAATTCCGTGCGCCTTGCTGAGTTCGTCGCCCAGCGCCTTGAGCCGATCCTCGCGCCGGGCGGCCAGCACGCACGACAGTCCCGCGCGTGCGAAGGCGCGGGCAAACTCGAGCCCGATTCCCGCCGACGCTCCCGTCACCAGCGCCCATTCGCCGTAGCGCTCGCGCAAATTCGATCCGCGCAAACTCGATCCATTCGTGCTCATCGGAGTCCTCCAGAGGTAATCACTCGCGCCGGACACATGGTTCGATCATTTTATCGCGACCGCGTTGGGCGGCGAGGCGATACCGCCCTCGAGATTGAGCGGCGCCGAAACCAGCATGAACTCATAGCAGCGATCCTGGGCGCAATCCTCTGCCAGCGGGTCGAGCACGAACTGCTCGCCGATCGGCAGTCCGAGCAGCGGCAGCGTGCGATAGTGGAGTGCGCCTTCGTCCTTGAAGTCCCACGGCCACGGCTCGACGGCGGGGCAATCGGTGCCGACCGCCGCGATCCGATGGTCCCAGAACCAGGCGACCATCGCGCGGCTGTCTTCGATTCCGCACGACTGGAGTCCTTGCAGCGGCGCCATCGCCTGGCGCTCGGCGTCGGACGCATTCTCGTAGGCCTGCATCCATCCGGTGCGGATCAGAACAATCGTGCCCGGCTTGAGTTGCGTTCCCTGCGCGATGAGGGCGGCCTTCAGATCATCGAGGCCGTAGGTGTCTTTGGTGAGCGGCTTGATCGGGCGGCCCTGCTCGACCCGGTATTTGAAGACATCGATCAGCAGGCCGCGGCCGACGAACTTGTCGGCCCATTTGTGGATGCTGAGTTTGCCGCCGCTCTGTACTTCCTCGGGCTTGGCGCCGTTGTAGAAAGCGCGATAGCGGACGTGGCCGATATGGCCGAAGCCGTCCCACTGGCTGCCTTCCTGGGTGTTGTAGTTGTCGAGCGAGTCGTCGTGTCCGAGCAGGCCGAAGCGCTCGAAGCTGATTATATTGTGGCGCGCCGGAGTGCGATTGAAGAGCGGCGGCTGCGCGTAGTTGATTCGGGTATCGAGCCGGAAGACGCGCCCCTTGCGCACCAGCCGCGCCGCCTCGACCACGCCGTCGGCAGTGAGAAAGTTGAGGCATCCCAACTCGTCGTCGTCGCCGAATACACCCCACGAGGAATCCGGCGGGGCGCCTTGCTTGACCGGCAAGTCCGAGAATCGCGGGAACTGATTGAAGTCGAGCTTGGGCATTGGAAATCACTCCATACAGACACCCCTCTCCGTTTCGGAGAGGGGCAAGGGGAGAGGTTGTTTGGACGAAACCTAACCCCTGTCCCCTTCCCGATACGGGAAGGGGAACCTGAACCGCAGGCGGCTGCTATCCGATCTGCGCGCGGCGGTACATCGTGACCACGGCGGCGCCGCCGAGTCCGAGGTTATGTTGCAGCGCGACCTTGGCACCCTCGACCTGGCGCTTGCCGGCCGCGCCGCGTAGCTGCCAGTTGAGCTCCGCGCATTGAGCCAACCCGGTCGCGCCCAAGGGATGGCCCTTCGAGATCAGGCCGCCCGACGGATTCACCACCACCTGGCCGCCGTAGGTATTCGCGCCGGCGTCGACGAATTCGCCGCCCTTGCCTTCGGGGCAGAGCCCCAGCGCCTCGTACGTGATCAACTCGTTGCACGAGAAGCAATCGTGGAGCTCGACGACGTCGACGTTTTCGGGACCCAGCCCGCTCTGCTTATAGACCTTTTGCGCCGCCGCCTTCGACAGGTCGTAGCCGACCATCTTGATGCAGCTCTTGTCTTCGAAGCTACTCTTGAAGTCGGTCGCCATCGACATCCCGAGGATCTCGACGGCCTTGGCCTGGAGACCGTGTTTCTTCACGAAGTCCTCGCTCGCGACGATCGCCGCGCCCGAGCCGTCCGAGGTGGGGCAGCATTGCAGCTTGGTGAGCGGCTCGTAGACCATCGGCGCGCCGAGGATATCCTCCAATGAGTATTCATCCTGGAACTGCGAGTAGGGGTTGTTGACGGAATGCTTGTGGTTCTTCCATCCGATCTTCGCGAACTGAAGCGCGGTCGTGCCGTAACGCTCCATATGCTCGCGGCCCGCATTGCCGAACATCTGCGGCGCGGCGGGCGCCGGCTTGAATCCCCGCAGCTCGACCATCAACTGGAAATGCTTGTCCATCGGGTTGGTGCGATCGGTGTACTTCGCGCCGAGCGAGCCCTTTTCCATCTTCTCGAAGCCGAGCGCGAGCGCACAGTCGCTGATCCCGCCTTCGACCAGCTGCTTGGCCATGAACAGCGCCGTCGAGCCGGTCGAGCAGTTGTTGTTGACGTTGTAAATCGGGATTCCGGTGAGCCCGAGGCCGTAAACCGCGCGCTCGCCGCAAGTCGACTCGCCGTAGCAATAGCCAACTACGGCCTGCTCAATCTGATCGAACGGGATTCCGGCGTCGGCCAGCGCTTTGGTGCCGGCTTCCTTGGCCATGTCCGGATAGTCCCATGCCTTCGAGCCCGGCTTCTCGAACTTGGTCATGCCGACGCCCACGACGAATACTTTGCGGCCCATGTTGGATCTCCTGCGAAGAGAAGGTGATACAGCAAACCTAGTTCGAGTCCGCCTAGCTTACAAGCGCCGCCAGTGGCTGGTAGTGGCCAAGTTTGGTTCGCGGTTGCCAGCCGGACACTTCTGTCCTGAAGTGCGGCGAGCGTGGTATGAGATTCTTCGCTGCGCGCTCAGAATGACGTTGACGGGCGTTGTGGGGCGGATCCCAGAGAACGCACTTAGCGTCATTCTGAGCGTAGCGCGCGCCTGCGGCCCGCGCGAAGTCGAAGAATCTCATACCACCCGCTTCAGGAAGCAGCCGCGGCCCCTCAAGGCGGAGGTTTCGCCTGGCCCGGTCCGTTACGCGGGCGATGCGACCCGGGCGAGCGTGATCGCGCGCTCGGGGCAGGCTGCGACGCACAATCCGCAGGCGTGGCAATCCTGCGCGCGAATCGCGAACGATTGCCGATTCCGGTGCAGCGCCGCCTTGAGCCGCGCAGTGAAGGATAACGCGCTTTTGAGCTCGGTGGTCAGCTTGCCCATCTCGAAGACCTCGTAGGGGCAGACGCGCACGCAGTCTTCCTTGCCCTCGCATCGGCTGCGATCGATCACGGGCGCAAAGACTCCCGCTTCGTGCTTGCAGTCCGCTTGCGTGGTCATTGGGATCTCTGGGGCCTCCGGCGGGATCGCGTCCTCAAGGTTCCTTGCCGGCGGGCGCGAGGCAAGTCGCGATAGACAGTCAGGCTGATAGTCAGTCGGATTTCGACTGGAGAACTTTGACCCGTGCGAGCGCAGACGAGTCGCCCTGGATAGCGGCGCTGCGATACCACCCCAGCGCGGCAGAGGCGTCGCGCGTCACGCCCTCACCGTGCTCGTAGAGGTAACCAAGATTGTACTGCGCGTCGACGTTGCCCTGGGCGGCAGCCTTGCGATACCACATCACGGCCTCGGCGTAATCTTTCGCCACGCCCAGGCCGGTGTCGTAGATTATTCCCAGATTGTACTCAGCCTTGGGCTCGTCCTGGGCGGCAGCGCGCCTGAACCATTGGTTGGCTGCGGCGTAATCGCGGCGCACTCCGTTGCCTTTGCAGTACAGGGTTCCGAGCCGGGTCTGCGCGTAGGCCTCGCCCTGGTCTGACGCCATTCGATACCATCGCGCGGCCTGGGCGTAGTCGGCGAGGGCGCCTTCGCCGTCTTCGTACATCAGGCCGAGATTCAACTGCGCCCTGGCGTCGCCCTGCTCGGCGGCCTTGCGATACCACTTCAGGGCCAGCGAATAATCACGAAGCTCGGGCCCCGATTTCTGATAGAGATAGCCCAGCGCGTTCTCGGCCGGAATGTTGCCGTGCGCGGCGGCTTTGCGCAGCCACGGCAGCGCGCGGGAATAATCCTGCTCGACGCCCTGCCCTTGCATGTATTGCCTGCCCAAATCGTACTGGGCACGAGCGTCGTCCTGCGCGGCCGCGCGGCGAAGCCATTTGAGCGCCTCGCTCCGGTCGGCCGCCAAGCCCTGTCCCTGGTCGTACATCAGGGCGAGATTGTACTCGGCGTCGGGATCGCCCTTCGCGCCCGCCATCAGAAACCATTTTGCCGCCTGTTTGTAGTCCTGCGTTACGCCCTTGCCGGTGGCGTACATGTAACCCAGTCCGACCTGGGCTTGCGGATTGCCGGCCGCCGCGGCTTTCTCAAACCAGCGAGCCGCGTCGCCGTAATTCCTGGCGGCGTCCTCGCCGCGCAGATACAGGTTGCCGAGTGCGGCTTGCGCGGCAGCATCACCGCCGCGAGCGAGATCGATCAATTCCGAATAGGGTTTCGCGTCCTGATAGGGTTTCCCGCCTGGGCCGGAACTCGCGCTATCGGCGCGAGCGCGATTCTCCGGCCGGGGTGCGGTCTGGCTCGCCGGAACTGCGATGGAAGCGACCGTCTGCTGCGGCTGAGCGGCCGCCGGCGCGCGCAATCGCGCCGGCTGCGGATGCCCGACGCCCGCCGACGCGAGATCGGCCGTCAATTGAGACCACTCGGCCCGCGGCGCCGCCACGGAGTTGAATTGGCCGAACAATTTGTGGGCGATCTGCGTCGCGCCGACCGAAATCACCGCGAGCATCGCGACCGCCACGATCGCCGAGGAAAGCGGCGCCGCATGGCTCACCGCGTTCAGTGCCGCCCACGGATTCGCGCTGCTGAGCATCGCTCCAACACCGCTCACCTGGCCAACGGCGCTGATCTGGAACGATGCGTCACGGCTCGGAGGCGGCGCCGATTCGATCTCAATTGGTCGGGGCCGCGGCGTGGCCGCTATCGAGCGCAACGCGTCGCCGACCGAAGCGGCGCTCGGCGGCCGCCGCTCGGGCCGCTTCTGCAGCAGGCGGCGGACCAAACTCAGTAACGCGCCGGGTGCATCGGCGCGCTCGAGCCGGGGTGGTTTGCGCTCGAGGCGATCGGCAATCGGATCCTCGCCCCGCACGAACGGCGGAGACCCGGCAATCATTTCGTAGAGCATCACGCCCAGCGAATACAGGTCGCCGCGTGGTTCGGGCGATCCGCCGGAGATCTGTTCCGGCGCCGCGTAAGCCGCGCTGTCGATCGTGATACCTTCGCCGGCGAAGTGCGAGAGACTGATCGTCAGCGGAAGCCCGAGGCCGAAGTCGCTCAGCTTCACGGAGCCATCCGGCGCGATCATCACGGACGCGGGAGTCAGGTCGCCGTGGACCACGCCGAACGAGTGAGCGTATTCGAGCGCGGCGCAGATCTGCACTCCGATCCGGAGCACATCCGCGATCGGGAGGCCACGATCTTTCGTTGTCGAGAGCAAGTCGGCGAGCGAGCCGCCGGCGAGGTACTCGCTCAGCACGTAGACCAGCCCGTCCTCCTCGCCCGCTTCGTACACGCCTGCGATATGCGGATGGCCGGTTACTCGCGCCGCTGAGCGCGCCACTTGCATGATCTGGCCGCGCGCCTCGACGCTCAACCCGCGGGTGGAAATCACTGCGACCGCGAGCTTGCGGTCGAGCCAGGTGTCGTTGGCGATATAAACGCGTTTTGCGCCGCACGCGCGCAGCAGGCGGCCTATCTGGTAGTGGCCCGCGCCGAATGATTCAGGCTCGTCGACCGATTCCGCGTCGTAGCGTGCGGCCTGGAGCTCCGGCAGCCGCGCATGGCAGCCGCGGCAAAACACGTCATCGGCGTGGTTGGACGAGCCGCACCAGGAGCAGAGCGGGCCGAGCAGCGACCCGCATCCGGTGCAAAGCTTTTGCCCCTCTACGTTGTCCTTGCAGCAAGACGCGCAAAACATGCAGAGCTTGCCCCCGGCGTTCTGGCCGACTGAAACCTTATAGAACGTTTTGCCGCAAACGCAAAGCGGTGGCATACAAATACTTAAGCTTTACGTCACACTGTAGTAATTGACGGAACTGCCGGACGAGGTGATTAGGGCGCAGCATTAACAGTCCCAGCCTCGATGATTTCGACTCGAATTCCGCATCTTTTATTCAAAGCCGGATGCCTTTTCAGCTACTTCGAGCTTCGTTTTGCGGCTCCCGGCATGAATCGGCGCCGGACCTAATAGTAACTGTCGAAAGGAAGCGACTTGCTACAGAATGTTGCGGCGTGGTATGGGAGGCTGGTTCCGGACCGGGCGCGGCGGCGCAGCCCGCTCTATAGAAAGGGTCACGACCACATCCCCTGCTCCGATGGCCGGGGGCGGTGAACGGAAACTACTTATTACGCCCAAGGAGAACGTAAGCCAATGCAAGATTTTTTGTTGGTAAACCGCGTCGAGGTTTTGTCGCAGGCGGGATGCAGCGCCTGTAGCGGCGGTTTCTCGAACGAAGCGGTCGGCGAAAAGGCGATGGTGCTGGGCGTCGGCAATCCCGACCGGGTCTATTTCTTCTGCCACAGCTGCGCCGACAACATCATGAGCCATGTCGAGTCCGAGGCGAGCCGCAAGCGCTACGAATGGGATTGGGCGGTGCCGCTGCTGGCGGGCCAGAGCCCCAAGGCTTGACTGACCCGGTCTCGCGGCCCGGTCGAACCGCCGAGTCTATCCGATCGTCCTCGCGCCGATCGCCGTCGCGCCGACGGCCGTTGCGGATGCCGCGACGCGATTCGTTTCGCGCTGGGGACAGCCGCCGGCGAGAGTTACGCCAACTTCGCGCTGGACGCTGTGTTCGCGATCACCGGCCTGTCCTGGCTGCGCGCGTGCTATAGTTTCGGGGTTCTTTCCCCTCAACGGCCGCCGAGCGCAGAGGAAAAGCGATGATCCATCTCTACACCTGGACGACTCCCAACGGGCGCAAGATATCCGTGATGCTCGAGGAATGCGGACTCAAGTACAATGTGCATCCGGTCAATATCCGCGAAGGCGAGCAATTCAAGCCCGCGTTCGTGAAGCTTTGCCCGAACAGCAAGATCCCGGCGATCGTGGACAGCGAGGCCGGGGTCTCGATTTTCGAGTCGGGCGCGATCCTGATCCACTTGGCGGAAAAGACCGGCAGGTTTCTGCCCGCTTCCGGTCCAGGCCGCCCGCGAGTCATCCAGTGGCTCATGTGGCAGATGGCGAACGTCGGCCCGATGCTCGGCCAGGCCAACCACTTCGCCAACGCTGCCCCGGAAAAAATTCCCTACGCGATCGACCGCTACGTCAGCGAATCGGCGCGCCTGATCAAGGTGATGGACGACGAGCTGGGAAGCAGCGAATACCTGGCCGGCGACTACTCGATTGCGGATATCGCCACTTACCCCTGGATCGCAGTCGCGTTTCAGTTCGTCAAGGGGTTCAAGCCCGACGTGGTCGGCGAAGGGAAGAACGTCGCGCGATGGATTAAGGCGATCGGCGCACGTCCCGCGGTCCAGAAGGGGATGGCCGTCCCGGCAGCGTGACGCGCCCGCGGCTCCCGTTAGTGCTAGCGGTTCCCATAGGTCCGCAGAGTCATCGCGGCGCGGCTGGCGTCGATTTCGATCGCGCCGTCTTGATCGGTGCGGAGCAGATCGGCGCCGATTCGGCGGTATCGATCCAGCACTTCGGGCGCCGGGAACCCGAAGCGGTTGTGGTACCCATCCGAGATTATCGCGATCGCCGGATGAACCATCTCGACGAAGGCCTCGGTCGAGGACGACGCGCTGCCATGATGCGGCGCCTTCAGGACCGTCGCGCGCAGATCCAGCCCCGTGGCAATCAGCGAGCGCTCGCCCTTCGCCTCGAGGTCGCCGGTGAAGAGCACCGAAGTCGCGCCGAAGATCATCTTCACTACCATCGAGCTGTCGTTGCGGCTGGCAACTTCGCCCGCCCGCGGGTTGAGGAACTCCAGCGCTACGCCGCCTATGGTTGCGGGCGCGAAGGATGAATCGACTATTCTGACCCGCGTGCCGGTTTGCGCCAGCGCGCCGAGCAGCTCCAGGTAGCTCCGGTCGGGGCTCGCCGCCGGGATCGTCCAGAACTCTGCCGGATGGAAATTGCGCGCGATGAAACCGAAGCCGCCGAAGTGATCGAGCTCCGGATGGCTTAGCGCCAGATAATCGACATGCATGATCTTGCGCGACCACAAGTAGGGCGCCACGATCCGTTCGCCCGGGTCGAACTCGCCCAGTTCGCCGCCGCCGTCAATCAGCATCACGCGCGAGCCGGGGAACCGGATCACTGCGCAATCGCCCTGCCCCACTGATACGAACGTGATGCGCAGGTCGGGATTGAAATAACGATCGCGGGTCCACCACGCGGCGTCGAGCGCGAGCGCGACACCGAGGACGCCGAGGACAACGATCCGCCAACGCGGCGCTGATGGCGGCGGCGCAGGCTTCGGCAAATCGCCGCGCTGCTCCGGCGGGCGATCGGTTCCGGAGAGCGGCCAGCAGAGCCAGAGCGCGAGGAATCCGTAAGCGATCGCGAGCTCCGGCACCGTCGGCGTGAAGGTGCGCGTCCATGCGAACGGCCACCCGACGAACCATCGCGCAAGCCACGTACCGGCGGCGAGAAACCGTCCCGCGAGCCGCAAAACGACGCGGGCGACTGGTGCGCATACAAAACTCGTCGCCGCGCCCGCCAGACCGAGAGTCACGCCCGCGAAGCCCATCACGGGAACCACCACCGCGTTGGCGATGACCCCGACCATCGCGAACTGGTTGAAGTGATAAGCCGTCAGCGGAGCGGTGCCGAGCATCGCCCAGAAGGACACCGCGCAGTAGCCCAGGATTACCGCGGCGGCGCGCCGGCCGATAGACTCGCGAACCAGCGCCAGACCGCTCACGGCCAGCCTGCGCTCCCGCCATCGCGCGAAGCGCCGCATCCCAAGCACGATCGCGATCACGGAAACGAACGAGAGCTGAAAGCCGATATCGGCCGTCGAGCCCGGGATGGCGAAGCATATCACTATCGCGGCCAGCGCCAGGCTCGCCGGCACCTCGCGCGCGCGATCGATCATCACGGCGAACAGGTACGCCAGCACCATCACGAGGGCGCGCGCGGTGGAAACGTGATGGCCCGCGATTGCGGCATACGCGGTGACCGCAACCGCGGCGGCGATCGCGGCGAGCTTGTTCGCGTATCCTCTGATCATCAGAATCGGGAACAGCGCCAGCACCAGCCGCGCCGCGGCGAACGTCGCCGCCGCGACGAAGCTCAAGTGCAACCCGGAGATCACGAGCAGATGAGCCATCCCCGTCAGCGCGAAGTCGTCGCGCAGCGACTCATCGATCCCACCCTGGTCGCCGATCAGCAGCGCGCGCATCTCCTCGCGTTCGGGCGACTCCAGATTGGCGTCGATAAACGCCCCGATTCGGGCGCGGATTTCCTCGATCGCGGATGCGGGCCAGCGGCGAGCATATCCGATCGATTCGATTTCGCTCGACGAGCCTGCGCCGCCGGGGGCACCCGTCACGACCATCGTGGCCGCAACGGCCTCGCGGGCCTGGTAGGCTTCGTAATCGAACTCGTCGGGATTTCCGTAGTTGCGCGGAAAACGAATCCGGGACGTGACGCGGACTTGCTCTCCGATTTTGAAGTGCGCGGGATAGAGCGCCGTCACGCGCACCGTCCCGCGAGTTGGTTGCATCGCAGCGGACGCCTCGCCGGCGCGCTCGACGCCGACATACAGATGGGTCCGGCCGTGATACGGCTCGGCCTCGCGGACCAGCCGCCCCTCGATTGTGACGCGCGCTCCGTCGGCAAAGCGTCTGATGCTTACATTGCCGGGCGCAGGCGCGAGCAACTCGTGCACCGGTATCGTCGATGCGGCAGCGATTCCCAGGAGCGCGATCGCTATCCCGACGCCGACGCGTCGCGCCATGAACAGCGCTGCCGCGGCGATCGCGGCGATGATCGCGCAGGAGAGCGGAAAGCCGGCGCCAAGGTTACCGAGGCCGTCGCCGACGACAATCGCGAGCGCCACACAATAGATCGGTGGTATCTCGGAGATCGGTAAGAGATGGGCGAGCCGGGCCGTCGCCGAACCGACCGGCCAGCCGGCGGCGCGCGAACTTTGCGCCGCGCCTGACTGCGACGCAGGCAATGTCGCCGGCGCGCGTTGCGCGGGCGCCCGAGAAGATGAAGCGGCTGCGATGACGCCCCCTGCGGTGCGAGCACCTAATCGCAGCGTATAGCCGGGTCATCGCAAGTTTGAAAGAGGCGAGAAGGCTTATCTGATCCGCAGTAGGACCGGCGTCCCGCCGGTCGCTTGGTTGCCGGAGTGAATCTGTAAGCCGGGTTCTGTGCCCTTGCGGGCGGCGATCATTCTTCTGGGCCACGCGATTGCTCGCGGGCTCGAGCGACCATACCCGAGGGATTACGAGCGGGCCACTCTACCCTCCTATTTGGTCTTGCTCCGGGTGGGGTTTAGCATGCGCGCGCGATCACTCGCGCGCCGGTGGGCTCTTACCCCGCC
>Ga0209415_10009373_pt1 | contig 16821 bp, 10 predicted proteins | sample PeaSoiSIISIP2007_FD_187696 | JGI IMG/M metagenome (GOLD analysis project Ga0209415, IMG submission 187696) | Peat soil microbial communities from Weissenstadt, Germany - SII-SIP-2007 (SPAdes) (version 2) | ecosystem: Environmental > Terrestrial > Soil > Wetlands > Peat | place: Germany... | reverse complement strand
CCCACAGCCTATCGACAGCAGGAAACTACCATGGCACTCACCATCGGCAATCTTTCCAAAACCTATCCCAACGGCGTTCAAGCGCTGAAAAACGTATCTTTAACAATTGGAAACAACATGTTCGGCCTCCTCGGTCCGAATGGCGCCGGCAAGAGCTCGCTGATGCGCACCATCGCCACCTTGCAGGACCCCGATTCCGGCACCATCTCCCTCGACGGCATCGATGTGCTCGTGTGTCCGCGGTGTGATCAACGGCTCGAGCGTGTCCCGGGAGCGCCATCGCATTGCCCCAAAGACGGAGCGCTTCTTTTGCGGTCCACGGACATGGCAGCTTCGAAGTTCGACACCATGCTGGGACGGACGCTCGGGGACCGATTCACCGTCGTCGCCAAGCTCGGAGCCGGGTCGATGGGGGCCGTGTATCGAGCGCGTCAGGCCAACATCAACCGCGACGTCGCGCTCAAGATTCTCCGCAGCGACAAGGCGATGGACGAGGCGTCGAAGGCCCGCTTTCTCCGAGAGGCGCGCGCCAACAGCGTGCTCGTCTCTCCTCATACCGTCACTGTGTTCGACTTTGGCCAGAGCGAGTCGGGTGAGCTCTATCTCGTCATGGAGCTGCTCGACGGCGAATCGCTCGGACAGCGGCTCGCACGCGAAAAGCGTCTCGCCCCAGATGTCGCGGTCGACCTTGCTTGCCAAGCCTTGCGGTCGCTCGCCGAGGCCCACGCCAAGGGCATCGTCCACCGCGATCTGAAGCCCGACAATTTGTTCTTCGCCCGTGTGGTCAACGCGAGCGGAGTCGCCGCCGAGATCGTCAAAGTGCTCGACTTCGGCATCGCGAAGATGTTCGGAGAGGGCGCCGGCCCGATGAACGCGATCGAAACGCAAGCCGGAACGGTGTTCGGGACGCCGCGTTACATGTCCCCCGAGCAGGCTCAGGCAAAACCGCTCGATGCACGCAGCGACCTCTATTCTCTCGGGGTCATTCTTTATCACGTGCTCGCGGGTCGGCCGCCGTTCACCGACGACGACGCGATCATCGTGATGGCGCGGCACATCAAATCCCAAGCGAAGCCCATCAACGAAGTGTGCCCGGAGGCCCACGTGCCGCTCGAGCTCGAGCGCGTGATCATGCGGGCGATGTCGAAGAGCCCCAATGACCGTCCGACCAACGCGGACGACATGGCGGCCGAGCTCATGAAGGCCATCGAGTCGTCGAGCGGATCGACCAGCGGCGTCCGCAGCGCCCTTGCCAGCGGCCGATTCGACGGTCGGCGCGTCGTGAGCTCCTGGAGGCCACCGCCCCTGGCTGCTCCGACAGCGGTCGATAGCCTCGAGGTCGGGGCTCTCACGATGCACCCGAAGCGACGTTCGCTCGCGTTCGGGGTCGTCGCCTTCGTCGTCGTCGCAGCATGCGCCGTCTTGCTCGGTTTTGCCATTCAGAGGCCGCACCACGCCGCGCCGGAGCCCGTCGTGACCCCGACGACGCCACCGTCCGCTGCCGCATCGGTTATCACCGAGCTCCCGCTGCCTTCGGGAACGACAGCGGCAGACACCGCAACGACCGTCGTCGTCGTGTCCAGCACCGCCGAGCACCACTCGACCCAGCAGGCGCTCCATCAGCACCTGCCACCGCATGGAACGAGCAGCGCAACGGCGAGGCCGACGGCCACCACGTCCGCACCCCCCAGCACGACGCGCTACGGCATCCTCGAATAACCGTATTTGGCTGCGTGTGACGCAATAACGGTGATAGCCTCCGCGCGCACATGGATCCGAGCGAGATCGAAGCGCTCGTCGCGCGCCTCGTCGCCAATCCTCACGACGAGGAAGCTCTGGCCTACGCCCATCAGGCCGGAGCTGCCGACCCCAAATCGTACGCAGCGCTCCTCGAGCGTGTAGGCAACGAAACCGGCGACCCGGCCTACGCAAGCCACTGGCTGAGCGAGGCCGCCAACGTCTGGATTAGCGCCCTCGGCGATGCCCACCGGGGGGCGCGCGTCTTGATGACCGCCATCGACAAAGACCCCACGCAGCAAGTCGCCGCGGGGCGACTCGCGCAGCTCTATCGTGACAAGGGCGACGCCAAGGCTCTGGCCGCGCTGCTCGATCGTCGCGCAAAGGCGCTCGCGCCGCTGGCAACGCAGAACCCCGAGCTGCGCGTCGAGCTCGGCGCAATGCACGAGGAGCTGGGGCGCCTGTGGTCGGAGCCGCCTCTGTCGCAGCCACGCAAGGCCATCGACAACTACAAGCGCGCAGCCGAGCTCGACCCCGAGAACGCGCTCGCAATCTTTCAAGCGCGTGAGCTTCTCAAGTCACAGGCGGCATACGACGAGGCATACCCGCTGTACGAGGCCGAGCTCGCGATAGAGGCAGATCCGGCGCGTCGCGTGGCGCTGCTGCGCGATGAAGCCGTGACGCGCCGCGCGGGAGGCGACCTCGCAGGAACGACGCGCGCCCTGTCGCGTGCGCGCGAGATCGACCCGCAAGACCCGGGCATCCAGCAAGAGCTCGCGTCGTCGGTGCTCGATCGGGTCGCCGCGGGCGAAGCGGTGGGGCCTTCGGAGCGGGCTACGGCGTGCGAGATGCTCGTCGCGCTCGCCGAGGTGTACGACGGCGAGCATGGGCTCGCCTATGCCTCCGGAGCGCTGGATCTCGACCCGGGTCACGATCGCGCGCTGCAGCTCTTCATGTATTACACGCGCACGCTCGCGCGCGATGCCGAGCTTCCCGCGCGGTACCTCGCGTACATCACGCAAAACCCGAACGGTGCGATGGCGGTCGATGCGCGCAACGGCCTCGCTGCGTCCTACGAGGCATCCGGTCAGCTCGCCGAGGCGATGACCCTCCTCGAGCCGATACGAAACATCGACCCCAACGCAGCTCAGAAGCTCGGTGAGCTCGCCGCGCAAGGTGTGACACCCGCGGTCGACATGCCGCGCATGCAGATACAATTCCAGACGCAGGGCGCCGCGGAGCGCCCTGACGCCGTCATCGAGCCCAAACGCGTCAGCGGGCTCCCACCTGATCGCCTGCAAGGCGTGCTCGACGCCGCGCAGATGCTCGCCGGCAAAGGCAAGAAGCCAGAGGCCTTCACGAAGTACAAAGAGGTGCTCGACGCCGACCCCGCCCACCCCGAAGCGCTCGCGTGGGTCGAGGACTTCCTGCGAAGCAAGCGCGATTACGCCCAGCTTCGCGACGTGCTCCTCGCCAGCGTGCGCGCCGTCAGCGCGTCGCACGAGTCCCTCGAGACGCGCAAGGAGCGGCTGCGTGAGGTCGCTGGGATCTGCGAGGGCAACCTTCGCGACATCGATGGCGCCGTGAGCGCGCTCAAGCAGCTCCTCGCGCTCGACCGCAGCGACGACACCGCGCGTCAGGCTCTCTCCCGTCTGCTCGAGAAGGCGCAGCGCTGGGACGATCTCGCCAACGTGCTCGAAGCCGAAGCGAACGCCGCGAGCGAGGTCGACACGAAGATCACTCTCGAAAAGAAGCTCGCGACGCTCCACGAGCAGCGGCGTCGGGATTTCGCGGCGGCCGCGGAAGCGTGGGGGCGCATCGCGCGCCTCGCTCCCGAGGACGATCGGGCGCTCGCGACGGCCGCGAAGCTGTTCGAGAAGGGTGGGCAGCTCGAGCAGGCCGCGCAGGTCATCGCGGACGGCGCGTCGTCTCTCGAGGACCCGGTTGCGCGCGGCCAGCTCCTCGAGCGTCTCGGCGAGATCCGAGAGCAGCTCGGAGACGCGTCGGGCGCAGGAGACGCCTATGCCGACGCGGCCGAGGCGCAAAAGAACGCGAAGCTGTGGGAGAACGCCGAACGCTGTTTCGCCGCCGCCGAGCGCTGGGATCGCGCGGCTGTGGCCGCGACGCAGTGTGGCCAGCTCGCGGGCGACGGGCGTCTCGAGGCGCAGAACTACGCCCGCGCGGCCGACCATTACTTTCGCGCCGGAGACGAGCCGGCTGGGCTCGAGAAGCTCGAGCAAGCGTGCGATTTGGACCCGACTGCCGACGAGTTCGCTGCGGCGCTCGCCGAGCGCTACACGGCCATCGAGGCGTGGGACAAGCTCGTCGCGTTCTTGTCGAAGCGCGGCGGTCGCGTCTCGGACAAGGGCAGGCGCGTCGCCATTCGCCGTCAGGCCGCGACGCTCTACGCCACGCGCCTCACGGACAAGGAAGCCGCGCGCGAGCAATGGCTCAAGGTCCTCGACGATGGGGACGACCGCGAGGCGCTCGAGCGCCTCGTGGACTACGCGATAGAGCGCGAAGACCACAACGAAGCGACGACGCTCCTGCGCCGCCTCGGCGCCATTGCGGTCGACAAGTCCGAGAAGGCGCGCGTCGTGCTGCGGGAGGCCGAGCTCCTTGCGGAGGGCATCGGCGATGTCGACACGGCCATCGCGCGTTACGAGCAGGTTCTTGCCGACCTCGACCCGACGTGTCGCCCGGCGCTCCAAGCCATCGCCGATCTCCAGGAGACGCGCGACCAATTCGCCGCCGCCGCCGATGCGCTCGAGCGCGAGCTCAAGCTCGTGGCCGATGCAGGCGAGCGCGCGCAGATCGGCAACCGGCTCGCGCGCCTCTACGAAAAGCTCGATGACACGGGGAAGGCCGTTCGCGCGCTCGACGTGGTGCGCAAGTCCGACCCCGACGACTTCGACGCGCTCGCGCGGCTGTGCGATCTCTGCGAAAAGACCGAGCAGTGGGACCGCGTCGCGGAGCTGCTCGCCCAACGCATCGAGGTCGAGGGCGACGAGGACGAAGCGAGCACGATGACGCTGAAGCTCGCGAGCATCCTCGCAGACAAGCTGAACCGCGGCGACGAGGCCCTCGCGACGCTCACCGAGCTCGCCGATCAAGGCGTGCCTGCGCTGCGGACCGCGTACGTCGACCTGGGAGACCGCTTGGGTTGGAAGGGCCTCGTCGCGACGAAGCTCGTCGAGTGGTGGCTTGGAGCCCGAAGCGGGCCTGACCGGACGACGGCGCTTCGAGGCTCGTTCGATCGTTTCGTCGACGTCGGCCGGCATCAGGACGCAACGCGCGTCGGGCTCGAGATCGTGCGCGCCCGCGGGGCAGACCGCGAGCTCGCGCAAAAGCTCGAGGAGCTCTCCGTCAAGACGACCGACGCCGACGCGCTGTTCATCGCCCAGGATCTGTTGCTTCGCGACCTCACCGGGACCGAACGGGCGACGGAGCTCGTGCGGCAGGCCGAGGCGCGTGTTGCCGCCGGCGCGACCCGCGCCGAAGCGCTGTCGCACGGTGAGCAAGGGCTCGGCGGCGTGCCTGCTGCCGATGCCGAGAAGCTCCTCGAGCGATTGGCGCTCATCGCCGACAAGCCTGGCGAGGTGGTCGATCTCTACGAGCGCCAAGTCTCGCGCTGCAAGGTGCCGGCGGACCGCATGCGCGCGCTCGCTCGCGCCGCTCAAGTCGCCGGCGCTCGCGGGCAGCTCGATCGGGCGCGCGTGTTCTTCGAGCTCGCGCTCTCCGGCCTTCCGTCGGACGAGACGCTCGCGCTCCTCGAAGATGCGGCGACCGAAGGAGATCGGATCACGGGCGGCGAAAAGCAGCGTCGCGCGCTCTGTCAGGCTCTCGCGGCTGGAGGCGGCGGCGCGCGCGACGGGGGCAAGACCCGAGGCGCGCTTCTTCGCCGCGCGGCGAAGCTCTCTTACCAATCGCTCAAGGACGTCGAACAGGCGTTTGCGTGGATGGGCGACGCGCTCGTTGCCCATGTCGATGCAGGCTCGCTCGATGCGCTCGAGGAGATGGCCAAGGAGGTCGGGGACATGTCGCGCGCCGAGGCTGCGCTGACGCACGCGCTGACGGAGGTCTTCGATGGGCCGCTCGTCCGCCAGCTCTTGTCGCGGCGCGCCAAGCTTCGGCGCGTGGAGCTAGGCGACAAACCTGGGGCCGCGGCCGACCTGAAGAAGCTTCATGACCTCTCGCCCAACGAGCCCGCGGTCATGGAAGAGCTCTCGTCGCTCCTCACCGAGCTCGGGGACTATCGCGGCATGGTCCAGCTCTACGAGGACCAAATCCTGCGCGGCAAAGACATGACGACACGGGCGGAGCTCGCGCGCAAGGTCGCCCGGATGTGGGAGGAGCAGCTCGCCGATCCGCGCGAGGCGGCGGACGCTTGGCGCCGTGTGCTTCGCATGAAGCCGGGCGACGCCGAAGCCACGTCCGGCCTCGACCGCTCGAAGTCCAACATGCTCAAGAAGCCGGACCCCGACGCTCCGGCCGATCAATACGCACCTCCGCGCGTCCCCTCCCCTGTCCCGCCCTCGCAGACCACGAATCCGATCCTGTCGCCCCAGACGCCCACGCACGACTTCGAGCCGCCCGCGGCCGCCCATCGGGACGTCGATGTGGTCAAACCTCCCCCGCGAGAGATGCCGACCGACACAGGCGCGATCGTGGCGATGCTCACGGACACGTCCGAGACGCCCGCCGGGCAAGACGAAGACAAAGAAGAGCAGCCCAAGAACTCCGAGTTTCCGACGATGGCGCTCCCCGCTGACCAGGTCGCCGAGCTCCAGCGCAAGGCTTCGACGGAGATGCCCACGTCCACCCGCCCGCACGAGCCCGTGAGCCTGAGCAGCACCGACGAGCGGCCCGCGTTCGACTTCAACGAGGAGACGATCGCGCGCCCATTCCACGCGCCCACACCCGACGACGAGGACGTCGTCATCGTCGATGACATTGCCGAGGTGGTCGAGGACGACGAGGAAGAGGAGAAGCCCAAACCGAAGGTGGGCTCCTCGTCGCCGCCTGCGCGAAGCTAAAGCGCTCGCCGGGCGACCGCCGATCGTCTCCGTGCTAGCTACGGGGTGACGATGCCTGCGAGTCACCTCTCGACGCATGCTGACCTGCCGGAGTGGGCAGTCATCGCTGCGTGCGTGATGGCGCTCGCGAGCTTCGTGCTGCTCCTCGTCGAGCTACGGCGACGCGAGCGCGGAGGCGTGCTGGTCACGGCGACGGGAACGGTAGCGCTCGTCGCGCTTCTCCTGTCGATCGCACGGCCGGTACGGGTCTCGGCGAGCGAGAGCGTGGTCGGCGCGTGGGTCGTCGTGCTCGCCGACACGTCACGGTCGATGGCGCTCCCGGATGGCCCTTCACCGCGGAGCAAGGCGCGCGATCAGGCGATCGACGCGCTCACGCGCACGAAGGACGTGCGGTTCACCCTGCTCGGCTTCGATGACGGCGCGCCGAAGCCGTTCGCCAAAGTCGCGCCGCTCGGGTCGCGATCGGATCTCACCGCGGCGCTCCGCGCCATCGAGGCAGCGCCGGAGGAGAGGCCCGAGGCGATCGTCGTCGTTTCCGATGGGCGATGGAACGACCCACCGGAAGGCGCGGCGAAGGACGTCAAGAACATCCTGCGCGTGCCGATTCACGCCGTCGCGACGACGCGCGCGGCGCCGGCCGACGCGAGCATTCGCGCGGTGACCGCGGCGGGCGCGGCGGTCGCGCACGTTCCGTTGCCGCTTCGCATCGAGGTCGGATGCGCTGGCGGGCTCGCGTGCGACGAGCTCACGGTCACCGCGCGAGAGCTTCATCACGACGGCGCCCCGACGCTCCTCGCGAGCGGCCTCGCGCACGTCAAGTCGACGTCCGCGCTCGGAGGTGACGACAAGGGCGGCGCCGCCGTCGTCGAGCTTCCCATCACGCTCGAGCGCGCGGGCGTTCGCGTCGTGGAAGTGGCGCTCTCCGGGGCGACCGGAGACGTGATCCCCGACAACGATCGGCGCCTCGTCACCTTCAACGTGGCGCGCGAGCGCGTTCGCGTGCTCCACGTCGCGGGGCGGCCCACCAACGACGTGCGCGCGCTCAGGCAGTGGCTCAAGGGCGACGCGTCGGTCGACCTCGTGGCGTTCTTCATCTTGCGCACGCCGACCGACAACGTGAACGCGACGCAAGACGAGCTGGCGCTCATTCCGTTTCCCGTCGATGAGCTGTTCAGCGAGCACCTTCCGTCGTTCGACGCCGTCGTCCTGCAGGATTTCGACGCGCAACCTTACGGGCTCGAGCAGCACCTGCCGGAGCTCGCGGCGTACGTGCGATCGGGCGGCGGCCTCGTGATGGTCGGGGGGCCCAACAGCTTCGTCTCGGGTGGATACGCCAACACCCCGCTCGCGGAGGTGCTCCCCGTGCACCTCGACGCGAGCAAAGGCGCGGCGGCGGCAGACCCGGCGCCGTTCGTCCCCGAGTGGACCGCCATCGGTCGCGACGTTCCCATGCTGGGACCTCTGCGCAACGTCGTCGCCGAGGAGCTTCCGCAGATGCCCGGCGCGAACGTGCTCGAGGACGCGAGGCCCGGCGCGCTCGTCTTGTGGTCGGACCCGAAGCGTCGCACCAAGAGCGGCGCGCCGATGCCGGTTCTCGCCGTGTCGGACGTGGGAAACGGGCGGGCGATCGCGCTCGGCGTGGACGGCGGGTGGCTCTTGGACTTCTCGGACCTCGGGACACGCACGGGTGGCCGCGCCCACGGCGCGTTTTGGGACGGCCTCCTCGGGTGGCTGATGCGCGATCCACGATTCGAGCCGGCCCAAGTCGAGATCCCTGATTGCGTCGCGCAGTCCGCCGAAGGCGGCGCACACGCGCATGGAAACGACCCGAAACACGACACGAGCGTGCCGGTACCGAAGCTCATCGTGCGCACCGCCGCGCATCAGAAGGCGGACCTCACCATCGACGTGACCCAAATGGATGGGGCTTCGGACCCGATTCACATCGAGCGCAAGGACATCGACCTCGGAAGCCCGATCGAGCTCGAGCTTCCGCCGCTCGCGGCCGGCGGGTACTCGGCGCTCCTCAAGGTCGGAGACGGACCAGCGACGCGGCGCGACTTCGCGTGCGAGGTCGGCGGCGACGAGTGGGCGGACTCACGCCCGGACGTCGAGCGCCTGCGCGCGATCGCGGATGCCACCGCGGGATCCTTTCGCTTCGCCGACGACGCCGCGTCCCTCGCGCTCCCAAAAGCCACCGTCGTCAGCACGGAACGCCACGTCGCCCCGCTCGCGCCCCCGTGGCTGTGGGCCTTTCTCGCGGCCCTGTGCGTGGGCGCCCACTGGTACGCGAGACGACGCAGCGGGCTCAGCTAGAGAACAAAAGCGGAAAGGGAGGGCCGTCGCTTTTCATCGCGGCGGCGCTCCTCTCCTTGTTGTGTGGCTGACTTGCGTCAGCCGGCCTTTTGGGCTTGCTGGCCGTTCGACGAGGTCACGGTTTGACGTGACGCTCTTCTTCTGCACGCTGCCCATCGTGTGACGGGCGGCGCGTGTGGCCGCGGCCTTCTTGGCTGCCTGCGTGAGGACCGCGGGCGTCTTTGTGCCGGCTTTGCGCGGCGCGAGGCCGAAGTCCGTGAGGACCTCAGCGTCGTTGCCGAACATGGCCCGCACGAAGCTGTCGAGGAGCTTCACCAAGGGTGAAGCTGCCAAGTCAGCATCCACGGCGGCTTGATGCGCCGACTTCGCCTTCGCCTGCTCGGCGATGTTCGCGTCGAACGCATCCACGTAGGCCCGAAGCACCTTCGTGATGGCCGCCGCGGTGTATGTCACGTTGCCGAGCTTCAACGAGCCCTGGGTGGCCAGGCTTGTTGAACCCGACAACAGCGACACAACCGCTGCCTTCTTGCTGGTTGCCAGAGTGTTCTTTTTCACCTCAATCACCTCCTTTCCGAGGCCTCGCGTTGACCGCCTCTGATTCAGCCAGAGGGGGATGGCGGGGTTTCTCCCCCAACAATCGTCCGAGCGACGCAAAAGTTGTGCGCTAATGTAGGCGTGCAGCTGTTGGTACGGCCGGTCCACGCTGGTACGGCCGGTCCACGCGTTGGTACCACCGCTCGACGCGCTGGTACGCCCGCTCCACGCGCTGGTACCACCGGTCCACGCGCTGGTACGCCCGCTCCACGCGCTGGTACCACCGATCCACGCGTTGGTACGCCCGCTCGATCCCTCTTCCTTCTCAGCCCACACGGACTGAGCTAGGTTTCACGCGATGCGCAGGTTTCACGTCGCTACGGTCGCCATCGCGCTCGTCGTGGTCGCGCCGTCCGTGGATGCGCTCGTGTGGCCCGACGTGCCGCAGCGCATCGAGCGCGCCCTCCACGCGACGGACGCGGGGTCGAGGCGCGCGGCCGCGCTCGAGCTTCGGGCGCTCAGCCTGTCGCAGGCGAGCCCTCTCATCGAGCTCGCCATCGAGGATGCGGACATCGAGGTGCGCCTCGCGGCCGCCGACGCAGCGATTCACTTGAGGTGGGCGCCCGCGACCGAAAAAGTTCTGCTCTGGTTCAGTGAGCGCGAGGCGCGCCTTCGCATCAAGGCATGCGAGGTCGCGCGGGCGATGCCGTCGGCGCTCGCCGTTCCAGCGCTCGCGCGCGCCCTGTCCGACTTGGAGGCCGCCGTGCGCGGCGCAGCGGCGGAGGCGCTCGCGGAGCAAGCGTCGCCCGATGCCGTCCCTCCGCTCCTTGGCAAGCTCGATGATCCAAGCCCTCCCGTTCGCATCCTCGTCGTACGCGCGCTCGCGCACCTTCGCGACAAACGCGCCACGGTGCCACTCGTCGGCAAGGTGCAAGACTCCATCTCGGAGGTGCGACGCGAGGTCGCGCGAGCGCTCGGGGACCTCGGCGACGTCCGCGCGTCGCAGGCGCTTCTTCTCCAGCTGCGCGACAACATCCCCGAGGTCCGCCTCGAGGCGCTGCGATCGCTCGGGCGCATGCGCGCGGGAGACGCGGTCGATGCGATCGTTCCGCTGACCACCGAGCACGTCCCCGCGCTGCGGCAAACGGCGCTCGAAGCGCTCGGGCGCATCGCGACGCCGGAAGCGATCAAGGCGCTCGTCGGCATGCTCGGGCAAACCGACGACAGCACGGGCAACCTCGATCACACGCCCGTTCGTGACGCCATCGTGACGGCTGGCGCTGCAGCCATCGCGCAAGTCAGCGCGGTCCTTCGCGCTCCGACCGTGAGCGCGACGACCGCGACGAGCGCCGCGTGGGTGCTCGGCGAGCTTGCCTCGGACAATCGCGGCAGCGCGACTACGAACCAGATCGTCGAGACCGTCGTCGCGGCGATGCGCCGAGGTGTGCTGCCGTCTGCCGCGGCGATGCGCGCGCTCGGGCGGTCGGGCGACCCGGCCGCGGTGCCCGTCGTGCTCGAGTTCGCGCTCGACCCGAGCCCCCAAGTGCGGAGCGAAGCGCTCGATGCGGCCGCGCTGCTTCTCGATCCCGACAAGCCCGACGGCCGTGTGGTCGAGCCCCTCGTCGCCGCGCTCCGCGATCCGCGGCTCGCCATCGTCGAGCGCGCCCAAGTGGCGACGCTCCTCGGACGCACGGGCGCAGCGCGCGCGGCGGCGCCGCTCGTGAGCCTCGCGTCGGCGAAGGACCACACGCTTCGTCTCGCGGCGATCGACGCGCTCGGGATCTTGGGCGGAGCCGAGGGCAATCAGGACACAAGCGCGCGCGACGACGTCCTCGTGCCGCTCCTGTCAGAGACGGACTCCACGCTGCGCTTGCACGCGGCCCTCGCGCTCTCGCGCGCAGGGGGCGCGAAGGCGCGCGAGGCGCTATTCGCCAAGCTCGCCGCGAGCGAGGAGACAGACCGCGCGGCTGTGCTCACCGCGCTCGGAGGCGTGCTCGCGCGCGTGCCGACGCCGGATGCGATCAAGCGCCTCGAGCACGAGCTCGATCTGTCCGCTGGCGCCGACCGCGACGCGCTCCTCATCGCCCTCGCGCGCGCGAAGACGCCCGACGCGATGCCCTCGCTCGTCCGTACGTCGAAGAGCGAGTTCGTGGAGGACCGCCGCGCCGTCGCGACGCTCCTGTCCGCGCGCCCGCCCGACAACGGCTCCGCGGGGCCGACGCGATGGCAGCTCGCGAGCTCGCTGCTCAACGACGCCGACGCATCGGTGCGCGCGCAAGCCGCCTGGGCCGCCGGGACGGTCGGAGACGACGCGGCTGCGCCCGTCCTCGCGAAGCTCGCGGCGAGCGGAGACATGGACTCATCCATCAACGCGACCGCCGCCCTCGGCCGCATCGCTGCCCGCATGACGCAACCGACGCGCGGCGCGAACGCCGCCGCGTGGCTCTGCCCCCTGCTCGACCACACGCATCCCTACGTGCGCGCCAACGCGCTCGCGGGCCTGGCACTGTCGGGGGCACGCTGCCAAGATGGAAGCAAGGCGCGCCGCCTGCTTTTGTCGGACGACAACGAAGCCGTCCGCGCCGCGGCCTCTCGCGCCATCAGCGCCAGCACCGCCAAGGACCCCGAGGACGTGCGCGCCCTCGAGGCGTGCGCATCTACGGACCGCTCCGGCGCCATCGCCCACCACTGCCGCGCTCCGCTCCCGCTGCCGACGACCACGCAACCGCTGCTGGTCTACATCGTCGCAGACGAGGGCCTCCTGCCCGTCCCGAAGAGCGCCTACGCCATCGTCCTCGCTGACGGCCTCGTCCACGTAGGCACGACCGACCGTCGCGGCGCCACCTTCGACCCCGTCACGCCTTCGGGCGAGGTCTCACTCGAACGCCCGTCCGCGTCCCGCGCGACCCGGTAGCAATCAGACGAAGTAGGCAGCGGCGCACACGTCGTTCTCCCAGACCTCGAGGCGCGTGACGCGGACGCGGTCGTCGTTGAGCTTCGACGAGAGGGTCTCGAAGACGACGCGGGCGATGTTCTCGGCGGTGGGGTTGACGTCGTCGAAGGGCGCCACTTCGTTCAAGAACACGTGCTCGTAAGGCTCCACCACCGCGCGCAGAGCCGGGCCGAGCTCGTTGAAGTCCATGACGAAGCCGCGCGAGTCGAGGCGGTCAGCGCGCACCGTCACCTTGATGCGCCAGTTGTGGCCGTGGAGGCGCTCACCTTCCCCAGGCGCGAGCCTGAGCTGGTGTGCCGCTGCGACGGACGTCTCGGTGCTGATTTCCCACATGGCGCTCTCTAGTCGTGTGTCTAGCACCACGCCGCGGTTTGGACTACTGCGGCTCTGGTGAGAGGACGTCGCGCCAAGGCTCGTACGGGGCTCGACCGCCCCGAGACCATCGACGCGATCCTCGCGCGCGCGGGCGAGGACCGCTTTGCGCCCCAGCAGCCGCCCGTGTCGCTCGTCGTGTGGAGGACCGCGGTCGGCCCGCGCATCGCCGACCAGGCGATTCCGATCGCGCTCGAAGGCGGCGTGCTGATGGTGCGCGCGTCGTCGAGCACGTGGGCCTCGGAGCTGCAGATGCTGTCGGACACGATCACGGCGCGCCTGCGCGACCACGGGCTGAAGGTTCGACGCATCGTCTTTCGCACTGGCAAGCTCGAGCTGCCGCAGCGTCCGGTCGAGCGCCGCACGACACGCGTCATCCCCGCGCCCGTCGCGCTCCCTCCCATGCTCGCGCGCGAGATGGAAGGCGTAGAAGACGATGACCTTCGCACCATCATCGCAGACGCAGCCTCCCGTGCTCTTGCGTTCGAGGTCGCACGCACGGAAGCTCGATCGCCTCGCCGAGACTCTAGCGAATCGCCGCGAGGCGCTCGAGGCCCTCGAGGCGCTGGAACAAGAAGCGCTCCGCAGGACCAAACGTCCCCAGCTGATCCCGAAGCGCCGACACGTAGTCGCGGAGCCGACCGAGGTCGATCGCGCTGACGCGGCGAAAGGCGTTGTAGAGCTCGTCGATGACCGGCGCGGGTACGATGCGCTGCTGCGATTGATACAGCTCGATGACGTAGTCGGCCCACGCGCCCTTGCCCGTCGCGGTCGCGAGCCTCGCGGAGAAGCGCGCGGCCTGGTCGAGTAGCGACGGCGTGATGCGCTTGCCCGCGCGGCTCGCCTCGATGACGTCGGCGAGCGGAGACGCCAAGATGCGCTCGGCCTCGGCGTGCTTGCCCATCGCGAGGGCCTTGTCCGCGACGCTGCCGAGCAAGTTGAACGCATCGGCGCGCCGCACCATGCTCGCCTCGGCGTCGGGCTCTGACGGAAGGGGCGGCTTCGAGGACACCGAGTGCAGGTCGGGGAGCTTCGGGAGCGTCATCTTGAGGGGGTTCCGCGTCGTCGTGCGCACCGCCTCCGACGACGAGACCACGAGCACCATCTCTTGCGACCCGATCTGCACGCGATCCCCCGGCCGCAAAATGACGCGCCCCGTCAGCCGCTCGCCGTTGACCGACACGCCGTTGCGACTGCCGAGGTCCTCCACCGTCACGGCGTCGAGCCTCACGCCGAACATCGCGTGCCTGCGCGAGACCAGCGGATCGTCCAGCGAGAGCTGGCAGCTCGCGTTGCGCCCGACCACGAACTCGCCTTCGTTGAGCTCGAGGTCGTGATTTTGGTAGCGCAACCGAAAGCGCATCGGCTCGTACGCTAGCGCATCGGACCCCACGCTACCAAACGAACCCCTAAGAAAGAACGGGATTTCGCGTCGTCTGGTCGGGGTCGCCGCGGGCTTCAGCGGCTTCCATCGCGGCGATGACCTGCTCCAAACGCTGGAGCTGGGCGTGATCGCTCGCCACGCGCACCCACCGAACCAAGTCGTCGACCGCGGGCCGCATCTCGGCGCGCATCGAGACCGCGACCGTGCCGAGCGCCTCGATGACCGCCGTTCCAGGGATGAGGTTCGCGCGCGGATAGACGTGCATCAGCGACACGACGTGGGTGGCGTCGCGCGTGGTCGTGGCGACGGCGCACGCGCTCATGACGACCTCGTCGAGCTGCTTGGGCTCGAGCCTCTCGCCGGCCACGATGCGCTCCTCGATTTGCGCGATGATGCGCTGGAGCGCACGCACGGCGTCGGGAACGCGCCCGAGCGCGAGGGCCTTGTCGAGCACCTCGAGCAGGAGCTGCAAGCCCCACGAGCGCGACGTGTCGCCGCCGAGCTGGCCGGTCATCGTGTCCTCTTCGAGCTGGATGGTCTCGCCGCAGTTGGGGCAGGCCAGGAGCTCTTGCGGGTAGGGCATGCGGCAGCGCGCGCAGTGGCGGAGAAAGCCCGTGGTCTTGGCGGCGGCGGGGTTACTGCCCTCAGCGAGCTCGCAAAAGACAAGCTCTTGGGTGCCGATGCGTAGGCGATCACCGTCCTTGATGAGCGTGGGCTCCTTGATGGGCTGCCCGTTGACTTTGACGCCGTTGCGACTCTTCATGTCCTCGACGCGCGCCCCTTGGTCGTCGATGACGACGCGCGCGTGCTGCCGCGACACGAGCGGGTCTTCGATGGTGACCTGACAGTCCGGGCTACGTCCGATCAGCGTGACCCCACGGTGCACGTCGATCTCTTGCAGCAGGAACCGGAGCCGATAACGCAACAAATCGGACCTCGACCGATGAGTATACATCAACCAAGCAGCGTGAAGTTTGATACCGTAAACGACGTGGAGTCAGGTGACGCTGATGCGACAGGGCCGCACCAGAGCCCGCTCGCCTCGACGGTGGAGGTCAGCGCGGCTTCGATCGACGAGGGTGAAGGCTCTACTGACGAAGAAGACGACGCAGACTTGCTCAAGATCTGTCGTGATGTCCTAGCGCCCCTCGTCGCGGCAGACGGGGGCGTGATGTACCTCGTCAAGGCCGTCGGCGACGACGTTCACGTCCACTTGACGGGCACCTGCGCAGGTTGCCCAGGGGCCGCGCTCACGCGCGACGGCGTCATCGCCCCCGCCGTGCGCACGGTGCGCCCCAAGGCGCGCGTCGTGGTGACGACGGGCTACCGCGTCCCCGACGGCGCAACGAAATTGTAGCTGTCAGTGATGTGCGCCCGCATCGCGCGTGCGACTGGCGTTTGGATCGGAGATGCCACTGTGCGTGATGGCGGCGATGGAGGGGTCCATCGCGAGCGGGTCCACCTCTTTGTTGGCACGAAGCTGCGCGAGGTTGTTCAGCGTGTTTCGCTCTTCGAGAATCACCGCTGCGTTGCCATCTCCGAGGTCCTCGGCGCGCAAGTGCGTCGCGCCGTCTTGCCAATCAGCAGTCGTGTGAAGGAGTCCTTGTGACGCGTTCGCGGCGCGGATGCGCGCGGGCGTCGAGTACTGGACGTTGAGCTTCGTCACGGCTTCCTGGAAGGTGGCCCCGAGGATGCCGCCTTGCTTCAGCGGGATGTCATCGAAGATCTTCCAGAGCCGCTCCCCGGGCGAGGTGCCGATGAAGAAGAAGTACCGGCGCTTGCCGCCGCGATCGACGTACATGACCGCTTCGTGGTTTCTGTAGGTGTACTCGCCCTTGATGTGCGTGTTGTCGAACCCCGTCGGCGTGTCCGTGAACTGGACGAAGCTCGACTCGAAGAACTTCTTCTTCTGGTCGCGCTCGGCCTCGACGGCCTGCATCGAGACGCCCGGCTGCATGCGCGCGAGCTGTGCGTTGTAGTCGATGTCGAAGACGCCGCCCGTTTGGTTCATGAGCCGCGTCACGTCTTGGTGGGTCTGCCCCCAACGGAACACCTCGAGCGCTCCAGCGAGGCTCTGCACGGTCGGTGCGTCGGTTTGCGCCACCACCGCGTGTGCTTGCTGCTGCTGCGGACCAGCCATCGCGACCACGATCACGGTCGCCGGCACCGCCGCCACCAAGAGCCCCACCCATGCCGCTTTGCGCCTCATGCTTTTACCTACCTTTGGGCCTTATACAACCGGTCGTGGGAATCGTCGAATCCGTACCAGTTTGACGCACCAGACCCCGAAAGGATTGAAGGTCAGCGTGGCGGCTCGCAAGCGAGCCTCAATATGATAGAAACTCGTCGCCATATGCCGTTCGTCCGCTGGTATTTCCTCGTGTCCGTGGCTCTAGCGTGCGGGACTCCCGACCCGAACGCCCCGACCCGGCCCCTTCCCGCCTACGAGGGACACCAGGCCGAGCTGTTCGATGACGCCATCGACCCCC
>Ga0209415_10009372_pt1 | contig 16823 bp, 13 predicted proteins | sample PeaSoiSIISIP2007_FD_187696 | JGI IMG/M metagenome (GOLD analysis project Ga0209415, IMG submission 187696) | Peat soil microbial communities from Weissenstadt, Germany - SII-SIP-2007 (SPAdes) (version 2) | ecosystem: Environmental > Terrestrial > Soil > Wetlands > Peat | place: Germany... | reverse complement strand
GACACTTCCACGGCATAGTAACCAGGAGGCAGACTCTGCAATTGAAACTCTCCGGACGAACTGGATGCGGCAGCCCACGTTTGGCCAGTGGCCTCGTTCGTCGCTTTTACTTCCGCGTTTGCGACCACACCTCCGGAGGCGTCGGTAACCACGCCGGAAATCGCGCCCGTCGATGTTTGCGCCTGGGCAAGCCGGCTCTGCGGCATGGCAAATGCCAGAAAGACGAGTGATGCCACTCTGAAGACCCGCCGAGAACTCATAACCTAATTCTCCCTAAAATCAACGAAAAGGACTACCACTCCTATTCACTCGAATGAGGGGGAGATAAATCAACAGGCGGCGGAGCAGGGGCAACAAATCCCTACTTTAAAAAAGTAAGGTTCTGCACTAGAATCCGCAAGGATTGCGGGACTCCGCCCACCACCGCGAGGAGCACAGGCCATGGCCATTGCCACCATCAACCCGGCGACCGGCGAAGTTGTCAAGAGATTCGACGCGCTCACCGACGCCCAGGTCGACGACAAAATCACCAAAGCCGCCGCCGCATTTCATCGCTTTCGCAAAACTCCTTTCGCCGATCGCGCCCGCTGGATGACCAAAGCCGCGGAAATCCTCGAATCCGAAAAAGAAGCCATCGGCCGCCTGATGACCCTTGAAATGGGCAAGACCCTTTCTTCCGCGATTGCCGAAGCGGAAAAATGCGCTGCCACGTGCCGCTACTACGCAGAAAATGCCGCGCGTTTTGTTGCCGACGAGCCCATCGCCACCTCTGCCGCAAAAAGCTTCATTCGTTACCAGCCCATCGGCATCGTCCTCGCCGTCATGCCTTGGAATTTTCCGTTCTGGCAGGTTTTTCGCTTCGTGGCGCCGGGCTTGATGGCCGGCAATGTCGGCCTGCTGAAGCACGCCTCCAACGTTCCGCAGTGCGCGCTGAAGATTGAGGAGATCCTTCTCCGCGCCGGCTTTCCCGAGGGCGTTTTCCAAACGCTCTTGATTGGCGCTTCCCAGGTGGACCGCATCCTCAATGATCCGCGTGTTGCCGCGGCCACGCTCACGGGCAGCGAGCAGGCTGGCATCCAGGTCGGCATTTCCGCCGCCAGGCGCATCAAGAAAGTCGTCCTGGAACTCGGTGGCAGTGATCCTTTCATCATCATGCCCAGCGCCAACCTCGAAGAAGCCGCCGCCACGGCCGTCAAGGCGCGCGTCATAAATAATGGCCAGTCCTGCATCGCCGCCAAGCGTTTCATCGTTCACCAACAAATCGCCGCGCAATTTGAAAAGGAATTTGTCGGCCGCTTGGAGTCGCTCAAGCTCGGCGATCCCTTCGATCCCAAAACGGATGTCGGTCCGCTCGCTACTCCCGATGCCGTCAAGGATCTCGACGCCGACGTCCAGAAATCCATTCAGGCCGGCGCAAAACTTCTCACCGGAGGCCAGCCCCTTGCCCGCGCCGGCAATTTCTATCCGCCCACGGTTCTTGCCAACGTTCCCAAGGATTCCCCGGCCTATCGCGAAGAGCTCTTTGGCCCCGTCGCTTGCGTCTTTCGAGTGAAGTCGATTAATGAAGCCGTCGCCGTTGCCAACGACGTGCGTTTTGGCCTCGGTGCCAGCGCCTGGACCAACGATCCCGCCGAACGCGAGGTTTTCATCAATGAACTAGAGGCGGGAATGGTCTTCATTAACCAGATGGTAGTCTCCGATCCCCGCGTTCCGTTCGGCGGCGTCAAAGCCTCCGGCCATGGCCGCGAGCTTGGCCCCTACGGCATCCGCGAATTCACCAACATCAAGACGGTCTGGATCCGCGAGCCCGCCAAGTAGTTCCTGCAGTTCCCCCCGCCTCTCCGCGCCCCGCGCCGATTGACGAACGAACAGGCGAAGGAGCATTATTCTGCCTCGGGCTTTTTCAAGGCGACGCCCAGCCCCGGCGTGTGGGTCATGCCGGCCTGTATCGCGACGCTCCTCGCGTGCGGCCGCGGGCGCCATGTTGTCTTGCAGTCTTTATTTTCAAGGGAGTGAGTCTCGTGCCAAAGACCCTCGTCAAGAAGCACACCGAAGGCAAATCCCGCGTCAAGAAGCACGGCCTGACCGAAGCGCAGATCGCCGTCCATTGGAAGGAAGAAGCCTACATCCGGCCTCCCGCGCGCTTCATCGCTCAGGCCAATCTCAACGACAATTACGCCGTGGAGCGCTTTAGCGAGAAGAACTTCCCCGAGTGCTTCCGCGAATATGCCGAACTCCTCCATTGGGATCAGTATTGGCACACGACGCTGGATACCAACCATCCGCCCTTTTGGAAATGGTTTGTCGGCGGCCGCTTGAACGTCGCCTACAACTGCGTGGATCGCCATCTCGCCAAGTACAAGAACAAAGCCGCGCTGATCTTCGTGCCGGAGCCCGAAGAAGAAAATCACATCGTCATCACCTACCAGGAGCTCTATCGCCGCGTCAACGAAGTTGCCGCCGTGCTGCAAGGCTTTGCCGGTCTCCAGAAGGGCGATCGCGTCACCATCCACATGCCCATGATTCCGGAGCTGCCCATCACCATGCTGGCCTGCGCCCGTCTGGGCATCATTCATTCCGTCGTTTTCGGCGGATTCTCCGGCGAAGCCTGCGGCCTGCGCGCCGCCGATTCCGGCAGCCGCGTCCTGATCTACGCCGACGGCTACCACCGCAACGGCCGTTGGGTGGACCACAAAGTCAGCGCCGATATCGCCGTCGAAACCGCCAAAAAGGAAGGCCAGGTCATCGACAAGGTGCTCGTCTGGAAGCGCTATCACCATAAGTACACTTCCGACGCGCCCATGATCATGGAACGCGACTTCTTCATTGACGACATTCTGAAGGATTACCGCAACGCCGTTGTTCCCCCCGTTTCCATGGAAGCCGAAGACCCGCTCTTTCTCATGTACACCAGCGGCACCACCGGCAAACCCAAGGGCTGCCAGCACCGCACCGGGGGTTACCTCGCCTACGTCACCGGCACGGCCAAGTATTACCAGGATATTCATCCTGAAGATGTCTATTGGTGTATGGCCGATATTGGCTGGATTACCGGCCATTCCTACATCGTCTATGGCCCACTCGCTCTTGCTGCCACCAGCGTCCTCTATGAAGGTGTGCCGCAATTCCCCGATGCCGGGCGTCCCTGGCGCATCGCCGAACGCCTTGATGTGAACATCTTCCACACCTCACCCACCGCCATTCGCATGCTGCGCAAAGCGGGCGCCGAGGAGCCCAAGAAACATAACTATCGCTTCAAGCACATGACCACCGTCGGCGAGCCCATCGAGCCGGAAGTCTGGCGCTGGTATCACGAAGTGGTTGGAAAGGGCGAAGCCGTCATCGTGGACACCTGGTGGCAGACGGAAACCGGCGGTTTCCTGTGCACCACCAAGCCCGCGCTTGACCCTATGAAACCCGGCAGCGCAGGTCCTGCATGCCTCGGCATTTATCCGATCATCTGGGACGAGGAAGGCAAGGAAGTCGCTTCCGCGGACCACGCCGCGGGCAATATCTGCATTCGCAATCCTTGGCCCGGCATCATGCAGACCATCTGGGGCGATCCGCACCGCTTCGTCGAACAGTACTACAAGAAATACAACAAGAATGCCCAGAGCAAGGATTGGCACGATTGGCCCTATTATGCCGCCGACGGCGCCGTCTTACCTCCCGACGGCTACTACCGCATTCTCGGCCGCGTGGACGACGTCATCAATGTCGCCGGCCACCGCCTCGGCACCAAGGAACTCGAATCCGCTTGCCTCACTGTCCAGGAAATCGCCGAAGCCGCCGTTGTTCCCGTGGTGGACGAGGTGAAGGGCCGCGTCCCCGAAATCTACATCTCGCTCAAACCCGGCGTTCTTCCTAAGAAGCAGATCATTGAGAAGGTTACTGCCGCAATCGAAACTATAATTGGCAAAATCGCGCGTCCCAAGCGCATCCACATCGTTCCGGATATGCCCAAGACGCGCTCCGGCAAAATCATGCGCCGCGTCCTGGCCGCCATCTCCAATCACATGGACACCGGCGACATCACCACGCTCGCCAATCCGGACATCGTCGAACAGGTTCGCCAGATTGTGCAGGGCCGCGAAATCATGCCGCTCAACGAAGGCCCCGAAGATATCAAGCTCTTCGGCGACGAGCGCTGACGAGTCGCGCCACTTGGAGTGTCAGGGCCTGTTTGCACTGAGCTTCTAAGGGCCGCCGCATTTGCGGTTGCAGGCCTCATTCACAAGCCATTATTCCTGCCGGCTCATCGCCTATGGGCATCCTCAACCTTGAATACCCACCCCCCTATCAAGAAAAGCACGTTTTTCCACAGTGCCGTATTCACCTGTGGCCACCTGCTTCCCTGCACGCTAAAATGGATGCCGTAGTTGAAAGGAGCACAGTATGGCTAGGACGAGGGTCATTGCCTCGCCGCAGAAGAAGCAGTCTGCCGCTGCCAAGATCAAGCCCACGCAGGATGACATCGCTCTGCGCGCTTATCACATTTATCTGGAGCGCGGCTGCACCCCGGGAAACCCCTTCGATGATTGGGTTCGCGCCGAACGCGAGTTGACGGAGAACCCCATCAAGCAGAGCCGCAAGCCGGCTCCCAAGTCCGCCGCAGCGTAGCTCGCGGCTAGCATCTAGGCCCCGCCTGACCCTCGCTCCGACTGAGGTCGAACTTTTGCGTGCCTGTTTTCCTCGTAATTCCCCTCAGCAGGTCCACCGTTAGCCTTCCGTTGTTGCCTGTAGCGCCTCTCTGGCCAGAACTCCCCATCATTGACCCCTGCCTCTCGGCCGCCTGTGCCTCCACTTGCCCTCCTCCCTCCCTCTTGCGCTACACTCTGAGTCCCGTCCTCCGCACACCATGAACGTTCTTGAGCACTTCCTGTGTTCCTCCTCGCTGTGGCGCTATCTCACCCAGCGGCAGTTGCTTCCCTGGGTCCTGTCCGGCGCGCGCCTCGGCGATCACCTCCTGGAGATTGGCGCCGGCTACGGCCCGGCCACGCCGCAACTCCGCAAAGCCGTCGGGCGAGTCACTTCTCTCGAATACGACGCCAAATCCGCGCGGCGTCTGCAAGCCCAGCACAATGGTGGACCCGGCGGCGCCCTTCGCGGTGATGCCGCACAGCTCCCCTTCGCCCAGCAGACTTTTTCTTCCGCGATCGCCATTCTCGTCCTGCACCATCTCCGCTCGCGCGAACTGCAGGACCGCATGTTTGCGGAAGTCTACCGCGTGCTGCGTCCCGGCGGCGTCTTTCTGGCCTACGAGATTAACGACAGTTGGGTGCATCGCCTCGGCCACATCCGCAGTACCTTTACTCCGGTTTCCGCAGGTTCGGCTTTCGCCCGGCTCACCCGCGCGGGCTTCTCGCGCATTTCCGTGGATTTCCGCCGTGGCGCCTTCCGTCTCGGCGCCATCCGCGGAAAAGAAGCCTCCGCCACAGACACGTAGGGGTCCAGCACGCTGGACCCCATCTCGCCAAATCGTAAAGAAAACGGTCATTCCGAGCGGAGTCTGCGAAGCGAGGCACGCTTCTCCATAGCACGCTCTTTGTGCGATGAATCCCTCTCCCTCTTCTCTGCGAACTCTGCGCTCTCTGTGTACTCTGCGTTAAAGCCTTTGAATTTGCCTTTGCCTCTTCACCGGCTGGTCAGTGTCGCTCCCAGCTCGCTTCGCGTCTGAATCACTCGCAAAATCGCTTCTCGCGTCACCATCCCCACAATGTGCGCCCCTTCTTCTACTTGCGTCACCACCGGCATCTGGTTCACGTCCGCGGCGATCAGCCGCTCCAGCAATTTCTGCAGCGGCTCTTCCGGCGCGGCCCATAGAATCTTTTCCCGCGGCACCATCACCGCCTGCACCGAGTTCATGTTCCACTCTTCGCGCGGCACGTGGCTCAGCGCGCCCACATTCATCAACCCCACCAGCCGGTCATCCATGGTCACCAGGTGAACGCGCCGCCCGGTCCGCAACACTTCCCCGCTGTATTCCTCCAGGCTCATATTCGCCGGAATGATCGGCACTTCCTGGTTCATCACGTCGGAAGCGCACAATCCCGCCAGCGTTTCCTGAATCGTCACCTGCGCCACGCTGGCCTGCGCCGCGTTCAGCAGGAACCAGCCAAGAAATCCCGTCCACAAAGCCGTCACCCAATCGCTGCGCAGCGCACTCCACACGCCGAGGGAGATCAATCCAAAGGCAATCAGCTTCCCGCTGGCACCCGCCACGCGTGTGGCCCGCGCAAAATCTTTCGTCGCTCCCCACACCATCGCTCGGAACACGCGCCCTCCGTCCAGCGGAAAGCCTGGCAGCAGATTGAAGAGCGCCAGCATTCCGTTGGTCAGCGCGAGCTGGCTGGCCACGGCCCCCAGCATCTCGCTGTCCGGAAAGAGCAGCGTCACGCCATAAAACACGCCCGCAAGGAACGCGCTCGCCAGCGGTCCCGCAATCGCAATGTTGAATTCCTGCATCGCCTGGGAAGGGTCCCGCGCAATCCGCGCCAGCCCACCAAATAGGAACAATGTGATCGAGAGCACTTTGATCTTGTAGTGCTGCGCTACGACGCTGTGCGCCAGTTCGTGAAATACCACCGAACTGAAAAACAAGATGCTGGTCGCCGCCCCCAGAGCCCAGTGTTGCGGGCCTGTCCAGTGCGGGTGCTGCTGCGCAAAAAAACTGGATTGCGAGAATGTGATCAGCCCAAAGACCAGGATCCAACTCAGATCCAAAAAGATCGGTATGCCCAAGATTCGGCCAATCCGAATGCCCTGCAATTGAAACATCAACGTGAGCCTCGCCTGTTCTCTGGACCCTAGACTACCGCCGAACCCGCAAGACGCAAAACCCCAACCGATACTCGCTGCGCAAAGCGCGTCCCGCGAAACACGCCGTGTCTTTCAAGCCACGAATTGCCACCTTTGTATATCACGTAACTCGTTCTGAATCAAGCAGTTGAGAAAGGCATCCCGCTTGCCATCTCTCTCTGCGTACACAGAAAGGAACACACCCAATGCGGCCCCGCCCCCAGACAAGCCAGCCAACATCGCAAGCCCCATCAGTGTGTTCCGTCCTGATTTTCGCAGCGGCCCTCACTTTTTCCCCCTCAACTGCCGCCCAAACTTCATCCCCTTCCCGCAATGCCGCGAATGCCACCCCCGCGCGCCGGATTGTCGTCAGCATTCCCGATCGCAAGCTCGCCCTCCTGGAAAATGGCCGCCTCGTCAAGGTCTACACCGTCGCCGTTGGGGCCCCGGAAAGCCCCAGCCCCTCCGGCGAATTTCAAATCGTTCGGCGTCTCGAGAATCCCACTTACTTTCACCCTGGCGTAGTCATCGCACCCGGCCCAGCAAATCCCATCGGCACGCGTTGGATCGGTCTGAATGTGAAAGGCTTCGGCATACACGGCACGAACCGCCCCTCTTCCGTCGGCAAGAACGCCTCCCACGGCTGCGTGCGCCTGCGCAACCGCGACATGGAAGATCTCTTCGCTCGCGTCCGCGTTGGCGATCGCGTCTCTCTTCTCGCCGAACGCACCAGTGAATCCGCCCAGATTTTCGGCGTTCCCGCGAACGCTGGTGGCACCCAGGTGGCGCGCAACGATCTCCGCGAGCCCTCGTCAGCGAAGCGCGAGGCGAGTGAAGCGCCAAAGAGTCTCTAAGTCCGGCAAAGGAGAACGCACATGGACACGATTCTGGGTTTCGCAATCGTACTACTCACAACCATCCTGGCTCTGTTTGTGGCCCTCGGCCTGCACTGGCTCCTGCTCCGCGCCGCCTTTCTTCTGATGCAGCCCGCCACCGCCGGCCGCCGCGTCGCACCGCCCGCCATCGTGCACGGCACGCGTCTGGTAGCTCTCGCCTTCGCGCAGCGCCGGTAATCCGCAATGGCCCACATCACACACGCCCGCGCACCTCGCGCTTTTCACGACTTTCCCGGTTCTCGCATGCGGCCCGTTGAACCTGTCACACCCGCAGCGCACCCGGGAGCAATTCGGAAAGGATCATTCCCATGCTCGCTTTGAAGTTGTTATTGATGATTCTCGGCCTCGGCCTTTTCGGCGGTGCCGCGATATTGGTTGCTTATGACGTCTACATGGCCACGCGCCTGCGCTGGCTGCTTAAAGAAGCCGGCGCCGGTTCCGCCACGCCAGAAAAGAGGCTCGGCGCTTCCCGCCCTTTCGGGCCGGTACGGTGGCGACTCGCGCGGCAATTAGTCCTGGCGGGCATCGTACCGGTGCTCCTGAGTCTGAGTATCGCCGTCGTGCCGGACGGCTCCGCGGGAATTCGCGTCAGCCAACTCTTCGGCGCGCGCCCCGCTACGTTGTATCCCGGTGTCCATCTGCTCACTCCTCTGGTGGACACGCTCGTTCTCTTTGACACGCGCGAACAGGTGTATACCACCGCTGCCGCCAGTTCACCTAAATCCGAAACCGAAGTCCTCACCGTACAAGCCCGCGAAGGCCTCAACCTCGGCATGGCCGTCAGCGTCCGCTATCGCCTCGATCCCACGCGCCTCGGCAGTATTCATCAGAATCTCCCGCAGCCCGTGGGTGAACAGGTTGTCGGCCCGGTTGTTTCCTCCACCTATCGGCAGCTCGCGCCCAATTACGAGACCCGCGAAATCTTCGCCATCAAGCGCGAAGAGTTGCGTAGCAAAGCCGCCGACGCCATCAAGGCGCGCCTCGCCAGCGACGGCATCATCGTCCGCGAAGTTCTGCTCCGTGATATCCAGCTTCCCGCCGAATACGCCCGCGGCCTGGAAGGCCTTCTGCTGAAGGAGCAGGAGAATGAGCGCCTTTCCACCGAGCAGGAAATCAAGGGCAAGGAAGTACGTATCGCCGAACTCGAAGCCGACGCCCAGAAGGCCCGCGACGTCAAGCAAGCCGAGGCGCAAGCCCAGGTTCGCGTCCTGCAAGCCAAAGCCGAATCCGACGCCATGCAATACACTTTGCCTCTCAAGCAGAAGCAAATTGAACAGACCAAGCTCGAAGCCGAAGCTCGCAAGGAATCCACTCTTCAGAACGCCGAAGCCGCCGCGCAGGCCAAGATCATTGACAGCAAGGCCGAACTCGAGCGCCAAAGAAACCTTTCGGACGCCGAAGCCAACCGCATTCGCGTCACTGCCGCCGCCGATGCCGAACGCATGAAATTCGAAGCCGCCGTGCTCAAGCAGAATCCCATGCTCATCCAGAAAATCATCGCGGAGCGGTTGTCGGACAAGCTGCAAATCATGATGGTGCCCATGGACGGCAAAAACTTCTTTGCCTCGGACGTGCTGCGCTCTGCGTTCGCTGGCGGCAATGGCAAGGACAACGGCGGCGCCTCCGCCGCTCCCGACTCCGATGACGATTCCGGCGATCCCGCGCCCGTCGCCGCCACAGCTCAGCACAAGCCGCCCCGGCGCCCGTAAGTTCAGTGAAATCGCGGAAGCGACATAAGCCGCTTCCCACGATCACCGGCCAAGACCCCTTCGGGTGGCTCGGATCGCGTCGCTGGAAGGAGGAATGTTATGAGCAGAAAGCCAAGCACCGCCGCGCTTGATTCTTTCCGCCACAGACCGTTCCCCACCCGGCGCCGCGCCCCGCGCCACCCGGTCGCTGAATTCTTACGCCTTTCCCCAGGGCATGGCTTCACAGCTTGCCGAAAAAGAAAACTCCCGTCATTCCGAGCGGAGTCCGCGGAGCGAGGAATCCCTCTGCTCTTGAGTTTCCGCCAAATAGAGATTCCTCCCTTCGCTCGAAATGACAAACCAAACCAATTATTCCGCAGCTCATTCAGCCATGCCGCAGTGGATGCTCACTGCAAAGTTTATTGTCATCCCGAGCCCGCGAATTCTGCGGGCGAGGGATCTGCTTTTTTCACCAGGTCGAGCCGCACCATAAGAAAACAGTACGGGGGGCAAACAGAATTCACCCGGGACCTAATCGCAATCCCCAAGGAGGAAGCCATGAATCGCACAATCACGAATCGTCCATCGGCCGGCGTCCGACTCACTCTCCCAGCCCTCTTGCGCGTCATTCTCGCTCTCGTGCTTATCCTGTTGGGCGTCGCCCCCGCGCCGTCAACCCACGCGCAAACCAAACCGCATCGCATCGTGAAAACATACCCGGTGAATCGTGCCAACGCCGAGAATCTCCAGCGCTGGGTCAACGCCGGTCACGACACCTGGTGCCGCGATCCCAAACTCGTCGCCACCCACACCCTTGAACAGTTTGCCCCCGGCCTGGCCGATTCCACCTATGCCCTCGCCTCCCAACCTGTCGTCCACAAACTTTCCCACGGCAACGTCGTCATCTACACCTACCATTCCCTCGACGGCCAGACTACCTACCGCGTCACCCTTAGCCGCCCCCAGTGGCTCCGCCCCACCGCCGGCTCGACCGGTAAAATTGTCTGGCTACCCACGCACCTCGAAGTCCTCACCCGACACGAAAGCAAGCCCCCGGCCACAACCCCAGCGCAAACGCGCGCCTGACAGTGGCTGGGCCCTTCCCTTCAGTGGGCCGCGATGTTTCCCCGGTGGACGCGATAATCCAAGAAGAGTGTTAGCATTCCAGAGGCTCACTGAGGTGCTTCTTGCAGCGGCTTTTCCTGGCGATTCAATTCTGTCTCCTCTCAGCAACTCTCTCCGTCGCGGCCCATCCCCAATCTGCGCCCGATGAAAAACCCTCCACCTGCGACTCCCTTCGCGCCTCCAAATCCAAAGTCTACGGCTTCCATCCCGCCCAGCTAAACGAACCCCAGATTGATGCCAAGGGCAAGGAGCTCGCCGCCTTCTGGAAGCAAGTCCAGGACGCCGGCCCCGAAGGCGCTGCGTGCCTCAAAGTCATGCTTGCCGCGGAAACCACCGACCACAATTTCCAATTCGATGCCGGCGAAGTTCTCTACCAAATGGACCCCTCGCCCGATTCCCTCAATATTGTCCGCGATGCCATCGCCCAGGCCGATTTCCAGGAAACCGATCCCGCCAATTATCTTTCGCTTGCCCTCGCACTTTCCCTGGCAGGCGTGGACATCCACCCACTCGCGGCGCGCCTGCTCCGTTATCCCAACGCCACCATCCACATTTCCGAGCACGCCCTCGATCTCGACGCGGACACCGCCGCGCTTTTCCTCTATGGCAGCATGCCCTCCACGCAAGCCACCAACGCCTTGATCGCCGAATTGCAGGCCCCCGAACTCTTCGTGCGTTCCGCCGCCGCCCATCTCCTCGCCGAGCAACTCAACGAGGACGCCTTCCGCACCCTCAGCCGCTGGGACGGCGTGGACAAAATCGCGGAAGAATACCGCCGCAACGACGTCCAAGCAGTGTTGCATTATCAGCCACCCGATCCCGCCGAACTCGCGCAGCCCAAATTCACCCGCGAGCAGGTTCTGAAAACCATTGCCGCCCTTCCCCACACCCGCAAGGAATTCGACGACGCAATGAGCAGGCGCGGCGCGGCCTTCGACAAAAAGCTCCACGACGCCAATCTCACCCCGGAGCAACTCGCCAAAGCCGTGGGCGAAAGCGAGCCCATCTACGGCATCGCCGGTCACACTGCCTTCCTCAACAGCGCCGTGGCCACCCTCCTTCCCGAGGACTTCAAGACACTCCAGGATGCCCGCCGCAAAGCCCTCTTCAATGTCTCCGACGAAAGCCTCGAAGAGTATCTGGCCTTCACCCAACTCATGATCGGCCTCATCAACAAACTCGATCTATACAAGGACTATCGCGCACACTAAGGCTTCAGCGTGCACACAAGGCAGGGCACCCGCGTGTTATCATCATTGCAGAACGCCGTGCTCCCAAGATCTGAGAACTCTCGCTTTCGCCCGTCCCGCTTCTTCCTCGCGCTCCTTTTTCTTTGTTTTGCCTTCCTGCCTCCAACCTTCCCCGCCGATTCCAATGCGCTCGATGATGCGGCGCGTCAACTCGCGGACCGCATCGCCGCCATTCCCAATCTTCACGGCCCCCTTCGCCTGGAGTTTCATGCCGACGCGAATCTCGCCGCCGATTCAGCCTGGCAGGGCACCCTCCGCCAGGAACTCGAAAAACGCCGCTTCACCATCTCCGAAGAGCCGGGCGCTTCCCTCATAAAAGTAGGTGCGGTCGAAACCCCCACCCAACTGGTGCTCACCGCCAGCGCCCGCATCGGCGATCGCGATGATGTGCGCATCGTCGCCGTAACGCGCGCCGCTTTCACCGCCCCCGCTCTTGCCGCCGCACCCGTCCGCATCGCGCGCCAGCTTGTCTACGAAAGTTCCGACTGCATCCTGGACGCCTCCGCACTCGGCTCCGCCGCCGAAGGAGGTCTTGCCGTCCTCCTCTACCGCAACGAGGACTTCGTCGCCGTGCGCCTCGATTCCAGCAGCGCCGTCAAACAAACCGTCTCTCTCGCCGCCGCGAGTCTCCACGCCTCGCGAGATCCACGCGGCGAGCTCACGGACAAGGGCGCCACCGCCGAAGTGCTTCTCCCCGGAAAACTCTGTGAATTCAACTGGACGGCGGGCGACGAACCCCGCTGCCGCGCAAGAAAAACCGAATGGCGCACCGCCACCGTGCTTACCTCTCCTTGCGACTCCAGCGACTGGAAACTCGAAGCCCGCGGCGATGACTGGTCCTTCCCCGATCTACTGCAAATCGTTCCGGACACCGCGGTGCGTTCCGGCAGCGCTGCCCTGTTCACCGAGTTTCCCGGACCTATTCTCAGCATCAATGGCGAACGGGATCCCGTCAGCGCGCTGATTGTGGCCCGCAATTTGCACACAGGAAATTATGAGGTTTACAAAATCACTCTGGTTTGCGGGAATTAGCGCCGCCCTGCTTCTTCTACTCGCGGCACACGCGGCGAGCGCCACCAAGCGCCCGCGCTACGGCGGCACCTTGCGCGTCGAAATGTTCGCCACCACTGTTTCCCTCGATCCGCGCGAATGGAAAAGCGGCTCACTTTCCGCGCGCGAAGACGAAAAACTGGCCGCGCTGGTCTACGATCGCCTCGTTACTCTCGACGATTACGGAAGATTCCAGCCGGCCCTGGCAATCGAGTGGTCGCACGATGCCGCCGCGAAAAACTGGCAATTTAAGCTGCGCCCCGGCGTGATGTTTTCCGATGGCTCTCTCCTCACCTCCAGCGATGTAGTTGCCGCTCTGCAACCCCTGCTGCCCGCGGGCTTACAGCTCACTGCAACCGATACCTCCATCTCCATCCACTCGGCTCATCCCATTCCCGATCTGCTCGAACAACTCGCTTCCGGCCGCCACTTTGTGTTTCGCGCGCTGCCCGACGACACGCTTCTAGGCACTGGCCCGTTCTACGTCGCCGAAATCAGCCCCGCGGCTCCTTACGAAGCCAATCCTCTCGCCACAAAGCCCGCGCGCCTGAAGTTTCGCGCCAACGAGCAATCCTGGGCCGGCCGCCCTTTCCTCGATGCCATCGAAGTCACCCTCGGCGAGCCGCCCCTGCGCCAGCTCTTCGATCTGCAGGTGGGCAAAGCCGATATTGTCGAAGTCGCTCCCGACCTCGTCCGCAAAGCCCGCCAGGACAATCTTCGCGTCTGGAGTTCCGCGCCCAAGACGCTCCTCGCCTTGCGCTTTGACGAAGCCCAGCCCGCCTCCGCCGACGATCATCTCCGCGAAGCCTTGGCCCTTTCCATGGACCGTGACACCATGGCCAATGTGCTGCTTCAAAAACAAGCCGAACCCGCCCCCGCCCTTTTGCCCGAGTGGCTCTCGGGATATGCTTTCCTTTTCGAGGGTCCCATGAATTTGGAACGCGCCAAGGAACTTCGCGCCTCGCTCCCGGCCAACGAAGCCGGGGGCACGGAACCCTTGCGCTTGCGCGTGGATGCTGTCGGCGATCTCATGAAATTGCTTGCTGAACGCGTGGCCGTGAATGCGCGTCAGGCGAATCTCTCCGTGCAGGTCGTGACGCACTCCACGCCCGCAAGCGGTGGCGCGGCTCCCGTCTCGCCCGCCAATTCTTCCATCGGTTTGCATCTCTTCGCCTGGCATTTCGATTCTCTTTCGCCGCGCGCGGAACTCGAGGCTATGGTCATTCAGCTTCATTTGGAGCAGGCGCCCGAAACCGCTCAACCACTCGCCGACCCTGAACAGCGCTACACCGCGGAGCGCCGCATCCTCGAAGATCGCCGCGTGCTTCCGCTGGTGCTCCTCCCCGAATACGTTGGCATCGCCTCGCCTGTGCGCAACTGGATGCCCGCACGCTGGGGCGATTGGCGCCTCGCGGATGTCTGGCTCGATAAAGTCGAGAGCGCTCCAGCCGCGCCGAATGGCGGTGCGTCGCCCGAGAACTCTGCGCCGCCGCATGGTATGGGAGTGCACCCATGAGTTTCCGCAGCAAGGTCTTCGCCATTTTCCTGGTCACCGTGCTGGCTTCGGTTTCCCTCGTCGCCTACGGCGTAAGCTACTACACGCAACGCTCCTTCGAAGCCATGGACTCGCAGCGCTCTGAAGCGCTGGTCGCCCAGTTCAACAAGGAATTTGCCCAGCGTGGCGAAGTCGTCGTCCAGCAGGTGGAGAACATCACCAACGCCGATGTCACCGTGCGCATGGCTCTCGATCTGGCGCGTCCCAGTGCCGACGCCTCTCTCTATGTCCACGACGCCAACGGCGCCGCCCAGGAGCACGGCCTGAACTTCGTCGAGTTTGTGAATACTGACGGCACTCTGATCTCCTCGGCGCAATATCCCGCGCGCGTCGGCTACAAAAATGACTGGGTCACCAATGTCAAGGACTGGCGCGGCTCGCCCGCCTTCCTCAAAAAAGAAGAATTGCCCGATGGCGTCGAGCTTTCCCTGACGGCGGTGCGCACCCAATCTGTCGGCGACCGCAACCTATATGTCATAGGTGGCCGTCGTCTGGACCAGAATTTCCTTGCTTCCCTCGTGCTTCCTTCCGGCATGCGCGCCCTGCTGTATCGCAATCTCGAGGCGAATTTCGTTCCCACCGCCCTCGCCGACGCCTCCGGCCCAGTTCCACAGGCCGACGCGTTGCAGCCGCTCATCGAGCAGGTCCTAAAGCAGTCCACCTCGGAAACTGTCATTAAGACCATTGATTGGACCTCCGACCCAGCTTCCTCCGAGACCTTTCACGCCATGTCCCTCCCCGGCCGCAATGGCGAAGTGCTCGGCGTGCTCCTGCTCGGCAGTTCGCGCAAGGAATTGGTCACCCTGCGCCGCGAAATTCTGAAGACTGCCGCGCTCGTTGCCCTCGCCGCCCTGCTCATCGGCCTCCTGGTAAGCTGGTGGGTTTCCCGGCGCATCACCCGCCCTGTCGAAGAGCTTGCCAAGGGCGCCCGCGATGTCGCCTCCGGCCGCTGGGACACCCACATCGACGTCAAGGGCAGTGACGAAATCGGCCAGCTCGCCGCCGCTTTCAACGACATGACCAAAACCCTCGCCTCGCAAAGGGAAAAGCTGGTGCAGACCGAGCGTGTCGCCGCCTGGCGCGAACTCGCCCGCCGCCTGGCTCATGAATTGCGCAATCCGCTCTTCCCCCTGCAGATCACCGTCGAAAATCTCCAACGCGCGCGCCAGCTTGGCCCGCAGCAGTTTCAGGAAGTCTTCAGCGAAGCCACCGCCACCCTCAAAGCGGAACTTGCCAACCTCAACACCATCGTCGGCCGCTTCAGCGATTTTTCCAAGATGCCCGCCGCGCAGTTCACCCGCGTGAATGTAAACGAAGTGCTGCGCAACGCCGTGCGGCTCTTTGAACCGCAGTTTACCGCCGTGGGCAAGCCCTCCATTGCCACCGAGTATTTCCTCAGCGAATCGCTGCCGGAAATTGACGCCGATCCCGACCTCCTCCATCGCGCGTTTCAGAACCTCGTTCTCAACGCTCTCGACGCCATGCCCGCCGGCGGCACCCTCACATTCAAAAGCAGCGATGCCGGCGAATCCGTGCGCATCGAAGTGGCCGACACCGGCAAAGGCCTCACCCCCGAAGAGTGTTCGCGCCTTTTCACCCCCTACTACACGACCAAACAGCTCGGCACGGGCCTCGGCCTGGCCATCGTGCAATCCGTCGTGAGCGATCATCACGGCTCGATTTCCGTTTCCAGCGAAGAAGGGCGCGGCGCGGCGTTCCGCATCGATTTGCCCAAGCGCCAGTCCGGCGCTGTCGTCAAAGCCAGGGAAGACTCCGCCCCGCACCAAGCCGAGTCAGCCCCAGCCTCCGCCTCCGACTAAGAGGTTTTGTGGCACAGGCATTCTTGCCTGTGCTCTTGGGTTTCCCTTTGCTTTGCTGGGGCGGAAGATCTCAGGAGCGAGTTCAAGCGATGCTAGAAGTCCGTCATTCCGAACGGAGTCCGCGAAGTGAGGAATCCCTCTTTTCTTCCTGCTTCATCCTTGAAACGCTGAACTGAGAAAGGATCCGCGTGCCACGCAAAGCCCATCTTCTCCTGATCGACGACGACGCCAACACCCTCGCCTCTCTCGCTCGCGCCTTTCGCCTCGCCGGACATGAGGCCACCGTCTGCGACAACGCCCTTCGTGCCGCCGAACTCATCCAAAACGACCGCTTCGATCTCATCCTCTCTGACGTCGTCATGCCCGGGAAAAGCGGCCTCGAGCTTCTCGAAGAGCTGAAAAAATCCGGTCTGCAAACACCCATCGTCCTTATCTCCGGCCAGGCCAACATCGAAATGGCCGTGAAGGCCACGCGCCTTGGCGCCCTCGATTTCCTGGAAAAGCCCCTCACCACCGATAAGCTCCTCCTAACCGTCGAAAATGCTCTCAAACTCACGCGCCTCGAGGACGAGAACCGCGAACTCCGCCACCGCCTCGGCAAGCACGAACTTGTCGGCTCCGGCCCCGCCATGACAAAACTC
>Ga0209415_10009371_pt1 | contig 16823 bp, 19 predicted proteins | sample PeaSoiSIISIP2007_FD_187696 | JGI IMG/M metagenome (GOLD analysis project Ga0209415, IMG submission 187696) | Peat soil microbial communities from Weissenstadt, Germany - SII-SIP-2007 (SPAdes) (version 2) | ecosystem: Environmental > Terrestrial > Soil > Wetlands > Peat | place: Germany... | reverse complement strand
CACAATCTGGGCTTCGGGCCGTGTGTGTCGGACCAGCTCGTCCCCATCACCGAGAGCCAGGGTGTGTGGCAGCTCCCACCCGGGCAGTTCACAGCGAGCTGACGGCGGCGCCGGTGCCATGACGAACGGATCTGCGCGGGAGCGGTGACGCGCGCGTCGCTCAGCGTTTCACGGCGCGCACGTGCAGGAACATGGGATACCGGTTCCCCCGCTCGTAGTCGGGAGCCCCGGCGACCGGTACGGGCTCGCGCACCATGTCGATGACCAGGCCCGCACCGACCAGGGCGTCCACGTAGTCCTCGAGGGCGTGGTTCCAGCCTCTGAACCGGATGGTGACGCCGCGTTTCTCGATGGTGACGTCGAAGCGGCGCCGTCCGAAGCACGGGCCGCGTAGACGGTAGGGGGCATCGTCGGCGTCGGAGTCGAACTCGCCGCCGTCGAGCACGGGATGGGTGATGCAGACGCACAGCGCCGCGCCGGGTGCGAGCACGCGCGCCATCTCGGCCACCGCACCGGGCATGTCGTCGAAGTCCATGAGCGAGTTGTAGGCGACCACCACATCGGCCACACCGTCGCCGAAGGGAAGGGCGCCGGCGTCGCCATGGACGTAGCGGCCCGAGGGATCGGATGCCCGGGCGTGGCGCAGAAGTGTGGTCGAGCCGTCGAGAGACACGACCCGGTGGCCGCGGGCGGCAAGGTCGCGGGTCACCCTTCCCTCTCCGCACCCGACCTCGAGGGTGAGGTGCCCGGGCGCGGGCACCACCGCGTCGAAGAACGAGTCGCGGTAGAACCAGTAGGCGTCATGACCCGGCGTGCGGGCCCAGCGCACCCAGTGCTCGGCCTCGGCCTCCCACGCGGCGCGGTCGCCCACGGCGCGACGGTACCGGCTCACGGCGTGGCGGGTGGACGTGGCCGGACGTCGTGCCTGAGTTCGTGCCGGAGGTCAGCGGGCGACGGTAGCGTCCAGGTCCTGCTCGAGCGGTCCCCAGTCACCGGCGGCACGTCGGCGTTCTGCCTCGGCCCGGCCCCCACCGTTGAGCCCGAACAACCGTTTGGCCCACAACAGGTAGAGCGCGATGACGAGATTGATCACGAAGGTGATGAGCTTCAGCACGCTCACACTCGACGTGAGCTCGTAGACCTCCAGGGGGAGCAGGACGGCGGTGGCGATGAACGTCAAGTACTCGGCCCACCGCTTGGCGAACCACAAGCCCACCATCTCGACCGCTTCGAGGGCGGCGAAGGCGGCGACACCGGCGCCGGCCTCGTCGAGGTGGCGCGGGCTGATGGTGAAGTAGTGCTGCAGGCGTCCCAGGAAGGGATGGGCACGCGACGGACCACCGAAGGCCTGCACGATCTGGGCGTAGTCCCGCTGCAGGGCGGCGTGGTTCCCCGCCAAGAAGAAGATGACGAAGGCGAGCGACCCCAATAGGACGACGTGCAGAGCGCGATCGAGAGCGATGAGCCGCAGCACATAGCGGTCGCGCAACAGCGGTCCCCGTAGGGGAAGCTCGATCTCGTCCCGAGTGGGGACGTGCTCGCGGGTCGGGTGCTCGGGTCGGCGTTTGGGGACCCAGCAGCTGCAGCGCAGGCAGTGATGCCATCGCAGGCCGTCGTGCTCGCGCACGAGCACCGGGTCGGCCCCGGTGACGTCGGCGGCGTCGAGCCCCACCAGGAAGTGGTCCGTCCACGCGCAGGTGAGCAGCTCGTAGCGGGCGGGAGGCCGCCGTCTCATGTGGGCGTGGCCTGCTCGCGTGCGGTGCGACGCGAGATCGGATCGAGGGCGTAGTAGAGCGCCAGCGCCCCCTGCGCGGCCAGACACAGGTACGGATTGATGAAGGCCACGCCGATCGAGGCGCTGTAGACGAAGGCGCCTGCCACGAACAGGATCGTGGCCATCGTGCGCTGGGCCTCGGGGAACCCCGGGCCGAGCAACCGACGGCCCACCGACGCGTACAGCCACAGGGCGGTCCACACACACGCATTGATCGTCATCACGGCGGTGTAGAAGACGGCCGCCGTCCTCGCTCCTACACCCCGGCGCAACGCTTCGCCGAACACGCCCGTCGGGTAGGGGATGAAGACGATGGTCATGAGGAGGACGAGGTTCAGGTAAAACAGGCCGCGATCGATGTGGTCGAGGTGGCTGAAGATGGTGTGGTGGTTCAACCACATGATCCCGATCACGACGAAGCTGACGACGTAGGCGGCCAACGACGGCCACCGCATTCCCAACTGATGGGCCAGATCCGCGTAGTGGCTGGGCTGCGCGATGGTGAGGACCAGCAAGGTGATGGCGATGGCGAAGACACCATCGCTGAAGGTCTCGAGCCGCTCCTTGCTCATCGGATCCTCCGGGAGTGCCGGCGACGGAGATGGGTCACGTCCACCACGTGCCGGCGGCCGATCTGCATCGGCGTTCAGTATGGCCCGCCGCCCGAGCCCCGTCCTCGATCGAGCCGATCAGCCGGGGCCGGAGGCCGCCCTTTTCCGTTCAAGAATGTTGTCGGTAGGTGATGGTGAAGCCCCGGAACTGCTTCGGTCCAGGAGCGGCGAGGCCCGCGCCACTGTGGTCGATCCCGAGCCCGGCGCGCAGTTCGGCCACGGTGTAGTACTGCACGATCGGCCAGAAGCGCTGAGGGGCGATGTCGTTGGGACTGCAGCCGTTGTTGGCGAGCTTGGCCAGTTCGGGGCTGACGAGATGGAGTGTCTCGGCGAAGCTCACCAGTCCCCCCGTGCCGCCCCGGATGGACGTACAGATGTCGGTGTAGGTGTCGTGACCCTCGCCCGAGATCTCCACGAATTGCGTGGGCCCGGGGAAGGTCTTGAACTCGTGGCTGAGCGTCGCCGGCGTGAGCGCGACGTCGTCCCGGGCGCCGATGACCATCGCCGGTTTGTGTGACGGCGGGCCCGAGGGTCCGACCGGCGCCCAACCCACGGCGACGTCGACACGGGGGTCCTTCAGGGCGTCGAACGCCGTCTGCCCCCCCGCCGAGTGACCGACGGCTGCCACCTTGTGCGGATCGGTGACTCCCGACAGCGGCGAGGATGGCTGGGCCGAGGCCCTTTCGACCGCCGCCAGGGACGAGAACATGGTCTTGAGATCTCCCGCCGGGGTGCTCGGCACATCGGGATGGGTGGCCTGGGCGAGGAGTCCCCGCTCGAGGTAGTCGGCCGAGACCACCACGAATCCCCAAGAGGCGATCCCGACCAGAAGATGCGAGTAGTAGAGGCGCGAAGCACCGAAGCCGTGGCTGAAGAGGACGATGGGGAACGGGCCACGGGGGGATCTCGGTGCCCCCACGTGGGCGTCGACAACTGTTGTGCTGTTGTATTTCGCCGGGACGATGGCCTGGAGCACGGTGGGGAGCGGCGCTTCGAGCTGGTAGCTGAAGAGGGCGTGGCCGCCGAGCTTCGACGGGTCGGCCGGGTAGAACACCGTGGCCAGGCGCTCCCCGAGCTTGGGTCCCGCGCTCCCCAGGTCGAGGGTGGTCGCCCCCACTGCATAGGGGCCGGCGTGGGCGAAGCTGGCTGCGTTGGCGCTCGATTGCGTCGAGCAGCCGGCACCGAGCGCCGCCAGCACGACGAGTGCCATCACCGCCGGGAGCCACGTCCGTCGCGTCGTCCACCGCTGTGCCTGGTTCAAGATGGTCATGGCGTGATCGCACCGAGACACTATGGGCCAGGACCGGTTCGGGGCGGCGTCGGACCGGTTGGCTTCTGGAGGTGCGGGTGGAGGCGGGTACTGCCGGCGTGCCATGCGGCAGTATGGGGCCATGGTCCTCGAACATGCCTGTCTCGATGTCCGACGGGTGAGGAGCAACGCTTCGAGGATGCGTTCGATCAGGCCAAGGCCATCATCGCGTCCACGCCCGGATTCAGGTCGCTACGCCTCGACCGGTGCCTCGAGAGCCCGTCGCGGTACCTGCTCCTCGTGGAGTGGGAGCACCTGGAGGACCACACCGAGGGCTTCCGGGGCTCAGACCGGTACCAGGAGTGGCGCCGCCTCCTCCGCCACTTCTACGACCCCTTCCCGACCGTGGAGCACTACGTGCCGTTCGTCGATCTCTGAGTGGCACGAGGGCGCTGATCGAAGGTGTTCCAGATCGCGGCAACCGGTCGTCCGGAACAGGTGTGGTCGATGCTCACGACCCCGGAGGAGACCCGTCGATTCCTGTTCGGGATCAGCCTGGAGTCAACGTGGGTGTTGGGAGCGCCCGTCACAGGATGGCTCGGCGGCGCCCCGGTCATGTGGGGCGAGGTTCTCTTCGCCAAGAGGCCGCAGCGCGTGTCCTACGTGCTCGCGTCGGGACCGGGACATCCCCAGGTGTACGCCACCTGGGAAATGGCGGCGTGTGATGACGGAGCGATGGTGACGCTGTCGGTGTGCGAGGCCGATACCGACGACGGCAGCCAGGTCGAGGCTGCGTGGCGGCCCGTGGTGACGAGGCTGGAAACGTTGCTCTGGGGCCGGTGAGGCGCGGGTCGTGTGCCGTCCCGCCGACGTCGGTTTCCCAAAGGGGACCCCGTCCTCAGCAGGATCCGGGACGGCTGCTCAGAGCGAGCTCTTGGGGTTCGGCATGGTCGCCGACGTCCACGCCAGGCCGATGCACATCTCGTCCGAGGACCCGTCGCCCCAGGTCACGAAGTGGGCGGGCGCCTTGCGCAGAATGGGCAACTCCTGAGCGAGTTGGGGGTCGTAGGTGCAATTGACCTGGAGCTTTTCACCGGCGGTTACCGGGATCGGCGTCTTCAAGTTGTAGGCCTTCTGGTAATCGAAGTTGTAGTTGGGGACGTCGAGCACGGTTTGGGCCTGCGGCGTCCCGGGATTGAGGACCATCGTGAAGCTGCGCCCCAGCAGGTGCATGTGCGCTTGGACTCGGACGATGTCGCCGCTCTTCCCGATGGGCCAGATGCACGACGCCGTGTCGCCGCCGGGCGGGTTCGAGGGATTGTGGCCGCACACGGCTTCGATCCCGTTGACGATCTCCGCCGACTGAGGACCGAAGCGTCGCGCCTGGTCCGCGAGGGATGCGGCCCGGTTGCACAACGGGCCTGTGACACCGGCTGGGCACGGCAGGTCGGGGGGGGCGAGCGCCAGGTCGAGATGCAGCGGGAGCAGCGGTGTCGACATCGGCACGGTGTCGAGCACCAGCGAATTCTTGACGGGTTTGTCGCCCACCAGCAGGTTGTAGTGGACCTGCATGATCACGAGGCTTCCGGCGGGAAGTGGGATTCCCGTCCCTTTTGGAAGCAGGTCGGCGCCGTGGCCCGGAGCCCACACGCTGAGGAAGGGAGCGTCCAAGAATTGGGCGAGTGAGGCGTTGGGCAACGATGGCGCTCCGAAACACGTCCATCCTTTGTCACCGACATTGGCGCGTTGGGCTGCGGCCGCGAGGGAGGGAGGCACCAGAGCCAGGACGGCGTGATGGACCTCGGCACCTCCCGGATGGAACTGGCTCGAGATGACGTAGGAATTCTGAGTGACGTGGGGATCCACCAGGGTGCAGTGGTAGTCGTCGGTCGTGCCGACGGCCGCCTGGGGCGTGTAGGGCTTGGACAACAGCGAGACCGTCTTGACCACCTGCGTTGCCAGCTGCGCCGAAGATGACGTGGTGGATCCGCATGCAGTGAGCGCCGCGCCGACAAGGGCGAGGCAGAGGAGCACCAAGATGGTTCGCGGTGTCCGCATCAGGCGTCGAGTGCGGCGACGCTTCGCCGGTGACGATGCCCCCGACGCATCGTTTCCAGCCCCGACCTCGGTGCTCTCGATCAGCTCGGTCATCGTTCCCCCGTCCCCACGTCTGACCACATCGAAAGGCCTACGGCGCGCCCGCCGCCGGGTCCCCGCCACAATGATCCTGAGGCTAACGCACTTGCGCTCGAAATGCCCTGGTAGCTGGGTTGGGGCATCACACCGTTTGACGGCCCGCCCGTGGCGTGCTCGACCGCAGCCAGCGCCGTGGCCGATCACGTTCGGGTCTTGCCAGGCTCGTGGGCCGTCTCGAGTGGTCGGATCCTTGTTAGGGAGATGCCTGCCAGCGCGGTCGGCCCGTCCGATGTCACGCGCCATCGGCTCAGATCGGCTCCTCAGTGAACATCGATCACCAATGCGGTCACATTGTCCTCGGCGCCGCGTTCCACCGCGTTCGCAACCAGTCTGTCGGCAGAAAGACCCGGCTCGCCTTCCAATGCCAGCACCGCGCCGAGTTCCTCGTCTGACAGAGCTTTGACGAGGCCGTCGGTACACAGGACGAGTCGGTCACCGGGTTGGCACGGTACCCCGGCATGGTCGATCTCGACATCGGGGCTGACGCCGAGCGCCCGGGTGAGGACGTGTCGATGAGGATGAACTTCGGCCTCTCGTTCGCTGAGTTCGCCGGCCCGGATCAAGTCGGCGACGACGGTGTGGTCTTGCGTGAGCTGGTGCAGGCGCCCCGCTCGAAAGTGATACAGCCGTGAGTCGCCCGCGTGGAGGACGACGGCAGCCGCGTCAGAGGTCACCGCGAAGGCGGTCAACGTGGTGCCCATCGTGGCATCGGCGCCATTTGCGTTCCCCTGCCGCCAGACGGCGCCGTTGGCCTCCCGGCCGGCGTTCAGCAGCCCAGACACACTGTGGTCGGCTGCAAAGGTGGCGCTGAGCGTGTCGACGGCGAGTCTGCTGGCGACCTCGCCGTCGCGCAGTCCCCCAATGCCGTCTGCCACCGCGAACAGCTCGTCGCTGACCAGTACGGCGTCTTGCTGGGTGTCGCGTCCACCTACATGGGTCGCCGATCCGGTGCGAAGATCACGTGTCACGTCGGGTCCTTTCCGTAATGTCTCGAGCCGAGCCGGCGTGGGTGCGTGGCCCAACGCCTGGGCGGCTCGGGCCTGCGCCAGTGCCTTGCGGCGGATGGTCGACTCCGCCACGATCTCGCGGTCCCACCGATCGAGATGGGACGGGTCGGGGTCGTGGAGGAACATGGCGATGTCGTCGACGGCGATCTCGGCCCGCCGCAGCAGTGCGATGATCCGGGCCTGATCGAGCTGGCCAGTCGAGTAATAGCGGTAGCCCGACGAGCCATCGACGGCGGCCGGCACCAATAGGCCCGCCGCGGCGTACGAGCGGAGCATCTTGGCCGACAGACCACACCGAGCCGCAAATTCACCGATGCTCAAAAGTTCGTCCACATCTAGAGCATGAACCCTTCCCACAGGGCAGAGTCAACTGCCAGGACAACGAGCGCTGCTCTGTCCCACAGAGAGGCCGCACCTGCGCGTTGTCGCTCAGGCCGGTGCCGCCCCGGCAGTCGCGGCGGTTCACGGGCTGACCGGACATCGACCCGGGACTCGACCTCGGGCACCGAAGGGCCGGCAGAACCCGCGCCTCAGGGTGAATTGACATCCCCCAGAGCGCTGGGCGCCGATCCTCCACCCGCGGATACGATTCCATCTGAGGCCTACCCCGTGGCCTTGCGCATCACAATCGCCAAAATGGGGATAAGGGGCTCGACGTTTCGATGATCGATGAAGATCTGACCGGGATGGTGGGCCGTGTCTCGGTTCCGATACCGACCGATGGTGCGGGTGAAATCATCTTGAAGATTCGGGGTGGCTCCGAGGCGTTCACGGCTTATACGCAAGGCAACGAAGCTCTGACCAAGAATGCTCATGCCGTCGTGGTCGAACAAACCGGACCTCGAACGGTCTTGGTCACCGCCTCCGGGTACTGACCTTCACTCATCACGGAAAGGCCCGCATAATGTTCTTCTACCGGATCCCTGAGCCCAACCAAGCGCTCGTCATCTCCGGAGCCAAAGGAGGTGACGAGGGCAGCCAGTTCCGAATCGTCACCGGTCACGGCACGTTCGTCGCTCCCTGGCGGTCGCGGGCGCGGATCTTGTCTCTTGACCTTTATGAGGCAGAACTGGAAGAGAACTGTGTGACCGGCCAAGGAATACCGCTCACGGTCCAGGCAGTCGCGGTCTTCAAGGTCGCTGACGATTTTCAGTCGATCGCCAACGCTGCCAGGCGGTTCCTCGACCAGCAGGACCAGATGGAGTCCCTGGTCGGCCAGATCCTGGCTGGTCACCTGCGCTCGATTGTGGGCAGTCTCACCGTCGAGAAGATCATCACGGACCGCAACAGCCTGGCGCAAGAGGTCAAGTCGGCGTCCTCTGACGAGATGGAGAAACTCGGACTGGTCGTCGACGCCTTTCAAATCCAAGAGGTGGGCGACCCTTCGGGATACATCAAGAACCTCGCTGCACCGCACATCGCTGAAGTGGAGAAGAACGCTCGTATTGCCCAAGCCCAGGCCGACCAGGCCGCCACCGAGCGAGAGCAAGAGGCCAACGCTCAGAAGGCAGGGTTCACCCGCGATTCGGAGATCAAACAGGCCGGTGCCCGAGCCGAGGTCCAAGCCGCTCAGGCAGAGGCCGATCAATCCGGACCGCTCGCGCAGGCGAAGGCCGCACAGAAGGTGACCGAGGAACAGGCGGCTCTCGCGGGTAAGCAGGCCGAGAAGCGCGAAGCGGAACTCGTAGCCGAAGTACAGAAACCGGCCGATGCCGAGGCCTACAAGACGGTGAAGCTGGCCCAAGCCCAACGCGACGCTTTGCGAGCCCAGGCCGAAGCTCTCACCGGGGGCAACCTCGAGCGAATTGTCGCTTCCAAGATGGTCGAAATGATGCCGGCTATCGTGGCGTCGTTGGCTCAAGGCCTGAATGGCGCCAATCTGAGTGTTGTGAATGGTGCTGACGGTGTCGGACAGGTTGTCACGGGATTGGTGGCGTCTGGCCGCTCGATCTACGACGCGCTCTTGTCCGCGGTCCCCGGCACGGTCCCCCTCCCGCAGGCAGGTCAACTGACCCAATCGAAAAGCGGCGAGTCGCTTTTCGCTTCCGAACCGGCACCGGTTACACCCCAAGAGGACGATGGTGCTTCCCCGGGTACGACGCCGCGCGGTGGAGCTTGATCCTTCCGACAGAAAGGCAAGACGGCCGACCGCATGGTCGGGCGTGTTCCGGGAAGTGCCGAGACGACGACGATGGACCAGCCGTTACAGCCATTCGACGTCGGGGCCCTGTATTCGGCCCTCGAGGACAAGCGAAACAGATTGGGCCTCAGCTGGCAGTCGGTGGCCAACCAGCTTTGGGAGCTGTCGTTCGACCTGAACGACCGCCGCCGGGATCATCCGATCAGTCCCTCCACCTTGAAGAACATGGCCAAGCACCCGAGAATCTCGTGCCAGCACGCCCTGTTCATGCTTCGGTGGCTCGGGCGGACCCCGGAGAGCTTTCTCGAGGGTGCGACCGGTGACGACGAACGGTTCGCCCTCCCCGTGACCGGTCCGGACCGTCGGCTGCGCTGGGCGTTGAAGCTCCTCTATGCCTCCATGGACGAGAAGCGGCGCCAGGACGGACTGACGTGGCCCGCCCTCGCTGTCATCCTGGGCTGCAGCCCGAACCAACTCACAGGCTTACGCACGGCGAAGTTCGCCACCGGTATGGACCTCGCTATTCGGATCGTGCAGTGGATGGGTCGACCGGCCGTCGACTTCGTCTACCCGGCCGCCTGGTGAAGGGCGGTGACGGTTCAGGGCCGATTGCCCTCGTCCCCGGTCTCGTCGTCCTGATTCGACAACTGCCATGCTGCGTTCGCCAACGTCGCCATCATGTCGGCTCGAAGGCCATCGGTACGGATTCGAACAATCTCGGCGGCGCGTTCGGGCTGCTCCTCCGCCCACAGTCGAATGAAGCTGTAGTTCGGCCCGTGCTGGAACCGCTGAACGACGGAGGTTCCCTCCCCATCTGGGGTCAGGGTATAGGACCAAACTGAGGAAGGATTTTCCGGTTCGAGCACGGACCACGTCAACCGCAGAGGTGGGTCGCACTCAGTGATATGGCACGGGACCTCCCACTCGAACCCGTCGCGGCAATTCTTTCCCGTGAACCTCGCGCCGACCTTGGGGCCGGGATCAAGCCAGTGCGCCTCCACGTGCTCAGGTCCAAGGCCCGCCATCCGCTCCACATCGGACAGCAACGCCCACACCTCGGCGATGGGGGCCGGAAACGACTGCCTTACCTCGACGATCATCTCGGAAAGATCGACTGCAGCGCGTTCATCATTGGGCACCCACCAATGATGCCACTACCCGCCCAGGGTTTATCGTCGACCTCGAAGGAAAAGTGTCATCGGTCGCCGGCACAGCCCGTGAGACCGGGCTCTCGTGATCTCGAGCCCGGTTGAAGCATCGCCAATGGTCGCAGCGGCGCGAGCTGGTAGCGGTGACGATGCCCGGCGGTGAGGGGCCCAAGCAGTAACTTTGTGTCACCGTGGGCTCCACTGATGTGAGAACCGTTCCGGCCAGCAGCGTGAAGAAGAAGCCGTCCTCCATCGAACGCATTCAGCGCTTGGAGAAGCTGGAGCAAGAGCGACTCGAAGAGCAGGAGCGCAAGGAGGAACGGCGGCGACAGGCCATCGCCGGGGCAAAGCCGTCGGGCGGGCGTCACGATCTCGTCGACCGCATCGAACAGGTTACGAAGTTCCCGATGGCCCTCCTGGGCGTCGCCTGGCTCGTCATTGCCATCATCGTCCTCAGCACCGACGTCAACGGCTCCGCCTCCAAAGCCCTCGTCGGGGGCCTTTTCGCGCTCTGGGTCATCATGTTGGTCGAGTACCTGGTGCGCCTTGTGGTCACCCCCGACACACCCGGCTATCTCAGGCGGCGGTGGGTGGAGCCGGCGACAGTTGTGATACCCCCCCTGCAGAGCTGGCACATCGTAGGAATCGAGAAGATGAGCCTCCTCGTGCACGAGGGGGAGCTTCGACTGGAATCCATCCTGAAGCACCACAGCCTCTTCCGGGTGCTCATCGGCGTCGTGGTCACGCTATTCCTTGGGTCCTGGCTAGCCCTGCTCTTTGAGGAGAAGGCCAGGGGGAGCAACATCCACGATTACGTCGACGCTCTGTGGTGGGCCATCGTCACTGTCACCACCGTGGGTTACGGGGACCGGTTCCCGGTCACCGAAGGTGGCAGGGTCGTGGCTGTGGTTCTCATGCTGGTGGGGATCGGTCTCATCGGCGTCCTGACCGCGACGGTTGCGTCCCTGTTCATCAAGGAACACACCGACGCCAACAAAGAAGAGTTCAAGAAGGGTCACGCCGACCTGGGCCAGCAGCTATCGGTGATCAGCGACCGGTTGGCCGACGTCGAACGCCGGCTCGGCGCCACGCCCGCGGACGTGGCGGCGGTGGATGCGGTGGCAGATGCCGAGGCCGCGGAGAATGGGCCGGTTGCACCAGATCCTTGAGTGCCCTCACTCGTCTCGGAGAAGGAGCCAGCATGTCCCTATCAACGACGGTTTGCCATCGAAGAGCTTTCGGGAGCGACGGTGAAAGTGAGACGTCGGGAGTAATGCCGTGAAACGAGTTCTCAACATCGGGTTGCCGCTCGTCGTACTCGGTCTCTTGATACTCATCGTCTTCTACTGGACCGACTCCGCTCACTGGTTCCTGCGCTATACGGGTGCGGATGCCGAGTCGGGAACCTGGTATGGATTCTGGTCTGGCTTCGGTGGCGCGATTCCTGACTTCCTCATCCTGGGCAGCATCATCACCGTCTATCGCCACCACAATTGCCACGTCAAAGGATGTCTACGACTTGGGAAGCCGGTCGAAGGCACTCCATATCTGGCTTGTCCGGCACACCATCCAGCACATGAAGGCAACAAGCGATCGGTGTCAGAGGACGTCATCAAACTTGCTCATAAGGCCCACCTCGAGCGTGAGACATCACGATCCTGAGGTTGCCGGGATTCGGAGCGTGCCCGAACTCTCGAGTTCTATCGTCCCAGGAGCCACGTCGCTGTCGCCGCGCCGCGCCGCCATGTGGTCAAAGCGAGACGATGGGCTCTGCCCAGCCAGCGCGTGGAAACGGCGAGGAAGCGGTGGTCCGAATTCGCAAAACGGGAGTACCAGAAGGTTCGGCGGTCGGCGGCGGCCTCCGGAGAGGCGCCTCCGGGGTTGATCCATAGAGCGAGAACGAACATGCCCATGATGATGAGGATTCCGGCGATCGTGGCTGGGACGGCGACGCTCGAGCTTGAGGCATCACTCGCCGACGCAAGGGGGCCGGAGGCGGATTGCGGGGTGCTGGCCCCCGATCCGTTTCCGGGTGCGGTGCTCGGCGAGGCGGCGTTCCCCGAATTCGGTACCAGGGGCGTGACGCTGGCCGGAACGGTGGTGCTGGGTGCCGCGGTGTTCTGTGTCCCGGGAATGGCGGCCTGGGCCCTATCACCCGCGGGTTTCGAAATCGAAGTCTGATTCGTTGCGGCCGGCGGTGATGCTGTCGTTTCGGGACTTTGTCTGCCGGCCACCCTCGGTGCGGCCGAGTGTCCCGTTGACGCAGATGCAGAAGCGGTCGAGCTCGGCTGCGTGGTTCCAGTTGTAGATGGGGCCGTCGTTGCTGCACTCCCCGATGGAGAAGAGACGGGGGCAGATGGAGGTGAGATGGGAGCCGGCTCCGCCGGTGACGACGTCGGCGTGGTCGATGTCGGGGTCGGTTCCGTCGGGGATGTGACGGCGGTCGAGTTGAGGTTCGTGGTTCCAGTTGTGGAAGGGCCCGTCGTTGGCGCACTCCCTGATGGAGAAGATACGGGAGGCGTCCCCACCGGTGACGATGTCGGTGTAGTCGACGTCTGGGTCGGTTCCATCGGGGATGCGACAGGGGTCGGAGCTCCGGAGGGCGCAGAAGTGGGTTGCTGCGGGGAGGCGGGCGTCGAGGTGGGACTCGGTGGTTCAGGAGCAGGATTAGCGGGCACCACGTCGAAGAGGAACGCGTCCCCGTTACCGTCGACGGCCGCACACGAGGAACCGGAGAAGCATGAGACTGCGGTCAGATTGCCGAGGAGGTCGAGCAGCGTAGGCGTCGACCATGCCGAGCCGTTGTAGGTCAGATAGTTGCCGAAGTGGTCGACCGCCGTACAAGTCGCCTCGACACAGGCAACGGCACTCAATCCACCGATGGGGTCGATAAGGGTCAATGTGGACCACACTGATCCGTTGTAATTGATCTCATCTCCGTAGGAGTTCACGGCGGCACAGAAGGCGCTTGACGAGCAGGAGACCGAAGAGAAGAGGATGCCGAACGGGTCCATCGATTGCGGAGCTGACCACGTTGTCCCGTCGAACGTGATCGCTTGGCCCGTGTAGTCGACGGCCACGCAGAACGAACTCGTTGCGCACGAGACCGAACTGAGTAGACCCGACGAGTCGACGAGCTTGGGAGCTGACCACGTTGTCCCGTTGAACGCGATCGCTTCGCCCGCGTAGTCGACGGCCACGCAGAACGAAGGGTTGGCGCACGAGACCGAACTCAGGGTCCCTGAGTCAACCGGTATGGCCGATGACCAGGCCGAGCCGTTGTACGACCACCCTTGCCCCCCTGCGCCCAGGGCGATGCAGGTGGACATCGACGTGCAGGAGACTGAGGTCAGCACGCTTGATCCGGAAAAGCCGCCGCTGACGCTCGCCTGCGCGGGCGTTGTCAACGTCCAAGCGGTGATCAGGCCGGCGATGAGGAGAACTCCTGCCAGCGTCCGTGGGGTCCGCGCTCGCGCTCCGAGAAGTCGACGGCCGTCCGATGTCCCCCTGTTCCGCATTTCGGACTCCAGTTGGCAGCCCTGTGACCGTTCGCGGCACGGTCCAGAGTGTTGCCCCTCCTAAGTGTTGCCCTCCTGATTCTTCAAGTCCTGGGGCGAGTGTCAAGTAGTACCACGTAGGGTCCACTTGCCACCTCTCTCAGCGCGCAACCAAGACTGCTCCCGTTGACCATCGGACGGCACCGGGAAGGTCCTTTACGGTCGGGCCAGGGCGCTCGAACGACCGCGTCTCGGTCGACCTCGACGCTCTCCACGGTCGCCTGGGTACCGTCGGCCAAAGAAGCGGGGCGTAATGCCGAGCGCCCGTGAACACTGAAGTAGACACTTGACCGAGATAACCGCGTAAGCATATACTAAAGTATATGCTTAACCAAGCGATCGACCTGGATAGGACCTTCCAGGCGCTGGCCGACAAGAGCAGGCGCTCGATGGTGGAGCGACTCACCTTGGGACCCGCCTCGGTTAGTGAACTGGCCGAGCCCCTGGCCATGTCCCTTGCAGCTGTCGTCCAGCACGTTCAGGTCCTCGAGGCGTGTGGAGTTGTGAAGACGGAGAAGGTCGGAAGGACACGCTATTGCCGGATCGAACGCGCGGCGATGACCGCCGCCGAACAGTGGATCACCGATCGACGCCGGGGCTGGGAAGCCCGCCTGGACCGACTGGGCGACATCCTGAACGACGTAGCTACCACCGGGGAGAAACCATGACCCTGTCCACCGTTGCCCATGACACGTTCGTCATTGAGCGGACCTACAACGTTCCAGTCGCTCAGGTCTTCCGGGCCTGGGCGGATCCCATGCTCAAGGCCCGCTGGTTCGCCGGCTCCGCTGACGCACTCGAAGCTGGCTACGAACTCGACTTCCGAGTCGGGGGCCGTGAGGTCAATCGCGGTGGGCCCCCCGGAGGGCCCGTCTATACATACGAGTCGCAATTCCGCGACATCGTCCCCGAGCAGCGGATCGTCTACACCTACGAAATGTTCGCCGACGAAAATCGGATCTCTGTGTCGGTCGCAACGGTCCAGTTCCGAAGCAGAGATACAACGACGCAACTGGTCCTGACGGAGCAGGGGGTGTTCCTTGATGGCCACGACACAGTGGTCCAGAGAGAAGAAGGAAGCCAGTCCCTTCTCGACTCGCTGGCTGCGATCTTGAACGGAGACGGTCCGTGAGGAAGGTCGTTGTGCAGATCCCGACTCTTGAGTCTCAGGACCTTGGTGACTACTTTTCTGAACGCACCACGAAGCAGGAACGGACAAGGGAGAGCCACAATGGGAAGCGACGAATGCAAGCCCGTGTCGGTATCCCGACGAATCGGAGCCCCAGCCGCTGACATCTTCAAACTGTTGGCCGACCCAAACCGGCATCCCGAATTCGATGGATCAAGGATGCTGCGACCGGGTGGCAACAATGAGGTCATCGTGGGTGTGGGGGATGTGTTCGTCACAAAGATGAACTTTACGGCGATGGGTGACTACGAAATGCACAACCGCATCGTGGTGTACGAGACAAACCGGTGCATCGGCTGGGAGCCGGAAAACGCCGAACTCGCAAGGAACGGTTCACGCTGGAGGTTCGACCTCATTCCAGATGGCCCGGATGGAACGGTGGTGACAGAGACCTACGACTGTACGGATTCCCCCGAGCGCGTCCGTGAGGCTGTGGACAACGGCAATGCATGGCTCGCGGGTATGACCAAGACGCTGCACCGACTCGACCAGCTGTGTACGACGCAATAACGAAAGGGCTGGGGCACGCCAAACGGCCCCGATTCGATGTTTGCCCTGCTCCCGACCAACCGATGGGGGACGCCCGCGCCAGCACGCACGGTCCCGTGCCCAAACCACGATCCCAGCTTCTGGAGTCGCGTTGTAGTCAGACGAGGTGTCCGCCGAGACTCGAAGTCAACGAGCTCGGAAGGGCGCTGAGTCAAGATCCGAGCGCACCCGAACCAAGGGTAGGGGGTTCGGGTGCGCACCGTGATGGGGTAGTCGCGCCAGCGGACCCGTCCAATCAGGTAACCGTAAGCATGAGTCACGAAGCTGATTTCTACAAGCAAATATTCGATGAACTGTTGGCTAGCAGAATGTGAAAGGCAGTTCCGTCGAGAACCCTGCTGGCAAGCTCCGCTCCGGCTGTGAGTGCTTCAGCGGGCTCGGTGTCGAATGCCGAGTGCCTCGAGTACCGCCGCGAGTCTCGAAGGAGGATTGCAAACTGTGCAAGGTGTCAGCCGCCGACCTCTCGGCGACGGAAGGAGCGACCCCTAAGATCACGCTGTGCTTGATCCACCCCCCAACAAGGCCCGAGAACGACCGTCCCCGTCCAAGGGGCTTGTCGGTCATGTCCGCGAGACGGGCCACGACGTGGTCCATCGGTTTGCACCGGCTCCTATAGCAGCGGGAGAGGGCAGCGCGCCGGCCGGTGCTGTGGGGACGGCTCCGGCTAGCCGAGGAATCGAGCTCCCTCGGGAGATCGCCGAAACGATCGCCTTGGTCGACCGTGCTTTTGCCTTTTTGGACCTCTGTGGCTTCACTCGCTTCATCGCCGCCAACGGCGAACACGCCGCCATCGATGCGCTGTCCCGTTTCCGCTCGCTGGCTCGTGATATCGCCGTGCGCCGCGGCGTGCTCGTGTCGAAGTGGCTGGGAGACGGCGCCATGATCGTCGGCGTCGAGGTGGGACCTACGCTCGCCACCGCCGTAGAGTTGATCGGGCGGTATGACGGGTCGACGCTGGCTCTCCGAGGTGGCTTCGCCCACGGCCAGGTTCTGATCATGGATGGCGACGACTACATAGGGCGTCCCACCAATCCGGCAGCTCGGTTGTGTCAATCGGCTCGGCCTGAAGAGCTCTTAGCTGTTGGTTATCCAGCCGCCACCCTCCCGCCTTGGATCAAAGTGCTCGGCACTCGGAGCATCACGCTGCCTGGATTGGGGCGAGTTCGCGGCGCTCAGAGTCTTGGTCTTGCCCCTGACGTCGAGCTGCCAGACCTGTCCCGACACAACCGAAAATGACAACGACGCGATGTCTGCCTCTCACCTCATGTTCGAAATGCGGAATCAGCCCGGAAGGCGAGACAATGGCTCTGACCTGGAGGGACGTTGGTGAGGTCTTCACGTTAGGTCGTGACCAGGTCGGAAGCAGCCGTGGGCATTCCCTCCCCGCGGGTTAACGGGTCTTC
>Ga0209415_10009370_pt1 | contig 16823 bp, 18 predicted proteins | sample PeaSoiSIISIP2007_FD_187696 | JGI IMG/M metagenome (GOLD analysis project Ga0209415, IMG submission 187696) | Peat soil microbial communities from Weissenstadt, Germany - SII-SIP-2007 (SPAdes) (version 2) | ecosystem: Environmental > Terrestrial > Soil > Wetlands > Peat | place: Germany... | reverse complement strand
AGTCTTCCACCAACTTGTCGGATCCCAGCATGATCCTGAGACGCCTCCGGACTCCATTTTCGTCGATGACCGCCATGGCCCTCCATTCTCGCATAGGCGGGGCCGTTTCTCAAGCATCGGGATGGGCCGGAAGGCTCTGGTTGTCCACGACGAGGCTCTATCGCACCTGGAGGAAACGCCGCACGCCGACCCCCCCTCCTCCGCTGCTGGTGGTGGGATCCCTGCGCGCCGGAGGCTCGCTCAAGACCGATCTGGTTTCCTGGATCGCCGACCGGTACCCGAGCCTGGCGGTGCTGGTCCATCCCACGGGCGACGAAGACGCGATGCTGGAGGCCCGGTTCCCGGGCAGGGTCTTCCGCCATCGGGATTGGCTGGAGGCGTGGAAGGCGGCCAAGTGCGCGGGATTCGCCGCCGCTGTCTGCGACGGTGGACTCCAGGACCCTGCCCTGGACGGCTGCCCGGCTGTTCGCCTGGTCCACCCCGAGGGCCCCCTCGATGCCCGGGACCTGCTCCCCTTCGGACCCTACCGAGCCCTGAAGCCCATGCCCAGAAGCCGGGAACGCGCCTTGACGGTGGGCGCCGAAGTGTCGGGGCGATTGGATCCCCGCGATCTCCCGCCACCTGGTACCCGGGTCCATGTGGCCTGCGCCGTGGCCCGCCCGGAGATCTTCTTCCGGGAACTGGAAGAGGTGGGGCTGCGGGTGGAGGAGAGGGCCGCGCTGGCGGACCACGCGCGCTTTCCGGCGGCATTGACGCGGCGCATGGAGACCGACCCGATCCCCTGGCTGGTGACCGAAAAGGATGCCTTCCGACAGAAATTGCCGTCGGTGGCCAAGGTGATCCGCCGCTCCCTGGTCCTGTCCGCCGCCGCCGTGGAGGCGATCGACCGGATGGTCTCGCCGCTTCTCCTGTAGACGTCTCGGAAGCGGATCAGAGCGGCGTCTTGGAGGGTGCGCCCGGGATCTCCCGCACCAGGCGGGGAACCAGATAGCCCGGCAGGCTGGAGCGCACCTCCTGCACCAAGGCGACGGCCCGATCGTCGGGGACGGCGAAGCGACCGGAGCCGCGCACCGGGTCCAGGGCGTGGAGGTAGTAGGGGAGGATCCCGGCTTCCCAGAGGACCAGGGACAGGGATTCCAGGCAGGAGGCCTCGTCGTTCACTCCGGCCAACAGCACCGACTGGTTCAGGAGCTGGACTCCCGCGGCGCGAAGCCCGGCGGCCGCGGCCCGGACCGCGGCGTCGATCTCGGCGGGGTGGTTCGCGTGGAACACCACCACGGTGCGCAGGCGGGTGCGGGAGAGAACGGCGCAGAGCTCCGCCGTGACGCGGTCGGGGAGCACCACGGGCAGCCGGGTGTGGATCCGCAGGGTGGAGAGGTGGGGGATGGAGGCAAGGTCGGAGATCCGCGCCGAAAGGACGGAATCCGTCAAGGTCAGCGGATCCCCGCCGGAGAGGATGCATTCGCGCAGGTCGGTCTCGGTCCGCAGCCGCTCCAGCCGCCTGGTCCAATCCGAGGGCGGGGAATCCCCGTACGGGAAGTTCTGCCGGAAGCAGTAGCGGCAGTGGACGGCGCAGGAGCCGGTGGCCACCACCAGGGCACGCCCGCCGTACTTGCGCAGCAGACCGGGCTCCAGTTCCGCCGCCGAGTCTCCCACCGGGTCGTCGCGCTCGCCCTCGGTCACGGATTCTTCCGCGCGGTCGGGCCAGACTTGGCGAAGGAGCGGGTCCGTCGGGTCGCCGGGTCGCATCCGATCGGCGAAGGGACGCGGGACCAGGAAGGGGAAGGATCGCCCGGAAGGAAGGGGGGGGAGCCGCTCCATGGGGAGGCAAAGGTGCTCGGCGAGCGCCTTCGGATCGCGAAACGCTTCGCGCAGACCTTGTTGCCAACCGGATTCCATGAAAGGGACGTGGAAAGATACTGGCCCTCGGCGCGGAGCCTAGATTGGGCATCCGCCGTGGAACACCTGCGGGAGGGGGAGCGATGGAAACGAGCGCATCGGGGGACTGGAGGCCCGTCGCGAGCCTGGAGGCCTTGAGGTTCCGGGCCGGAAAGCTGCGCGCCATCCGGGAATTCTTCCACCGGCGCGAGGTGCTGGAAGTGGAGACGCCGCTCCTCTCGCCCACCGGCGCGGTGGACCAGTGGATCGATTCCTTCCAGGTGCGATCGACCCTGCGCCGCGATCCGCTTTGGTTGTCCACCTCGCCGGAATTCCACATGAAGCGCCTTCTGGCGGCGGGGTCCGGACCCATCTGGCAGATGGGGAAGGCGTTTCGCGACGAGGGATCGGGACGACGGCACAACCCGGAGTTCACCCTCCTGGAGTGGTACCGCCCGGGTTGGGGTCTGCGCGAGCTGTGCCGGGAGGTGGAAGACCTTGCCCGCGCCGTGGCCCCTGAGTTCCCCGCGGCGCGGTGGGTCAGCTACCGCGAGGCGTTCCTGGAGCGCGCCGGGGTGGATCCGTTCCGCGACCCCGTGGACAAGATCCGACAAGCCGCCGAGGAATTCTCCCCCGTCCTTCCCGCCATCGCCCAGGACGACCGCGACGGATGGCTGGACCTCCTCATGGTGAGCCGCGTGGAGCCGGGGCTCGGGGACCCCGAACCCGTCTTCCTGTGGGGATACCCGCCCTCGCGCGCGGCGCTGGCCAAGCTCGGCGAGGACGACGGCGTCGCGGTGGCCCTGCGCTCCGAGCTCTACTGGAAGGGCGTGGAACTCTCCAACGGCTACGACGAGCTGGTGGACCCCGACGAACAGCTCTCCAGGTTCCAAATGGAGACCCGGGCCCGCCATGCCTTGGGAAAACCCACCCCGCCCATCGACCACGCCCTGCTGGAGGCGCTGCGCTCGGGCATGCCCGCGGGCGCGGGCGTCGCCCTGGGCGTGGATCGCCTGATCGCGCTGGCGTACGGAGCCGCGGCGATCGGAGAGGTCCTGGCGTTTCCGGATTGAGGGAACCGCCGCCGCCCTTCGAGATGCCGCCCGCGGCGGCTCCTCAGGACGAGCGGGTGGTTTTGTCGTCGATTCTCAGCGCACGCCGCTGGTGACCAGGTCGGCGCGCCCGGACGGGGTGACCAGCCGGGTGAAGACGAGCCCGCTGGCCTGGGGCAGCTCCACCTGGGACGGGCCGCGTCCAACGCGTTCCTGGAGCAGACGGCCCCGCGCGTCCACGGAACGCAGGGTCCAGGCCACGCCGGGCTCCACGCCCACTTGGAGCGCGCCGCCGCGGCTGGAGAGGAGTTCGCGCTGCCCGACCGGATGCAGTGCCGTGGGGATGCCCGCCACCAGGACCATGGTGTCGTAGCCGCTCAGGGCCTGGACGGCGCCGCTGTTGACGGTTCCCGTCAAGGCCAGCACGAGCTTGTAGACGCCCATCGGCGGATTGGTGACGGAGACGTTCGCCGTTCCCGTGCTGTCCAGGACGACCTTGAAGCCGGAGGGATCCACGGAGGCGGCGAGCCCGGAATTCTGGATCAAGCTGGCGCCCACCAGCATGGTGTCCAGCGCCGGTTGGCTCCGATCCAAGTTCCGGACCGCCACATGGAACGTCGTGTCCTGTCCCGCGGGAACGCGGAGGGTGTCGTGGTCGTTGGAGATCTTCCAGGCGACGGAGGGGCTGGAATAGCCCGCTTCGAAGGGCAGCGAGGTCCAGGACTGGGAGCTGTCCACGTCCCACACGTAAACGCCGTAGACGTTGTCGCGGTACAGGCGGTAGGTGAGCACGTCCCACGGGTTGGCGTCGGAAAGGGCCATCGCGATGGTGCGGCTGTAGGTGGAGTTGGTGGAGCTCTGGCCGCCCATGGTCAGGCTCGCGGTCAGGGTGGCTCCCGCGGTGGCCCCCCCGATCCCGATCTTGGCCGAAGCCGAGGCGCCGATGTCCACGCTGTAGCTGACCGTGGTCTGCTGGCTCACGGTTCCGGTGGAATCCTGCTCGGAGGAGCCGCCTCCGCCGGTGAAGCTGGAGAGGGAACCCAGGAGGGTCAGTCGGCTGGTCTTGGTGATTCCGCTCGAGTGGTCCACCAGGCTGTCGCGGATGCGGTGGGTCCTTGGGTCGATCACCGAGGCGCCCAAGAGCCGAGCGGCGGTGGCGGTGTCGAAGGTGTTCGGGATGTTGGAGGCGTCGATGACGCGCAGGACGTTCTGGGCGTTGGCGATGGGGAAGTAGAACAGCTTGTAGACGTTCCCGTCCGAGTAGGCGTGGGGGTCGGTGGGAACGTGCGAATAGTAGAGGTGCCAGTGCATGGTGAGGGTGGGCACCACGAACAGGTCGCCGCGCCCGGGGCCCACGGCGGAAGGATCCGTGCTGGTTCCCGTGTTCATGCTGTTGTTGGTCTGCACGGTGGCTGTGAACTGGTTGTCCGTGTTGTGCTTGTAGTCCACGCTCGCGGAGACTTCCACGTCCGCGCTGGCCACCCCTGCGTCGAACGAATAGCCGGCGGTGAGGCTCGCCCCGGCGCCGTACCCGAAGGACGTGGTCACCGAGTTCTGGAAGCTCGCCCCTTTGGCGAGGCTCGCGTAGCTGCCGTCCCCGGGCGGGTCGTAGATGATCTGCTGGGGCACGCCGGGGATGATGAAGGTGCCGGAGTCCGCGGCATTGGTGGACGGGGTCCAGGTGTAGAACGGGAGGGTGTCCGTCACCTTGTAGGAGTAGTCGTTGCCGGACTGGTTCGGAATGGTCTTGTTGGTGACTTCGGCGTTCGTGATGGTTCCCGATTTCCGGATGGTGTCCAGGTGCAGGGAATCGATGAACACCAGGTTCCAGATGCTGTCGAATCCGGACCCGCCTCCATCCCAGACCAGGCATCCGGTCGTGTCGGTGGACCCGCTCATCGTGTTGGGGCCTCCGTCCAGATTGTGGTACTCGTAGCTCACGGTGGCCTTCGGATAGGGTCGGCCGCTGAGGTCGTCCACGCAGATGCTGGTGGTGCTCCAAGCCCAAGGGGACCGCGCCGCGGCGAGCACCAGAAGGATTGGAAGGGCTCGTTTCATCGGATACTCCTGGTCGGTCCATGCCCCCCAGGGAATCCGGGGGTGTGTCGGGACAGAATATCTAATGAGATCCAGACTGAATCGCAAGGCTCGGGGGCCTGCCGAGGCGCCCCCAATAGCGATTGGAGGATCCGGAAATAGGACGTATCAGGGACGCAGCAGCTTGAATCCGTGCGCCCAGCCGCCGCCGCGCATTCCGGGGATGCACCACAGCATGCACAGGGGCTCGATGGCCCGCGCGGATTGGGCGCCTCCGAAGTCCTCGGGGGCGAAGCCGAATTCCGTCACGATGCGTGCGACTTCCGCCTTGGCCGCGTCGTCGTCGCCGCAGAGGAACTGGGTGGGCGGGCCTCCGGCGAAGACCGGGTCCACGAAGAACGCGTTGCCGATCGTGTTCCACGCCTTCACGAAGCGGACCGAAGGGACGGCCTTCTGCAGGCTCTCCAGGATCGATTCGTTGGGGCCGGTGAAGAAGCGCAGCACGCCGTTCTCCGGAGGCGCGTCGGCGATGGGGTTGGTGGTGTCGATCACGATCTTCCCCGCGAGATTCTTCTCTCCCGCGAGCTTGACCGCCTCCAGCGCCACGGAGCCCTTCACCGCCAGCACGACGATCTCCCCGAAAGCGGCGACTTCCGCGAAGCCGCCCGCGGCGATCCCGGATTCCTCGGAGAAGGCCGCGAGCTTGGCCGCGTCGCGACTGCCGATGCGCGTGTCGTAGCCCTTGGCGTGGAACCCCTTGGCCAGGGTCTGCGCCACCACTCCCGATCCCAACACCCCGATCTTCTTGCCCATGTCCGTTCCTCCGCTCAGGTGAAGGATTGGAATTACACGCATTCTCGAACGGCGACCACTTCGGGAGGGAGGGTCGGATGGGACCTCGGATTCACGCCCCCCGGAGGGATTCCAGGATTCCCCGCGCGAAGGCCGGGAGCTCGGGATCGCGCGCTCCCATGGAATACACCACGTCCCCGGGGCGCGCCTCTCGGGCCACCTGGAAAGCCACCTCGTCCCGCGTGGCGGGACAGGAAACGGTCGCGCCCAGGGCCTGGATCTTCCCGGCGAGGTCGGCGCTGGAGACGGACCGGTCGGCTGTGCCTCCCGCGTCGTAGACCGGACTGATCCAGAGGCGGTCCTGGGGGCGCAAGGCCCGCGCAAAGGAGGCGGCGAAGTCCTCCAGCAGGAACTTCAGGGGACCGAAGCCGTGGGGCTGGAAGATGGCGAGCACCCGGCCAACGCCCGCGACGGACCGGGCCGCGTCCAAGCCCGCTTCCACCTTGGCGGGGTTGTGGGCGAAGTCGTCGAAGACCCGCACGCCCTTCGCCTCGCCGAGCTTCTCGTGGCGCCGACCCACGCCCGCGAAGCGCGCCAGGGCCCGCGCCCCGGCGTCCAGGTCGGCGCCCGCGAGCGTCGCCGTGGCCAGGGCCGCCAAGGCGTTTTCCGCCGTGTGGCGGCCGGGGAAGGGGATCCGGAAGGAGGTGGACCCCAGCGCGAAGGAGACGGAATCCGTCCCCAGCTCCAGGTCCCGCGGCAAGGGGAGCAGGGAGCGGACGAACCCGAAGGTCTTGGCGAGGGGCCCCCCGATCTCCAGGCAGTCGGCGCGGTCTCCGTTGACCAGGAAGGTCTCCGAGCGGTCGCGGAAGGTGGAGAAGATCTCGCGCAGTTCGGACAGCTCCTTGTGGTCGCGGTCCAGGTTGAGCATCACCCCGATCCGCGGGGCGTAGCGCACCAGGCTCCCGTCCGATTCGTCGGCCTCGATCACCAGCCAGTCGCCGCTGCCTCCCCAGGCGTTCCCCCAGTGTCCCGCCGAGGACAATTCCCGCAGCACCCCTCCGGAGATCACGGACGGGTCCATCCCCGCTTCGCGCAGGATGGAGAAGACCATGGCGGTCACGGTGGACTTGCCGGAGGTCCCGGAGACCGCGATGGTGGATTGGCTGGAGGCGAGTTCGGCCAGCGCCTCCGACCGGTGGAGGATGCGGCAGCCCAGTTCGCGGGCGCGGCGCACCTCGGGGACGTCGGCCTCCACCGCGGTGGACACGACCAGTGTCGTTTGGGCGTCCAAGGCCGATCCGTCCTGGGGAAACAGGAGGGCGCCGGCTCCTTCCAGCGCCCCGCGGATGGACTCCCCCCCGCCGTGGTCGAAAAGCCGGTCGGAACCGGAGACCTTCCGTCCACGCCCGAGCAGGTAGAAGGCGATCGCGCTCATCCCCGAGCCGCCGATCCCCGAGAAGTGCCAGCGGCTCACGCGATCCCGTTCGTCCTGAGGCACTCGAAGGGCGGTCGGGATCCCAAGGTTCTCGCGCTTCGACAAGCTCAGCACGAGCGGTTGGGCGGTGTTTGTCACGCCGGGGAATCCGGTGGACGGGGCCCGATCCACACCAGGTCGCCGACGGAGAGGATCCTGTCGGCGAGTTCCTCGACGGCCATGTTGGACACCCGCACGCAACCGTGGGAGCCGGGTCGGCCGAGTTCGTCTTCGCGGGCGGTGCCGTGGATGTACACGTACCGGTCGTGGGTGTCCACCCCGGGGCCGCGGTTGACGCCGGGCTCCAGACCCTCCAACCAGAGGATCCGGGTGGTGATCCAATCGCCCTCCACCGCCTGTCCCGTCCAGACCTCCCCGGTGGGCTCGCGGCTGGAGAACCGGGTTCCGAAGGGCTCGCCCTCACCGATCACCTCGGCGATCCGATGCCATCCCCAGGGGGTGCAGCCGGAACCTTCCCGGCATCCCAGCCCGTTTTCCGAGGTGGAGACGGCGCAACGGAACCTCTCGGCGCCGTTCTCCAGCACCCGCAGAAGCTGCGCGGAGGCATCGACCATCACCAGCCTACGCCGGGGGGGAAGCATCGTCCGAGTTCATGTCGGTCAGCCGGTCGATCTCCTCGCGCACCTCGTCCATGCGCCATCCGTCGATGTCCCCGGCCTCCTCCAGTCGGCGATCCTCCAGGGCCTGGGCGGCGATGCGGATGGATTCGGCGGTGCGGGCGTCCAACCGGGTCCGACCGATCCGTTCCAGGATCTCGTCTGCGGAATCCAGCGGGGCCAACATCCCCACCGAGGCGGTGGCCTCGAAGCGGATGTCCTCGTCGGCGTGGTCCAGCAGTTCCTGCACCCGGGGCCAGGACTCCTCCAGGCGCAGGTTCGCGCAGGAGTGGACCGCCTCCGCGACCAGCGCGGTGTGCGGCGAGCCCAATTCCTCCAGCACGATCCTCTCGAATTCCTCGTCGTCCACCAATCCCATGGCGTAGACGGCGGACACCTTCACCCAGAGGTTGGGGGCCTCCTGGTAGAAGCGCAGCACCAGGGAGCGCACCTCGGGAAGGAAGGCGATGTGGCCCAGGGCCTCCAGGCAGCGGCGGCGCACGTCCATGCTTTCCATGCGGGCATCCACCTTGGAAAGGAGATGGGTCTTCGCCGCGTCGTAGATCTCCCGTGGCACCAGGGGTTCCGGTGGGCCGGGGTTTTCCGGATCGGGTTCCTCGTCGTCCTCCGGACTCCAGTCCCACCCGGCACCGTCCTGGAGCACGGGCCAGAGCGAGGCGTTGGCGATGGCCCGGACTTCTTCGTCCACGGCGTTCAGGGCCAGATCGAAGGCGCGTTCCCAGATCCCGGGCAACCCGAAGTATCCGGTGGAGGCGCGCAAGGCGGCCACCACCACCTCGGAATCGTCCGATCCCAGGTGACGCAGCAGTCTCCCTGGCGCATCCGCCCGATCGAACTCGTAGTTTTCCAGGAGTTCCAGTTCCTTGAGGGCCTGCGAGCGGTTCATCGGATTCGGATTCCTTTCAGCACGGACGACTGCTAAAATAGAAAGCGGAACATGCGCCTTTCCCCACTCCTCCTGATCGCCGTCGCCGCAGGGGCCGAGCCCCACCTGCCGCTGGTCGCCCGCCAGGTCCCGGCGGACGGCTGTCGGATCCGGTTGGATTGGATCAGCGCTCCCGCGGGGACCATCGCCCCGCCCAGCTCCGTCGCGGGCACCCTGGAACTGGCCTCCGGCAACCGCTTCCGCTTCAGCTCCCCCGACCTCGTGGTCGTGAGCGACGGCCATACCCTGAGCCAGTGGAACGCCTCCACCAACCAGGTCCTGCTTCGCGATCCCGCGCGCGTGGACGCGGCGGACCTGCCGTCGGGCCTGCTGCGAAGCGCGCTGGCGGGGTCGGAAACCTCCTCATCCCTGGAGAAGCTGGACGGGAAGACCGTGCGCAAGCTGGTGCTGGACGTGTCCAAGCCACCGCTTTCCAAGTTCGTCCACGCCACCCTGTGGGCCCGGGAATCGGACGATGTGCCATTGCGTCTGGACGTCGTGGATTCCCAGGGGGGGACGATCGTTTGGAAGCTCCGTTCGGTGTCGCGTTGGAAGCCCTCGGACAAGGATTTCATCTACGTTCCACCCAAGGGCGCCGAAGTCGTCGATTCCCGTTGAATCGCGATCCAACCGATCCATTCCGAAGGGACCCTCCGCAGTGAACAAGCCTTCCGATCTGCTCCTCCTGCTCCCCGCGCTGGCCTCCGTCGCCGCGGCCCAGGAGCCGGCCCGTACCCTGGATGCCGGGACCTGGGTGCGCCAGTCCCTCACGGTGGTTCCCGCCCAGGTGGGGGAATGCCCTCCTGTGGAGGATTTCGAACGGCGCGCGTTCCAACGCATGGAGGGCAGGGATCCTCGCCGGATGCGCGAGATCGCCCGGGCCCAGGCACGGGAGGAGCGCGACTACTGCGAAGACGCCCGCCAGTCCCTGGCAGCCCATCTGGGGGGGGATTGGTCGGGACTCCTTTCCATGCAGCGCTTCGACCGCAACGACCTGCCTCCGGACAGGATCGAGGATGTCCGGCAGGCGGTGGGCGTCACCCCCTGGCCCGCGATGCCGGAAATCCTGTCGCGGGACCTCTCCGACACGCTGCGCGGGCTGCTCGCCGCCAAGGCGCTGGATCGCTCCCAGCACCTGATGTCCTCCGCGGACCAGAATTCGTCCGTGGCCATCAAGATGAAGACGGAGGACGTCACCGACACCGAACTCTCCCTCCTGCGCGGATCCGCCCACGTGCTGGCGCTGCGCGTCACCGGGCTGAACGCGGACCGGGGCCGGAAGGGCCTCTCGTTCCGGGCGAGCTTCTCGGCGGCCATCTGGAGCTTCGATCCCTCCACCCGCGCCTTCGCACCCGAAGGTGCATGGGCGGTCTCGGACGCCGAGGGAGGACCTCCCGGCAGCGCCGGAGCCCAGGTGGCGAACACCGCCCGGAGCCTAGGCCAGCAAATACTGGATATCAAAGTCTTCCATTTCACCACCCAGATCCTGTCCGGGAACGTGGGCAACTGGATCAATCCCGCCAGCACCTTCTCCACCAACACCGGCGCCGACCTGCACCTGAACCGCCGCTTCCGGTACTTCGAGAACCGCGAGACGGCGGGGGGGAGCACGGTGGCGGTGCCCGCGGGTTACGGCTACCTGGACGAACACGTCGCCCAGGACAGCATCTGGCGCCTGCGGCACATCGGAGGCATCCAGCCCTACGCGGGACTGGTGCTGGAGGAGGTGCCCGGCGACCAGTGGGGCTTCCTGTCGCTGACCCAGGTCTCTTCGCGCATCGCCGACGGGGCGGAAACCCTGGGGGTGTCCCAGCGCAACGGCGCGCGCTACGTGGGGGTCCGCTCCGCTTCCCCCCTGTGGGAGTTGCGCCTGGGGGGCCGCACGCCGCTGGGAAGCGCCCATTCGTTCTTCACGCTGGACATGCCCATCTACTTCGGGGACGTCCACGGCGCCCTGGAGGACGTGGATTACATCTCCATCAGGGATTCCGGGGAGCGCGACATGGAAGACGCAGGGCTCTTGACGGGCTGGGGGATCGAACCAGGGTGGTCCTGGCGCGGCAACGTGCGGCGCCTGTTCTACGAGGTGGGGGCCCAGGCGGGGTTGCGGGCCAATCTCGTGTTCCTGTCGGGGAACGTCTACACCAACTACGGGGACTACGGCTCCAACACCCAGCTCTACAAGGACAACGCCAACTGGTTGGAGAACGTCGAGTTCCTGGTCGCCCTGCACGGGGGGCTCTCCTGGTCCTTGACGCCTTGGTCCGGCATCGGTCTGGAGGTGGATTACGACCTGCTGGACGGCCGCACCGATTGGCAGTACGGGACCGGGAACAACCTCTACAACGCCGATTGGACCTCGGTTCCCGGGCCCACGGTGGGGGAGGCCAGGTTGAGATTCCTGGTCCAGTACGTCTGGAAGTGACCGGAGGCGCGTCGTCCGTGTAGGTTGTTGGCCCATGGATCCCGTCGTCTACGCCTATTCCGGTTGCGGCACCTGCCGCAACGCCTTGAAATGGTTGGAATCCCGGGGGATCCGTCCCTCGGTGGTCCCCATCCGCGAAACCCCTCCGGACCGTTCGGACCTTGGCCGCGCCCTGGGACAATTGGGAAGCGTGAAGGCTCTTTTCAACGTCTCCGGAGTCGACTACCGGGAGTTGGGACTGAAGGACAAGCTCCCCGCGCTTTCCACCGACCAGGCGCTCGACCTGCTCTCCACCAACGGCAACCTGGTGAAGCGGCCCTTCGTCCGCTTCGGCAAGACCTACCTGGTGGGGTTCCGCCAGGAGGAATGGGAAAGGGTTTTCGAATGAACGCGCTCACCGCAGCGGATCTCCTGGAACGCAACCGGCTCTGGTCCGAGGAGACCCGCAAAGGGGATCCCCATTTCTTCTCGGGTCTGGTGGACCAGCAGAACCCTCGATTCCTCTGGATCGGGTGCTCCGATTCCCGCGTTCCCGCAAACCAGATCACGGGCCTCGCGCCCGGCGAGGTGTTCGTCCACCGCAACGTGGCCAACATCGCCCACCCGACCGACGTGAACCTGATGTCCGTCCTGGAATACGCGGTGGACGTGCTGAAGGTCCGGGAAATCCTGGTCGTGGGCCACTACGGGTGCGGAGGCGTGCGCGCGGCGCTCCAGGGGAGGCTTCCGGGCATCGCCGACTTCTGGTTGGAGCCCATCCGCGATCTCCAGCGCAAGCACAAGGCCGAACTGGGGAAGCTTTCCGACAAGGAGACCGAGGATCGCGTCTGCGAGCTCAACGTCAAGGAACAGGTCTCCACGCTGTCCCACAGCGGAATCGTCCAGGGCGCGTGGCGGCGGGGGCAGCAGCTCACCATCCACGGCTGGATCTATTCGCTGCGCGACGGGGTGCTGCAGGATCTGGGGGTATCGCGTTCCGCTCCCGCGATTGAATAGATTGGGGGATGATGCGCTCCCTTCGGATCCTCTTGGCGCTCGCAGCCGCCGCGCTCGCCCAGTACAGCGACGCCGGGTCGGCCGAGTTCGTCTTCCTCCGCAATTTCCAGGGTGCCCGGGAGATCGGGATGATCGGCATCCCCGCCCCGGGCGAGGACCTCTCCTCCATGGGACTGAACCCCGCGAGCTTCGCGAGGCTTCCCTACACGCGCATCGAGATCGGTTCCCGGATCCAGATGGCCGGGGTGGACCAGGGCAACGCCTCCTATGCCGCCCCGGTCGCGGGCGGATCCCTCGCCGGGCGGATCGACTACCAGTCCTCGGGACAGGTGACGGCCTTGGACGGCAACGGGGATCCCACCGGACAGACGCTGGACCCGCAGGAGATGCTGATCGACGTCGCCTACGCCGAACCGCTGGGGGATCGCCTGGCCTGGGGCGTGGGTCTGAAGGCGGTGGAGGAGAACCTGGACATCGACAACTCCCAGGCGTGGGGAGTGGCGGTGGACATGGGGGCCGTGGCCCAGCCGGGATCGCGACAACTCCAGTATTCCCTCTACGTCTCCAACCTGGGCACCAAGCTCTCCGGCAGCACCGCCACCGAGCGGAACTACGGGCCCATGCCCCTCACCTTCGGATTCACGACGCGCTACACCCCGCTCTATCCCCGCGGCTTGGCCCTCTACGCCGACGTGCAGAAGCCCATCGACAACGACTACCTGGTGCGGTTCGGGTTCGAGCACCGGCTCAACGAGTACGTGGACCTGCGCGGAGGTTTCCGCACGGACCTTCCCGAGATGCAGACCGCCTTCAGCGTCTGGGTGCTGCAACACAAGGACCCCGACAACCCACCCCTCAGCGACCAGCGCTGGTCGCTGGGCGGGACGGTCCATCTGGGCCAGTTCAGCTTGACCTACGGGTTCCAGTGGTGGCAGTTGCTGAACGCCGTCAACTCCATCTCCTTGAGTTGGGACATCGACGCCCCGACGGGATCCTGAAGGAACACGCCATGAACGTGACACCCGGGGGGCTGGAAGGCCTCCTCGTGATCGAGCCCAAGGTCTTCCGCGACGAGCGCGGATTCTTCCTGGAGCCCTACAACGCGGTCCGGTACCGGGAGGCGGGAATCCGCCCCGAGTTCGTTCAGGACAACCATTCCTTCAGCACCAAAGGGGTGCTGCGCGGCCTGCACTTCCAGACCCGTCCCGGCCAGGCCAAACTGCTGCGGTGCGGACGCGGGAAGATCTGGGACGTCGCGGTGGACATCCGGCCGGACTCCGCCACCGTCGGGAAGTGGTGGGGAATCGAGCTGGATTCCGAAAGCCACCGCCAGTTGTTCATCCCCGTCGGGTTCGCCCACGGGTTCTGCGTCCTTTCCGACGAGGCCGAGGTGCTCTACAAATGTTCGTCGGTCTACGATCCCGCAACCGAGACCGGAATCGCCTGGGACGATCCCGAGATCGGGGTCGATTGGCGCATGGCGAACCCGATCGTGTCCGCCCGCGACAAGGGGAACCAGAGCTTTTCCCAGTACCGGTCCAAATTGGGGTCCTGAGTCCGCGGCGTCCACTTTCTAGATTCGAGACCGATGCAACCCACCACCTTCGACGTCGTCTTCCCCCTCACCGTCCTCTTGCTTTTGGGCGTGGCCATCCCTTCGTTCATGGTCGGGGCCAACTGGTTCATCAACAAGGGAAGGAAGACCTGGGAGGCGAAGGGGGAATCCTACGAGTGCGGGCTCTCGACCACGGTGGGAACCGCCAACGAGCGCTTCTCGGTGAAGTTCTACCTGGTGGCCATGATCTTCCTGGCCTTCGACATCGAGGTGGCCTTCCTCTACCCCTGGGCGGTGCGGTTTCTCCAGGGGGGATGGGATCTGCTCTGGATCCTGGTCGCTTTCCTGGTCATGCTGGAGTCGGTCTACCTCTACCTCTGGAACAAGGGCGCCCTGGACTGGGATTGACCACAGGACCCGCGTTTCGCGGTTTCCTCAGGAAATCCTGATCTCGCGCACCGCGATCCCGCTCTCGCGCAGGGCCTGGGCGATGGGGCCCAGCTTCCAGCGCAGTTCGAACTTCCAGCCTGGATCGGGCGCGTCCACCCAGAGCACGCCCTTCTCCCAGCGGCGCGGGATGCAGCGGGCGGCCAAGGGGCCCGCGGCCTGGGCCCAGGCGGAGAGGAACTCGGGCGATGCGGGCAGGAGCGCCTGCCCCAGGGAGGACTTGCGCAGGTAGTTTCCCAAGAGGCCGGACAGGGGCTCCGGGTCGGCCTCCTCCTTGCGGGCGACCCGTTCCTTGCGACGGAATTTGTCGATGTCCTTGCCGGAGGTCCAGCCGTTGCCGTCGGGTCTGTTCACACCGCCTCCCTGAGGCGGCCCGGCTCCAGCAGGAAGGTGCGGTCCACCTCGAAGGGAAGGTCGGCGCGGTGCGGCGAGCAGAGGAAGGATTGGCCCGTCCGGGGCAGGAGGTTCGCGAGCCGCTGGCGGCGCGGACCGTCGAGTTCGGCGAAGACGTCGTCCAACAGGAGCACGGGCGGGCGCTCGGGCCGCTTCGCGAGAAGCTCCGCGGAGGCGAGCCTGAGCGAAATCGCGAGCGTCCGCGCCTGCCCCTGCGAGGCGGTTTCGCGGGAGGGTTTTCCGGAGAGCAGGATGGCCAGGTCGTCGCGGTGCGGCCCGAACAGCGTGGTGCGGGCCGAGGCCTCGGCGCGGCGCAGCCCGTCGCGGCGGCGGCGCAACCGGTCCAGCAGCCCGGGTCCCCGGCGGGGGAGGTCGTCTTCCCCGTAGCTTCCCCGGTACCAGAGGTCCACGCTCTCGGAATCGTCGGACAGGATCCGGTGCAGACGGGCCACCGGTTCCACCAGCCGCTCCACCAAGTCCATCCGAGCCTCCAGGATGCGCGCGGCGATTTCCGTCATCTGCTGGTCCAGGACGTCCAGGACCACCGGGTCGGGGGTGTCGGAATCCTTGAGCAAGGCGTTCCGCTGGCGCACCACCTTGGCGTGGTCGCGCAGGATCTCCAGCAGCGGAGGGTCCAGCTGGCACGCCAGCGCGTCCAGGAACGAGCGCCTGGCCTCGGGTCCGCCGCGGACGAAGTGGAGGTCCTCCGGGTAGAGCCCGACCACCGAGAGGTGGCCCACGAGCCGGGAGAAGAGCCGTCCGGGCACGCCGTCCACGCGGGTTTCCTTGCGCCCGGCCAGGTCGCAGGAGGCGGCGAGTTCCAACGGGGTGCCTGCGCGCGAGGCCTCCAGGCGCACGAAGAACCGCTCCGCTCCCCAGCGCACCAGGTCCTTCTCGGATCGGGAGCGCGGCGAGAAGCCCAGGGCCACCAGATGGAGCGCCTCCAGGAGATTGCTCTTCCCGGCGCCGTTGGGTCCCAGCAGCAGATTCGCTCCCGAATGGGCGTCCAGTCGGACCTCCCCCCAGGAGCGGAAGTCGGTCAGGTGCAGTCTCTGGACGAGCACCGGCGCCGGCTCCCCGGGCTCAGTCGGCCAGGCGCAGGGGCATCAGGATGAACAGGGCGTCGGGGGTGTCCACGGCGGGTTCCAGCACGCAGGCCTGGGTCGGCTGGTTCATCTTCAGGCGCACCTGCGGGGTCTCCACCAGCTTGAGGATCTCGATCAGGTAGCCGGCGTTGAATCCGATGTCGAACGATTCGCCCTGGTAGTCGATGGGGAGGGAGTCCTTGCCTTCTCCGCCCACGTCCAGGTTCTGGGTGCTGACTTCCAGCCGTCCGGGCGCGAAGGAGAGCCGGATCTGGCGGGTGTTGCGATTGGCCAGGGTGGCCACCCGGCGCACGATGGCGGACAGGTCGTCGCGGTTGACCAGGGCGATCTTCGTGCTCGCCTTGGGGATCACCTGCGAGTAGTTGGGGTACGGTCCCTCGATCAGCTTGGTGAAGATCTCCACCACGCCGCTGCGAAAGCGAGCGGAACCATCGGCCAGATGGATGTCCACCTGCGAGTCCTCCCCCACCGCGACGCGCAGCACCTGCTGGATGGCCTTGGGGGGGATGATCACGCCGTGGGTCAGGCCTTGCGCCTCCACCGGGGTCGAGGCGTAGCCGAGGCGATGTCCATCCGTCGCGACCATGGCGGTCTTGCCGGCGGAGGGCTCCCAGTACACGCCGTTGAGCGCGAGACGGGTCTGGTCGGTGGAAACCGCGAAGAGGGTCCGCTCGGACAGGCGGCGCAGGGCACCCGAGGTCACCTGGAAACCGTCGTCCCCCTCCAGCACGGGCAGGGCGGGGAATTCGCTCCCGTCCACTCCGGCCAGACGACAGGTGAAGCCGCCTTCCGAACGCAGGACCAGGTGCCAGTCCTTGACCGTGAATTCCACGGGGAGGTCTGGCAGCTCGCGGACCACGTCCAGGAGCGAACGCGCCGGCACCACGATCTCTCCGGCGGCCCGGAGGTCCACCGCGATGGCGATCCGGACCCCCAGATCGAGGTCGGTGGCGGTCACGCGCAACTCGCCCTCGGATGCCGAGAGGAGGAAGTTCTGGAGGATGGGCAGAGTGCTCTTGCCGGGAACGGCGTTGCCGCAGATCTGCAAGGCCTCGAGCAGGGCGGACTTGGCGACAGTGAACTGCATGGTCTTCGAATATTAGAT
>Ga0209415_10009368_pt1 | contig 16825 bp, 13 predicted proteins | sample PeaSoiSIISIP2007_FD_187696 | JGI IMG/M metagenome (GOLD analysis project Ga0209415, IMG submission 187696) | Peat soil microbial communities from Weissenstadt, Germany - SII-SIP-2007 (SPAdes) (version 2) | ecosystem: Environmental > Terrestrial > Soil > Wetlands > Peat | place: Germany... | reverse complement strand
GAAGCGATACCATTCGCGTCCGCGTGGAGGGCAATGGCTTCGACCCGCAAACAATCCCCGGTGTTGAGAAGGTGACCGATTTCGGCCGGCTGCAGGAACTTCGTATGGCTGCCAATACCGATCCCCAGGCCGTTCTGGCCGAACTCATCAAGCGTGGACGTGTCATGCACTTCGAACTGACGCGGCCTTCCCTGCACGACATCTTCGTGCGGATCGCCAGCCCTGATGCAGCCGACATGATGCAACCCGCGGCGAAAGGAGCGACCGCCCATGCGTAAGACAATTGTTGTCGCTCTTCGAGACTACAAGGCGGCAGTGAAGACGAAGGCGTTCCTGATCGGGCTTATGATGATGCCCCTGATGTTCGGCGGAGGCATCCTCGCTCAGTTAGTGTTTCGCAACAATAACGACATCAGAGATAAGCGCGTTGCTGTCGTGGATTACACAGGACAGCTCTTCGCCGGAATCAATCAGGCGTCCAACGTCCGCAACCAGACCTTAATTTACGACGGCGAAGGCGCGGCGCGAAAGCAGATCCAGCCGCGGTACATCTTCGAGAAGGCCGATCCCGGAACGAAAGACTCGGCTCACATGGCCTTGGCTTTATCCGATCGTGTTCGGAAGAAAGAACTCTTCGCGTTCGTCATCATCGAGCCGAATGCGTTGGAATCCGGGGGCAACGCTGCCCAGCGTCTCGTGCAGTATTACTCCGAAAGCCCCACCTACGATCAGATCCAACAGTGGATTGCGGGACCAGTGAACGAACGCATTTTGCAAATGCGCTTGAGGGCGGCGGCCCTGGATGCCGGCGTCGTCCGTGAAGCCACACGACCGGTTCCGGTGCGCAATCTCGGTCTGGTCAAGACGGATGCTGCCGGTAATCCCATCCAGGCCGAGCAGGCCAACTTGGCGGCTAACATTTTTGTCCCGATCGGGTTGATGATTTTGATGTTCATGGTCGTCATGGGCTCGGCGGCGTTGATGAACAGTGTGCTGGAAGAGAAAATGCAACGCATAGCGGAAGTTCTGCTGAGTTCGATTCCGCCCTTCCAGTTGATGCTGGGGAAGCTTCTGGGAATGGTTGCAGTAGCTCTGACGACCGGGGCGGTCTATCTGCTTGGCGCTTACCTCGCTCTCAAGCGCGCCGGCTACGGGCAATATTTTCCGTTAGACCACTTGTGGTGGTTTATCGCCTTTCTGTCGCTGGCCGTTTTGATGTTCGGTTCGATCTTCATCGCGATCGGCGCCGCCGTGACCGACATGAAGGAAGCGCAAAGCATGATGACGCCGGTCATGCTGTTGATTGTCAGCCCGATGTTCGTCTGGTTCAATGTCGTGCGCGAGCCGAATTCAACGTTGGCGCTCGTGATGTCTCTCATTCCTCCCCTGACTCCAATGCTCATGACTGTCCGGCAGTCTGTTCCGCCGGGTGTTCCAATCTGGCAACCCCTCCTTGGGATTGTCCTGGTCTTGGCCACAACCCTCATCTGCGTTTTTGCCGCTGGTCGGATCTTTCGCGGCGGCATGCTGATGCAAGGTAAAGGCGCGAAGGTTTCAGAGATGGTGCGCTGGGCGATTCGCGGTTAAACCACTGCGTAGATCCTACGGCACGTGTTCAAAACGTTCGCGGCAATCCCTCTCAATCAGCATCAGTTCAGCTGACCAATCGGACAGCGCCATACAGAGTCCCTGAACATCCCGGTGCCCGGCCAGGAGAAGCGACTCAATCTCCGCAATCTCCCGGCGGCACCGTTCGATTGCTGCTTCCAGTTCTGCTGGCTCGCCGACGCTTGACTCAACCCCTACGTCCCGCAACCATCACACTAACCTGCTAAAACGGATCGTGCGGAGCGGTCTAGGTTGTTGAGGCGGTGATGGTGGAGCCGGACGGTGCATTTCGGCCAGCCGCCCCTCCAACGTCTGCCAGACAACATCCGTGAACCGATCCATGCCGTACACCGCCGCTGCGGCTCTTGCGTAGGTTCTACAGTCGAGTGCTTCGTTACGATCCCTGGTCTTCTGCCATTCCGGGCGCCGGTACCCCTTCACGACCCGCGTTACCAATTGTTCTGCCGTGAGCTGCTTGAAGTACTCCTCGCTGAATTTCGGGAAGTGGCAATACCCAGGTGGAAAGGATTCGCCGCTCTCCTCGGTCGGGCGATCGAGACGAAGCCACCGGTATAACTCTTCCTTGATCATTGCGCCGTTAACCGGCCACACCCTGATTCCATACTTGACGCGTTGGCCTTGAGGCCCAACGTCGATCGCCGAGGGCTGGCTGACCGGAGCGGCGGCACGGGAATCGCCCTTGATCACGACGGCTCGGGGACCGCCGTACTTCCGCGTCCACGCATACACTTCGGGTGTCGCATAGCCAGAGTCGATCGCGAACTTCACAATGGGCAGGGTGGCGCCTGATTCGGAGGGATAGTACGCAATGAGAACGCCGGTGAGTTTTTGCCAGACAGCGCCCTCCGCCGTTTGACCTTCGAGCACGTGGTAATCAACCGACCAGGATTCCTTGCCCCGTCCCCACGCCACCACCTCGACCTCGATGCGGTCCTTTTGGATATCAACGCCGGCAGTCAAGAACAAGCCGCCCTTCGGAACGGACCCGATCCTGTAATCCTCGCGGCGGTCGTACAGCCGTTGCCACTCGGGGGCGTCACCTTGCAGCGCCCAAGTCTCGCCCAGCACGGTATTGACGAATACCTGAAGTAGTGCCGGATTCTTCTGTGCCTCCGCGAACATGGCCGCGGCGTCCGCCCAACTGAACCACCCGACGGGGCTGTACAAGCTGGATAGATGAAATCCGGCTGCCTTTCCGGGGCCTGGCGCCTCTGGCCGCCACTCCCCCCGAGGAAGCATCCAGTGCTTGTGATGGTTCTCAATTTCGCCGCTGCAATGCTCGCAGATGTACACGGCCGATTCTGGTTCTCCCTTGGGCCATTGGACCTGGGCGAACTTGAGCGTCTGATGCTCCTGACAGTGAGGGCATGGAACCCAGTAGTAGCGCTGATCGCTATCTTCGAACGACGATTCGATGCGGCTTCGGCCCGTGATCTTCGGTGTGGAAATCATGAACACCTTCCGTCGGGCGAACGTGCGGGTTCTGGCCAGCGCGAGATTGACTGGGTCGCCTTCGCCATCCACATCTCCCGGATACGCATCGACCTCGTCCAGGAACAGATACCGCGCGGCCATCGAACGAAGACCCACAGCGCTGTTTGCCCCCGTCATCACCAGAAGGCCGCCTGGAAATTCCTTGGCGAGCATCGTATTGCCAGAATCCCGCGAGCGTGGGTCGCTCACCAGCTCCCGGAGCGGGTCACACTCCTCGATTAACGGATCGATGCGTTGCTTTGAATTGCGCTTGGCCATTTCAACCGTGGGCTGAACGGCCAACATGGGTCCGGGCGCCTGATGGATCACATAGCCGATCCAGTTGTTCCCTGCTTCTGTGCCACCCAATTGGCTGCCTTTTATTAGGACCACTGTCTCGTCCGGCGATGACGGTGAGAGGCAGTCCATGATCTCGCGGAGATAAGGCGTCCGATCTGTCCGCCACGGGCCAGGCTCGGCGGAGGCGCGTTGTGAAAGAGTGCGGTACCGGTCCGCCCACTCCGAGATGGTCAGGAGCGGGTCCGGCCTGGCACCTTCACCAGAAGCTTGGGCGTAAATCTCTTCAACCGTTGGCATTGGCGAACTCCTCCAGGGCTTTTCGAATCTCCGTTGCCAGCAACTCGTGAACCCGCCGCGGATCTTCCTCGGCCGCGAGTACCGCCGCCAACCGGTCCGGAATATTCAGTACGCCGTCGCGAAACTGGCGAAAGCGGTTGAACGCGGCGATCTTGACCTCGTCTGCGCTGACCAGCTTGGCCGAACGCTCCTCGAAGTCGATCTTGGCCAGTCGTGCCAGGTAACTCTCGCGAACGGCACGAGCCTTGGAATACTCCAGACCCGATTCGAGCTTGGGTGGATCAACTGACTCCCGTGCCGGCGGCCGGGGTTCGGCGTGGTGGTGGGCGCTCTGTGGTGATGCGGTTCGGGCCGACGCGGTTCTTGCTGATCCCACCGGAGCCGATGCCTTGTTCGCCCGCTTATTCGCTGGGGTAGATGACGGCTGCGGACGCGGGGCTGTGTTACTCGCCCAGTTCGCATCCGCCATGTCCGCATCAAGACGGCCATCCGCGCGTGCCCGGATCCGGCCGGATGCTAGCGCCTTTTGCACCGCCCGCAAACTCACGCCGCGGTGACGTGCGTACGCCCGCAGGCTCATTGGCGCGATGTTCGTCGATCCCTTGCCTGAAGGTTTCGTGTTCATGCAAGACGCTCGGCGGCTACATCGTCAAAGCTGCGGTCTTCACCGGCGAGCGTCGCGTGCTGGCCGGTGTACTCCTGCCACCGTTTCACAATCACGTCGGTGTACTTCGGGTCCACCTCCATGAGCCTGGCGTTCCGGTTCCGGCGCTCGCAGGCAATCAGCGTTGATCCAGCCCCGCCGAACAGGTCGATTACGAAGTCGTCACTCTTGCTGCTGTTGTGCAATGCCCGCTCGATCAGCTCCACCGGCTTCATGGTCGGGTGCAGGCGGTTGGCCGTGGGCTTCTTTTCGTGCCAGAGCGTCGATTGGGACTTGTCCCCGTACCAGGCGTCCTTCTTACCTTCCACATGGCAATAGAAGATCGGCTCGTGCTGAAACTTGTACCGGCCGAATCCCCAGGCGAACGTGTTCTTCGCCCAGATGATCTGGCAGCGGACCTGGAACCCTGCCTTCTCGATTGCGTTCTGGAACTCGCGCTGGATGGAGGATGCGTGGCAGATGTACACGGAGGCGCCGGTCTTCACGACGGCACGATAGCTGGCGAAGGCCTTTTTGAGAAACCGATCGAACTCCGCCGGCTTCATCCGGTCGCCCTGGATCTTGAGCTTCTCATCCGTGTAGCCCTCGTAATCGACGTTGTACGGCGGGTCTGTGAAAACGAGATCGGCGTGCTCGCCGGCCATTAGTCGCCGAACGTGATCCAATTGAGTCGCGTCGCCACAGAGCACACGATGCCTGCCCAGAAGCCAGAGATCACCCGCTTGGCTGACCGGAATCTCGGGAGCTTCAGGCGCGGCGTCCTCGTCCGTCAGGCCGGGATTCACATCGTCCGGCTCGGCCAGCAGATCGCGCAGTTCTTCGTCGCTGAACCCGATCACTTCCAGATCGAAGTCCGCCAGTTCCAGTTCTCTCAATTCCGCACGCAACAGGTCCTCGTCCCACCCAGCCAACTCAGCCAGTTTGTTGTCCGCCAGCAGGTAGGCTCTACGTTGCGCCGGGGTGAGGTGATCCAGCACGATCACTGGCACTTCTTTCAGCTTGAGTTGCTGCGCGCCCAGCATCCGTCCGTGCCCGGCGATGATGCCATCGTCAGTAGCAACCAGCACCGGGTTCACGAATCCGAACTCGGCGATGCTGGCGGCGATCTGCGTGACCTGCTCTGGAGAATGGGTCCGAGGATTGCGCGCGTACGCAATCAGCCGCTCGATCGGCCAGATTTCAATCCGCCGAGCCATCGATTCAGAGAACATCGATCCACCTCCTTGTTGATTGACTACCCGACTACCGACTACCCGATCTGACTACCCGACGACCCCGGACCCAGTGACGACCTCTTGCATGGCCCTGACGCTAGCGAATCGCGGGTATAGGTCCACCCGCACGCCCGAAGGTCGCCAGGAAGGACCCGTAAACATTGGGCGAAAGTGAAGTTGCGAAGGGGCGACCTTGGTACTGGAGAGGGGTGGTGAAGGCACTGCGATGGGCCGGAATGAGGTGCCTGGAAAATGGAAAGGGAAAGCCAAAGGTGGCGCCTGGGCGGCTCGGGTAGTCACTTGCCGCCCTGTCGTCGCCAGCGCATGGATGGCCGCTGGTAATGGAGCAAGCTTGCCGGTTGAGTGCAGCCCGATGGACTTCGCCCGCGCGGAAAGAAAGGACATGCTTCACCTCACCAAAACAATCAAACTAAGTTGTGTTGAGGGTTCTTTCGGAGGGTGCGCTTTGCGCTGGCCTGTCGAACCGGACCTTGATTACTTTATACGCGATCTGATTCAAATTGTACAGCGGGAGTGGTTTCGGTCGAAACTTCGGGGTTTGCACCACAGTGAAAGTTGAAGCCTCAACGGGAGCCTGCGGGCCGTCGTGTTGGCACGAATACGTCCTTCACGGAATTATCGGCGACTCCCCAAGAGGCCGCTTCGTCTCAGGGCAGTGATGGCACTTTGGATCACAGAAAGAGCCTGGTTGTCGGCTATCATGAGGTCAAATAAACAACGATGGACTTCACAGAAAAGCGCCGACGCGATGGGCGCGCGGCAAGCGCCTCGGTTGAAGAAATCGTCGCGCTGATAAAGCAACTTGATGATCAGCAAGGCGTCGATCTTCAAGGCCGATTGGGGAAAGCGCAGGCAGAGCGGGAGGAAAAGCGGCGGCAGTTGGCTGAACGCCTACAACGGTCCGTGCTCCCCCTGTTCACTTACCGCGAAGGATACCCTGGGACTCTCGGATCGTGCGCCCTTGTTCGGCTGGACTCGACTTGTTACGTTTTCACCGCGGCTCACGTGCTGAGAGACGCGGGCTCCGCGCCATTGTGGTTTCCTCCTCAAGGAAACGGCGAGAAGTTTCTACGCCTCCCTCGGAGTACAGGCCTGACCTTGCTAGCTGATCGTAGCGGCCTCGACGTTGGCGTACTCATACTTCCTGCGAGCACCCTCGGTGCATTCGAGCATCGCGTATTCCTGACAGGTTCCGAGATTGATGAAGACGATCACCCAGATGAGACCGACTTTACGTCGTTTTACTATGTGCTCGGATATTCGGGGTCGAGGACGCAAGTGAAGGTATCGCACGGGCCTCGCCATATCAATCAACAGTCGTTTCAAGTGAGTACCTCCGCAGTGAGCGCCGCTGAGTACTCGCGAGAGAATCTGTTGCAGGCAGGGCACATACTACTCGATTTCGATCACAAAGAAATCGTGATAAAGAGAAAACGCGTTACACCGCCGAGGAGTGAGCGGTGGCGGCGTCTTCCATCTTTCGAGGATTACGCATGAGGGTCCGCTCGTCGCAATTGCTACGGAGAACCGGCGAAGCTCCCGACTCATCGTAGGAACGCGAATCAGACACTTCTTAGATGCCGCGCGTGAACTTAGTGCGACGGCGTATTCCAGTTTGCGTCAATGACGCGACCTCGCGCATACAACCGGTTGGTAAACTCTGACAATCGCTCTCTCGACATTCTGAGAACTGCCAGTTTTTGGAGCCAATACGTCCCGCGTTCGCGCCTCGGGTCAAGGGGACACCTCCCTTATAAGAACGCAGCTGGTGCAGCTAATCCGATCTGATCTCACTCCTGCCTTAAGGCGATCATCGGATCGATTCGCGACGCTCTCCGCGCCGGGACCCATCCGGCCACAAGCGCGGCGCAAAGTAAAATCGCCACTGCCGCCGTCAAGGTTAAGGGATCGTTTGGTCTCATCCCGAAAAGGAAGGATTCAATCAGCCTGGAAGCGGCGAACGCTGCCGGCACGCCGATCATGAGTCCCAACCCCACTAGAACAAGGACCTCGCGTAGAACCATCCAGACCACACCTCCGCGTTGCGCGCCGAGCGCCATCCGAATGCCAATTTCGCCCGTGCGGCGCGCGACCGTGTAGGACATGGTCCCGTAGAGACCGACGCAGGCGATTACCAGCGCCAGAATCCCGAAGGCGGCACACAACTTGGCAAACGTAATTTCCTGGTTGATGGACTGGTCGATTTGCGCGGCTTGCGTCTGGACGTTGGTCACCGGTAGAAGCGGGTCCGCCTGGTGAACAATCTCGCGGATCGTGTTCACGTATCCGAGCGGGTCGCCGGCCGTACGTAGCGCATAAAACATCTGGTTCAGAGGGTACGTGGGCGGCTGTAAATAATAGGGAATGTAGACGACCGGTTGGATGCTTCGCTTCAAACCGTTGGAACGCGCATCCTTTGAAACGCCGATGATCTCCAGATCCAGCGGAGCACGGCCGCCCAAGGTTAGATGCCGGCCAACTGGGCTCTGGTTGCCGAAGTTGGTCTTGGCAAACGATTCGCTGACCACCGCAACGGGCGGCGAGCCAAGCCGATCGCCTTCTTCGATCTCACGGCCTTCCAGCATTGGAATCTGCATCGTGGAAAGGAACGCAGGGCCGACGAACAAGATACGGTGGCCATTTGAAGGTACGCCGGACACGCTGATCGGAAGAGCCGTACTCGCGGCGAACTGTGGACGATGCGATAGACTCACGCGGCGGACTCCTGGGATCGAACTAAATCGATTCTGTAGATCGCTGTAGAAAGACGCAATCTCCGGATCGTTGTGTCCCGCCTGGCGTGCGTTCAACTGAAACAGCAGCAGGTTTTCGCGATTGAATCCCAACTCGATGGATTGGAGGTTCCGTAGCGTCCGTACGAACAGTCCCGCTGCAACTAGGATCAACACCAATAATGCGATCTGAGATACCACCAGAACATGCGTCAGCTTGAACCCGAATCGCGATCGCGTCTGAACGGCAAGAGTATTCTTGAGTGCGGGCACGACGTTCGCGCGTGTTGACTGAATCGCCGGAGCGAGACCGAACAGAACGCCGGTCAGAAGCGAAAGCGCCGCAGCCACCCCGAGCACATGCCAGTTCAAGTCCGCGTGGAGCGTAAAATTCGCGTTGCCGTTCGCCAGGAGCAGAGTTAGGAAACGCATGCCCCAGATCGCGAAAAATACCCCTAGCGTCCCTCCCAATGATGCCAGCAAAACGCTTTCGGTGAGGAGCTGTCGCACGACACGAAAACGGCCCGCACCGACGCTCAGCCGTAATGCTATTTCGCGCCTTCGAGCCGCAGCTCGCGCCAGCAGAAGATTGGCGATATTGGCGCATGCGATCGCTAGGATCAACCCCACCAGCGTCATCAGCACATACAGGGGCTTGGAGTACTGGCGGCGCAGGGTGTCCAGGCCTCCCGCGCCCTCCGTGAGCATCAACTCCGGAAGGTTCGCCCGTTCCCGGTCAGTGCTTGCGGTGCTCTCCACCCATTGGTGAAAGGGCGTGATCAGGGCGGCTTGCGCTTGCGTAAGGGTGACTCCGGGCCGCAACCGGGCCGCGATTTCGATCCAATAGCCGTTCTGAGCGAGATAATCCGCGGCTTCGCCGCCGTATCCGTTAGAGGTCCCCAGCAACAGGTTCGAATGAATCGGAAGATAGAAGTCCGGAGCCGCCGCGGGATCGACGCCGAAGAATTCGGGCGGTGCGACTCCTACAATTGTGAACGGGACGTTGTTGATCAGGATGGATTCTCCGGCCGCATTCGCGGCCCCACCGAAGCGCCGTTGACTTAGACCCAGGCTGATCACCGCAGCGGCGGGCGCTCCAGCCTGATCGTCGTCGGGGATGATCATCCTCCCGGCAGCGGGTACGACGCCGAGGCCGGCGAAATAGCCTCCCGATACATACTCGCCGTTGGCAACGTCGGCCTGCCCCTTGATGGACAGACTGAGGGTTCCCGCAGGATGAAATGCGAAAATGGTAGAGAACACGGAGCCCTCCCTTTGGAGAAGCTGGAAGGCGGGGTAGGGGAAAATGGGCGCGATGACGCCCCACCTGGAATCGGGATAAGTAGAGCCGTCCATTCCGTGCATCACGGAGACCGACTCCTTATTGACGATGCCCTTCGGGAACGGGTGCTGATAATGCCAGTTCAGCATTACCAAAGATGCGGGATCGGACACCGGCAGCGCGCGCAGGAGGATCGAATCCATGAAGCTGTAGATCGCCGTGTTGGCCCCAATGCCCAGCGCCAGTGAACCCACCGCCAGTAAGGTAAAGAGCCGGTTGGAGGCCATGGTCCGGAACGCATAGCGCAAGTCCTGGCCGAGTTGCTCCAATAAGATCCATCCCCACGCAGCCCGCGTTTCCTCTCGCAGCAGCGTGACGTTCCCCAAGTCGCGGCGCGCCGCGTATCTGGCCTGCTCCGCCCCCAGCCCTCCCGTCTGGCGCTGTTCCGCTTCTTCCTCCATGTGGAACCGCAGTTCCTCGCTGAGCTCCTCTTCCTTGGTGCGGCGGCGCACAAGCCAACCCAATTTACGAAACAACCGTGTCATTGTCCCTCCTGATCCACTGGACTCAAGATCAGTCCCATGGCGCGGGAGAATGCCTGCCACTTAGACTGTTCGGCGGCTAACTGCTTCCGCCCGGACGGCGTAAGGCGATAGTACTTGGCACGCTTGCCCTTGTCGGACAACTCCCACGAAGCCGCGATCCAGCCTTTCGCTTCGAGCCGATGGAGTGCCGGATACAAAGAACCGGTCTCGACCTGGAGCAGCTCCTCCGATGTCCGCTGAATATGTTTGGCGTTTGCGTGGCCATGGGTCGGTCCGGTCAGGAGCGTTTGAAGAATGAGGAGATCGAGCGTGCCTTGCAGGAGTTCTACGCGCGACGGCGGCTTACGAATCATTGTGTAGGCAGTCTACCAGATATTGTGTAGTATGTCTACCATAAAAGTGACTGAGATGAATCGGCAATGAAAGACTAGTTTGCGAGCCGCTAACACGTTGTCTCACAAAGGGTCTTTGTGAGGCGCACGCCGCGCGCTACTTGAAGGGGTTACCAGGGGTGGACTGGAACCCACCGAAGAGCTTTCGCCCATCCGAAAACCTGACCGTGCGGGCGTTGGCCACGTTACTTCCGTCCTTCGCGGCGTACCCATCCACCGTGATCTGGTCGCCATTCTTCAAATCCGTCTTTTTCCATCCCCGACTCTCCAGGCCGCTCGGGCTGCCCATTTCGAACTTCCAACTCCCTGCCTTACCCGCTGCATCCCCTCCATCGACGTACAGCAGCGCATGCGGATTTGTCCATTCGAACTTGGCCACGATGCCGGAGACCGTGACCAACTTGTTCTCGTCGTACTCGGCGGCGAATGCGTGATGGGCCGAAGTGCGAATCGCAGAAAAGAGCAGAACGGCCGCTGCGGCGCGCAAGGTCCTGCTCATTATGAGAATTTCTCCCTGTCATCGAGGCCGATGATAGGCAAACCGGTCATGACTAAAACTGTATCACCTAGCTTTCTGGCGCGGGGAATGGCCGGACACGCACGGTCCTCTTTGGCCCAGGACCAGTTTCCATCAGAAGGGTCCTTTGCGCAACGCTCGTCGGACCGCTGGAAGGCTTTTCCGGGAGGCAATATAGCACGGCACCTGTTGAACGCACACAGGCCGGAATGACGAAAGCACGGCCGGGGGGGTGAAATTCGGACGGAGGACTAAGCTAACCCCGGCGCAGATCACCAAGGCCAGCAAGCTGATCGAGGCGGGCGAACGCCGACATGGCCGCGCTTTGGAACGTGGGCCGGACGACGCTTTCCCTGGGCCCTCGCCGCTCAGTGCAACTGATCGTTTTTGTGTGCGGCTATCCGGGAGCTAGTTTTCACTCGGAACCTTGTTGAGTGTGTCGATGACGGTTACCTGTATTTCCCCCTTCTTCTTTGTTAGGCCCAGCCCTAACGAACGCAGGGTTTTGTTGAGTGGCGGGGCGGGTTCCAAATAAGGCGGAGGCTCACGATCGAGCCCTGGGTCAAAGTCGAGCTGAAAATCGTATTTTCCGGTGAGGCCCGTTTTGTCGATTACATCAGCGTTAAGCGCGGAGCCCAGGTACTTGACAACTTCGGACATGGGTAGGTTTACAGCCTGCAGGCGCGCATGAGTGGGAAAGATGTTCAGCCTCGTCACTCCGGGCGGGACCGGGGGCATTCCATCAGGACCCAGGTTCGGGCGGAAGCCGGCCGGACCCATTTCTGCGGGTCCTGTTGATTCCTTCAGTTTCAGCGGCTGTGTGTCATCGCGTGCTATCTCATAAACTTCGGCCGATCTCGTTTCGGTGTGGAACTTCATGCCAAAGCGGTCAATGAGAAGATTGCGGACCATTTCTTGTGCTTGCGAAGCGGTCGTCCCAGCGGGGGTGATGGCTTCGACGGTGTACCACTGGTCATCCACCCAATCGGGAGCCCCCTGGAGGTGCACGCTCTGGTGAAAGCCGGTGCCGAAGGCCAGTTGCAACACCATGGCGAGGGTGGCATAAGGCAGCATGATGCGGTTGGGATTGCGAGGCTCGTTAATACCCGCGGCCTTCCGGGCGGCGTTTATCACATCCTCCATTTCATTCATAGGTCCGAAGTTGAATTCGGCGAGGCCCCCATTGACGGGCGCGTTGCTATGCGGATCAACGAGGCGCACGCTGGCGACCTCGAACTCAAGTTTCGCCGGAGCTTGTCCGTAGCTAACGTTACGTGCGAGAACAAAGACGCTGGTGACGCCGACTAGAACGCTCGCTGCTCGCATGGGCTCAAACCTCCTTTGCCTTAGAGGCGAATTATACAGTCCCAGTTGCTTGGACGAAAGGCCGCCTGTTCCGTGAGTTCCGCCGACAATCTGAAAACGTAAACTGAGGCCTTCACCCGCCGAGTCTTACGCCTGTGCCCCTGTTTCATCGAGTTGGGCTAGCAAGTTGCGCAATCATTGTTTTTGCGTCGGCTTCAATTGCCGCGAATCGCTTCTCAAGGTCCTGCAGATCGCTCGGTTCCATTGCACGCCCCTCAGGAACAGAACTTGCGGCCTGGATTGAACGCGCAAGCCCGGCGAGATCTCGGACAGCGATCTCTTTCCCAGAGCCGCTCTGGAATTTCAATGTGGGCTGCGTCTGGATGACCGCCTCGATGAACCTAACTGTGGCATCAATTCCGCCCGCGAGTTTAGCCATCCTCCACATCATCTCAAGCGGGTCTATCGGTCGTCGCTCCACATGCCGAGGCTACCATGCTGTCGTATTCGACAGTGCGCACTCCCACGAAAAGCATGAGGCCCGAGTCGTGGCCGAGAAGCATGGCGCAATCGGCCCCATATTCTCAGCGTCACACCGGCTACCCTGGACCTTACGAGAATTTAATTGAAAACTTGTTTGGGCAACCACCTTTCTGTGGTAATCTTTCAAAGCCACCATCTCTCGGGAAAGGAGGCTCCTATTATGCTTGCGGATAACTTACTTTTCAATCTCGGCGTACAGTCAGCGGGCCTGCTTTCCGTCTTCCTGCCTGACGCCTAAGTCGGATACTCATTGTATCCGAGCTTCTCGTGCCCCCAAGTACGCACGTTATCGGTGCGCGTTCGTCCTAAGGATCTCGAATAGACAAGAGGAGTTATGTTTCAACTATCACCTGCGCAGCAGCGGGCCGCCGAAGGTCTGCTTGGCGCAATTCCAACTGGCTGCGCATTTGCGCTGTCGGCCAACGACGGAATGGGCAGCACCACTGTGCTTCGCCACGTGCATGCCACCGTCGGCGGAGCGTTCGTAGGTCTCCGACACTTCCTGAAGGAGCTGATGGATCGCCAGCCGATGGCCTTGGAGGAGGCGCTGCTGGATTTGATGGATCAAACCGTGCGCGATCACGAGATGGTGATTGTGGACGACCTGCACATGATCAACAGTGTCACGCAGTCCTGCGACTACCCGCGTGGCGGGCTGATCAACGCGGTGCTCACAGCAGTTCTTGACGACGCCGTTGGTCGGGCCAGGAAGATTGTGTTCGGAGTGCGCAAGGACGATGAACCGTTGCCGATCGCGCGTCGCGCTTGTTTGCTCGAAATCAAGGACTTCACACCGCTTGACTACGAGAGCATTCTCCGAGCGCATCTCGGTAAAGAAGTTGCGGACCGCTTCGACTGCGAACAGATTCACCGCTTCGCTCCGATGCTGACCGCCTGGCAACTACGGAATGCATGCGCCGCTCTGGAGCACGTTGCCGAACTGGGAACCGACAGCTTCATCGACTACCTGAGCGAGCGGAACATCGTCAGCAATGTCGAAATCGCCGAGGTCCAGGCGGTGGACTGGAAAGACCTGAAGGGCATGGACGATGTTGTAGCCGCGCTGGAGGCGAAGATAGCACTGCCGTTTGAGAATAGTAAGCTCGCAGGCGAGTTGCGCCTGAAACCGCGGCGGGGTGTACTTCTCGCAGGGCCGCCGGGAACGGGCAAAACCACAATTGGCCGTGCGCTGGCCCACCGTTTGAAAGGGAAGTTCTTCCTGATCGATGGGACTATCGTAGCGAGGACCGACGAGTTTTACCGCGCCGTTCGCAACGTATTTGCCGCCGCGACGCGCAACGCGCCCGCAGTGATCTTCATTGACGACACCGATTTGATCTTCGAAGGGAACGGAGACAACGGATTTTATCGCTACCTTGCGACCATGCTCGATGGCTTGGAAAGCGCGAGCGCCGAACGCGTGTGCGTGATGATGACCGCGATGGATGCAGGCAGCCTACCTCCTGCGCTGCTGCGTTCGGGAAGGGTCGAGCTGTGGCTCGAAACGCGCCTACCGGATGCCGAGGCACGGGCGGCTATTGTCGGGGAGAGACTAGCATCACTGCCTCCGCCTATCGGAACTGCCGACGTATCTCTGCTGGCGAAAGCCAGCCACGGTCTAACCGGCGCCGACCTGAAGGCAGTCGTCGAAGATGGCAAGCTGTCATTTGCGCAGGATATTGCGACCGGTCGGATACCGCGCGCCGGGGAAGATTATTTCCTGGAAGCAATCGAGGTGGTGCGGACAAATAGGCGGAATTACTCAAGAAGGAAGCCCGCAGCGTTCAGCGAAGCGGCGAAGATCGGCTTTCTCGGATGATATCTGCCGCGGGCTGCCGTAGTCCGCGGTGCCCGTCAGGATCGCGCGCTCAGAAACTGGTCTTCGCTCCTTGCCGCCGGCAAGGCTCCGATTTGGCGAAGTAGGCCGAGTTGGTCCCAGCTATTCCAGCCCTCGATCAACTGACCCTTCGAGATGCGAACGACAACAATTCCAGCTACACGAACCCGGCGGCCGGTTGGCGGCACGCCAAGTCCGGGTCCCGTGTGAGTACCTTCCAGAAGAACCCGAACCATGACCTTGTCATCTTCAGCCATGATGTCCTGGATACTGATCTGAATGTCGGGGAGACTTCCCCGAAGGTTGTGAACGAATGGTTTGAACTCTGCTGGCCCGTGGACTGCGGCTTCTCCTTCACCGAGGCCGTACGCGACACAGTCCTTCGCAAACAACTCGTCGATCGTAGCCTCGCGTCCTTCGTTCCAGACTTCTCTGAACCAGCGGCGCACCAGAGCTTTGTTGCTCTCACGATTGGTTTCTTGCATGATCAACCTCTCCGGCAATGTATCACAGGGCAGGGCGGCTCGCGGAACCGCGCTCGTCAACGGATGCATCCCGTCCTTGAGCGGTGCGACGCCGTGATAGACGAAGCGTGCCGGACCGCCCCAAATCGCGACATCACCGCTTTCCACGATCAGTCGGCGCACCGGATCGGACCGACGTTTGCCGGCCCACAAGGGTACGGCGGGGAGCCCGAGCTTTATGCGAGGTACGCAAAAGTGACTCTGCGATTTGCTTGTTATCATTTCCAGGGATGGCCTTCACAAACCCGAGATTAGAGAAACGCATCTGGTCATTGATTCGGGAATTCTTGACAATTCAAGCAAAGGCGCTTGGACGGAACTGGCTGGACATCCCTTTTGGTCGATTGTTTCCGAACGCGCGACGGCGCATGTCTTTCTTTCAACGCCTGCGAACCGAAATACCCGCCATCAGGGCTTCTGTGGCTGAGCTTGTCGCTAAACGCTTTCTTACTCCCAGACAACTCCTGCGCAGCGTTACCGGCGAGATTGAAAGTCTGGGCATCCACTCTCGTCTCCAAAAAACTGGTGCGATCAAAAAGACCGAACTGACGAGGGCTCGGCCGAAGAAGGCTACAGCCAGGAAAAAGGCCGTGTCGCGCAAAGCGGTGCCCTGGAAGGCCGCAGCAAAAAAGGCTGCGCCGAGGAAAGCTAGGACCGCCGTCAAGGGGGGGGCGGTGGCATCACGTTCAAGGGCGGATCCGAAATCTGCGCACTCCTCCGTTAGAATTTTCTACGCCACGGATCGCAAACCTATTTTCACATCGGCCGGAGTCAGGTATAGGGCAGAGCGCCAGATCGGTGGTGGACTATCATACGGTGCGTGTATCGTCAGCATCCCGAAGAGACACAGAACAGGCTATCTTGAATCTCCGTCTTATCTTAGGCTGGAATTTCGCCCGAACCCAGATAAGCACATTGCTTTGTTAGAAACGCTGACCCTTGAGGAAGACGAGTTCCTAAAGGCAGTTTCTGAATCTGTAAACAAGTCTGCGGCGAAGGACGTTTTTATCTTTGTACACGGTTATAACGTGACGTTTGAGGACGCGGCTCGCCGGACAGGTCAATTCGCCTTCGACCTGAGGTTCATCGGCGCACCAATTTTTTACAGTTGGCCAGCTAACGGACAGGTTAGTGCTTATCTAGCAGACGAGGCGAATGTCATCTGGACCGTTCCTCACCTTCAACGCTTCCTGGATCTGATCGCTAACGGGAGCGGCGCGACCCGAATACATGTAATTGCCCACAGCATGGGGAACCGTGCGGTATGCGATGCCCTCAAGGCATTGAGCTCTACGAGGATAGAGCCGCACGATGTGCTGCTCAGTCACCTAGTGCTTGCCGCGCCTGATATCGACGCCGAAACCTTCCGAGAGCTGGCCCTGGCGCTGAAGAAAATGTCAAATTACATCACACTCTATGCTTCATCGCGCGACAAAGCCATAAAAGCCTCACAGAAGGTTCATAAGAATCCTAGAGCTGGAGCTCCGCCGCTTGTCGTTGTGCCAGGCATCGACTCCATCGACGCGTCCGGGCTTGGTGCCGACTGGCTT
>Ga0209415_10009367_pt1 | contig 16826 bp, 12 predicted proteins | sample PeaSoiSIISIP2007_FD_187696 | JGI IMG/M metagenome (GOLD analysis project Ga0209415, IMG submission 187696) | Peat soil microbial communities from Weissenstadt, Germany - SII-SIP-2007 (SPAdes) (version 2) | ecosystem: Environmental > Terrestrial > Soil > Wetlands > Peat | place: Germany... | reverse complement strand
CCTCAGGTAGGACTCGAACCTACAACCCTCCGGTTAACAGCCGGATGCTCTGCCATTGAGCTACTGAGGAGTGTGGTCGGACGCGCCAGAGAGCGCGTCGCGCTAACTGCCGCTATTCATCATAACATCGGTGCCGCATCGTGAAAACCGATGCCTCTATTCTTTTGCCGCCCGCTTCAAGAATGGATGGGCAACGTTTTTAGCTCGCGGTGCCGGTCCGCCCACCAGCCCCAGAGAACGGTGAGCCACATGCCAATCCCGCCCCAAGCGAGCGAAGCCAAGTTAGGCGGAGGACCTCCAAAAAACGCGCTCACCCAGCCGAAAACTAGCAGTGCCATCAGGGACCAAAAACCCCATCGGCCAACGTTATCCCGGGCACGCGTTGTTGTCAGGTACAAGTAAAGGCCGGCACCGAAGGTCAGACCTTCCGCTGCGATTGTTGCCGGCAAGGAATTCCAAAGGCCCAACCCAACCCTTAGTGCACCACCTGGCCACAAGGGCAAGTCAGGACGGTGCACCACGAAGTCCAGCACCCAGTGGCTCAGCACCGCGAGGCCGACGATCCAGGCTGCGCCCGCGTTGCGCCGAATTCCGTAGTAAACCCCACCTAGCAGGACTGCCCAGACGAACGCCATCAGCAAGCTGTGGGAAAACGGATAGTCGGTGAAGTCGAGCGGGGAGGCTTTGGTGATGCCCGGGACGATGGACGCGTGTTCGACCCCCAGCAACAAAAACACCGGCCATAGGAAATCGAGGAACTGGGCGGCGAAAATCAGAGTGCCTAGCGAAGTCCGGGGAGCGGCTTTCTTGGCCGCCAAAGCAACGCCATAGTGCCCAATGAACATTCGGCCTCCCTTGTTCGGCAATGTTAATCGAGTCCGACACAAGAAATGAGTCCCCATCCGAGGATGAGGACTCGTATTCCGAAAGACAAAGCCATTCAGCTTCTGCCAGGCTTACGCTTCTTTTCCCGTGCCAATCCGCATGCCGTAGAACGAGCGGTATACGAAGAAGACCGAGACCGCGAAGAAGGCCAGAGCCAGGATGTGGGTTAGGTTGCCCGGATGGTCTTTGGTGAGCGAGACGGCCAGTTCGACCGCCAGCAATCCGAACAGCGTGGTGAACTTGATGACTGGATTCATGGCCACCGAAGAGGTGTCCTTGAAGGGATCGCCGACGGTATCGCCAATGACCGTGGCATCGTGCAGCGGAGTGCCTTTCTGTTTCAGTTTGGTTTCGACGATCTTCTTGGCGTTGTCCCAAGCGGCGCCGGCGTTGGCCATGAAGATTGCCTGATAGAGACCGAAGATCGCAATCGAAATTAGGTAGCCGATAAAGAAGAATGGCTCCACGAAGGCGAACGTCAGGGTCCCGAAGAAGACCGCGAGAAAGATGTTGAACATGCCCTTCTGCGCGTATTTGGTGCAGATCTCAACCACCCTTTTGCTGTCGGCCACGGAAGCTTTCTCCGCGCTTTCGAGTTTGATGTTGGCCTTGATGAACTCCACGGCGCGATAGGCGCCGGTGGTGACCGCCTGCATGGACGCGCCGGTGAACCAATAGATCATGGCGCCGCCGGTAATCAGGCCCAAGAAGAATGGAGCGTGCAGCAAGGAGAGCTTAGCCACATTCTCGGTCAGCCCGTTGGTGAGCGCCATAATGATGGAGAAGATCATGGTGGTGGCGCCTACCACGGCGGTTCCAATCAGCACCGGCTTGGCGGTGGCCTTGAAGGTATTGCCCGCGCCGTCGTTTTCCTCAAGCAAGTCTTTGGCGCGCTCAAAATTCACGTCGATGTTGAAGTCCTTCTTGATTTCCCCCTTGACGTTGGGTACCTGCTCGATCATCGAGAGTTCATAGACGGACTGCGCGTTGTCGGTGACCGGACCGTAGGAATCGACCGCGATGGTCACCGGCCCCATGCCGAGGAAGCCGAAAGCCACCAGGCCGAAGGCGAATACCGCGGGGGCAAGCATGGTAGCGGCTGCCGCGAGACCCATGCCGCTGAAAAAATAGGCAATCGACATGAGAGCGACCATGGCCAGTCCCAGCCAATACGCGGAAAAGTTTCCCGCGACGAAACCCGAGAGGATTCCGAGCGATGCGCCGCCTTCTTTCGCCGAGGTCACCACTTCGTTGACGTGGCGCGATTCGACCGAGGTGAAGACTTTGACCAGCTCAGGAATCAGCGCTCCCGCCAGCGTGCCGCAGGAGATGATTGATGCCAACTTCCACCATTGCGTCGTATCGCCACCCAAGTCGGGGATGATGTAGTACGAAACAATGTAAGTGGCAACGATCGAGACAATCGAGGTGAGCCACACCAGCGTGGTCAGCGGGGTTTCGAAATTCATTTCGTTGGCGTTGCCATATCTGGCTTTGGCGATGGCGCCATTGACGAAATACGCCAGCGCGCTAGATACCAGCATCATGATGCGCATCACGAAAATCCACACCAGCAACTGTACCTGGGTGGAGGGCTCTTTGACGCCCAGCAGAATGAAGGTAATCAGCGCGACGCCGGTCACGCCATAAGTTTCGAACCCATCAGCCGAGGGACCAACCGAGTCGCCGGCATTGTCGCCGGTGCAATCGGCGATGACGCCGGGGTTGCGGGCATCGTCTTCCTTAATCTTGAAGACGATCTTCATCAAATCGGAACCGATATCGGCAATCTTGGTAAAGATGCCGCCCGCGATGCGCAGCGCGGCCGCGCCCAGCGACTCGCCGATGGCGAATCCAATGAAGCACGGGCCGGCATAATCGCTGGGCACGAAGAGCAGGATGAAAAGCATGATCAGGAGTTCGACCGACACCAGCATCATGCCGATCGACATCCCGGCCTGCAGCGGAATCTGATAAATCGGATAGGGTTTGCCGGGCAGCGAAGCAAAGGCCGTCCTCGAATTGGCGAAGGTGTTGACCCGAATCCCAAACCACGCCACCCCATAGCTGCCGGCGATTCCCACCAGGCTGAACCCGAGGATGATCAAAACTCTGGCAATTTCGAAATGCCGCAGCACCCCGAAGTACACGGCGATGATGGCCGCGATAAAGACCCACAAAAGCATCAGGAACTTGCCCTGGGTCACCAGGTAGGTCTTGCAGGTTTCATAAATCAGTTCGGAGATTTCGCGCATGGCGCGATGCACCGGCAGCCCTTTTAGCCGCATGTAGATCGCCAGGCCGAAGGCCAAGCCGAAAATGCACAACAGCAGGCCGAACATCAGCAACCGGTGGCCGTCTATGCCCAGGAAAGAAACTTGGGAAAGGTCCGGAAGCTTCAAACTAGCCTCGCCGCCCGCTTCAGGGGCAGCCTGGGCCAGGGCCGAGGCAGTGCTGAGCATCAGCAAGGTCAACGTCGTGATCAGAATCCTACCGAGCCGGCATCCCGGCCACACCATTTTCGCGAGCCACGTGCACATGAAAATCCTCCACCATGATTAAGTTATGATTCGTTCCAAATTCAGCATCGATGACTACGTGCTTTGGCCCCGGCTTCCGGCGGGCAGCGCCAACCGGACGCTCTGAACTTAGAGCGCCAGGGAGCGCATGGCCGGAGTTTCCGAACACGCTTCCACCACAAGACTTGAACAGGAGTGCTGAGCTTGGCCGCGTCGGATGTTTGCACGGGCTCGGGTCGGAGGCCGGAAACCAACAAACCCGGTCCCCGCCAGCCCCTTTCAAAACGTGTGTTTATAACATGCGAGTGCGGGCAGGTCAAACGGCAACGGGTCGTAGACGCGGTCACTTGGGCCACTTGAGATTGTCAGTCCCAGCCAATACCTGGGCGGTGACGGAAATCACAGTCCAATGTGAGCGGAAAACACAGAAACTTCACCCTACCGCCTCGCGCCAGCCGTCACTCGCTCTACGGTTTTACCCCTAACTGCCAGAATAAAAACGAATAAATATCCACCCCATCTTCAATTTGCTTGGCTACCGGCTTGCCTGCGCCATGCCCGGCCTTGGTGTCAATGCGCAGTAAGATGGGGCGATCCAGGCTGCGTCCGTTGGCCGCCTCAGCCTGCATCAACGCCGCCATCTTCTTGGCGTGCATGGGATCCACCCGCGTATCCGTATCCGCGGTCATGAATAAGACGGCGGGATACTCCTTTCCCGCCTGCACATGATGATAGGGCGAATACGCGTACAGCCATTCGAACTGCTTAGCATCGTCCGCCGAGCCATACTCCGGAATCCACAGCTTCGCGATCTGAAAATTCTGGTAGCGCAGCATGTCGAGCAGCGGCACCTGGCAAACCACGGCGCGGAACAAATCCGGACGCTGCGTCAACGCCGCGCCCACCAGCAATCCCCCGTTCGACCCGCCCTGAATCGCGAGGTGATCCTTGTCGGTGATGTTATCGTCAATCAAAAATTCCGCTGCGGCAATAAAGTCGTCGAAGACATTCTGCTTCTTGTCCAACATGCCGGCACGATGCCAGTCCTCGCCAAATTCCGCCCCGCCGCGCAGATTGGCCACGGCGAACACCCCACCGTGCTCCAGCCAGAGATACCGGCCAGCGACAAAACTGGGCGTGAGGCTAATGTTGAAGCCGCCGTAACCAGTCAGCAGCGTGGGATTCTTCCCGTTCAGCTCCAATCCCTTCTTATGGAATAGAAACATCGGAACCTTGGTTCCATCTTTCGAGGTGAACCACACCTGCTTTACCTGATAGTCGGACGGATCGATCGGCGCGGGCACCCGGTCCCAAAGCGAAGTTTGCCCCGAGGTCACATCCAGTTCGTACACCGAGGCCGGAATGGTGAACGATTGGAAGCCAAAGAACATCTCTTTGCGATCCCACCGGCCGCCGATTCCGGCCGCCGTGCCAATGGCCGGCAGAGCGACGTCGGTGTCGTTTTTTCCATCGAGATCAAATAGTTTCAGCTGCGAACTGGCATTCTTTTCATACTGCGCAAACAGTTTGCCGCCAAGAATGCTGAGGTTTTGCAACACCGCATCGTTCTGCGGAATAACTTCTTTCCAGTGCTCGCGCTGGGGATGGGCCGCGTCGACCACAAACACGCGGTAGTGCGGCGCGTCTTCGTTAGTCGTGATGTAAAGATTGCCGTGAAAAACCTCGCCGCTATAGAGGAATTCCTTGCCGCCGGTCACCTCCACTGGCGGCGTGCCGGCTTTCAAGTCCTGTAAATACAGCTCCGTCTTCGCGTACCCTTCGGCAATCGTAGTCAGCAGCCAGCGGTCGTCATCATCCGCCAGCTGTGCAAAGGGAATGTCCTGCGGGTTGTGCTCCGAGCCCACCGTCATGGGATCGAAGACTATCCGGTCCTTTGCGGGATTGCTCCCCAGCTGGTGAAAGAAGACTTTGACGTGATAGACCTCTTCGCCATCCGGCACTTCGCCTTTCTTCGGATGCAGGTTGTAGTAGAAGCCCGAATTGTCCTTCTTCCAACTCACGCCCTGGTAACGGGCGCGCTCAATCGCATCAGGCAACACTTTGCCGGTCGCGGTTTTGATCACGTGCAGCGTGCTTTCCTCCGACCCGCCGGCGGAGAGCCCATACGCCACGTACTTCCCATCGTCGGAGGGAAACCACCAATCCAGCGCCACGGTGGCATCGGCCGCCATGACGTTGGGGTCCACCAGAGCACGGTCCTTGCCGTGATTCCCCTCGCGCACATAAAGCACCGGCTGATTCTGCGCGCCCTCGCGGCGGATATAGAAGTAATACTTTCCGCCGGGTTGCGGCGCCCCGATAGTCCCAACCAACGCCAGTTGTTGCAAGCGTTCGAGAATCTTCCCGCGGCCAGGCAGCGGGTCGAGAATGCTGCGCGTGTAGGCCATCTCCTGGCGCACGAATTCCTGCGTCGCCGGGCTGTTGCTATCCTCCAGCCAGCGATAGTTGTCGACGATCTTGTGACCGTACAAATTGTCGGTTACGGGTTCGACCTTGGCTTTGGGCGGTCCAGCGGGCCGCGGAGAAGAAACATCCTCCGCAAACGCCAAACTGGCCAGCAAAAACAGACACGCAACAATCCCGAGCACGCGGCAACCTCCTGCCATGGGCACCTCGCAAGGATGGTACGAACCGTTAGGGTAGCAGAGTTAATCCTGCGGGAAGGCTTGGTGGGACTCGGCAGCGCGGGACGCCGAATTGGAACCCGCTGAGCAACGGCATGCAGACTAGCTTTCCTGGGCTTGCGCCGGAAACCAATGGCGGGTGCGATTGCATACCCCGCAGATGGAGAGCATCACCGGCACTTCCACCAGCACACCGACCACGGTAGCCAGGGCCGCTCCCGATCCCGGCCCGAATAGAGCGATAGCGGTCGCCACCGCCAGTTCAAAAAAGTTGCTGGCCCCGATCAATGCGCCTGGCGCCGCCACCGCATGGTCCACTCGCAGCAGCCGCATCAGCCCATAGGCCAGGCTGGAATTGAGGTACACCTGGATAAGAATCGGAATGGCAATCAGCGCTACATGGAAATACTTTCCGGTGATGTTCTCCGCTTGAAACGCGAAGATAAACACCAGAGTGGCCAGCAGCGCCAGAATGGTGACCGGACTGAACCGCGGCAGAAAGCTCTGCTCGAACCACTGCTTTCCCCTGGCGTGTGTGAGCCAGGTGCGCAGCGCCACTCCCACGGTCAAAGGTATGACGATGAAGGCCACCACCGAGTACAGCAGGACGTCAAACGGCACCGATAGCGACGATGCGCCGCGGACCAGGAATCGCACAATCGGCGCGAACAGGAACAGCATGATGAGATCGTTCACCGATACCTGCACCAGCGTGTAAGCGGCATCGCCGTCCGTCAGGTAGCTCCATACGAACACCATTGCGGTACAAGGCGCCGCCGCCAGAATGATCACGCCGGCGATGTACTGGTCCGCCTCCGCCGGCGTGATCCATGCCGAAAAAATATGGCGAAAAAAGATCCAGCCGAGTAGCGCCATGGAGAACGGTTTCACCATCCAATTCACAAACAGCGTGACCAGCAGTCCACGCGGCCTCCGGCGAATGTCGAGGATGGCTGCGAAGTCTACCTTCATCATTATGGGGACGATCATAAGCCAGATCAGCACGGCAATCGGTATGTTCACCTGGCTGCCGCGGCCGAACTCCATTCCCCGCAATCCCTGAATCAACTGCGGCGCGGTTTTCCCCACAATCAAACCCGCCACCATGCACAGCCCGACCCACAACGTCAGATATCGTTCGAAAACGTTCAGCCGTTTCGAGCTGGCGGTTGGAACCGGAGCTTCGGCGATTGCCATATCAAACCTTTCACTTCGGACCGAGTTGCCAGGTCAGCGGGCGAGTGCGGGAAATAGGCCCTTCATTGCCGCCCGATGTCGTCGATTTGTTTCTTGATGGCCAGCCGGTCCAGGCTGGCGAGAGGCAGGCTAAGAAACAAGCTGATTCTGCGGTCCAGCATGAAAAAGGCGTCGCGGAAAGCTCGTTTCACTTCCGCTTCGGTTCCCTGCACCGCCGCCGGATCGGGAACGCCCCAGTGCGCCGTCATCGGCTGGCCCGGCCACACCGGACAAACTTCCTTCGCGGCGTTGTCGCAGACGGTGAAAACAAAATCCAGTGGCGGGGCGTCAGGTTGCGAAAACTCCTCCCAGCTCTTGCTCCGAAGGCCCGTCGCCGGTATGCGAGCGAGTTCAAGCTGCTGCAGCGCCTCCGGCCGAACCGTTCCCGAAGGATGGCTGCCCGCGCTGTAGGCGGTAAAGTTGGGCTTCCCTTTGAGATTCAGGATCGCCTCCGCCATGATCGAGCGCGCCGAATTCCCGGTGCATAGAAACAGTACGTTGTAGTGTGTTTTCATCGCGTGTATCTCTCCTCGTCCGGCGGAACCAGCGATCCAACCGTCAGCTGCAGCACGCGGGACCACAACAATCCCTTTGCGCCGTTACAGCCGACTTGACCGCACGTACGAAAGCGCTCATGAACTTGCCTTCCACCTGCGCCACAGCCTCAAGGTTCAGCCCTTCGGCCCCGAGAATTTCCCGCGCGTCTTCGGCTCGGTAAATGCGGGTGGGCTCGATCTCAATTCGCTCAAAACCGGCACCTTCAAGCTTGCCGCGATATTCACTTTCATCCAAAGCCCCCGCCACACAGCCAGCCCAGAGCAACACGCTGGCGCGGATTTCCGCCGCGATCTCGCCGCGCGTCACCACGTCCGACACCGCCAACCGCCCTCCCGGCTTGAGCACGCGGAATGTTTCCCGCAGCACGCGATCCTTATCCGCCGAAAGATTGATCACGCAATTGGAAATCACCACATCCACGGAATTATCAGGCAGGGGAATGTTCTCGATCTCGCCCTTCAAGAATTCCACATTAACGGCTCCGGCTTTGCGTTTGTTCTCGTTGGCCAAGGCCAGCATTTCATCGGTCATATCCAATCCGTAAGCCTTGCCTGTAGGTCCAACGCGCTTCGCCGAAAGCAACACATCGATCCCGCCTCCCGAGCCCAGGTCGAGAACCGTTTCTCCGGATTTCAGCTCCGCCAAGGCGGTCGGATTGCCGCAACCCAGCGAAGCCAGCAAAGCGCCTTCCGGAATCTGCCCGGCCTGCGATGAATCATAGAGATTGGAAGTGATGGGATCGCAGCTCAAGCCGCTGGCTGCCGTGGCCCCGCAGCAACCGCTCCCGCCGCTCGTTACTCGCAGCGCAGCCTGCCCGTACTTTTCCTTGATGACATTTCTCAGCCCGGTTCCGTCCACCTGACCCCTCCTACTTGCAGACTTGAATAATGGCGCGCGATTGCACCGCCTTGTTGCGAGTGCAGCACTCCGCATACAAGAATCGCAGCAACTCCTGCAACGCACCCGTATTCGCGGTGTAACGCAGGAAGGTGCTTTCCCGCTCCACCCGCACCAGGTCTTCACTCTTCAATTTGTCGAGATGGTGAGACAGCGTGGAGTTCGGGATATCCAATGCTTCTTGAATCTCTCCGACGACCAGACCATCGGGATGCGCCGACAGCAGCGCTTGCATGATCCTGAGCCTCGGCTCCGTCCCCATCGCCGAAAACATGTCGGCAAATTTCGTGACTTGTTCGGTGTCGTTGGCGCGGCTCGCTTGCATATTTCTATATTTGCAGAAATATGCATATATGTCAAGTGAGCGCGCCCTTCGGGGATCGAGAGCGTCCGTGAAAACCCGTTTGGAAAAGCGTCTTTGGGGGGACGAAGTTGTTTCCTGACTCGCGCGAACCGATAGTCACTGCCCCTTCATCTTCTCTTTCACACTGTGAGCCAGCTTCTCAATTTCTTCCGCTTTCTTCACTACATCGACCGCTAGAACGTTCTCGTTGGATTTGTCGACTTCCGCCTTCAGATCCGTGGCCAGCTGCAGTAGTTTGTCGGTATCGCGCTTAAGCTGAGCCTGCCGCTCCTGGTTGGCTTTCTTGGCCGCATCTTTCTCGATTTGCTCGCGCTGCTCGTCCTCAGGCCCGGTGTCCCGGTCGCGCCCGCGCGGCCCGACGCCCTGGGCGGGACGCGCGTCGTCGCTCGCTTGCGGGCTCGCGGCCCAGCATCTCACGGGAGAGGCAAGGGCAACCACAAGCGCGCCAATCAACATCAAGAACACGGAGAATGGTTTAAGTCGCACGGATAACCTCACAGCACAGCGAAATAGGCTAGCGATTATACGACGGGGCGCGGCGCGAGAAAGCGAGCCATGGCTTGCTATAATCGCGCGGCAACTGCAAGGCCACCGACCATGATAACGGCAATGATGAATTTGTTTCTCCTTCTCCCAGCCCCGTCTATCCCCGACGTTGCGGACGTGCCCTCCCTGCTGCACGCCTGGCGCGAAGACAGCATGGATTTCTTGCGCCACGACGCCCCCAAGATCGTTCTGGTAATCCTCGGATCGTTCGTGCTGGCGCGCTTGCTGCGCGTAATCGTCAGCAAAATATCCTCGTTGCAGACGCGAAAACTTCCCTCCAGCGTGCGTGCGCGCCAGGTACGCACATTGGCCAGCGTGATTACCAGCGTGGGCGTATTCGTCATCGTGTTCATTGCGGCGGTGATGGTACTGCCGCTGCTGGGGCTCAATCTGGGACCGGTGCTGGCCAGCGCGGGCATCGCGGGCCTGGCCATCGGATTTGGCGCGCAGACTCTGGTCCATGACTTCATCAATGGCTTCTACATTTTGCTGGAGAACCAATTCGACATTGGCGATACGGTGAAAATTGCCGGGGTGAAGGGCGCGGTGGAAGACATGAGCCTGCGGCGCACGGTGTTGCGAGACGACGATGGCACCGTGCATTCCGTGCCCAACAGCGTCATCACCATTGTCTCCAACCTGACGCGCGACTGGTCGCTGTTCACCCTGCGCATCACCACCGCATACGGCGAGCCGACCGCCAAGGTCCTGTCGCTGCTCAAGCAGGTTGGGGACGAGGTGCGGCACGATCCGGCCTACACAGATGACATTGTGAATGACGTCGAGGTGCCGGGCATCGAGCGCGTGAGCAACGGCGAGGTCGAGTATCTGATGCTGGTGAAAACGCGTCCCAACAAACAGTGGGGGGTGAGCCGCGAGCTGCGCCGGCGGATCATCGAGAGCTTCCAGAGAAACAAGATTCAGGCGGCGGGACCGGGGCGCGTGTACGTGGTGGACCAAGGGCCGGATAGCGCGGCGTCCTAGGCCGCGGCGCGGCCGAAAAGCCGCGCCGCTTGCCGCCAACAGAAAACTAGCTGCCCAAGAATTGAACGTGGATGTAAGTGCCCAGCCTCACGTTGTAGGCCAGGTACCAGCCGTCGTTATCCGGGTCTTCGTAGAGCACGATCTGATCGCTGCCCCAGAGCCAGTCGTTGCAATAGCCGAAATCCGCAGGAGCGACGCTGAAATAGAACCCGCCAAACCAGAAGCGCGACGGCCCGCCGCCAGCTAGAACCCAAACGTGGCCTGGGCCAAAACCGCCGGTGAAATGTCCACGCTCCCAGGGATGGTCGATGTGGTAGCGGGGATCATGTTTGCCGGCTTGGCCAATCCATTTGCCATTGGTGTGAACGTGAGGAGCTTCGGGATGGCCCGCCTTGTCAGAAAAATGTTGCGGGGCGGCGCGGAATTCGTTTTTCGACGGCGCCGGACCGCGCGGGGGAATGTACCCGTGGCCGACGTCATTTTTCCCATGGCCCGCGGCAAAAGCGGGGGCCGTTAACATCATCATGCTCACTACGCAGACGGCGAGAACTGCGATCAAGTATTTCATGCCAGCCTCCGAGAGAACCTTACCACTTTTCGGCATCGACTGAGAATCGGGGCTGTGGATAGACTGCATATTCCAATAAACACTCTTGCCGTGTGTTGTTGTCAGAGCTTGCGCAAAACGAAGGCCCTGAGGCTTCTGCCCATCCTATGAATAACTGTAAGCGTTTCTCCCGAAATCGGGATGCCAGGATGGCATATTCGCGCAACCTCCATGGTTTCAGCGCACAACAAATTGGATTCTCGATTGCACCTTACCGCGGCACTGTCTTTCGCTGTAGCGGTTGATCTACTTTATAGACTGCCCGCAATCGTTGTGTTGAGACGCGGTTCCGGCTCATTTGGTTGCAGCGCAGACGAGCTTGTCCCAGGAGATTCAAAAATGAGTGGCCCAAAAGCAGCGATTTTGTCTTCGGTCTTTGTTCTTCTGATCCTTGCAGCTTGCATTTCATCGTTATCCAGCGCGGCGTGGGCGCAATCGGCGACCGCCGGGATTCTGGGGCAGGTGACCGACCCGCAAGGCGCGGCGATTCCCGGCGTCGCGATCACGGTCACCAATGTGGCGACGGGCGTGGCCAACCGTACCAACTCCGATGGGAACGGCAACTACCGCGTGCTCGATTTGCCGATTGGCGCCTACGTGGTGACCGCGGAACACGCGGGATTTGCCCGCATGGTGACGGACAAGGTGACGCTGCAAATCAACCAGCAATCGCGCGTCAACCTGCAACTGGTGATCGGCGCGGTGAGCCAGACGGTGGAAGTTTCGGGCGTGGCCACTAACGTCGAGACGGTGAACCCCACGCTCGGCGAATCAATAACCAGCCGTCCCATCGTTGACATGCCTCTTAACGGACGCAACGTGCTGACGCTGGCGCTGTTGCAGCCGGGAGTGACGGAAGACAATCCGGACGACAACTTCGGGCAGGGCATCGGTGGAATTCAAGGCTTTAGCGTGGGCGGCGGCCGCTCCGATTCCATCACTTATCTTCTGGACGGCGGGGCCAACAACGATCTGCTGGGCAATGAGGTGGTGTACAACCCGAATCCCGACAGCATCGCCGAGTTCCGCATTTTGACCAGTGACTACACGGCGGAGTACGGACGCAATGGCGCGGGCGTCATCAGCGTGGTCACGAAGTCGGGTACCAACGAAATCCACGGCAGCGCGTATGATTTTGTGCGCAACACCGATTTCGACGCCAACGCCTACTTCAACATTCAAGAGGGCCTGCCGCGAAACGATCTGAAGCGCAATCAATATGGGGGAACAATCGGCGGCCCGATCCTGAAGAATCGCCTGTTCTTTTTTGTCTCCTATCAGGGACAGCGGCAGGTGCAAACGGACGTGGAATCGCAGATCACCACCTTCACTCCGGCAGAGCTGAAGGGGGACTTCTCGCAGGCCGACAACGGGGCGCCCGATGCCAACGTGGCAGCTTTCCTGCAGACGAATACTTATTTTGAATCGAACCCAACGCTGGCGGCGCAAGCCATCATCGACCCGACGAAAATCGATCCGGTAGCGCTGAACTACATTGCCACCGGGCTCATCCCGGCGTCGCCAACGGGAGCGGTTTCTTCCGCGGCTGCCGCGCAGAATAACGAAGATGAACTGACCGGGAAGCTTGATTTCAACATCACCGAGAAGGACAAAATTTCGGCGACGGTCGGTGGGTCGCGGAATCCGCAGATCGCGCCCTTCGGGCTGAACGACCAATATGGCGCGACGGTTTCCGGGTTCGCCAGCTCGGCCCAGCTCAACAGCTATTTTGCCAATGTAGCGTACACGCGGACCATTTCCCCGGCGCTGCTGAACGAGGTGCGGGTAACGGCACAGCGCCATTATTCTTTGGAGAGCAAATCCATCCCCAGTCTCCCCACGCCGGCGCAACTGGGTTTTGGCATCACCCCGGACCTTCCCAACGGGCCGCCGCTGATGAGTTTCGATAACAACCTGGCCTTTGGAACCGACCAAGCCGGGCCGGCTTACGAAACCGGTAATACCTATGCGGTGACCGAAGCGCTCACCTGGGTGCGCGGGCGCAATACCTGGAAGTTTGGCGCCGGCTTCTCGGCCTACCAGAACAACACGCTCTACGATTTTTTTGGCGACGGCAGTTTCACCTTCATCGGGCCGTACGCCGACGGCGGAATTGGCAGCGGCAATAGTCTCGCCGATTTTCTGCTGGGGATTCCCAACAATCTTTTCGAGGGCCCGAATGCCGCGAACAATATCCGCAGCAAGGCGACCTATGGATTCGGGCAGGATGAATGGCGCGTCACCAAGAACCTGACGTTGACCCTGGGGCTGCGCTACGAGTACAGCACCCCGAAGCTGGACACGCAGGGACGAAGCTTCTCGATTATCCCTGGCGAGCAATCCACTCGCTTCCCCAACGCCCCGCTGGGCTTGGTTTTCCCCGGCGACGCGGGGGCGCCGCGAGGAGTGAACTTCCCCGACAAGGATAACTTTGCGCCGCGCCTGGGATTCGCCTGGGATCCGCACGGCGATGGCAAGACCAGCTTTCGCGGAGGCTTCGGCATTTTCTATGACGTGCTGAAAGGGGAAGACAATCTCCAATTCAACGGCGCGCCGCCGTTCTACAGCGAGAATGGTCCGTTCTTCAACTGCCTGCCTTCGCCCAACGACACCGCGTGCACCGGCACGCCGCTACTGGCCGGCGCAACCAGCGGGACCGGCTATTACAGCCAGCCTTGGACGGCGGGAGGCTTCGCGCAATCGCCTTTTCCCTCCACTCCGCCCACCGCCAACGTCGACTTTGTCAATGCCGGGTTTCTTCCGTACAACCTGAACGGAGGCATCTATTTCGTCGATCCGCACCTGCATACACCCTACAGCTATCAGTACAACCTGAGCATGCAGCACCAACTGGCGGAGAAACTGATGCTCGAAATCAGTTATGTGGGCAGCGACTCCAAGGGGCTCACCTCGCTCGAAGACGTGAACCCCTTCATCCTGGGAACGGGCAACCGCATGCTGAACCTGAATCAGCCAAACGCCGAAATCGCTAGTTTCTGCGCCACCAGCTTCAGTGCCGCCGATTGCCCGTTTGCCACCGCGCTGGAGTTCAGGAACGCGGTTTTCGCCAGCTTCAGCAGCCTGGAAGCCTCCATCACCAAACAATCTATGCAAAACCGTTACCTGGGCACGACCTACTTCACCCTGGGTTACACCTACGGCCACAGCATCGACAGTGCATCCGGATTCAAGAACCGGGATTCTCAGGTTCCGTATTACGCTCCAGATACGTTTCGCGCGTCTTCGGATTTTGACTTGCGGCAGCGGTTTACTTTCAGCGGCGGGTGGGATTTGCCTTTCGATCAGGCATGGAGTTCCGGTCCCAAACGGCTGGTCAGAGGCTGGAGTCTATATCCCATTTTCAGCTGGCGGACCGGCTTCCCCCTTAGCATCAACGCGCAATATACCCTCGATCCTTCGCTGCCCGGACCGTCCGGGGCTGGGGATGGGAACCTGGCGAATGCCGTGTTCGCGCCGGGATTCAACAGCATTCCGCTGTTGAATGCGCATGCGGCCACGACAATCAGCGGCACAACCGGCAATTACTATTTCAATCCCAATGCCTTCCTGTGCGGCACCGGCGCTTGTGTTCCCAGCTCCGGCTACGGATTGCCCCGAAACTTCTTCCGCGGGCCGGGTCGAGTCAATCTGGACATGACGCTTTCGAAAACCACCGCGATCACAGAACGGGTAAGTCTGGAGCTTCGCCTCGACGCGTTCAACGTGTTCAATCATCCGGAATTTGCCAATCCGGATACTACGGCCAGCAGTCAGACCTTCGGCCAGGTCACAACCACAGACTTGGGCTCGGGCGCGGCCATCTTACACACCGAACGCATTCTGCAGCTGGCGGGAAGGGTAACGTTCTAGGTTGGGAGACCTTTCTTCTGTCATTCTGAGCGAAGTTTGCCCGCGCGAAACGCGGGCAAACGCAGTCGAAGAATCCCTACCTCCGGCAAGAGTCTATGCGTTCTGATCCTCGTGCAAGAATCCTCTCCGGTTAGGGATGCTTCGACTGCGGCGCTCAGCATGACAATGATGAGAGGTTAGGCCGCTCAAGACGCGGGCGAGGGCGCCCGCGCCACATTACAGGCTGCTCATATTGGCCAGGAATTCACCGTTGGATTTCGTCTTGCTCAGCTTGTCGATGAGCAACTCCATGGCTTCCACCGGGGACAGCGGGTTCAGCACCTTGCGCAGCACCCAGATGCGGGTCAAGTCTTCCTTCGGGATCAGCAATTCCTCTTTTCGCGTGCCGGAGCGCTGAATATCGATCGCCGGGAACGTCCGCTTATCGACCAGCTTGCGCTCCAGAATGATTTCGCTGTTGCCGGTGCCTTTAAATTCTTCGAAGATCACGTCGTCCATGCGGGAGCCGGTGTCAATCAGCGCGGTGGCGATGATGGTCAACGAGCCGCCTTCTTCGATGTTGCGAGCCGAGCCGAAGAAGCGTTTGGGGCGTTGCAGCGCGTTGGAATCCACGCCGCCGGAGAGCACTTTGCCGCTGGGCGGAACGATGGTGTTGTAAGCGCGGGCAAGTCTTGTAATCGAATCGAGCAGAATCACGACATCGCGCTTGTGCTCGACTAATCTCTTCGCTTTTTCGATCACCATTTCCGCGACTTGCACGTGGCGCGCGGCGGGTTCATCGAAGGTCGAAGAGATCACTTCGCCCTTTACCGAGCGCTGCATGTCGGTGACTTCTTCCGGGCGCTCGTCGATTAGCAGAACCATCAAAACAACTTCCGGATGATTGGTCGTGATGGAGTTGGCGACGTTTTGCAGCAGCATGGTTTTGCCGGCACGCGGCGGCGAAACGATCAGGCCGCGCTGTCCTTTGCCGAGCGGGGTGAGCAGATCCATGACCCGGGCGCTGATGTTTTCGCGGGCGGTTTCGAGTTTCAGACGCTCCTGCGGATAAAGCGGGGTCAGGTTGTCGAACAGGATCTTGTTGCGGGCCTCGTCGGGCGACTCGAAGTTGACGGCTTCAATCTTGACCAGCGCGAAATACTTTTCGCCTTCGTGCGGCGGGCGCACCTGGCCGCTGATGGTGTCTCCGGTCTTGAGGTCGAATTTGCGAATCTGGGACGGGGAGACATAAATGTCGTCGGGGCCGGGTAAATAGTTGTAGTCGGGCGAGCGCAGAAAGCCGTAGCCGTCGGGCAGGATTTCCAGCACGCCCTCGGCGAAGATGTGGCCTTCTTTTTCGCTCTGGGCCTGGAGAATCTTGAAGATCAGGTCTTGCTTGCGCAGTCCACTGGCGCCGGGGAGTTCCAAGGTCCGGGCGATCTTGGTTAGCTCCGTGATGTTTTTTTCTTTGAGTTCAGAGATGGTCATTGCTCACCTGCGAGGAGATTTTTAAGGGGGGTCTTGCTAAAAGGAAAGACGTACCACGCGGGGCCAGACGGCGGGGCTGGTTAGGCAGCCCGCCGTTGTGCCTCATTTACATTCTCTGGCTCGGCCAGGATTTCCTGCCGCTCCGAAGCCGCAATCCGCGCCAAAACCTCGTTCATGGTTTCCTGGATTCTGGTGTTGGGCTTGTGAAACTTACGGGTAGCCTTGGACGCAAGCTGACAAAGCATATA
>Ga0209415_10009366_pt1 | contig 16826 bp, 17 predicted proteins | sample PeaSoiSIISIP2007_FD_187696 | JGI IMG/M metagenome (GOLD analysis project Ga0209415, IMG submission 187696) | Peat soil microbial communities from Weissenstadt, Germany - SII-SIP-2007 (SPAdes) (version 2) | ecosystem: Environmental > Terrestrial > Soil > Wetlands > Peat | place: Germany... | reverse complement strand
CACTTGACCCTTCGGTGCACAATAATAGCCGCTCCTGGACAGCACCATATAGTCCTCCCCCTTCGAGCCAAACGATGGGACCAAGCGCACATCAAGTTTGTGTTCCTTGTCGTCCGCGCAGATGCCTGACCTGTAATATCCCAGCGTGTAGCGCGTCCTGACGCGCTGAATCAGCTCGTCAAACGTGGAGGCCAGCGAGTCCTTTGCCTTCACCTCAACCACTTCGCCGCCAGCTCGCTTGGACATTGTAGTCGGTAAAAGAGAAGGCTGTGGTGTCACCCAGGGCGGTCACAGAATAGTAGCTGATCGTGCTGAAGGGGTCGGTGGACGGACCCCAAGAGACATAGATTCCGTCGCTGGCGCATTGGCCGGCGAGAGAGGCGGTGATCCCTGGATCGCTCGGAGGGTACGTGTCCGGCTCAATCGTCACAATCAGCCTGCCATTTGGGCCGTAGACGTATTCTCGGCTGAATTGAGGGGCGGATTGGGCGCGACAGACGGGAACAAATGCAAGACAGGCGAAGAGGAAAAGGAAGCCTCGAACGGGACGGTTCAAAGGGCACCTCGAAAAAATAGTAATGCGACTTTAAACAGAATCAAATACGCGGGTATTTTAGGCATGCGCGGCAAAAGGGTATACGTATCTCTAATTTGCTTTCATTTGTAAGCAGACGGGCCAATTGGGGGTAGAATTGGCCCTCACAATTCCAGAAGGAGACAATTAGATGCGGCCTGGTGAGCAACTTAGGGGGATTCGGACTCGACTGGGGATCACTACGCGAGAGGTGGAGGAACAAAGCCGGAGTATTGCTGAGGCGGAAGGCAATGATGAGTTTTACCTCTCGAATGCCTGGCTCACCCAAATCGAGAACAAACAGTCCGTTCCAAGCATCTATAAATTGTACAGCGTCGCTGTGATTTACCGGATCAAGTTCACCGATCTTCTCAAGTTGTTCTCTGTAGACCTGGATAAAATCTCAAGGTACCAACTGGAGTCCGGCCTCCAACAAACTCATTTGACTACACTTGAAGTTTACGATGGGGACCGCCCGGTAAGCTTTCCAGTGCGTTTTGACCGTGGCTTCAACGCAGAAAAGACCAATCTGTTGTCACGAATGGTCGAGGTATGGGGCGAGGTACCAATCGCTTTGATTCAACACCTCGATATCAGGCACAGTCAGTACGGTTTTATCGGACTGAAGGATTTCACGCTCCATCCACTTTTGCGGCCTGGATCCTTTGTCCAAATCGATCCCCACGTGAACAGAGTGCAGGCTTTGCCCTGGCGGACCGAATATGACCGACCCATTTACTTCGTTGAGTTGCGGGACGGATATGCGTGTTCGTGGTGTGAACTAAACGGGAATCAACTCACATTGATCCCTCATCCGCTTTCACCATGCCATCTTCGACATTTCAACTATAACAATGAGGCGGAAGTCGTTGGGCGGGTCACGGCGGTCGCTATGCGGATTGCAGACCCTGCAGATTCCGCGCTCGGCGAGACCTCAAGATTGCCAAAGCACATTTGATATTCGAGAAGAAAACTTCGACGGAAAGTGAATCACACTCTAGCGGGATAGTCACTCTGTAGGGTTGTAGTTTTTCCCAGGCTTCGACGACCATCATAGGTGGCGCAGTTGTGGAAGTGATATAGCTTTCCAACTGTCGGACGAGGTCCTCTAAGGAATTTAGGGTCAATTGCTCGAAGAGTTTTCTGTGACAGGTCTCCAAGGCGGATTCGGCAACCTCTTCGGTGAAGTGCGAAGCCAAGCCCTCATGATGGTATCGGCCAGTGTTGTAATCACGCGTTGATGCGAGACAAATGAGGCGGCTGAGATCGTCGGAAACACCTGCAAGTGTGCGGTTCATGATGTCATGAATCGCAGCGTCAACATTCATCCGTGATGTCTCGTTTCCCCTCAAGTTTGCTTGTTATCCCAGCTAGCTGGGGGCTCCTCGGTCCCCTGATGCGTTTAGACCCGAAATGAGCCGCTCAGATACAGACCACAATTCGTTCGCCACACCGAAAGCACGGCCCACAATTCTTCGAGTTCGGAAAGGGCCTCTCACGCGAATCAGCACTTGCAGGACCGAGCAGAGAAAAAGGAACGAGAGATAGTTCACTGCCAACCTTATTTCCACGCTTGGATTCACATCGATATTATGCCGTATCGTCCGACGGTGGAATTTCATTAGCCTCGCTGCTTCCCTGCGCGTTTGCTTTAGCCACAAGAGAGCTACGCGCTTCCGTTCCCTTTGAAATTCCCGCTGCAATTCGTACGAGGCCTCCCTACGGACAAAATCCCAGTCCTGCGAGGAGAAAATCCTGTCCGCGAGCACCAGTGATGGGCGCTCGAACTCTTCGACCGACAAATCACCATGTTCTCCATTTCGACTCGCTGTGCGATTGATCTTTAAAGCCCATAGGAGAAGAAGAACCATAAACAATAGCCCTACAAAAAGAAAGATAAGCAGGTGATTCATGGCCGAATCACTCTAATGAGGTCTGCATTGATTCGCCTCAAAACCCTTGACGTGTGGAGAGCAAGACGTTGGTAGTCACGCTCGATCTCGACCTCTGGACTAGGACGCGGACTTGGATGATAAGACCACAGCGTGGCGCACCAGACGAGAAGGGCCGCAGAGTAAGAGACCCATCCAAGATGCTGCCACACAGGCTGGAACGCGTCTCCGAGATACGAGCGAAGGACCAAGTGCAAGACCGTCATGCCAATGAAAAGGCCGTATCCCAGAAGCATTCCTTCGATATTTCGGCCTATCGGAATCGCATAATAAGCAAGCAATCCCACAATCGCAACCAACAGCGCAGCTTGGACAACACGCAAATAACGTTCCAAATCAGCAAGGGTCCTCAACAGCGAAGGGAGCGACCCCCCCCAGGCACTAAGAAAAACCTTGGAAAGCACCAAGAGGAAGATCATAAGGAGGCAGATCCGCGCGACTCGCGCAGCACCTGGATAGTCGGCCAGCGCTTGGCGGAAGATCTCCCAAATGATGCAATAGCCTATCGTAACGCTGACAAACTGCGTGGACCAGTAAACGCTCGAAAACAAACCAGGGTTGAAAACGTAAAAATAGAATCGCAAGAGAGACTCGAACAATACATAGCTGAGATAGAAGTAAAAAATAGGATACTTCCAGAAAAAGCGCCCCCAGAGCGCCCGGAGCACCAATAGCCCTTCCAGCGCATTTGTACTCCACCACGCAGTCTGCGTTAGGAGTTGGCCCGCCATAATAATCGATGCTAGCACAAACATTGCAAGGGGGAGATTCAATACGAATCTCCCCTTTGACTAGTGGCTACAAATGGTTGACTTAGACCGGCGTGGTGACCGCCCAGGGAATCGGCGGAGGAGGTGGAATCGGCCCTCCTCCATCCGCACGCTGAACGCTCCCTCCTGGAGTCAAGATGCCGTGCAATGGAGTTGAAAACCCAACTACAGTCAGGACGAGCACACCTACCAACAGAATCCTTCTTATAGACATAGTTCCTCCTCTTGATCTTGAGATTGGGGCCCGGGCGGAGCTTATGAATGTCTTGGACAGACCGGAGGCGCGCACTCGGCATGCTCGGTTTACCAAGCAAAAGCGATTTCCCACGCGGAGTCGCGGATGGATTGCGGAAAATACGCCGACATGAACTACCGTGGTTGGCGAATTAGGAGAATGAATCCGAAGTTATATGCTCTCCGCGATTTCCTGGCGAGCGTTAAGCGCTAAGCGAGGTTTACGAATGAAACTCATACGGCTAGGCAGACACACGCAATGGTTTATCCTCGGTTTGGGACTCGCAATTGCATTTGGCTTGGCCTCGTTGTCGGCATTTCCGACTCCTTCGTCGGCTCAAAATACCGCCACAGCGACCACAACGGCGACTGCAGCCACTGCGCTTGGTCTGCAGTGCACGAGTATGCTGGTACGCAATAATCCGCCCACGCCCGATCCTTTAAAGGGCCAGATGGATCCTTTCTTGGGCCCGTTGGTTGGGCCGAGTCTCCCTGCCGGCTTACTCCCGATCAACGACGCGACCCGAAAATCCATTTTTGGAGTCGGTCTGCCGTGTCAGGAGAGAGTCAGTCCGAGCGGACAAGAGTCAGTAGGGCTGGATAACCTGCAGCGCGGCTTCGACTTTTATTCCTGGCGCACCTTTATTGCGTTGAATTCACCCGCTGACGGGACCCCCATCGAGCAAGCTCAGGCGGACGCACCAACTCTGTGGGAGGACATGAATAGCTTCAAGCAATTGCTCGACGTCATGTTGCCGGCCACTCAGTTACCTGCAAAGTGGCCGACGGATAGGGCGGGAATGGAGGCTGAGCAGGAGCGATTGATTCCGGTGGAATGCCGCGATCTGCATCAGAAGATGCCCGGGAGAATGATTGTGAAGATGATCGAAGAAAGCTTCAACGAGCCGTTCAAGACCGGTCCGTTGATCGACCAACTGGGTCATTACGCCATCTTCGACATTCTGATGAACCGGCAGATGTTCGATTACATCATGCTGAATCATCTGAATACCAAGGCCGGCCAGGCCGCGAATTCAAGCCTCGCGGTTGACTTTCCCGCTGGCCTGAATTTAAGCGGAAATCTAGGTGCCTTCATGCTGAAGGTATCGTGGAAGATTTTGTCCGACAGCGAAATCCAGGCCAAAAATTTCCACATGGTCAAAGCTCTCGTTTTGACCCCAGGTATTCCTAATACGGCGAGGAACTGCTTGCCTGAAACACTGGGTCTGGTTGGGTTTCACGCTGTGCATAAAACGACGTCTCGGCCACAGTGGATCTGGACGTCATTCGAGCATGTCAAGAACGTGCCGGACAGGGATGAGGTCACCGCCAAGAAGTTCAACGGTCCATACAATTTTTACAGTGTCAATTGCAAGGGCGCGTGTACTGAGAATGCGACGCCGCCGAGACCATGGGATCCGGATCCGGCCCTGGAGTTGAAGTTCAGACACGATGACTCGTTCAAGAGTCAGATCGTCCGTGAGACTCCGCTAACCAATGCGGCCAAAAATATGAACGCCATCTTTCAGAGCATGTTAACGAACAGTGTCTGGAAGAATTACATGGTGATCAGCACGCAGTGGCCTAGCAACACCAATAACTGCACTAAGCTGCAATCGGCGGAATCCCCGGACCCGAAGACCGACTTCCTCAAGCAGCCCGACATGACCTGTTCGCCGGCGCCGACGTTTTTGGCGAATTCCACGCTCGAGACGTACAGCCAGGGAGATATCCCGCTCGCTTCCTCGAGTTGTATCGCCTGTCACGGAAACGCAGTGGGCTTCCAAACAAGCGCGTCGAATCCGCGGCCCGGCAAGCCGAACCTGAATCAATCTGATTTTACGTTCATGTTGGAGAAAGCACAGTAGCGCGAGATCGCGCCGGGCCCATTCAGGGGCCTGTCGAGAAACTCGCAAAACGGGGAGAACTTCGATGGATTATGGTCGTGAACGTAACACGGGAGACACGGAGCCTCTGACTCCCGCCGTTAAAATATCCCGTCGTGCGATGGTCGCTGGTATGGTGGCGACAACTGCCGTGGTGTTCCTGCCTCTCTCCAATTCCGCATTTGCGAAAACTTCTGACCAGGACATGATGGCCTTCCTGTTGCTTTCCTCAGCACTTACGGGAGTGGACATCAAAACTCTCGCGCCTGAATTCTCGCCCGGTTCAGGCGACATCTTGAGTGCGGATCCGGGCACCGACCCGATCGATATCAAAAGTGACTATTTTAGACAGGTTAACGCGCACGGGACGGCGGCATCGTTCGCCAAACTACTGCAGATTGCTAAAGACAATCGCCTCTCAAAGGACAACATCATCGTGAAGGTGAACGCCAGCGACGATGACACGAAATTCCTGGCTCGCAGCATTGTTCTGCTCTGGTATCTGGGCTCGTGGTATGAGCCCGGCGACCTGAAGAATGCCGCCGCCTCGCCTGAATCGGTCCACGCACCCATTAAGCAAAGAGTGCTCTCCGCCAAAGCATACACCCAAGGGTTGGTATGGCAAATCGTGGGCGCGCACCCGATGGGCTACAGCAATTTGCAGTTTGGTTATTGGTCGCGCGAGCCGCGCGATCCGAATAGTCCTCTTGACCTCTTCAGCCCTGCGAAGCTCTGAGGGAGCCCATTATGGCCGACAATTCCATTACGTGCGATGTCGCGATCGTAGGATCCGGATTTGCCGGGTCGTTCATCGCCAATGAGTTGAGCAGGAAGGGCATTAAGGTTGTCATTCTCGAGGCCGGCCCGGATGTCCAGCCGAATTTCAACGCTTATATGAAGAGTTTTTACGAGGCCAGCTCCAAAGTACCGGAAAGTCCTTATCCGCCCGCAGTGCGCGATTTCAAGGACAAGAACTTTATCAATCCTAAAAATGTTGCCGCCGGCAGGCCTTCATCGCTGACTGTGGGCGGGGCCGCCTGGAAGGATCCGGGCCAGGCCTATCTGGATCAGAGTACGAGTAAGCGTCCTTTCAAGAGTACTTACGAGCGCATCGCCGGCGGTACGGCGCATTGGATGGGCCTCACGCCGAGACTTGTGCCGAATGACTTTCGCATGAAGACCATGTACGGCAAGGATCAGTCGGGCTTTGTGGACTGGCCGATCGACTATAACACCATCGAGCCCTTCTACCAGAAGGCGGAAGCTGAATTGGGTGTGGCCGCTTACGTCGACGAGCAGCGTTTTTGCGGTATCGAATTCTCCGGCAACTACCAGTACCCGATGCCGAGAATCCCGCCATCGTTGTTTGACCAACGAGTTGGCGAAGCGCTTGCGCACTTGGGCGAAGGAGAGACTCAATTTCTCGGGATGGGGAGGTCCGTTACATCGCTTGCGGTCCGGAGCCTACCGTCGGCACGTAATTCCCAGCCGTACCGGAATCGTCGCGCCTGTGCGGGCAATACCAATTGCATTCCCATCTGCCCGATCCAGGCCAAGTACGATCCGACCATTACCTTGAATGAGGCGACCAACAACGGTGCGAGGCTATTCCACCACAGGGTCGCCAGCCAGATCCTGATCGAGAACGGTCGTGTCAGCGGCATCACCTTCATAACTTATGACCGTGAGGATGGACCGAAGACCGGAAGTGGCATCATCAAGGCCGGGGTCTATGTCATCGCCGCGAATGGCATCGAGACGCCGCGGCTCCTGCTCATGTCGAAAAATAAAGGGCAGACCCCCAATGGCGTAGCCAACAGCAGCGACATGGTTGGACGCAATCTCATGGACCATCCCCAATATCTCACCTGGGGACTTCTGCCGCAGCCGGTGTTCCCTTATCGCGGTCCGCTCGTGACGTCGGCCATCGGCGAGCTGTGTGACGGTCCGTTTCGTGCGCAGCGCGCCGCCTTCCGGGTGAGCTTAGGTAATGAGGGCTGGACGACCGTGGTCGGCGGCGGCGCTCGATTCGGCGCCGATCCGAATGTAACAACCCTCGATTTTGTCAACGGAATGAACTTCAGTGGCGTCAATACCAAGGGCCTCACAGGATTGGGGGGCAACAATCGCGCTCTATTCGGCCATGATCTTACGAAAACTCTGGGGAATTTGATTTCACGGCAATTTCGGATTGCATTCCCGATCGAGCAAAACCCTGATCCCAACAATCGAGTCACGCTGTCATCTGCCCTTGATGCGTTGGGTTTGCAGCGTCCGAAGATTAACTATGATATTTCCGACTACACGAAGCAAGGTTTTGCCACCGCCTTTCTCCTGAAGAAACTGATCTTCAGCAAGCTGGGGGCAACCGACTTCACCAGCGTCCCCCAAGATGATCCCGCCGCCTTCAAGATCGACGGCACGCCGGAATTGTTTACTTATGGCGGCGCTGGTCACGTAATGGGCACGTATCGCATGGGCAATGATTCCAAGACATCCGTCGTCGACGGGTGGCAACGCTCCCATGATCACACGAACCTGTATTTGGTCGGGAGCGGAACATTTCCGACGGTGGGCACCGCCAATCCGACCCTCACGTTGTCGGCGTTGGCGTTGCGGACCGTAGAGGACATTGTCAAGAACTTCCCATCTCTGAGGAGCTGAGGCGTCATCATGCAAGTCACCGCGCTCGACGAAGCAGACAAAATAGTAGACTGGTTTTTCATCTACAAAGTCCCCCAACTCTCGGCGGGTGCCACCACGGACAAGACGACGGGATATGAGTACGTCTACTACGACTCATCCATCGACCAACAGCTGACGATGAGCAATCGTAACATCCTGAAATCGCCCTACGTATTGAACAGTGACCAAGGGGCACTCAACAAAACACTTGATTCGGTGTTTAACAATCCGGACTCGACCATCGGCTGGATTCTTTATAACGACGAGAAGCCCGGAGATGTGCCCGGTAAGGACAACGGCGCTCTCGGTCACACCAAGGGTGTGTTGGCCTTTGATACCGCGACCAAGACCGGTTATTGGCTGCTGCATTCATGGCCGAAATTTGCGGAGCCGAAGGCCAAAGCCGATCCGACACCCAAGTATGGGCAGACATATCTATGCTTGTCTTTGACGCTGGACACCTTGGAGCAAATTGCCGCGCTGATGATCGATTACCAACAGCCCCAAACTTATCTCAATCGCGTCGATTGTCTTAACAATAGCAAGACAAGTCCGCTTTACAAGCTCGCGCAGGCCGCCAATCCGAACGCCCCCGGGGATTCCAAGATTCTCGATCTTAAGACTGCAGGAGGCATGGCGTTCAAGGCGATCGCCAAGAACCGATTGTGGAATAAAGACTTCTGGAACGGGTTGGTGGGGCCCACCCTCGCAGATGATATGGACGTTGATACCTGGATACGAGGCCCAGTACCCCCAGTGGCCGATACCGATGGTATCCATAAGACCTTTGACATCAAGTACATTAACTTGGGCCCCTTGGGAATCCACATGGCCTGGCCCGAAACTCACGATCACGCGAAGTGGGGCATCACTACGCACACGAACTGGGTGTGCGTCGGCGACATCAATCGCATGATCTCGCAGCGCAAACGCGGTGGCGGAACCGTTGCATTCCAAAATCAAACACTATGGCAGGGACTGTCAAAAACAGATCTTCTGCTGGCGCCCCCGGGCATGACGCGTGACCAAGCTCGCGGGCTCATCCACGCGACCCATTACGACCCGAATGATCAAGTCGGTTCTTCTCCGGCCCCCAAAATTCATACGATGGCCTATCTGCCACCGCGCACTGGCGCGCCTTTCCGCGGCAGACCCATGCCGCTTGAACCGGAGCCAGAGTCACCGAACGGGCCGTCGAGTCAGCCCATCCAACAGTCTCGACCGAAAGAGAAGGCGAAGAAGAAGCAGCCGACAAAGAAAAAGTAACGAGTAGTCTGTTGCGTCGCATCGTCACCGGAGTGCGTGTGCATGACGGACCAGCACGACGTTATGCAGGATCTTTTTTGGAGGCAGACGCCCGAAGCCCGATCTTCACGGGTGGCTTCAGGAGTTGCAATCTCGTCATCCTTCGGCTCATGCGGAGCTCGCAATGGGGAATAGAAACCATGTGGGATGGTGCGCACTGGGCCTCAACATCCGGGAAGATTTTCCGGTCGAGTCACTCGAGAAACGGCTGATGGCCATCGCCGAAGGACGCGGTTCATCGATCATGACCATCAGTTGCGCCAACCTCGAGACCTACGAGTAAGCGAGACTCGACACGGGGAAATATGACCTCTTGCGCGCCCCGGATGGGAGGTTGGACGGAATTCTTCGTGACCATGTTCCCCGCGCATCAACCACAACAGCAAAGTCGTCTGTCCGACACAGTGAGGACTATGCATGCTTGAGACCACGACGCGAAATCCACGAGCCTCCGTCGTCGAGTCCATTCCGGTGGGGCTTGAAAGTCTGCGTGGCACTCCGGGAGTGCAGTACACGGAAGACGTTCTTGTGCGCCTGACCCAGGCCGCACAATCGACCATCGATCTTACCGCAATGTACTGGGCGTTGTTGCCCGACCCAACGGGCGTCGATGAGCAAGGCTTCACCGACGAGCAATTTCGGCAAATGGGAGCAGACTCGGGACGCACTCTTTATGAGGCCCTACGCGACGCTGCACGGCGCGGCGTCTCGATTCGAATCCTGCAGAGCCCGGGATTTTCAGAGCAAAAGCAAGAATCGGATAACCTCCGGGAACAGTTCCCCGAGCGCATTTCGATTCACGAAATCGATATGAGCAAGTGGTACGGCGGCGGCATCATGCACCAGAAGATTTGGATCTTTGATTCGGTTCACCTCTATCTGGGATCGGCGAACATGGATTGGAAGTCGCTGATGCAAGTGAAGGAGATGGGCATCGCCGTAGAGGACTGTCCAGAGCTTGCGGCCGATGCGATCAAGTACTTCGACTCATGGTGGGAGTTCAGCGCTCTCAGCCCGACAAACCGGGAAGCCTTCGATCCGGCTGTTCGCATCGACCGCCGCGTGCCGTCATGGTCGAGTTTGATTGCAGCTTCGAAGCGCACTCAATCGCCACTGGCCGATAAGTACGCGACGGAGTATAGCGCCCGCACTCCGCTGCGGCTCGCATTGAATGGAGAGCAGTGTGGCGTTTTTCTTTCCGGATGCCCGCAGGAGGTTCTGGGAAAGGGGCGCACCTGGGATGGGGAAGGATTAGTTCACACCATAGATGATGCGCAGAAATCGGTTTGCATCAGCGTAATGGATTTTGCGCCGGCCGGTCTTTATTCGCGTCCGAGCGCGGGACCGCCGATCGGCGACGAAGGCATCATTCCGACCGACACGCCGGTCTGGTGGCCTCTGCTGGCGGATGCTCTTCTGTCGGCAGTCCTGACTCGCAAGGTGTACGTTCGGCTGCTCGTCAGCAAGTGGGCTCATACTTCTGCGCTGATCGAGCCTATGTTAAGAGCTCTTCAGAGTGCGGCGGATGCGGGTCGGGCTGACCCCTACATGACCTCTGGGCAACTGGAAATCAAGCTGTTCATGGTACCCGGATGGAACAGCACGGGTGGTAGCAATCGCAAATTCCCAGGGCACACCCGAGTCAACCACACCAAGTACATCGTTACCGACCGGCGAATCAACATCGGGACGTCCAACATGACCTGGGATTACTTTGCATCAACCGCAGGAAGTAGTTTTAATACCGATCACTCAGCGTTGGTTTGCACGCTGCAATCTGTATTCGATAGGGACTGGGCTTCGAGTTATGCCTGGCGGCTAACTTGATTCGTGGATTGGCCATTCGAAGACTAGGAGTCCGAGGAAGACATATGGCTAGAAATAAAAATTCTCCGCAAGCCAAATCGCACTCTCAATTAGAGGTGCCGGCGCCCCCCATGAGGTCGCTGCAGGTGTACGCAATCGATCCGAGCTCGGGCAAATACTCGGGAAATCAAGTCACGGTGCGGGTTCCATGGGAACCACTTGACCCAGGGCCAACCGGGCACAAAATCGCGGTCGTCGATTACGATGCTACCAACAAGTGTTACTATCCGCCGATTAATCTCGGCAACCCACTACTTCTGGCCAGCAATGGTCTCGGTCCCACGGAAGCGGACCCCCGTTTTCATCAGCAGATGGTTTATGCCATCGCGTCTCGTACCATCCAGATGTTCGAAGTAGCTCTTGGGCGAAAGGTTCACTGGCGCCGAGCCGATCGCTTTGGCGGTTCCGCAAACAAGGAAAACAGATTTCGCAAGGCCGGCGATATCTGGGTTCTCAAGCTCTACCCTCACGCCATGCGGCAGACCAATGCCTACTACAGCCCGCAGGCGCAAGGAATTCTGTTTGGCTACTTCACCGCGAACAAAACCGGGCAGGGTCGGAATCTCCCCGGCCAACTCGTTTTCACGTGTCTGTCTCAGGACATAATCGCTCACGAGGTTACTCACGCTGTCATCGACGGTATCCGGACATATTTCACTGAGCCGACTAATCCCGACGTTCTCTCGTTTCACGAGGGTTTCGCCGATCTATGCGCACTGTTCTCACACTTCTCGCAGCACGACTCTCTGATCGAGACGATCCGTCAAACCGGCGGACGGCTTTATCAGACCGACCTCAGCCCGATTGCCGGCGACGGCGCAAACAAAGATCAGCCGGCGATCACCGCCGAGATACGAGGCATGAACCCACTGATCCAGCTGGCCATCCAGTTCGGTCAGGCGAGCGGAAACAAACGCGGCTTGCGTTCCGCTCTGGGTACGCCGCCTAACTCCGATGACATCAATAAGAACGTCAATGATCCCCATTTCCGCGGCTCCATCCTGGTCGCCGCCGTTTTCGATGCATTCTTCAGCGTGTACATGAAACGGGCCGATCCGCTGTTTCGTATCTACCGCTCCGGAGGTATAGATACTGTGAGTGCCGATCTGCCCGCACCCTTGGCTGAACTGCTGGCCACCTGCGCTGTCCAAACAGCCGTTCAATTTTTCCAGCTCTGCGCGCGCGCCATTGACTACTGCCCTCCCGTCGACATAACGTTTGGCGATTTCCTGCGCGCTATCGTTACAGTTTCCAGAGACCTAGATCCCGCGGATGACGACGGCGTGCGCGATGCGCTCATGGAGGCGTTCCGGATGCGCGGCATCTATTCCGAAAGTGCCAGCTTCTATTCCGAAGACGCGCTCAACTGGCCCCCCAATTCCGATCTGCCGGCGATCGACGACCTCGACTTCGGAAGTCCGAACGGGCTGACGAGTAAAGAGATGGACCACAACGGCGACGCTCTTCGCAAATGGGCGAACGAAAATCGTGCCGCACTCGGCCTCGATCCAGATCTCCCTGTGACCGTTCCATCGTTTCACCCCGTTTTTCGTACCAAGGAGAACGGCCGTCTGCGCATGGAGATGGTTGTGGAAATTATCCAATCTAAGCAAGCAAAGTTCAGTGATGCCGTTCCCAAAGCCGGCACTTTTCCCTTCCGCGCGGGCGTCACGCTCATTGTTGAAGCCCTTGAGCCCAAGAGTCATGCGCAGCCTATTGAAATACCCCCGAAGGTACGATTTGTGATTGGTAGAGAAATGATTGGCCCGCACGCGAAGCAACGGGAGGAAAAGCAACGTAACTTTTTCATCGCGCAAGGTCTTGCTGTGGGCAATACCGAAGAGGCAACTCACTTTCAGGCCGATTTTGGCCTGTTGCACGGGGATTACTGATTATGGCCACTCGCAAAAAAGCCGTGAAGAAAACCGTTGCTCCAAAGAGTCGCAAGTCTACTCAAGGCACACGCGCGAGCCGTACCCCGAGACCCCGTCGGGAAGATGCCGGAACCGCGCAGGCAAACGCACCTCAGGCCCGAGCAGGAGGGGCAGGCAATATCCGCATACGGATGTATCGCATAGGCTTTGGCGACTTTTTTCTGATGACGGTGCCCGCAAAGAACGGCCCCGCGCACATCCTAATCGACTGTGGTGTCCATGCGGCAAACATCGGCACCATCGAAGAGTGTGTGCAAGACATGGCGCAAGTTACGGGCAAAAACCTAGCACTGGTCATACTGACGCATTATCACGCCGATCACATGTCAGGCTTTGCTACTTGTTACGACGATTTTACGGAGTTCAACGTCGGCGCGGTCTGGATCACGAATCGGCTCGATCCGAACAACTCCGATGCTTCGAAATTTATGATGCAGCTCACGAATGTCGCGCAGCAGCTTAAAATGCAGTTCAGTGCTCGCAACGACCCCGACGCAATCGAAGCACACCATAAAGTGGAGAATGCCCTCGGAGTCAGCGAGAACGGAGGTGGCGGCAGCAATGCGAAGGCGCTCAAGTTGCTACAATCCGGATTCAAGAACAAGCCGCCCGTTTACTACTATCAGGGCGACGACGCTCCCACCCTGTCGGATGAACTCGAAGGAATAGTTACTGCGGAAATTCTCTCTCCTTCTCCAAAGGATTCAGGCGGAGAATTCGCCGCCACCGACAACAAGACAGAGCAATACCTGGCCGCGCTCGGAGACAATGGAGTCCCCGACACAACGAAAATTCGGCCATTTGATCTGAAGAAATGGCCCGGATCCGCCAACGAGTATCCCAGGCATATCTTCGAAGAGTTGGACGGTAGTGAACAGATGGAGAAAACGCTTGGTGACATGCAGCCAGACGCGCTTGCTGCCGCGGCCGATAAACTGGACGGCACACTCAATAACCAGAGCCTCGTAGTGCTCTTCACATGCAACGGCAAAAAATTGCTATTCGTCGGGGACGCGCAATGGGGCAACTGGGCGTATTGGTTATATGGCAAGGCCGTTTCTGGGCGCGATCCCGGCATCACGCCCCGCGCCAAGGAGATTCTCGGTTCCCTCGATTTCCTTAAGCTCGGACACCACGGCAGCACCAACGCCACACCAATTCCCGCCCTGGCCGCACTGAATCCGAGATGCGCGATCTTCTGCTCCACAGCGACGGGTGCCTACGGCAGCGAGGCGAAAAAAACAGAGGTCCCCAGGACAGCGCTGATGGAAGCGGCCGAGAGCCGAACTGGCAATCGGCTCGTGCGGAGTGATTGGGTCAAAGCCGGCGATACCGACCCAGAAGTGCAGGCTCGGGAAGAGCTAGCAGAGTTACCTCAGGGCTTCACGTCACCGCAGGAGGGCCTCTATATCGATTACACATTGTAGTCAGCTCGCACGGAAGCGTTTGCTGACCGCGAATTGACGGACCTCAGAGTTCAAATGATGAATGCCTCGCCACAACACGACGTGCCCGTCCTGGTCGAAACGCCTGCCAGACCTTACTTCCCAATGGTCAGGTGTCACTATCTTTCGATTGAGTACGACACTCCCCGAGCGGGATGGGGAATCAGCCTTGGCGGACCCATGATGCCATTCCTGATGCTGGGGCTTGCGGGTATCATTCAGCAGCCGTTTGATGCAGCACGATTCAGCAACTACGGCCTGATTGAGGGATTGTTCGAGCGCATTGAGAAGGATCCGGGCTTGTCTCTCAATCTTGAGGACATCTGGCTGCCGGATTTTCTGTTCTCCCGCTCACTCCGTGTAGGAGATGTCTATCGGACGGGACTCAGGCTATTTGTACTGGCCTTTCAATATCGTGATGTGCAGCTTTCGCAGCAGGGGTTTGAGGCCCGATGCAAAGACCTGGGGAATGAAATCGTCTTCTCCGAAGAGGAGACAAGCGCCTTTCGAAGCTGGACTGCTGAGCAGGTGTCCATGGCACAGAACAGCGAGCCGAAAGAGCCTAAACTCCAGTTGAGAACAAAGTTCGAGCGATGACGAAATTTGGAGGGAAGAAATGAGTTGCCTTCGGGTGACGTTGATTGACGTAGGTTGGGGGGATTCGCTACTACTCGAATCCGAAGACGATCAGGGAAACGCCTATTATGGGCTGATCGATTCAAACGACACATCTACACTCCGCTCGTCGCACATTTTCCTGAAGCGATTCTTCGAGAAAAAGAAAGTGACAGTGCCAGCCGCCGGCCACACATTCGAATGGGTATTGCTCACGCATGCGCATGCCGATCATGGCCAGGGCCTGAAGAAGATTCTCCGCGATTTTGGCACAGCCCGATTCTGGTATTCGCAACCTGCGAATCAGCCTGCGTTTTTTGCTGATCTGCTTCGCTACTCAAGGCGATCAGCACGCGTGGGCCAATACGATCTCGTCGACACGAACAAAATTCTGCCGTTCTTTGGCGCGGTCTCGATGCAGGTGCTCTGGCCGCTTCCGGGAACTGTGCTTCCCAACGAAAACAACAATTCTGTCGTGCTGCTTCTCACTCTCGGGAACGTGTCTTTCATACTGACTGGCGACGCCGAGGCCGATGGAGTGTGGACCCAGATTGCGGGTCAGATCCCTCCGAATACCAGATTCTTCAAAGTTCCCCATCACGGTTCGGATAATGGGACGTTCACGAGTCTGCGGACCACGCCGTGGCTGAACTCGCTGACGCCGAGTGCGATAGTTGCGATAAGTAGTCACGTGCAGCCTTTTAATCATCCTGATTCGACCGTAATTGCAGCGCTATCGGCCTACAACCCAACCTATCGGACTGATCAGCATTACCATGTGACAGTTGAAACTGACGGGAATAACGTCAGTGTGAGTTACAGCCATGTATGACACTCGGGAGGATGACAACTTCCGCGCATCGATCCGGTCGCTCTCGCTGCCTTCTTTGAGCAAGGCGTTGCGGCGCGGATCGCACACCACGATGCTCGTGACGCAGGGCTTGAGCAGGTCATACAACCAGGCCGCCCAGGTGCCTTCTTCCAACATGAGGTACAGGTCCCCGCGCAATCCGTGGATGAATTGGAGAATCGTTCTGGCCTTCGTTTCCATGACAGAATCCATGATCAACTTCCCAGCGGCATCGAGTACCGCGACGGAAATCGTTGCTGTGTGCACATCCATGCCGACACACTTCGTGCCCAACATAGAGGGTGCTCCTTCCTGTATGTGAAGATCCGAACACTCAAAACCTACGCCAAAAGGAGCGCCCGTCTATATTGCGTTGTTGACAGAAATTTTAGGTGACCGCAGTATGGCCAACCTAATTACCACTCGCTTCTCTATGCGGATCGAACGGAGGGACCAGTATGGCGATTAACCCACGGATTGCAGGCATGAGAGCTATTTTTGCTGCCGCGATGGTGCTCAGTATGTTTGTCGCCGTGTCGCGGCAGACTGCGCCCTCAATCGAATATGCCGCACCACCTCCAATAGCACCTGTGCCCCTACTGCAAACCGGTCATCCAGTGGATTGGTGGTTTGTGTGTCAAGGGCGGAGTGAAACTGGACCACTGGGGCGGAGGAAAACTAGACCAGATGAGTTTGTGGGAGATGGGGAT